>MKWU01001870.1_pt1 | contig 34295 bp, 32 predicted proteins | sample 809101 | NCBI WGS metagenome assembly MKWU01 (sample SAMN05860141, study PRJNA318959) | sponge metagenome | host: Aplysina aerophoba | place: Slovenia: Piran, Adriatic Sea, Gulf of Piran | collected 2013-05-07
CAAGGCGAACGGGTGCGAACCGTACCAGTACCTCCGAGAACTGTTCGACAAGCTGCCCCTCGCCCGAACCCGCGCTGACTATCTCGCGCTCCTCCCCACTGCCCGTCCGCCGCCGTCGCCGTCATAGGTACCTGGGTTCGCCACCCGCTTACGCAAGACAGACTCTTTGTCCGTTTACGAACGATCTGCAGCGTATCGACACCGAGCTTAAAAGTGTATCAAACGGAGTTCGGTATATCAAACTAACATGGATGTATCAATAATCTTGACAACAATGTTCCTCTGATCCTGTCTACTGAGCAGTATGTAAAGCACGCGACTACTAGAGAGCGGCTATTTGGTGCGTTTCGTGGAGACGGTTATGAAAACTCATTTATATTTTGCGGTTACTCAATTGACGATCCACATATCCAGAAGATCCTTTTCGATTTCGATGACCTCGAGAAGTCGAGGCCCCGTTATTTCATTGTTAATCCTACATTCAGAGAGCTATTACAGGATGATCAGAGAGCCAGAGAGCCTAGGAAGCGTTACAGAGGGCATTCGAAAACAACCCGAGGTCTGAGTGGTTAGCGATTCGTATTAGTAAGCGATTCTCGGATAACTCGATGCATGACAAGGCGAAGAGCGTGCTTTTGAGATGCGTCCGAGAGAACCCCGGCAGCAGGGCGGTTCAATTTGCTCTAGCGAAGCACTATATTTTTCATGGTACTCCCGATGAAAAGGTCGACATCTTGCAATTGTTGAGGCGGAGCTTTGTAGACGATGACATTCATTTTGATGCTCAATATTGGTATGCAAGGGAGTTGGTCATTAGAGGCCGCGTCGGTGAGGCTAACCGGTTGTTTGCCAAGTTGCGGCATGCGCCATTGAGCCCGTATATTCGCAATCGTATTAGGGGTGTGATTCGCGATGAGAACGGCGGCAACAGACGATTTGAGGCTACTGTAAGAAAGAAGAGTCCTATGTCTTTGCAGGGGCGAGTGGATTTCCGGTCGACGTTTATTGTCATCGGTCGCAGGCTTCGGGTGAGTTGTGGAGTCACTTAAGCGTCGGGAGCGCGGTTCAGATGGCGATTGGGTTTTCGATGCGGGGGCCTGCTGGAATGGATCTCAGTAATTCGCCCGGCAGCGCGACGTTCGAACATGACGTTACTTCGGGGCGGACGCGTGGCCCGGTTTGATTCGGCGTCCCGCAGTCTTGGCAATCGAGGTTGTGCATTCTCGCTGGACTCGTAGCGGTGATGGTCTCGACCTCGTCCCAGCGTTCGGCAGGGAACTCGCAAAGCGCTATTGCTGCGGCGGCGGCGTCTCCATGAGGCCTACCTGCCTGCCGCGGTCGATCAGGGCGCCGTTGGGGACGATTACCCCGTTCACGTTGCCGAGCGTGCCGTAGGTCCGGAAGCCGAGCAACCCGAGCAGTTCGGGCGACGCCTCTTCGTACAACTCGTCGAGCAGCGACAGGGTGAAGTTCTCCTGCGGGCGGATCCACGGGCGGCAGAAGTAGCCGAGCAGCAGGTGCCGGTGGCGCGTCGTTCGGTTGGCGCCCGTGCCGTGCCACAGACGCCCGTCGAACATCACCATCGTCCCCGCCGGTCCGGTCGCCGCGATGCTTTCCACCTCCGGCTTGTCCTCGGGCAGCTCCGGCCACAGGTGACTGCCCGGCACCAACCGCGTGCCGCCGTTCTCTTCGGAGTGGTCCTCCAGCATCCAGGCCGTGTTGACCACCACCCGGATCGGCATCGAGCGCGGCGTGTAGCCCTGGTCCGAGTGCAGCGCCATCGGCTCCCCGCCCGGCGCGGCGATGTTGGCGGTAAGGCTGGACAACGTGTAGTCCTTCCCCAACAGCTCCGGGAGCAGCTCCCGCAGCACCGGGTGGAACAGCAGATCGCGGAACATCCTGCCCTTGTTCACCAAGTTCCATACCCGCTGGTTCAGCTTCAGTTCCCCGTTGTCGAAGTGCCCGATCCCGGCCGCCTCCTCCGCCGCTGCCTGCGACCGCAGCCGCTCCCGGCACTCCCGCACCTGCTCCGCCGTCAGCGCGTTCGCGATCACCGCGTAACCCCACACGGAGAGATCCCTTCGCGCTGCCTCCAGATCCTCCGTCAACTCCGGCAGCGCCGTCGTCTGTACCGTCTCGCTCAGTCCGCTCACTCCTCCCCCTCCAACACAAGCGTGCAACCAATCAAGACCACGTTCAAGTGCGAACTCGGAAATCGTGGTTGACCGGCTGGTGATTACACTCTATTTTTCAGAGTATACCTAATTCGCGAGCTATCGCGAATCGCAAGCAAGGAGAGTGCAGGTGACTACTACCGACAACCTCAGGGATGACATCGCATACGTGCGCGCCGCCGCGGAGCGGGCGGGAAGCGGGACGATCCCGTCGATTTACGTGCTGTGGGCCGTCATCGGGCTGTGCGGCTTTGCGCTGGCCGACTTTGCCGCAGACTCCCGGTCGGTCGGGCTGTTCTGGATGGTGGCGGGTCCGGCCGGGTTCGTTGTTTCCATGTGGCTCGGATATCGCGCCGGCCGCCACGCCGGACAGGGCAGCCGTCGGGTCGGCGTGCGCTGGGGGGTGCACTGGTTGGCGTTCTTGGCGGCCGGCGCACTCGGCGCCGCCCTGGTTGCAGCCGGACATCTTCCGTGGACGGCGTTCGGCTCGCTCGTGGTGCTGCTGCTGGCCCTGTCCTACTTCTACGCGGGGTTGTACATGGACCGCAGGATGCTGGCTATCGGCGTCGTGCTCGGCGCTTGCTTCCTGGTGACCCTGTTCATTCCCGGGTACCAGTGGACCCTCGCCGGCGTGCTCATGGCGGGGGCGCTCGTGTGGCAGGCGATCCTCGGTGCGCGGGAACGCGATGCCGCCCACTGACCCCGACGTTCCCAGCCTGAAGGAGCTGGCGGCGCTGAACGGCCTCCTCCAGCATCGCGTTCGGCTGGCGATCTGCGTGCTGCTGTCCAAGTACGACGCGATGTCGTTCCGCCGCCTGAAGGAGGTGCTGGACGAGAACGACGGCAGCCTGGGCACCCACCTGCGCAAGCTGGAGGACGCCGGCTACCTGGCGGTCGACAAGACCTACCGCGACCGGCGCCCGGTGACCTGGTACCAGCTCACCGCCGCTGGGGAGCAGCACCTGTACCGGCACATCGAGAACCTGACCCGCCTGATCGACCGTGCAAAGACCGTGCAAAAATAGGGGTATGATGAGCCGCGCCGCGCGCCTGCTGCCGCCGGCCGCGGTGGCACTGTTGCTGGCCGCGGGCCACGCCATGGCCCAACCCGACGCAGCCGAAGCCGCCAGCGGCCCCGAGCTTGTCACCGAGGTGTCGCGCAGCGGAGGCGAATTTCTGCTCGGGCTGGGGGTCGGTTTCGGGCCGCACCGGTTGTTGGCGCACGGATCGGTGCTGGGTTTCGATCCGGTCGGCTTCAACGTCGGCGCCGGCTACGGGAACGATTTCCTGCGCACCGCCGCCCTGTACCGGCAGCACTCGCCGGGCCGCCTGCCCTACCTGGACGTTCGCGACCGCACCGGCGGCCTGCTGCTGCTGGAGTACACCTCGCCGGCCCCTGACCCGCGCCTCACGCTGGCCAACGAGTTGTACGTCGGGCAGGTGGATCTACGCCACTCGGGCACCGGCCTCGCACTCTACGACAAGGCGGCCATCACCCTGGACGTGCTGGCCGACTCCCGCGGCCACGTCGCCCTGGCCGTGGATCTCAGCACCCTGCAATTGCTGCACCTGCCCGCCGGTGCCTACGGTGTCGGCCTGGCGGCGCCGATGCAGTTCCTCGACCGCACCTTCATCGTCGAGCCGCGGGTTCTGCACAGCGGACTGACCCACGCGGGCGGCGAGTTCGCACGCGACCTGATCGGCTATCGATTCGGCAACTTCAGCGTGGGACGCCAGTTCGGCGTGCTCGGCGGCGGCGTCCGCGGCGCCACCAGCGGAACGACCGCGCTGGTGCTCAACCTGGAAGCACGCCTCCACTTCCTGCGGGCGACCGAATTACCGGTCCTGAACGGTATATTCGCTGGCGCGTTCGCAGATGGCGGCCTGTTCCGGGACTCGGCGCGCACCCCGTCGACGGCGGGCGACTTCACCGTCGGCGGCGCCCTCGGGATCGACTGGCAGAGCATCTCCGTGGCGTTCGAGGCCGGTTACAACCACGCCGACGCCGGCTTCGTCTGGGGCGTGGAAATCAAGTCATTCAGATAGTCATTCAGATAGGAGGGTGGGTTTGTGCAGGGCGATGCGCTTTCAGTATCCTTGCTGCATGGCCACAGCCACTGTCCAGGTCGGCGCCGAACAGCGGCGCTGTACGCCGTTCACGGTAAGCAACGATCTCCTTGACCGCCCCCGCGACCTGCGCGCCCGCGCGCTGGAGGATGGCTACCTGTTCATCCGCGGGCTCGTACCCGACGAGCCGATCGTGCGCCTGCGCCGCGACATAACGGCTATCCTCGACGGCGTCGGCTGGCTGGACGACGGCACCGACCCGCTCGACGCCATTTCCACCCAGGAAGCAAAGCTGATGGGTACGCCGGAGTTTACCCCCATCTACGACACAATCCAGAAGCTGGAGTCGTTCCAGACCATGGCGCATGAACCGGCATTGCTGGACGTGGCCGAGGTGTTGCTCGGTGAACGCGGCATGCCGCAGCCGAGCACCATCGTGCGGGTGCTATTCCCGGACAAGCTGGAGTACACCACCCCGCCGCACCAGGACTTCGTGCTGGTGCAGGGTACGCCGGAGGTGTGGACGGCGTGGATCCCGCTCGGGGCGTGCCCGGCGAGCCTCGGCGGCCTGGCGGTGCTGCGCGGCTCGCATCGGCGCGGCATCCTGCCGGTGCACGAGCGCAAGGGCGCCGGCGGCCTGGGCGTGGACGACGACTACCTCGACGGCGACTGGAGGTCCAGCCCGTTCGAACGCGGCGACACGCTGTTGTTCCACAGCAAGACCGTGCACCAGGGCCTGCCGAACGTGTCCGGCGACCGCATCCGCCTGTCGGTCGACTACCGCTACCAGAAGCTGACCGACAAGATCATGTGGAAGAACCTCGGCGTGCACCAGGGCCGGCTCACCTGGCCGGAGGTGTACGAGGGCTGGAAGTCGGACCGCTACCAGTACTACTGGGAAGGCCACCAGCGCGAAGTGGTGGAGCGGGAACCCTCCCCCGAGTTCCGCGGCTGAGCGCGGGCCGCACGCGCGGCGCAGCTACTTGATCGGAAGCTTGTATACCCTGATGGCGTTGTCGCGCAGCACCCTGCGGCGCTCGTCCTCCGACAGCGCGGGCGCGGAATCCATCATCGTGTCGAACGCCTCCCGGTAGCTGCCGCCGACCAGTTCCGGCGGCCAGTTGCTGCCCCACAGCAGCCGCTCGCTGCCGAACGCCTCGAACAACACCCCGGCCGCGCGCCGCAACTCATCCGCCTCGCAACCCGGGTGGCAGTGCAGGAAGAACGACGAGTACTTCACCACCACGTTGGGCAGCGCGGCCAGCTCGCGCACGTGGCGCTCCCACACATCCAGTCCGCCGTCCCGGAACGGCGGCAGGCCGCAGTGGTTGAGCACGAAGGGCAAATCCGGGTGGCGGCGCGCGAACTCCCCCACCGCCGGAATCAAGTGGTGCTGCACCAGGATGTCCAGCGCCAGGCCGCGGCGCAGCAACTCCCGTGCCCCGCGATCGGCCGCCGCATCCTCGCCCCACCGCTCCGGCGGCAGCGCCGGCTGGCTGCGGATGCCGACGAACCACGGCTTGCCGGCATAGTCGTCCAGCCACTCGGAGAGGCGCGGTGAACTCATGCTGTAGCTGCCTACCAGGCCGAGTACGTCGGCGTGCTGCTCGCACATCGCGCCCCACTCCAGGTTGTGGCGGTGCGAGTCGGGCGCCGCGCCCACGATCACCGCGCCCTCCGCGCCGATGCCGGCCAGCTTCGGACGCAGGTGATGCGGCAGGTAGTCGCGCCGCAGGTACTCGCGCCCGGCGAACCAGCCGTCGAAGCCGCGGTAACCGGCCAGCTCCCAGAAGTGCACATGGGTGTCGATCGCCCTGATCATGACATAGCGAGTGTGGTGGACAACGACCGCCATGTCACTACTGTTGACGATCCTGTAGTTTTCCATGAAAGCATACAGGGAGTGAGCAACATGGGCGAGACCGTGACGATTCCGAAAGCCGAGTACGAAAGGCTACGTGCATTGGAAGTGGATTTGGCAGACATCCAGGCTGCGCTCGCGGTACAGGCACGGATTGACAGTGGCGTGGAAGAACTCATTCCCGCCGACGTGGTAGACCGGCTCCTCGATGGCGAGCCGCCGTTACGGGTGTGGCGCGCTTTCCGAAACCTGACGCAGGCCGATCTTGCACGTGTCAGCGGGGTGAACCGTGTCCAGATCGTGGAAATCGAAGCAGGGCGCAACAGCGGATCCGTCCGCACGCTGCGCAAGCTCGCGACAGCTCTTGCAATCTCGATAGACGACCTGATTCCGGCACCGGACAGCGAAGCCTGACAGCCGGATCACTCGCCCTTCCTTCCGTCCGCCAGGGCCAGCCCGGCCCCAGTCTCTGGCCAAAGCGGTATGCAATTGCCAATGATAAGCCCATGATGAGGCCCAACATTCTGTTCGTCATTGCGGATGATCATGCGCCGGCGGCGATCTCCAGCTACGGTGCCAGCCTGGTGGCCACGCCCAACCTGGACCGCCTGGCCCGCGAAGGGGCGCGCTTCAACAACTGCTTCTGCACCAACTCCATCTGCACACCGGCGCGGGCCACGGTGCTCACCGGCAAGTACAGCCACACCACCGGCATCCGCACCCTGAGCGACGTCATCGACCACACCCGCGAGCGCACGCTCGGCATGCTGCTGCACGACGCCGGCTACCAGACCGCGGCGCTCGGCAAGTGGCACCTCGGCCACGGCGGCAACAGCGACCCGGCCGGTTTCGACCACTGGAGCGTGCTGCCGGTACAGGGCAAGTACGTGGACCCGGAGTTCCACGAGACCGGCGGCACCGTAACCCGGCGCGGCTACGTGACCGACATCCTCGCCGACATGGCGCTCGACTGGCTGCGCGGCCGCGACCCGGACCGCCCCTTCTTCCTCTACCTCGGCAACAAGGCGCCGCACGACCCGTTCACCTGCGACGCCGCCCACGCCGACCTGTTCGCCGGCCGCGACCTGCCGGAGCCGGCCACCCTGCGCGACGACTACCGGGGCCGTGCCGCCGCGGCCGCCCGCAGCACGCAGACCGTGGCCACCGCGCACCTGCGCAACCACGTGCCCGATGCGCCGCCGCCGGGCCTGAGCGGCGACGAACTGCTGCGCTGGAACTATCAATCGTTCATGAAGGGCTACCTGCGCTGCGTGGCCTCGGTAGACGCCAACATCGGGCGCCTGCTCGCCTACCTCGACGAGGCGGGCCTGGCTGGCAACACGCTGGTGGTGTACACCTCCGACCACGGCTTCTTCCTCGGCGACCACGGCTTCTACGACAAGCGCTTCATGTACGAGGAGTCGATCCGCATCCCGCTGCTGATGCGCGGCCCGTGCATCACCGAGCCGGGGCTGGCCGACGACCGCATGGTGCTGAACGTCGACTTCGCACCCACGCTGCTCGACTTGGCGGGCGCGCCGATTCCGGACGACCTGCCGGGGCGCAGCCTGCGCCCGCTGCTCGCCGGCGAGCCGGCCGGCGACTGGCGCACCTCCATGTACTACCGCTACTGGATGCACGGCGCCCACTTCGACGTTGCCCCCCACTACGGCGTGCGCACCGAGACGCACAAGCTCATCTACTACTACGGCGACCCGCTCGACGCCGCCGGAGCGGTGGGCGACCCTACCCCGCCCGAGTGGGAACTGTTCGACCTGGAGCGCGACCCGCAGGAACTGGTCAACGTGTACGACGACCCTGCCTACGCCGCGGTGCGCGCCGAGTTGACCGCCGAACTGCAACGCCTGCGCGCCGAGGTAGGCGACACCGAATAACGAGATGGCAAGGAAACGGGTGTCGCGCTATTCGGTGCCGGCGTCGGAGCCGAAGGCAATCAGGTAGCCGTCGCGGTCGCGCACCGCGAACTCCCAGTTGCCGTAGCTGTCCTGCAACCGGGGGCCGTACGCCACCTCGGCACCGGCAGCCGCCATCTCGGCATGCAGCGCGCGCGCATCGTCCACCCACACATAGGCGTCCCAACCGCCGTCGCCGGACTGCGCGCCGGGATTGTTGCTGCGTATCGGGTCGCCGCGATCCGCCCGCTTCAGCATGAACACCACGCCGTCGCGGCTGGGCATGGCGAAGGCGGGCGGATCGCCCCAGTAAGGCGGCTGCGTGAAGCCCAGGGCGCGCACGTAGTACTCGGTGGCGGCCACCACGTCGCGCACGAAAAACAGCGGCGCTACGTGGCGCAGGCGGCCCGGTTGCACGTTCAATCGCGCGTGCCGTCCGCTACTACCGGAGCGGCTCGCCGGTGAGTTGCTCCCAGATGTCGCGGCGGATGGCGCGTTCCTTGTAGGAGTCGCTCTGCGACACGTTCAGCGGGTTGGCGAAGGTAAGCTGGTTGAACGGGTCGGCGGCCTGCTCGCGCAGGTTCCAGTCGCGCAGCCGGTTCATGCACTCGCCGTCGTGCTTCCAGGTGGCAGACTCGTTGGGCGCGGTGCGCGAGAACAGGAACTTCACCATGTGGCGCCGCTTGGCCGACTTGTTGGCGGCGGTGCCGTGCCACAGGTCGTAGTGGGTGATGGCGAACGTGCCCGCCTCCACCACCAGCGGCACCTGGCCGCGGATGTTGCCGTAGGTGCGCATGCGGTCGGTGGGGGCGTTGCGGTACTGGGTGGCAGGCACGATGATGGTCGGCCCCATGTCGGCGGTCACGTCGGCCGGGTAGTAAAGGCCGAGGAACTTGTCCATGCCCATGTCGCGCCGGTTCTTGCCGTCCTGGTGCCAGTGCATGTAGGGGGTGCCCGGCTCCTTGCAGTGCCAATGGCGGTGGAACATGGTCTCGAAGTTCTTGCCGGCCAGGCTGACCAGGGCGCCGCGCACCGCCGGGTGGTCGAGCACCTCGTTCAACTCCGGCACCTCCTCGCAGATCGCATCGCCCGGGTTGCGCTCCATCGCGTCCAGCCTGGCCGCGACCGCCTCGTTCACTCCGGGCCGCAGGTCCGGCTTCACGACGTGGTAGCCGTTCACAATGAAGTTCACCACCTCCAGGTCGTCGAGCAGGTATGGGGCGAGCGTGCACTGCTTCTGCCCGGTGCTCGTCTCGGCGGCCGCCGGGGCCGCGCTCACTGCCGTACTCATCCGTCCACTACCTCCATCTTCTGCAGAATGAACTCGTATCCCACCATGTCGATCTGGTCATCGTCGTATTCGGCCTGGTGCAATGGAAACTGCACGATCTGCCAGCCGTCGACCAGCGCCTCGTGCACGGTGGCGTAGCGAAACTCCGGTTCCTCCGCCGTCAGTTCCACCTTGTAGCCCGCCACCGGCTCGTAGATGGTCATCTCCAGCACCGCTGACAGCGGATTCGGCGTCTGGGCATGGATATACAGCAACCGTTGCCGCGGCTGCGCGCCGTTGTCACTGCCCATCGCGTCTCGCCACCTTGCGTGAATCGTAGCGCAGCTTGCGGCCCGCAAACAAGAGGCGGCGCGCTCGGGGCGCTCGGGGCGCTCGGTGGCAGCCCTTGACCCGACCGCGCCAATGATGAACAAGTTTAGCGGGGGGAGGAGTTGCATGAAGAGAATCGCAATATTGGTCCTGGTGTTCGGTATGGCGCTGAGCGGGTTGGCGGCAGCCGACCTGGTGTCGGTGGAGGAGGCGACCTCCAAGCACATGGTTGCGCAGGCGATGTTGACGGCGCACTTCATCGACGCCGCGATTCAAGCCGGATTCAGCACTGACGAGATCAACTGGATACTGAGGAAGATCGCGGCGCAGAGCGTGATTACCGAGTTCTGGATCAGCGACGAGAACGGCACGATCGAGTACACCAACAATCCCGGCACCGGCTTCGCGTTCCCGACCGACGCAATGGCCGACACGCAGGCGGCGCCGTTCGCGGCATTGTTCAGCGGCCTGACCGGCGTGGTGGTGCAGGATGCCCAGCCGCGCCAGCTCGACGCGTCCATATACAAGTACGTCGCCGTCGGCGGGGTGGACCGGACCCGCATCGTGCAGGTGGGCGTCAACGCGGCCGAGCTCGGCTACGACTACTGACCTGGCCGTGGGGCGGTGATCTTCCCGGTGGTCCGGATGCGGGTAGTGGTGCATATTGACGACGACTGACCTGATCATGACTTTCGACCCCCGCAAGCTGCCGAGACACTACGACGCCGCCCGCCGCGAGGAGCACTTCCGCGCCTGGTGGGAGCGGGCCGGCGTGTACCGCTACGACCCCGATCACACCCGCGAGCAGGCGTTCGTGGTGGACACCCCGCCGCCCACGGTGTCCGGCTCCCTGCACGTCGGCCACGTGTTCAGCTACACCCAGGCGGACGTAGTGGCGCGCTACCAGCGCATGCGCGGCAAGCACGTGTTCTACCCGATGGGGTGGGACGACAACGGCCTGCCCACCGAGCGGCGGGTGCAGAACTATTTCCACGTGCGCTGCGAGCCGGGCCTGCCCTACGAACCCGGCCTCGAGTTGCCGATGGCCACCGCCAAGACCTTCAAGTCGCCGCCGCGCGCGGTGTCGCGGCGCAACTTCATCGAGCTGTGCGCCCTGGTCACCGCCGAAGACGAAAAGGCATTCATGCAGGTATGGCAGACCATCGGCCTGTCGGTGGACTGGCACGAGGAGTACGCCACCATCGGCGAGGCGAGCCGCCACCTGGCGCAGTACAGCTTTCTCGACCTGCACCGCAAGGGCCACCTGTACACCGCCGAGGCGCCCACCATGTGGGACGTCGACTTCCGCACCGCGGTCGCGCAGGCCGAGGTGCAGGACCGCCCCACCGCCGGCCACTATCACGACCTGGCGTTCGGCGTGGAGGGTTCGGAGCGGGAAATCATCATCTCCACTACCCGTCCCGAACTGCTCGCCGCCTGCGTCGGCGTGGCCGCCCACCCGGACGACGAACGCTACCGCGACCTGTTCGGAGGGCGCGCCGTCACGCCGCTGTACCGCGCCCGGGTGCCGATCTTCGCCACCGAGCTCGCCGACCCCGAAAAGGGCACCGGCATCCTGATGGTGTGTACGTTCGGCGACACCACCGACGTGCAGTGGTGGCAGGAGCAGAAGCTGCCGCTGCGCCAGATCGTGGCACCCAACGGACGCCTGCAGGAGGTTACCTTCGGCAGCGGCGACTGGGACAGCGCCGACCCCGAGGCCGCGAACCGGTTCTACGCCGAGCTGGCAGGCAAGAACCTGCGCCAGGCGCGCGCCGCCATCGTCGAACAGCTGCGCCGCCCCGACGGCGCCGCCGTCGGCAACCAGCCGCCGCTGCGCGGCAAACCGCGCCCCATCGAACACACCGTGCGCTACTACGAGCAGGGCGACCGGCCGCTGGAGTTCATCACCACCCGGCAGTGGTTCGTGCGCCTCACCGACAAACGCCAGGAGCTGATCGAACGCGGGCGCGAGATCCAGTGGCACCCCCCCTACATGCTCAGCCGCTACGTCAACTGGACCGAGAACCTGCAGTTCGACTGGTGCATCAGCCGGCAGCGCTACTTCGGCGTGCCGTTCCCGGTCTGGTATCCGCTCGACGACGGCGGTGCGCCCGACTACGACCGCCCGCTGCTGGCCGACGGCGCGGCGCTGCCGGTCGACCCGCTCACCGACGTGCCGCCCGGTTTCCGGGAGGAACAGCGCGACCAGCCGGGCGGATTCACCGCCGAGGCGGACGTGTTCGACACCTGGTTCACCAGTTCGCTGACCCCGGAGATCGCCAGCGGCTGGGTGCGCAACCCTCAGCGCCACCGGCAATTGTGCCCAATGGACGTACGCCCGCAGGCGCACGACATCATCCGCACCTGGGCGTTCTACACCATCGCCAAGGCGCACCTGCACTTCGGCACCATCCCGTGGCATCACGCGCTGATTTCGGGCTGGATCCTCGACCCCGACCGCAAGAAGATGTCGAAGAGCCGCGGCAACACGGTCACGCCGCAGCAGATCATCGAGACCCATCACGCCGATGCTGCGCGCTACTGGTCGGCGAGCGCCCGCCTGGGCGTGGACACCGCCTACGACGAGTCGGTGTTCAAGATCGGCCGGCGGCTGGTAACCAAGCTGTACAACGCCGGCAAGTTCGTGGCCGGCATGGTGGCGGCGGCGCGCGAGGACTGGGGCGGCGAGCCGCCCGGCGTGGGCATGGTGAGCGAGGAGCTGGACCGCGGCTTCCTGGCCGAGCTGCGCGGCCTGGTGGAACGGGCCACCGCGGCGCACGACGAGTTCGACTACGCCACCGGGCTGGCGCACACCGAGGCGTTCTTCTGGGACAACTTCACCGACGCCTACATCGAGTTGGCCAAGAACCGCGCCAAGGGCGACGGCGGCGTCAGCGCGGAGGCGCGCGCTTCGGCGGTGGCTACCCTCGACTTCGCGCTCGGCATGCTGATTCGCATGTTCGCCCCGGTGCTGCCTTACATCACCGAGGAGTTATGGTCGTGGGACTACGCGCGGCGGGTCCAGGCGGCGCTGAACGGCGCCGAACCGGAGGCGGACGGAACGCTGCCGGCCGGCTGCTCGGTGCATCGCGCGCCGTGGCCGGCGGCGGCGGAGTTCGACGCGTTTCGCCGGCCCGACAGCGATGCCAGCTTTACCGCCGCCAAGGCCTCCCTGGCCGCCATCCACCGCCACAAGACGCAGTCCGGCGTGTCGGTGGCGCGCGCCATCAGCTCCATGCGGCTCGCCGGCCCCCCGGGCGCCATCCGCGCGGTGGAGCCGGTGACCGGCGACGTGATCAGCGCGGTGCGGGCGGAAGGCTTCGAGTTGGTGGAAGACGACTCGCTGCCGGACGGACAGTTCGTGGTGCGGGACGCCGAGTTCGCCGCCCGCACCTGAGGCGGGGACTGGCGTGGCGGCGCAACCCGGCAACGCCGCGGTGTCGGTGGCGCTGTTCGCCTCCGGCTCCGGCAGCAACGTTACCGCGCTGCTGGACCGCCGGTACGCCGGCGCGGTGCGGCCGCGCTACTGCTGCCTGATCGGCAACAACAGCGCCGCCCCGGTGATGGCGCTCGCGCGCGCGCGCGGCGTGCCCGCCTACCACGTATCCCGGTATACCCATCCGAGCCGCGATGCCTACCTCGCACGCCTGCTGGAGATCCTCGCGCTGTACGACACCGAGCTGATTGTGCTCGCCGGCTACATGAAACTGCTGCCGGCCGGGATCGTGCGCCGCTGGCGGGGACGGATTCTGAATATCCACCCGGCGCTGCTGCCGCGCCACGGTGGACGCGGCATGTACGGCTTGGCGCCGCACCGCGCGGTGCTGGCCGCCGGCGAACCGGAAACCGGCGTCACCGTACACCTGGTGGACGAGCAGTACGACCACGGGCGCATCCTCATGCAGCGGGCGGTGCCGGTGCGCGCCGCCGACACTCCGCATACGCTGGCGCGCCGGGTGCTGGCGATGGAGCACGACACCTACTGGCGCGCGGTCGCGCAGGCGGCCGCCGAGGTGGCGGCGGCATACGAGCACACTGAGCGCACCGAGCCCGCCGAGGCGCTGCCGTGAGCCGGCGGGTGGTGCGCGGGCGCGGCGCGGTGGCCAACCCCGGCAATCGCTTCGACGGCATCGACCACGTGCCCGACCCGGAGGCGCTGCAGGCGCAGCACGACGCCGGCGAACAACCGGAGCGGCCGCGCACCGAACTGCTGCGCGACACTTCGCGCAGCATCATCACCTACAACAACAGCCCCGACGTCCGCTTCGACGCCTCCATCAACCCGTACCGCGGCTGCGAGCACGGCTGCTCCTACTGCTTCGCACGGCCCACCCACGAATACCTGGGCATGTCCGCCGGGCTCGATTTCGAGACCCGCATCGTGGTCAAGGAAGACGCCGCCGCCCTGCTGCGCGCGGAGTTGGCCCGGCCCGGCTGGCGGCCGCAGACGCTTGGCCTGAGCGGCATAACCGATCCCTACCAGCCGATCGAGCGCCGGCTGCGCATTACCCGCTCCTGCCTGGAGGTGCTGTGCGAGGCGCGCAACCCGGTAATCGCGATCACCAAGAACTCTCTGGTAACGCGCGACGTGGACCTGCTGGCCGACTTGGCGCGGCAACGGCTGGCGGCGGTGTGCATCTCCCTGCCCACCATCGATCACGCGCTGAGCCGGGCCATGGAGCCGCGCACCAGCACGCCGGAGCGGCGCCTGCGGGCGGTCCGGCAACTGGCGGACGCCGGCATCCCGGTGATTGCGCTCGTGGCGCCGGTCATTCCCGGCCTCACCGACCACGAGATACCGGCCATTCTCGAAGCCGCCCGCGAGGCGGGAGCCACCCATGCCGGCTACGTCACACTGCGCCTGCCGTGGGCGGTGGCGCCGTTGTTCACCGCCTGGCTGGAGGAACATCGTCCCAACCACGCGCGCAAGGTGCTGGAGCGGATCCGCGACCTGCGCGGCGGCACGCTGTACGAGGCCCGCTTCGGCGAGCGCATGCGCGGATCCGGCGCCTTTGCCGACCTGATCGAGCAGATGTACCAGGGCGCCTGCCGGCGTGCCGGGCTCAATGCCGAACGCGTCGACCTGCGCACCGACCTGTTCCGCCGCCCGGCCGGCGATCCGAGTCAACTGACCCTGTTCCCGGAGGCGGACGGATGACCGACAATCGCCGGCATGGAGTGCTGCACGCGTTCATGGCCGAGCAGGCCACGCCGCCGGCTCCCGACCCGGTCGACCTCCCGGACAGCGACGAGGAGGTGCGCGAGCCGCCGCGCTACGAGGTGTTGATGCACAACGACCACTACACCACCATGGATTTCGTGGTCAGCGTCCTGGAAGGTATTTTTTACAAGTCGCCTTCCGAGGCGACCCGCATTATGCTGGCCATTCATCGCCACGGCGCCGGGCGCTGCGGCGTGTATACCCGCGAGGTGGCGGAGATGAAAGTGGAACAGGTGCACCGACTGGCGCGCAAGAACGAGTTTCCGCTGCGTTGCTCGATGCAGGAGGCTCCGTGATTCGGTGCAAGGCTTCCCGATTTTGTGCAGGACGCCCCGTGATACTGTGCCAATGCCCGTCCTCGATGCAGGAGGCTCCGTGATGCTCAGCCGCGACGTTGAGCTGTCGGTAGCGGCGGCGTTTCGGGAAGCCGAGATCCGCCGCCACGAATTCGTCACCCTGGAGCACCTGCTGTACGCGCTGCTGCACAACGACGACTGCGCGGCGATCATCGCTGCCTGCGGCGGCGAAGCGCCCGAGTTGCGCAGCCGGCTGGAGGCGTTCTTCCGCGACAACCTGCAGTCGGTGCCGGGCCAGACACCCTACGAACTGGACATGACCCGCACGGTGCGGCGCATGCTGCAGCGGGTCGTGCTGCAGGTGCGCGGCGCCGAGCGCGAGCAGGCCGGAGCCGGCGACGTGCTGGCCGGGCTGCTGCTGGAGGCGGACTCTCACGCGGCCTTCTTCCTGCAGGAACAGGGCATCTCGCGCGTCGACGTGCTGGAGGTAATCTCGCATGGCGGCCCGGAGCTGACCGAGGCCGAGAGCTCTCGCGACAGCTCGGAAAAGCGCGACCGGCGGACCGGCAACTCCGCCGCGCAACTGCTGCAGCGCTACACCGCCGACCTCACCGCGCGCGCCGCGGAGGGCGCCATCGACCCCCTGATTGGACGCGGCCAGGAGATCGAACGCGCCCTGCAGATCCTGGGCCGGCGGCAGAAGAACAGCCCGGTGCTGGTCGGCGACGCCGGCGTCGGCAAGACCGCCATCGTGGAAGGGATCGCGCTGCGCATCGCCGCCGGCGAGGTACCGCCGGCATTCCGCGACGCCCGGGTGGTCAGCCTTGACCTCGGCGCCCTGCTCGCCGGCACCAAGTTCCGCGGCGACTTCGAAGAGCGGCTCAAGGGGGTGATCGACGCCCTGCGCAAGCAGCCCGACACCATCCTGTTCATCGACGAGATCCATACCATCGTCGGCGCCGGGGCCACCTCCGGCGGCTCCATGGACGCCTCCAACATCCTCAAGCCGGTGCTCGGCGGCGGCGACCTGCGCTGCGTCGGCTCCACCACCTATGAGGAGTACCGCCGCCACTTCGAAAAGGACCACGCGCTGTCGCGCCGCTTCCAGAAAATCGTGGTGGCCGAGCCGTCCGTAGCCGACACGGTGCTGATCCTGCGCGGCCTGCGTGACCGCTACGAGGCCTTCCATGACGTGCGCTACAGCGACGCGGCACTGCGCAGCGCGGCCGAGCTGGCGGCGGTGCACATCCACGACCGCCGTCTGCCCGACAAGGCAATCGACGTGATCGACGAAGCCGGCTCGCGCCACAAGCTGCACGCCGCCCCCGACCACGCACCGCAAGCAGACGGCACCGGCGTGGACGGCGACGGGGCCAAAGACGCCGGCTCCCCCCCCTCGCTCTACGGCGCCGGGGCCGGCGGGTGCGCGGGGGGCGCGCCCGGCGAGGGGGCCAACGACGCCGGCTCGCCCGCTGCGCTCGACGGCGCAGGGCCCGTGGGCGGGGCCGTGGCCGCCGCCAAACGCCACGTCATTACCCGCATCGAGATCGCCGCGGTGGTGGCCGGCATGACCGGGCGTCCGGTGGCCGCGGTGTCGGGCGGCGGGCGGCAGGCGCTGCGCGACCTTCCCGAGCAGCTGCGCTGGCGGGTGTTCGGCCAGGACGAGGCGATCGACCGCATCGCCCGTGCCATCAAGCGCAACCGCGCCGGCCTCGGCGACGCCGACAAGCCGATCGGCTCCTTCCTGCTCACCGGCCCCACCGGCGTCGGCAAGACCGAGCTGACCCGCCAACTCGCCAACGTCCTCGGCGTGGAGCTGATCCGCATCGACATGAGCGAGTACCAGGAGAAGCACACCGTCTCGCGGCTGATCGGCGCGCCGCCCGGCTACGTCGGCTACGACGACGGCGGCTTCCTGACCGACGCCGTAATCAAGGCGCCCTACTCCGTGGTGCTGCTCGACGAGATCGAGAAGGCGCACCCCGACCTGTTCGACCTGCTGCTGCAGATCATGGACCACGCCACCCTCACCGACGGTAACGGCCGGCGCGCCGATTTCCATCACACCGTGCTGGCGATGACCTCCAACGCCGGCGGCGAAGAAATGAACGCGCCGCACATCGGCTTCGACGACGGTTCGGCCCCGGTGCCCATCTCGGCCGCGGAGGCCGCCGTCAAGCGCCTGTTCCGCCCCGAGTTCATCAACCGCCTCGACGCCATCGTCACCTTCCAGCCGCTGCAGCCGGACAGCGTTCGGCGTATCGTGGCCACCCACCTCGACCGGCTCAACGACAAGCTCCGCTCAGCCGGCGGCCGCGGCAGCCGTGCCGAGGTGCGGCTCAGCGACGCCGCGGCGCACTGGCTCAGCGAGCGCGGCTACGAACCGCGCTACGGCGCCCGCCCGCTCGCCCGCCTGTTCCAGCGCGAGGTCGCCGACCGCGTCACCGACCTGCTGCTCGACGGCCCCGTGCGCGGCACCCTGCTGGTCGAAGTCGCAGACGATGGCGCCGCTCTTACGGTCACCGGGGCGGAGGCGGTCGAGCGGCGACCTGACGCTCGCGGACGGCCGGCGCCGCGGAACACCGCCGGATAGCAGGGTCTGCCGCGAAAGCGCCGTTCAGGTGCGTCCGGCATGGGGGAAGCGAAGTTCCCGATCGTACATGCGGTAGTGCTTGTAAACGCGCGCGCCCATCTTCTCCAGCGTGGTGCGCATCGCCACGTTGTCCTCCAGCACCCACGAGAACTCGCCCTGGTTGAACCCCTTGGCGGTGCCGCGTGTATAGGTCTCGTAGTAGAACACCGCGTCCAGCCCCAGGTTGCGGTACCGGTGGCGCACGCCGGCGAGCACCACCCGCAGCAGGTCGATGCGGCGCTTGTACCACAGCACCTTGAACACGCCGACCGGAAACAGGCGCCCATTCATGCGCCGCAGCACCTGGTTGAAATCGGGCACCGCCAGCGAGAAGCCCGCCGGCTCGCCGTCCACGAAGGCAAAGAACGCCAGGTCCGGGGCCAGCACCATCTTCAGGTCGTCGGCGGCGTAGTCGATCTCGGCGTCCGTAAACGGCACGAACCCCCAGTTCTTTGTCCAGGCGTCATTGTAGATCAGCTTGACCAGTGCCATCTCGCGGTCGATCTGCTTCAGGTCGGCGCTGCGGATGGTCACGTTGTGGCGGCGCCGCACCAACTCCGCTATCCGAGCCACCTTCGGCGGCACCGGCGTCTCCGACTCGGCCATGTACAGCGCCACCATGTCCTTGGCCTTGGCCAGCCCGGCGCTCTCCAGCAGCCGCGGGTAGTAGGGCGGGTTGTAGGCCATCATGATCGCCGGCGGGCGGTCGTAGGCGTCGAGCAGGATTCCCATCGACTCGGCGGTCGATGGGTTCACCGGGCCGCGCAACCGCTCCATGCCGCGCTCCTGCACCCACGCCGCCGCGGCGTCGATCAGCGCACCCGCCACCGCGTCGTCGTTCACCGCCTCGAAGAAGCCGAAAAACCCGGTGCGCTCGTCGTGGAAACTGTTGTGGTGGTGGTCGATGATCGCCGCCACCGTACCGGCCACGGCACCGTTGCGCCGCGCCAGGAACAGCTCGATCTCGGCGTGCTCGTAGAACGGGTTGCGCACCGTGTCCAGCTTCTTCTTGAAGTCGCTGATCAGCGGCGGCACCCAGGCGTCGATGCCCCGGTACACCGTCCACGGAAAGCGGATGAAGCGTCGCCGCTCTGCCGCCGAGCGCACCGGCACAACGGTGATGCCACTGGACGCGGCTGTGGAGGCGGCGCTCACGGTGCGAGCATCGTACGGGCTCGTTCCCCCATGAACAAGCCGACCGCCAGCAGCGCGGCTGACGGAAATTGCCGTCTCCTCTCTCGGTCGGATGTTGGCACTGGGCTCCGTCGATGAGAATGAACTGCACCAGGCGATGGACTGGCTGCTCACTCGCCAAGAGTGAGGTGGTCCCGAAAAACTGGACAGGTGCTTAAGGTAGAATCCTGGCCAGGAGGAGGGCCAACGAGATGGCGACGAAGAGGCGTCGATTCACAGCGGAGTTCAAGGCGCGGGTGGCAAGATGCGACTCGTCCTGGCGACGCCGATGCCCCTGGATTCCGGCTGCACCCCCTGAAGGGGGATCGGGCAGGCGAGTGGAGCGTTCGCGTTTCCGGCAACTGGCGTGTGGTGTTCCGATTCGAGGGCGGCGAAGTCGTGGACGTGGACCTGGTGGACTACCACTGACCTGCTGGAGGAGCGTATATGAGCGAGGGCAACAGCGAGCGAGTAGGTCCCATGCTGAATCCGCCGCATCTGGGCGAACTGATCCGGGAGAGCATGGACGAGACCGGATGGAACGTCACCGAGACGGCTGCTCGTTTGGGCTGCGAGCGCGGAACCCTGTCGCGCTTGCTGAACGGTCGGGCGGGAGTATCCGCGGCCATGGCGCTGGCGCTGGAAGGCATCGGGTGGGGGACAGCCGAGCATTGGATGCGGATGCAGGCGAGTTACGACCTGGCTCAAGAGCGACGGAAGCGGACAGAAACGGCCGCCTGATTGGCGCGCTCTAAGCGGCCGCCGATCCACTGGGCTGCTCCGTAGGCCCACCGGCCCACCCCGCCCGCCGCCGACGGCGGCGGGGCAGGCCCGGTGCGGCAGCGCGCTGCTACCGGTACTGGCGCTGGTAGGCCGCGGTGGTCATTTCCAGCACCTTGTCGAGGCCGATGTCCTTGAGCCCCCTCACGAACTCGTCCCAGTCGCCGTCGATGTCCTTGCGGCCGGTAATGAACATGGCGTTCCACTCATCCATGTGCTGCCGGATCAGCGCCAGCGGCTCGCTCAGCTCCTGCACCATGTCCAGGTCCAGGAACAGCGGCGGCAGCGCCTTGTTCTCGATCCCATACGGCTTCATGGCGTGGGTGCTGGCCTTCCACAACTCGTGCTCCAGGTTCCAGGCGCCCTGCTCGGCGGCCACGCTGAAGTAGTAGGTGTTGCCGTCGGCGATCTGCGGAATCGACTGCCCCCAGTGCGAGTTGTGCGGCACCCCCCACTCGGTCAGCCGCACCCAGGTGGCCTGCTCGCCGGTAATGCCCAGCTCGCCCGGCTTGGCCGGACGCCAGTCCTCGCCCTCCTGGCCCCAGCCGCCCAGGATCGCCTTGGTCTCATCGTACATCATGTCGCCCCAACGGTAGGCAATCTCCGGATGCCGGCTGTCCTTGGTAACCACGAAGATCGGCGTGATGCCAACGTAGTACACCGGCGTCTGCCGCCCGGCCGGGCCCGCCAGCGGCGGCAGCGCCTCGTAGTCGTTCTTGGCGCCGTCGGCGTCGAGCGCCGCGAACATGCCGTGGTAGCCGCCCAGGCTCATGCCGACCTGGTTGCCGCCCGGATTCTCGGTGAGCTGGCGCAAGCTATTCTGGTCGATCGAGAAGCTCTCCGGATCGAGCAGCCCCTCGTCGTGCAGCATCCTGAGGTAGCGCAGGCCGTCCTTCCAGCCCGGCTGCAGCGGCGCGAACACGATCTCGTCGCCCTCGACATAGCGCCACATGGTGGAGTTGCCGGGGTTGAAGGTGAACGGGTTCATCAGGAACGCGGTGCTGTCGCTGTGCCAGCTGTTGGCCAGCGACAGCAGTGGAATCTCGTCTTCCTTGCCGTTGCCGTTGGCGTCGTTGTCCTTGAACGCGCGCAGCACCTCCACCAACTCATCGGTGGTCTCCGGCATCTCCAGGCCGAGCCGCTGCATCCAGTCGACGTTGATCCAGGCGCGCTGCGCGTAGCGGCAGTGGTAGCAGTCGTTGTAGTAGGGCAGCGCGTAGATGTTGCCGTCCGGCGCGGTAATCACGTTGCGCGCGTTGGGCTCCAGCTTGAACACCTTGTGGACGCCGTGGCCGTACTCGTCGATCAGGTCGTTGAGCGGAAGGAACAGCCCCTGCGACCCGTACAGGATCACCTGCTCGAAGCTCAGCGGGGTCGAGATGATGTCCGGCAGGTCCGAGCCGCTGGACAGCATCAGGGACAGCTTCTCCTCCTTGTCCTGGGCCGGCACCTGGATCCACTCGATGTTGACCCCGGTCATGTCCTCCCAGTAGATGGTGGCCTTGTTGGTGTTGAAGTCGCCAATGAACGGCGCCGGCGCCACGAACACCTTCAGGGTAACCGGCTCCTCGACAATCGGCAGCACCCCGGCCGGGGTCGGCAGCATGCGCTCGGCGGCAGCCCCCTCCGCGCCAGCGGCGCCAAACGCCAGTACCGGCACGATCGTCAACGCGAATAACATGGTGAGCTTTCTCATACAGCTCCTCCTCTCGGGCTTTGATTTGGGTTTCAGCCCTTGATTGCCCCAATCATGACACCTTTCACGAAGTAGCGCTGAACAAATGGGTACATGATCAATACCGGCACGCTGGCCACCACGATCAGCGAATACTTCAGCAGCTCGACCAGCCCCTGGCGCGCCTCCAGCGCCTCCAGGTCGACATTGGTCAACATGCTCTGCTCTATCTCGTTGAGGATCAGGATCTCTCGCAATACAAGCTGCAGCGGGTACAGCCGCTTCTCGTTCAGATAGATGAACCCCTGGAAGAAGCCGTTCCAGTGCGTCACCACGCCGTAGAACAGGGCGTTCACCGCGATGATGGCGCCGGACAGGTGCAGCACCACGTAGTACACGAACTGGAAGTCGCTGCAGCCGTCGATGCGCGCCGCCTCCAGCAGTTCGGGCGCGAGCGTGCTCTGGAAGAAGGTGCGGGTAATGATCACGTTCCACACGCTCAGCGCCACCGGAATGATCATCACCGCGCGCGTGTTCACCATGCCGAGGTTGCGGATCAGGATGTAGGTCGGGATCAGGCCGCCCTGGAAGATCAGCGTGAACACGAAGAACATCATGATGGCGTTGCGCGCCTTGAAGTCGCGCCGCGACAGCGGGTAGCCGGCCAGGATCGTCATGGTCACGTTCACGGTGGTGCCGACCACCATGTAGAAGAACGAATTGTAGTAGCCGCGCAGAATCCCCTGGTGGGTGAACACCGCCTCGTAGCCGCGCAGCGACGGATCCACCGGCCACAGCCACACGCGCCCGGAAATCACCGCGTCGGTGGAGCTGAACGAGGAGCTGAGCACGTAGATCAGCGGGTACAGCACCACCAGCAAAGTCAGCACCAGGAAGGCGTTGTTGCCGGCGTAGAACACCCGGTCGGCGGTGGAGACGGTGATCGACGGCTTCGGCATGCTACCAGAGACTCTGCCCGGTGATGGTCTTGGCCAGCCGGTTGACGGCCAGGATCAGAACCAGGTTGATCAGCGCGTTGAACAGGCCGATGGCGGCGCCGTAGGAGTAGTCCGGGAAGCTGCTGACCAGCCCCACCTTGTACACGTAGGTGGCGATGATTTCGGAGCGCGACAGGTTCAGCGGGCGCTGCATCAGGTACACCTTCTCGAACCCGACGGTCATGATCTGCCCGCATTGGATGATCAGCAGCACGACGATGGTGGGCAGGATGCTGGGGATGTCGACGTGCGCGATGCGCCGCAAGCGGTTGGCGCCGTCGACGATCGCCGCCTCGTGCAGTTCCGGGTCCACGGTGGACAGCGCCGCCAGGTAGATGATCGAGTTCCAGCCGGTGAGTTGCCAGACCCCGGACCACACGTACACGGAGCTGAACAGGGCCGGCTCGGACAGGAACAATACCCGCTCGAAGCCGAGCGCGGCGATGATGTCGTTGACGAAACCGATCCGGGGCGAAAGGAACTGGATCAGCATGCCCACCATCACCACGGTGGAGATGAAGTAGGGCGCGTAGCTGACCATCTGCACCGACTTCTTGAAGCGGCGGCCAAGGGCGCTGTTGAGCGCCAGGGCCAGCAGAATCGGGAACGGAAACCCGGCCGCCAGCGTGTACAAGCTGATCTCCAGAGTGTTGCGCACCACGCGCACGAAGTAGGGCGAGTCGAAGAACTTGGCGAAGTACTTGAAGCCTACCCACTCGCTGCCCCAGATGCCCTTGATCGCCAGGAAGTCCCGGAACGCGATCTGGGTGCCGTACATCGGGATGTACATGAACACGAAGATGTACGCCACCGGCAGCAGCACCAGCAGGTAGAGCTGGTAGTTCACCGTAAGGTCGCGCTGCCACGACCGCAGCGCCCGGTAGGCTGCGTGCTGCCTGGAATCCTGTACTGCGGCGCGGCGGTCACTCACGGCGGTGCTGAACAAGGCTTGCACCGCCCCGCGCCGCTGTCAAGCTCGCGGCCTTGGCAACGTGCGTTTGACAAGGCGCGAACGGGCGGCATAGCGTCCCCCCGAACGGGTGAACCTATGTGCGGAATTGTCGGGCTGTATCTGAAGGATCGGCGCATGGAGCGGGAGATGGGCGGTCTGTTCGCCACCATGTTGGTGTGCATGACCGACCGCGGGCCGGACAGCGCGGGCTTCGCCGTGTATGGCAACGAGCCGCCGGAGGGCTGGCTCAAGGTCACGGTACGCTACTCCGGAGGCGGCTACGACTGGGACGCGCTGAGCGGGCGGCTCGGGCGGCGCTTCTCGTGCGAAGCGCGGCTGCAGGTAAACGCCAACTACGCCGTAATCGCGGTGCCGGCGGCGGCGGCCGAGTTGCGCCGCGCGCTGGCCGAGTTGGCTCCCGGCCTGGCGGTGATGAGCATCGGGCGCAGCATCGAGATCTTCAAGGAGATCGGCGCCCCCGCCTCGATCGTGGAGCGCTTCGCCGTCCGCAAGCTGCGCGGCACCCACATCATCGGCCATACCCGCATGGCCACCGAGAGCGCGGTCACCACCGACGGCTCGCACCCCTTTTCCACCGGCATGGACCTGTGCCTGGTGCACAACGGGTCGCTGAGCAACCACAACCGGCTGCGCGCCCGCCTGCAGCGTGGCGGCATCGAGATCCGTACCGAGAACGACTCGGAGGTCGCGGCCGGTTACCTGATGTGGCGCCTGCAGCAGGGCAACACGCTGGCCGAGGCGCTGCACGCCGCGCTCGGCGACCTGGACGGCTTCTACACCTTCGCCATCGGCACCGCGGGCGGCTTCGCGGTGCTGCGCGACCCGATTGCCTGCAAGCCCGCGGTACTGGCGGAGACCGGCCAGTACGTCGCCATGGCCAGTGAATTCCAGGCCCTGGCGGCGCTGCCGGGCATCGACTCCGCGCGCGTCTGGGAACCCAAGCCGGCGCAGGTCTACACCTGGGACCGCGCGGAGTGACAGCCGTGACTCGGGCCGCGGCGGCCGCCACGGCCGCCACCGTGTTCGACCTGGCTGCCGGCACCCTGCGCGAGCTCAACCAGCGGTTGCACGACCTGACTCCGGAGACGGCGCGCGTGCCCTGGCGCATCCTGCACCCGCGCGGCGCGCACGCGGTGGCGGCCGGCGTCGACGCGGCGGTGTGCATCGCAATCGAAGGACACGTCGGCTACTATTGCGCCGGCATGAACCAGCACGCCGAAATCACCATTCACGGCATGGCCGGGGTGGGCGTGGCGGAGAACATGATGTCGGGCCTGGTGCGCGTGCAGGGCAGTGCCAGCCAGTGCGCCGGGGCTACCGGACACGGCGGCCTGCTGGTAATCGAGGGCGATGCCTCCAGCCGCTGCGGCATCTCCATGAAGGGCATCGACATCGTCGTGCACGGCTCGGTCGGCCACATGAGCTGCTTCATGGGCCAGGCCGGCGCCCTGGTGGTGTGCGGCGACGCCGACGACGGGCTCGGCGACTCGCTCTACGAAGCGGAAGTCTACGTCCGCGGCCGCGCCCACGGGCTCGGCGCCGACTGCGAGGAACAGCCTATGGAGGCGGCGCACCGGGAACGGCTGGGCGAGCTGCTGGAGCGGGCCGCGGTGCCCGGCGCCCGCGCCGCCCGGTTCCGCCGCTACGGATCGACGCGCCGGCTGTACCACTTCCACGTCGACCACGCGGACCAATACTGAGCCTGGCGCATGTCCTCTGACCCGCTGTCCTCGGATCCGCCGCCTCCCGGCCTGCGCGAGTCGGCCACCTTCGACCGCTCCACCATCCACGAAATCCAGCGCGCCGCGCGCACCGGCATCTACCGCATCCGCGGCTGGGGCGCCAAGCGGCCGCTGCCGCACTTCGACGACCTGGTGGTCCTGGGCGCGAGCATGTCGCGCTATCCGCTGGAGGGCTACCGTGAGCGCTGCGGCACCGACGTAGTGCTCGGCACCCGCCACGCGCGCAACCCTATCCACCTCGACATTCCGGTCACCATCGCGGGCATGAGCTTCGGCGCGCTGTCGGCGCAGGCCAAGGAGGCGCTCGGGCGCGGCGCCAGCGCCGTGGGCACCAGCACCACCACCGGCGACGGCGGCATGACCGCCGAGGAACGCGCCCACTCGCGCACCCTGGTGTACCAGCTGCTGCCGTCGCGCTACGGCATGAATCCGGACGACCTTCGCCGCGCCGACGCCATCGAGGTGGTGCTCGGCCAGGGCGCCAAGCCGGGCGGCGGCGGCATGCTGCTCGGCCAGAAGATCAGCCCGCGGGTGGCCGAAATGCGCACCCTGCCGCCGGACATCGACCAGCGCTCCGCATCGCGCCATCCCGACTGGACCGGCCCCGACGACCTGGCGATCAAGATTGTCGAACTGCGCGAAATCACCGACTGGCGGCTGCCGGTGTTCGTCAAGATCGGCGCCACCCGCACCTACTACGACACCCTGCTGGCGGTGAAGGCGGGCGCCGACGTGGTGGTGCTGGACGGCATGCAGGGCGGCACCGGCGCCACCCAGGAGGTGTTCATCGAGCATGTCGGAATCCCTACCCTGGCGGCGCTGCGGCAGGCGGTGGAGGCGCTGAACGAGCTGGAGATGCACCGCAAGGTGCAGCTCATCGTGTCGGGCGGCATCCGCGGCGGCGCCGATGTCGCCAAGGCGCTGGCAATGGGGGCCGACGCCTGCTCCATCGGCACGGCGGCGTTGATCGCCCTGGGCGACAACAGCCCGGAACTGGACGCCGAATACCGCAAGATCGGCTCCGCGGCCGGCTACTACGACGACCTGCAGGACGGCCGCGACCCGGCCGGCATTTCGACGCAGGACGACCGCCTGGCGCAGCGCCTCGATCCGGTGGTGGGCGGGCGGCGTCTCGCCAACTACCTGCGGGTCATGAACATGGAAGCTCAGACCATCGCCCGGGCGTGCGGCAAGTCGCATGTGCACAACCTGGAGCCGGAGGACCTGGCCGCGCTGACCGTGGAAGCGGCGGCGATGGCCGGGATCCCGCTGGCCGGCACCGACTGGATACCGGGCGCCGGGGGTACCGCCCCGAAATCAAACCATGAAGGAGCCCGCAATGGCCCACAGTGACACGGCCCAACAACGAGACACAGCCCAACAACGAGACACAGCCCAACAACGAGACACAGCCCAACAACGAAACACGGTCAAGCAACGCCTCGCCGACGAGGGCATCGAGTTCCTGCTCGTCCAGTTCGTCGACGTCACCGGCGCCGCCAAGGTGAAAATGGTACCGGTGGCGGCCTTCGACGACGCGCTCGCGGTCGGCGCGGGATTTGCCGGCGCCGCGCTTTCGGGCATGGGGCAGGGCCCCCACTCGCACGACATGCTGGCACGCATCGACCTCGACTCCTACTCGCGGCTCCCCTGGCAGCCCAACACGGTACGCTTCGCCAGCGACCTGTTCGTGGACGAGGCACCGCACCCGTTCTGCGCCCGCACCAACCTCAAGCGGGTGCTCGCCGACGCCCGCGCCCGCGGCTACGTGTTCAACGTCGGCATGGAGCCGGAGCACTTCCTGGTGAGCCGCGGCGACGACGGCGCCATCCGCCCGTGGGATCCCGAAGGCGTCGATTCGCTGGCCAAGCCGTGCTACGACTTCCGCGCCATGTCGCCGGCCATGGCCTACCTGCAGGAACTGACCCTGGCGCTCAACGCCCTGGGCTGGGGCGTGTACCAGTGCGACCACGAGGACGGCAACGGCCAGTTCGAGGTTAACTTCGACTACGCCGACGCGCTGACCAGCTCCGACCGCATCATCTTCTTCAAGATGGCCACCTCGCAGATCGCGGGGCGCCACGGCGCCATTGCCACCTACATGCCGAAACCGTTCGCGGACCGCACCGGCAGCGGCCTGCACGTGCATTACCACCTGGCCGACGCCGGCAGCGGCGAAAACCTGTTTCTCGACCATACCGACGAGCGCGGCCTGGGCTGCTCGCGGCTGGCCTACCACTTCATCGGCGGCATCATGCACCACGCCCACGCCCTGTGCGCGGTGACCAGCCCCACGGTCAACTGCTACAAGCGCCTGCAGCTCGGCGCCGGGCTCCGTTCCAGCCGCTCCGGTTTCACCTGGACCCCGGCGTTCATCACTTACGGCGACAACAACCGCACCCAGATGATCCGCACCGCCGGCGACGGCCACTTCGAAGACCGCACCGTGAGCGCGGCGGCCAACCCCTACCTGGCGCTGGCCGCCTACCTGACCGCGGGGCTGGACGGCATCGAACGCGAGCTGGAGCCGGGCGAGCCCAACCTCGGCAACATGTACGAGCGCTCGCTGGACAAGATCCGCGCCGCCGGCGTGGACGTGCTGCCGCAGTCGCTGGCCGAGGCGACCGACGAACTGCGCCTCGACCAGGTGGTGCAGTCGGCGCTCGGGCCGATCGCCGCCGAGTTCATCGACTGGCAGGCCGCGGAGTGGGCCGCCTACCACAGCCAGGTAAGCCGGTGGGAGGTGGACCGCTACCTGACCTCCCTGTAGGAGGCCGCGGCCCGGCTGCGTGGTCCAGACAATGCCGTTCCGTCTGCTGAAATTCGGTCTGTCCCGCAACTACCCGGAGCCGCGCATGTTCCGCTCGCCGGAGCGCCTGCGCGACTCCTACGACGTGGTAATTATCGGCGGCGGCGCGCACGGTCTGGCGGCCGCCTACTACCTGGCCACCGAGCATGGCATCCGCGACGTGGCGGTGCTGGAGCGGCGCTACATCGGCCACGGCGGCACCGGCCGCAACACCGCCATCATCCGCTCCAACTACCTCACCGAGGAGGGCGCCCGCTTCTACGAATTCAGCGTCGACCTGTACCGCGACCTGGCGCGCCGCCTCGACTACAATCTGTTCTACTCGCAGCGCGGCCACTTTACCCTGGCGCACTCCGCCGCCGCGCTGCGCACCCAGCGCTGGCGGGCGGCGGTCAACCGGCACCTCGGGATCGATTCCGAGGTGGTGGGCCGGGAGTTCATCGCGCGCACCATCCCGGAGATCGACCTCGACTGCGGCGGACACCAGCCGCCAATAGAAGGCGCGCTGTATCACCCGCCGGGGGCCATTGCCCGCCACGACGCGGTGGCCTGGGCGTACGCCCGCGGCGCCGACCGCGCCGGCGCGGAAATCCACCAGCAGACCGCGGTCACCGGCATCGAGGTGGCCGGCGGCAAGGTCGCGGGCGTGCACACCGACCGCGGCTTCATTGCCACCGGCAAGGTGCTCAGCGCAGTGGCCGGGTGGACGCCGCAGGTCACCCGCATGGTGGGGCTGCGCACGCCGCTGGTGGTGCATCCCCTGCAGGCGCTGGTCACCGAGCCGTTCAAGCCGTGGCTGGACGCCATCGTGGTGTCGGCGAGCCTGCACACCTACATCAGCCAATCGGCGCGCGGCGAGCTGGTGGCGGGCGCCTCGCTGGACCCGTACGAACTCACCGCCATGCGTTCCACGCTGGAATTCGCCGAAGGGCTGGCCGGGCACATGCTGGACCTGTTTCCGTGCCTGGCCGACGTGCGGGTGCTGCGCCAGTGGGGCGGGCTGGCTGACATGACGCCGGATTTCTCGCCGATCATGGGAACCACGCATGTGGGCGGATTCTACCTGGACGCCGGCTGGGGCACCTGGGGCTTCAAGGCCTCGCCGGCGAGCGGCTACACCATGGCCCATACGGTGGCGAAGGAGACCGACCATCCGCTGATCGAGGCGTTCAACCTGTCCCGATTCCACCGCTTCGACCTGGTCGGCGAGAAGGGAGCGGCATCCGTTGGTCACTGAGCGGAGGATGATGCGGTGAAGGTGCTGACCTGTCCGGTGAACGGCCCGCGTTCGATCGACGAGTTCGTGTACGGCGGCGAAGTACGGGAGATGCCGAACCCGGCGGCAGCCGGGGACGCCGAGTGGGCCGACTACGTGTGGTGCCGGCAGGGCGAACCGGGCGTGCGCCGCGAGTGGTGGTACCACGTGCCGAGCGGCACCTGGTTCGTGGCCGAGCGCGACACCGAGCGCGACGACGTGCTGCGCACCTACCTGTGGGGGCAGGCGTGAAGCGGCGCGGTGCGGCGCCGGCGCGGCGCCACGCGGCGGGCGGACAATCCGGGGGCTGGCGTGCAGCGACGCAGCGAGGCACCCGGGCGGAACCCGCGACGGGTGACCGGCGCGCGGGCGGACGACCCGGAAGCTGGCGTGCAGCGGCGCAGCGAGGCACGGGCGCGGGATCCGCCGCAGGCGACCGGCACGCTGGCGGACGACCTGGGGGCTGGCGTGCAGCGGCGCAGCGAGGCACGAGCGCGGAACCCGCGGCAGGTGGCCGGCACGCTGGCGGACGACCCGGGAGCGGCTGGTGAGCGAGCGCCTGCCGCCGCAGCACGGCGAGTGGATCGATCGCTCCCGGCCGCTGGAGTTCCGCTTCGAGGGCCAGCCGCTGCGCGGCTATGCCGGCGACGTGATCGCCAGCGCCCTGCTGGCAGGCGGCGTGCGGATGCTGGGGCGCAGCTTCAAGTACCACCGCCCGCGCGGGCTGGTCAGCCTCGCCGGGCACGACGCCAATGCGCTGGTCACCGACGGCGTGCGTACCCATCTGCGCGCCGCCGCCACCGCGCTGGAGCCAGGCATGGACCTGCACGCGGTCAACACCGCCGGCGGGGTGCTGCGCGACCGCCTGCGGTGGCTGGAGCGGATGGCGCCGTTCATGCCGGTGGGCTTCTACTACAAGGCGTTCCACCGCCCGCGCTGGCTGTTCCCGTGGTTCGAGCGGGCGGCGCGCCGCCTGGCGGGGCTAGGCCATATCAACCGCGAACTGCGTCCGGCCGCCGCCGCCGCGGCCTACGCGTGGTGCGACGTGCTGGTGGTGGGCGGTGGACCGGCGGGGCTGGAGGCGGCCCTGGCCGCCGGCCGCACCGGCGCAAAGGTGCTGCTGGTGGAGGAGCAGGCGCGGCTGGGCGGCAGCCTGGCCTGGCAGTACGGCGACAGCGCGGACGCGCTTGCGGCGCTCGACGAACTGTGCCGGGAACTCGCGGCCCTGGCCAACGTCGACATCCGCTGCGCGACCACGGCGGGCGGGCACTACGCCGACCACCAGGTGGCGCTGTTCGACGCAAACCGCATGACCCGGGTGCGCGCCGGCGCCGTGGTGTACGCCTCCGGCGCCATCGAACAGCCCGCCGTATTCGGCAACAACGACCTGCCGGGCGTGCTGCTGGGCTCCGCCTGCCAGCAACTCGTGCGCTGGTACGCGGTACGGCCGTGCCGGCGCGCGGTGGTGCTGGCCGCCAACAGCGACGCCTACCGGGTGGCCCTGGCCCTCAGGGCTGCCGGCAGCGAGGTGGCGCTGATCGCCGACCTGCGCCCCGCCGGCGAGCCTTCGCCCGTGGGCGGCAAGGCGGCGGCGGCGGGAATACCGGTGCGCCACGGCTGTACGGTATACGAGGCGCTGGCCGAGCCGCGCACCGGGAGCGTGCAGGGTGCGCTGGTCGTTCCGCTGGCGGCCGAGCCGGCGGCCCCGGGCCGCCGCGGCGTTGGGGAAGGCGGGCGGCGGCCGGGGCCGCGCACCGGGGGGGTGCGGGGGGCGCTGGTCGTTCCGCGGGCGGCCGAGCCGGCGGCCGCCGGCGGCCGTCCGGGGCACGCGGTGGACCTGCACTGGCGTGACCGCATCGCCTGCGACGCCCTCGTCGTTTCGGTCGGCTGGACGCCCAACGCCGCGCTGCCGAGCCAGGCAGGCGTGCGCTTCCGCTTCGATGAGCAGCGCACCCAGTTGCTGCCCACCGCCGTTCCCGATGGCGTGTTTCTCGCCGGCCGGGCCCGCGGCGTCTACGACCTAGCCCGACAGCGCGCAGACGGGCAGGACGCCGGCATCCGCGCCGCCGCGCATGCCCACCCCACCCTCCGGCATCCGCGACGCGAATTGGTCCCCGCGGACGACTCGCCGCGCAGCCACCCCTACCCCATCTTCGAGCATCCGGGGCACAAGAACTTCGTCGACCTGGACGAAGACCTGCACCTGGCGGACCTGGCCAACGCCCACCAGGAGGGGTTCGACAGCGTCGAGCTGCTCAAACGCTACAGCACGGTGGGCATGGGGCCGAGCCAGGGCAAGCTGGCCAACCTCAACGCGGCGCGGGTACTGGCGCACCTCAACGGCCACTCCATGGCGCACACCGGCACCACCACCGCGCGCCCCTTCTACCAGCCGGTGCCCCTCGGCCACCTGGCGGGCGTGCGCCACCACCCGATGCGCCGCACGCCCCTGCACGGTTGGCACGAGCAGGCCCGCGCCGTGCTGGTCCACGCCGGCGACTGGTACCGGCCGGAGTACTACCCGCGCCCCGGCAGCGACCGCGGCGCCTGCATTGTGCAGGAGGCGCGGCAGGTTCGCGACGGTCTGGGCATGATCGACGTCAGCACCCTCGGCAAGCTGCTGGTCAACGGACCCGACGCGGCCGAGCTCCTCGAACGCATCTACACCGGCCGCTTCCGGAAGCTGGCGGTGGGGCGCTGCCGCTACGGCGTGGCCCTGGACGAAAGCGGCATCGTGGTCGAGGACGGGGTGATTGCCCGCCTGGCGCCGGATCGCTTCTACGTGACCGCGACCAGCAGCGGCGTCGCGGCGTTCTACCGCGAAATGCAACGCTGGGCGGCGATCTGGGGGCTGGACGTGACACTGAGCGACGCCACCGGCCATTACGCCGCCCTCAACCTGGCAGGTCCGCACAGCCGCGCCGTCCTGCAGCCGTTGGCGGATCTCGACCTGAGCGCGGCGGCGTTTCCGTTCCTGGCGGCCGCGGAGGGGGCCGTATGCGGGGTACCCGCGCTGGTGCTGCGCGTCGGGTTCGTCGGCGAGCTCGGCTTCGAAGTGCACGTGCCGGCGTGGCACGGCGAGCACGTATGGCGCACCCTGTTCGCGGCCGGCGCCGACCGGCAGGTACGCCCGTTCGGCCTGGAGGCGCAACGCCTGCTGCGCCTGGAGAAGGGCCACCTGATCGTCGGCCACGACACCGACGCACTGACCCATCCCGCGGAGGTAGGGCTGCAATGGGCAATCGGCAAGGGCAAGCCGTTCTTCGTTGGCCAGCGCAGCCTGCAGATCCACGCCGCCCGCCCCGCCGAGCGCACCCTGGCCGGGGTGCGCTGGCCGGCCGGCCATCCGGGTCCGCTGCCGGAGGAGTGCAACCTCCTCATCCACGCCGGCCGCATTGCCGGGCGCATCACCAGCATCGCCCCGGTATCCACCCAGGGCTATCCGCTCGGCTTGGCATTCGTGGAACCGGCGCTGGCCACACCCGGGACGCGGGTGGAGATACGGCTCGACGACGGCACCGTCAGCGCCGCCGAGATAGCGGAACTGCCGTTCTACGACCCCGCTGGCGAGCGCCAACGGCTATGAGCGATACGCGCACCAGTCCGTTGCATGCCCTGGCCGCCGCCGCGCCGGAACGGGTTCGCGAGCTGCTGAGCCAACGCGGCGCCCTGGTCAAGCGGGGCGTAAAGGGGCCCGGCGTCGTGGCCTGGGCGCAGCGCCACCACCTTCCCCTGCCGGTTGCCCGTTACGCGGTGCTGGCAGTGGGCGATCACGGCGTCGTCGCGCGCACCGGTGCGGGCGAACTGATCCTGGAGTGCGCGCCGCGCGATGCGCTGTGGGAGCGCTGGCAGGCCGCGCTGGCCGAACCTGCCGCCGGTGTCTACGAAGTCCCGCAACAGTCGGTGACCGTGGAGTTGCGCGGGGCGCGCGCCCCGCGGGTGCTGGCCCTGAGCTGCGCCGTGAACCTGGCCGACGAACCGGCCGCGACCATCCTCTACACCCGCGTCGCCGGGGTCTCGTGCGCCGTGCTGCCGCGCGGCGGGGATGAGGCGCGAAGCTACCGCCTGTGGGTCGACTACAGCCTCGCCCCCTACCTGTGGACCACCCTCGCCGAACTCGCGGGACACGCCTGACCCGTCGACCGCGTTGCCCCCATCACCATCGGCAACTGACCGGGTAGTCGTGGATCGCATCGTCCGGTGTCAGCAGCGTTGCGCCGGCACCGATGGCAACGGCCACCAGCAGCCGGTCGAAGGGGTCGCGGTGGTGTACGGGCAGCTCCGAGGCGCGATAGATGTCCTGTCGCGTGAGACCCAGGCAGTCGAGTTCCCACCGAGCGATCTGTCGCTCGATCCACTGCCGGGGCGGGTCCGGAAGAATGATCTTGCCGGCGGTCCACTTGAGAGCAATCTCCAACGCCGACACGTCGCTGAGCAGAACTGCGGAATCGGCCGCGTCAATCGCTTGGCGCGCCACGGCAGACAGTCGCTCCGGCTCCGCGGCCAACCAGATCAACGTGCAGGTGTCGAGCAGATAGCGATTCAGAGGCCCCACTCCCGCAGCTCCTCATCGCTGAGCGGGCGGAATGCGTCGTCGGAGTACCGCACCGGCGCCGAGGTGCGCGTTCCCACTTGCGGGCGCCGCCGCACGCCACGGTCGAAGGCGGTCAACTTTGCAACCGGCGTAGAGCCATTCAATATCACGATGGTTTCCCCCGCCTGCACTTCCTTCAACATCCGCGACAGGTGCGTCTTCGTTTGATGGATCGTCGCCGTCTTCATCCGGCCACGATATGACTTAGTCCTGACTAAGTCAAGCTGAGCCTCCTCGTTGCCCCTCGTTCCCCTCGTCAGAACGGGCTGTCCGGGGTGGTGATAGGGCACCAGCGGGCTACCGACAGCCAGTCGAGCAGCAACTCGGTGGCGGCCGGCGTGCCCAGCCGGCGCAGCGCTACCGCGGTCAGGCCGCGCACGTAGCGGTTGCCGCTGTCCAGGTGCGGGGCGAGCAGGCGGGCCACCCGGTCGGCGGCGTCCGCCTCCACCTTGCCGGCCAACCGGGCCATGGCGTGCGCGGAGGTCTGCCGCCGGTAGCCGCGGTCCGGCAGGTCGGCGTCGATCGACGC
>MKWU01001871.1_pt1 | contig 34295 bp, 38 predicted proteins | sample 809101 | NCBI WGS metagenome assembly MKWU01 (sample SAMN05860141, study PRJNA318959) | sponge metagenome | host: Aplysina aerophoba | place: Slovenia: Piran, Adriatic Sea, Gulf of Piran | collected 2013-05-07
GCCCGCTTGTGCGTTGCCGCCACCTCAAGCGGCCGTCAGCCGCTCGCGCAGGTCGGCGCGCAGGCGCCGCGCCTTCGGCGAGAGCCTGTCCGGCGACTCCTCGCCGTACTCGATCCACAGCATGGACAACGCCTCCCGCAGCTCGTCGTCCAGGTCGGACTTGGAGGACGCCGAGACGGAGATGCCGAACTCCCCGTCGAGGTCGTACAGCTCATCGACCGGGTCGTACCTGACCTTGAACCGCAGCGGGGGAGATGCACGATAGGCGACGTTGTAGAGATTCACGTCGCGGAGCTCGATCGTGTCGAAGGCCACGATGTCGCGGGCGTGCCTCACTGAAAGGGCTCGTCCGTGCGCATCGTAGAGCACGTCACCGGTGAGCTCGACCCATGCCCTACGATGCTCGATCAACGGCAGCTCCGACTCCTCGTCGTAGTGCGCGTTGACCGACTTCCCGTCCGGACGTGTCAACCGGATGCGGCGTTTATCGAAGTTCATGCCCACGAGCATCCCGGAGATCGTGTCTTCGCGCACCCACCGTTTCCGCCCGGACTGCCCCCCGAGATCGTCGAGCGTCGCCTCGGTCTTGCGGCCGTCGAGAAGCGTCCGGCGTCGATGGTCTTCCAGCCGGTACCAGACACCACTGCGCGGCGGCGGTGTCGCCTTCCGGTACGCGTCACCCAAACAAGCGAGATAGCGCGGGTCCGGGACCAGTGCCCGGACCCCGTCGACGTCGCCGCCGCCCACCGCTGCCGTCACCTGCCCGAACAGCCGGCGCACCTCGTCGGCTTCCCGGACAGCCGGCGGCGATTGCGCTGCACTGCCGATCTCGAACGGCATGGCATAGCTGGCCGGCTCCGGAACCCGGCACTGGAGCGCGAACGCCTCGCGCAGCGCGCGAGAGAAGGACGCACGTTGACCCAGCTCCTCATCCCGCGTGAACTTCGCGAGCAGATACACGACCTGCTGGATGGCGCCCACGGATTCGACAAGCACCGGCGCCGGGACCACGTGGGCACCGCCCTTCTCGGCCTCGAAGTGCATCCGGTACAGGCGCTCGGCGCCTTCACCTGCCATGCGTTTCGCTCCTCGCAAGCAGCCGCGATGGTGCCACACGCCGCTTCGCGCGGGTAGGGCGCCGCCTGGCGCGACTCACCTGCGGCCGTTTCCTTTTGGGGGGCGATGCCCCTTCGGGGCCGGGGCTCGGCCCTTGCGGGCTTCGATCCCTATCGCGGTCGCCCCGCCGGCCTCGCGCGGATTTCTCGGCCGCGTGGGTGCGCAGTCACCGCAGGGCCGCCTGAGCACGTGCACGGGGTCCGCCACGGCGCGCATGGGGAGCGGGGCGACGGCGCGAATACGCGCCCGGCTTCGGGCCGGTCATCGGCCCTTGCCGACCAGCGAGGCGTTCGCGCGGGGCCGCGGGTCGTCGTCCCAGACGAGCTCCCCCGGGAACACCATGCCCTTGACGCGGCTCCCGTCGGCGAGAACGGCGCGGAAGACGTTGGCCGAGCCCGAGGGAGACGCGCGCTGGCGGTGGCGCCCGAGCCGGACCACCCGGTTGCGGACCGTGGCCGGGGCAAGGTCGCGCCCGGCGGCGAACGCCTCGAAGCAGGCTGGGGACACCACGTACGCCTCCCCCGCGATGTTGTGCAACCAGGCGCCGGGGGTGTTGACCGCGACGGAGCCCTCGCGGAGGCCGACCCGAACGACGGCTTCTCGTGCACGGTTTCGGACCGGGCGTTGATGAGGCGCTTCGCGCCTGGCTTGCTCACTGCGCACCCGGCGATGTATCCCCAGCGAAGCGCCTCGAGCAGGCGTTCTCCTCCCCAGTTTCGCACCGCGAGGAAGTCCTGCCCCGGGGCGCCGTTGTAGTGAGGGGTGAGGTCGAGCTCGGGGTGGTGCCGGACGCCGTAGTTCGCGACCAGCGTCTCAGACTTTACGTTCTGGGTGATTCGTCCACACATATCGTTTCCTCCGTCGATTGGCGTCGTCGTCAAACCGCGGTGATTCGGCTTTCCGACCGGCGTTCCTGCCCGCCTTCCGTCGGCCACGCTCCGCGACCAACGGACCCTCAGTTGTGCTACAGATCACGTGATGATGGACATCGACCCGACATGCTCCGAATGGGTCCTGCGTCAGGACTTCGCCTGCGTCTTTGTCCGGGCTCCGAACCCGCCGGCGGCGGTCGAGCTCGCAGCGAAGCGCCTCGGGCACATGGGCGGGTGGGCAGTCGGACCCGATGCCGAGCAGGAGGTCTTCGCGTGGGAGGAGTACCGGGAGCACGCGAGGCCGGGCGACTACACCCGGTCGGTCATCCTCGGGTCTGGGTCCTAGTGGCTGGCGCGATGACGCGAGCGATTTTCCGTAGCGGGCCCGCACCAGCAGGTAGCCGCTCATGAGCCGCTCGCGTCCTCGTGGAAAGAAGAAGTCCGGGCCGAAGGCCCGGCAGCGTCCGGCACGACGCGCGAGAGCGGGCTGGTTCGTCCCGGTCCTCGCCCTGGTCGTCGTCGGACTCATCGGGAGCGGTGCATGGTGGTTCGTCCGCACGACCGCCGCCGACGTCGTCATCCCCGAGTTCTCTGCCAAGGCGAAGGCGGGTGCGCGGCTCTTTGCTGAAAACTGCGCCGTTTGCCACGGCGAGAACGCGACCGGCACCGACACCGGACCGCCACTCCTTCACAAGGTCTATGAGCCGGGACACCACCCGGACAGGCTCTTCCAGCGCGCGGTCACGCACGGCGTCATGAGCCACCACTGGCAGTTCGGGAACATGCCCCCGGTGCCGGGCCTCGCACAGAAGGATGTTGCGAAGATCATCGCGTTCGTGCGCGAGTTCCAGCGCGCCAACGGGATCTACTGATCCAGCGAGGAGGCCCGGGATGCTTGCCGTGATGCACGCTCGATGGCTTCGGCACGCTGCCACCCTTCCTGCTGTCGTCGTCGGCGCCTGGTACGGCGTCGAGCACGGAAGCAGCGGAGCGTTTCTCGTCGCGGGCGCGGGAGCGCTCACCTGGCTCGTCTGGCCAGAGGCCTCGAGGTTCCTCGCATGGCGTCGACGGCGCCGCGCTGAGGTCGCGAGGGCCCAGCTGGAGCGCGCCATGAGCCGAGCGGACCGGCACGTCGCGAAGGCTGAACGGGCAAGGAAGTGGGCGGACCGGCGTCCTTCAAACCCGAGGCGTGTCCGGCGCGCGGAGCGCATGGACAAGCGGGCCCTGAGTGCGGTGGCACGGGCGGTGCGGGCGAGGGAGCGTGCCGTTGGCCTCGATGGTGAATCCATCGCGCGTTGAATGGTCGCCATCCTGGATTGCTCCTGCACGCCACGGCGTAGACGGCTGTCGACCAACGACGGGCACCCGGGATCCGGCTCGGATTCTGCGTTCTCTCCAGAATTTCACTGCCTCCCATAGATTGGTACGAGACAACCGGACGAGGCAGTGCTCCCATACCGGGTCGGATGCAAAGCGGCTCCTGCGGGACGCGAGAGCCTCATTTCGAAGTCTCAGTACTTCCGCGTCAGCGCGTCCCTGGGACACGGTGTGCTCTGTGATCTCCGAGACCCGACCGGGTGACCGCCTTCGACTCGTCTCCAGGTCCGCCGGATGGTTTCGCGAGGATGCGCCCGGGCTCGCGGTCGTTCGCATGGCAAGCGCTTGGCAGCCGCCAGCAAACGAGGAATTGCGTGGTGCCCAGATCCGCGGGATCTACGAGTGGCAAGGGGACGGCAAGGCATCCCCTGAACACCGCCAGCCGAACTGTGAACGGTGGGAGGTGGTGCGTCCGGAGTTCCTGTGGCAGAGGTCCGGAGCCCGTACCAACCCCAGCTGACCGCTCGTGAACTTCGAGATCCGCGACCGGCGAGGCTATCCGCCGTCGGGCTTTATCATCAGGCGCGGCATCGAGAGGGGAGGGGGTGCAGATCAGCGCTGGGTCGCCGCGTCAGTCACTTGGCGTGGTCGAAGCGGAATGTGGGTCTGGAGAACCCGTTAGTCGTTGATACGATTTGTTGAAGTCAGTATGGTGCCAGTCTGACATCACGAGTGTGCGGCGGGCCGAACATGTCGGATGGAATTTCCCCGACACGAAACGCGAACGGGCGGGATCGGGTTGCGATCACGGTGCGGGTTCCCGAGCCGCTGCTGCGTCGGATCGACCGCTACATCGAGACCAGGGACGTTCCGATCTCGCGCAACAACTGGCTGCTTGAGGCGGCGGTCGAAAAACTCGACCGTCGGAAGGTGCGGCGGAGGGACGGGGATGGCTCGTAGCGATCTTCTCGTGTCTCTGGTTCGTGCGGGCGCTTCGGGAAACAGCAAGGAGCTCACTACCGCGGTCGAGGCGATCATTGCTGAGGAACGTGCGAAGCAGCACAACATCCTCGCCGATCGGTTGACGCGGGCGCTACGGAGCAACGGCGCCGGAGGACAGACAGGCTATACGGTCCCGGACCCGGGCGCGCGGGCCCGGGACTACGTGCTGGAGACGCCGCCGCGAAAGCGCCTTGAGGACCTCTTCCTGTCCGAATTGTGCGAGCGCGCATGCCGCGAACTCATCGAGGAACAGCACCGCGCTGGTGTGTTGCGCTCCCGCAGCCTCGAGCCCCGCCACCGGGTGTTGCTGGTGGGTCCTCCGGGCAACGGGAAGACCTCGCTGGCCGAGGCGATCGCCGAGGCTCTGGCAGTACCGTTTTTCGTTGTTCGTTACGACGCCATCATTGGCAGCTTTCTCGGCGAGACCGCGAGCCGGCTGCGACGCGTGTTCGACTACGCCCGCACGACACCTTGCGTTCTGTTCTTCGACGAATTCGATGCGGTGGGCAAGGAGCGCGGCGACGTGAACGAGACCGGCGAAATCAAGCGCGTGGTGACATCGCTGCTAATGCAGGTGGACGCATTGCCGAGCTACACCGTGGTTGTTGCCGCATCGAACCACGCAGAGTTGCTCGATCGGGCCGTGTGGCGGCGGTTCCAGTTTCGTCTGGAGTTGCCCGCACCGACGAAGGCTCAGCTCGGTCGCTACTTCGAAGTGTTCGCCGGAACGATGGACGAACCCCTGGGAGTGGTGCCGAACACTTTGGCCAGGTCCTTGGGCAGCATCAGCTATGCGGAGGCGGAGGAGTTTTGCGCGGGGGTCCGCAGACGCCTTGCACTGTCACTGGGCGAGGGCTCGTTGAAGTCCATCGTTGCCGGGCAGCTGAAGCTGTGGAAGGCGAGAGCGCCTCAACCCGACACCAGCTGAGACGCCCATGCCAGAGTTCCCTCTTCTGCCCCTGCCGGCATACGAGCGGGGCGACCCGCCAGCGCCGCCAGGCTTTCCGAGGCGTCCGCCCCCAGTGCCGTCAGCGAGGCAGGGGCAGCGTTTTGGGCCCACCTTCGAACGCCTCGCCAACGTTCTGGCGAACGATCGCGCGGGACTCTCTCTTCGCGATGACCCCGCGAGCATTGCGCCGGAGCGTGCGCTCGTGCTGGAAGTTTCGGGGTCGTTGGGCGACTTCCAAAAGCTTGCCATGCGTGTGGACGGGCTCGAGTTCCTTGGCGACGAGGAGTTTGACTTCGATCCCGACGAGGACTTCTACGAGATCGATACCCGCAAGGACACAAAGGGACAGCCCCGAAGGGACCGTCGGCTCGGCGGAAGGGTCTATCTCGCCATGCCGGATCTGGAAGCGCTGAGGCAATTGCTTTCCCTGTGGGGTCGCTGGCAGGACGGAGAAGACTTGGGAACCGGGTTCGCGCCGTGGCGGGATCTGTTCGCAACCCTGCGTGATATCCGACCCTGGGGCCCGACTGACAGGGTTTCCGATGAGACGATTCTCCATTGGCGCGAAGAGATCGAACACGATCCGCGTGAGATGCGCCGGATCGAAGTCGAGATGTGGTTTCGCGACGCCGCACACAGCCGGCAAATCGCATTCGCGCGAGTAGCCGAGGCCGTGGGCGAAGCCGGTGGAGCCATCATCGATCACACGGTCATCGAAGAGATCGGATACGAGGCGGCGTTGATCGACGTGCCCGCCGCAGAGATTGCGCGTCTTGCCGAGCGAGAGGAGGTGCATCTCGTCGTTTGCGACGACATCATGTTCCTGCGGCCCCAGTCCTCGGCCGATGTCCCGGCTCCGGGCGACGAATCGGATCCCGAGAAGGTGATTCGTGATGAGGAGCCCGCCGCGTTTCCGCCGGTCGCGGCGCTGCTCGACGGCGTGCCGGTCCAGAACCACGTCCTGCTCGATGGGCGTCTGGAGATGGACGATCCGGACGCCCTCGAAGCGCTGAGCGTCGTCGAAGAGCGATATCACGGAACGGCAATGGCCTCGCTCATCCTGCATGGAGACAGAAATGTAGCGAGGAGCGCGCTCTCGAACCGTCTCTACGTGCGCCCGGTCCTCTATGCGCCGGGCAACGGAGACGGAGAGGAGCCGAGACGAGACCGACTGTTGATCGACGTGATTTATCGGGCGGTCAGGCGCATGAAGGACGGAGACGAGGAAGGCCCAGCGACGGCGCCCGACGTATTCCTGGTGAATCTCTCGCTGGGAGATCCAGGCCGACCGTTCAGCGGTCCGATGAGCCCGTGGGCGAGACTCCTCGACTATCTCGCGGAACGCTACGGCATCCTCTTTCTCGTCAGCGCGGGCAATGTCCGGCGGCCTCTGCAGATCAACGCGTTCGCCAACTGGATCGAGTTCGAAGACGCCAGCCCGCAGGACAGGGAGCATGCCGTGCTGCTGGCGCTGTCGGAGCAGAAGGCGTTTCGCACGCTCCTGTCGCCCGCAGAGGCGCTGAACCCGATCACGGTCGGAGCCATGCATGACGACGCGGTCGTCGCACCGAGAGGCGCCGGTGCGGTGGACCCCTACGAGTCTCGGGATCTTCCAAATGTAAGTTCTGCCGCGGGACTCGGTCACCGCAAGGTGGTCAAGCCGGACATCCACCTCCCGGGTGGCCGGGAGCACGTCCGGTTCCAGGCCAATCCTGGATCGCTTCTCGTGGTCCCGGAATCGGGAGGACGTTCGGGGTTGAAGAGCGCCTCCCCGGACGGGGCGGGCAATCTCGATCGCACCCGCCTGACGATCGGTACCAGCGCAGCCACCGCATTGGCGACCCGCACGGCGCATTTGATTTTCGATGCGCTGATGGATGGTGACGGGGGATCGATGCATACGGACCTGGACGCGGAATTTCGTGCCGTGGTCGTGAAGGCGCTGCTGGTTCACCGAGCGGGGTGGGGAAGTCGGGCGGAGTTCCTGGATCAGCACTTCGGTCCGCATGGAAAGGGCAAGCACACCGAGAGGCGCGACAACATCGCCCGATTGCTCGGGTTCGGATTCCCTGCTGTCGAAGAAGCCCTGGCCTGTGCGCCGAACCGCGCGACGCTGGTCGGTTGCGGAACCATTGCTGCCAGGGAATCGAATCTGCATCGAATCCCGTTGCCCCCAAGCTTGGAACGGGTCACCGAACCTCGGGCGCTGAGCATCACGGTGGCTTGGTTTTCGCCAGTCAACCGGCGGCATCAGGCGTATCGTCGGGCGAAGCTGGAAGTGAGCGCCGTCGGAAGTCTTGCGATTGCTGCCGGAGTCAAGAGACTGAGCGTCCAGCCATCGGACAATTCGGTACTGCGAGGCACGGTCTCGCACACGCGATACGAAGGTGATGAGGCGGTCGCGTTCGTCGACGATGGACACGTCTCGTTTCGCATCTACTGTCGCGAGCAGGGCGGGGCGCTGGACCAGAGCGTCCGTTACGGCATCGCCGTCACTATCGAGGCCGGAGAGGGAATTCCGGTATACGACGAGATCCGCGCGCGGCTCGCCGTCCCGTTGAGGGCTGGAATCCTGTAAGGCTTCCCGTGTAGTCGCGTATGTACTTGCTAGAATTGCTTCCGAATAATGCAGAACCCCCCAGATTGGCTTCGGGTCTGGCCCGCCGTTCAATCCTTACTCCGCACACTGCTCAGCCGGAGGCGGCATTGTTTCGCACCGACCCACCCCGAGGAACCCCACCATGGCATCCATCGACCTTTCCGGCCTCACCATCGACCAGCTGACCGACCTCGTCGGCAAGGCCCAGACCGAGATGGCGTCCCGCGAGAAGCAGCGCCGCAAGGACCTCAGCAGCGAGCTCGAGCGCCGGGGGTCGCCGCGGACGGTTACAAGCTTGCCGATATCTTCCCGGAGCTTGGGAACGGCGCCGCGAACGGGCGCCAGCGCCGGAAGATGCCGGCGAAGTTCCGGAACCCGCAGAACCCGGACGAGACCGGGACCGGGATCGGGCGGTCGCCGAAGTGAGTGCAGGTGATTCTCACCGAGCGGGGGATCGACATGGCGGCGTTCAAGGGGATTCCGATGTACCAGATCCGCGCATAGCTCAGACATCGCGTTTCTTTTCGGACGAGGGACTACGGCCTCGTCGATCGCTCGTCGGGTTCGGAAAGACGCCCAGTGGTCCTCATTTTCGGCTTCGCAGGGGTGTACGTAGACCCGGTGGGCACCTCGACGGGGCCAACCTTCAGGGTCGTTTGGTGATTGTCGTAACTTGGCTTGCAAGATACACTTTGATCAGACTGTCTTCCATTAGTCTACGAGGATCCCGCTGCTCTTCAGAGTATTGCACTACCCAATTCAAACCTCCGAGTTATCCACAGTGAATGCCAAGCATCTGTTCTTCGAAAAGCGCCTCTTTGACCTCAAGCATGCATACCCCGCCCTTATCCAAAAGGAGGTTGAGTCTTGGAACAGAGACAGACTCTTGGGCGTGCCAGAAGCAGATTTGATTGATCATTTGGTAGGAAAGTATACCCTTGAGCCTCCTATGCTACGTAACCGTGAAGAATGGAGGATGGAAGCTAACGAGACCAAGATTGACGTAAGCGGGGATCCCATGCGTGACTGGGGGTTTCGACGTGGACCCCTCCTGGTTGACGCTCAGTCAATTCGTGTGCAAGTGCCATTTGACGGAGATGGGGATCTGTTCGACTTTCAGCCATCTACCTATACGATGAATCCTCCACGCGCCCGCATCCTTGGGTCTTTCGTGGTGTTTACAATCGAACACGAGAATGACTCTGCCGATCAGCTCAAACAACGAGTCGATTCAACTATCTCTTCAATTGAAAGTCACTTGGAGTCGGTCAGATCTGATTGTGCGGGTTGGAATGTTGAAGTCCGCAGTGTCGCAACAGACTGTGTTCGACGCCGGAAGAATCTACTGGTGAACAACGATGCTCTCGTTCAGCAGCTTGACATACCCCTAAAGCGCCGTGAAGACGCTGCAACAGCAGTCGCTGTTCCGATGAAGCGAAAGAGACGTCCTGTTGTAGCGCCGCCCCCGGTACCGAAGGAGCCATTCTCCCCGGAACCAACTTTGGGAAATGATGACTACGAATATATCATGGAAGTGATCTCCCGGCTTTCCATCATGATTGAACGTAGTCCACGGGCGTTCCGAAGCATGAAAGAGGATCATCTCCGTGACCACATTCTGATTCAGTTGAATGGGCACTACGAAGGCAGCGTTTCCGGTGAAACTTTCAATTCAGCTGGAAAGACCGATATCCTGATACGTGAAAAGGACAAAAATGCTTTCATTGGCGAGTGCAAGTTTTGGTCGGGAGCGAAGGCGTTGCAAGCCGCAATAGACCAATTGCTAAGTTACGCTACTTGGCGTGACACCAAGACCGCCTTGATCGTCTTTAGCCGGAACCGCGATTTCTCTCAGGTTCTCCAGAGCATGAAGGGTAGTATCCGAGCGCATCCCTATTTCAAACGAACAACTTCGGAACCCTGCGAAACTCAGATGCGCTGTGTTTTCCGGCATCCCAATGACGATAACCGCGAGGTGTGGCTTGCAGTTCTGGCGTTCAATATACCTGCGTGACGATGGGTGGTCTCAAGCGCAATAAGCAGACTCGCGGTGATTTCACCGACATCTGCGTCGAACCGCGCACCTCATGGTGCAGCGGCGACATGATCGAGGTCTGGGCGGTCTACGACGGCGACACCGGCGACCTCGCCGTCCCCGCCAAGCACAGCCTTCGCACCCGCATCCAGGACATCCTTTGGGACATGGGCGTCGACGCGTTCCCGAACACGCACCTTGTCGCCAAGGCCGACGCCAAGGACCTGACGCCTGAGACCGTCTGACCTCCTCACTTCGGCCGAGAACATCGTTCCCGCCGGTCCGGGCAGACCGCTCGAGTCGGACCTTAGGCGCGCCCTGAGCACGGCCCAATACGCCCTGTTTCACGGTCTCGCCGAGTGCTGCGCCGACGAGCTGTTCAACAGGAACATGCGCGGGCAGGCGGACTGGGTCCACATCTACCGTGCCGTTAACCACCGCCGGGTGCAGGAGGCTTGCCGCAGCCGGGAGGCGCGTTCGCTTCCCATCGAGATCCGCGACTTTGCGAGCCTCTTCGTCGACCTCCAGGACAAGCGGCACCGCGCAGACTACGACCCTGTCGCCGACTTCTACAAGAGCGACGTTGAGCGTCTCATCGTCGAGACCCGCGCCGTTTTCGGAGGATTTGAGAATGCCGACCGCCGGGAGCGGAGGTCCTTTGCGGCCCTCGTCCTGTTCCGCCCCCGGAACTGAACCTACCTACTTGACCTGCAGGGACGAGGTGGCTGGTCCCACGCTCAAGGCTCGCCAGATGCTCGGCGAGGCCGGCGGTGGGCGGCGACTCCCGCCCCGCTTCCGGAAGGGCATGCCGACGGAACCGGATCGAGAGCAACCACCGGGGGATTTCGAGAGGCTCCGGGCCGAGACCGGGAGCTGAAGCCCGAAGCGGCGATACTGCTGGCGGTAGCGCGGCGATTCAACAACAATACGACACTCGATGTCTACAAGTTGCCGCACGCGGTATTCGCTGCGGTGGTCGCCGCCGACCGGCGACATCCCCGATCGCGCGTTCTACCTTGAACGAGCCCGACCTTAGGTTCGCCCGCTCGCGGCCGACCGGTCTCAGCCTCCCGCCAACGATAGCCTTGCCGCAGGAACCCTGATGCGACCCCTACGAACCGGGAGCCCCCAGCGCGCCACGCGGGACGGACTGCCGTCTGACGATCCGAGCCGTCGCCAAAGACTGCTCGTCTCGTGTCCCTCTCTAGTACCTCTTCCGGCAGCGCGTTCTCGCCCACGCTACGTGCCGTCAACGCTGTCTCGCTCAGGCTCCTACGCCAGCTCAAGCTGCGGCCCGGTCCGGAGGTCGAAATCACCACCGCGAGCGAGGTCATCGCAGGTTACCTCCTGAGGCTCGACGAGCTGAGCATCGGACCGCTCACGCTACGCGCACCCGCGACTCCGTGAGCGCTGATTCCCACCTGGCCTCATCGCCCCCGAAGGCTGAAGCCGTTCACCCAACTCAGTCGGGCGACGCGAGTGCCGTCTCGAACAGGAGAAGCGGCTCCACGGCGAAATTCGGACGGTTGACACCATAGCGACGCGCAGCTATGGTGCGGCCATCACATCAGGGATGGGAGCCGCACCAATGGCCTACTTCGGGTCGAAGGCGACTTCGGGATTGTGCCAACCCATCATCTCGATGATGCCGCCTCACAGCACGTACATCGAGACACATCTCGGCGGAGGTGCAATCATGAAGCGCAAGCCGCCCGCACTACGCAATATTGGAATCGACCGCGACGCGAGAGCGCTGGCGCAATTCAACTGCGACTACCCTGTGGAACTCGTTCACGAGTGCGCTCACCGCTTCATTGCCCAGTTCGAGTTTCAGGGCTCGGAGCTCATCTACGCGGACCCGCCCTACCTCAAATGTACACGGACGTCACAACGTCGGTACCGATTCGACTACAGGAAGAACGACCACATCGAGTTGCTGGAGGTGCTCCAGGGCGCACCCTGTCAGGTGATGGTATCGGGGTATCCGTCATCGCTCTACGACCAACAGCTCAAGGAGTGGGAGAGCGTCGAGTTGCAGGTCATGAACCAAGGCGGAGTGCGAACCGAGAAGCTGTGGATGAACTTCACGATCGACCGTGTGCACTGGGCGAGCTTCGTGGGCAGGAACTTCACCGACCGTCAGCGCATCAAGCGAAAGGCCGCGAGCTGGGGAAGACGCTACGAGCGACTGCCCCAGGGCGAGCGTGTGGCCGTACTCGCCGCGATGATGGCAGTGGAAGCCCAAGCGTAAGGCGGCCCGGCAATGTCGGCCGTGATCGAACAAGAACAATGCGCAAAGCGCCAGACGGGGACGCGACACAGCAAAGAGGAGCCCCGCCAGGTCGCGTGGCGACGCAAGGGGACGGACTACGAACCGATTGAGCTACCGCCGCCGGACGCCGAGGTACTGCCTGGAGTTCGGTGGGGACACACCGCAGACCTCTTCTCGCCGGCCTTCTGGAAGTACCAGTCACACGCACATCGTGACGCGGAGCGCTTTCGATGCCACGCTCTCGGCCGCACGCTCGTCGAAGAGGTCAGCGCATGCCTGCTCGGAGGCTACGGGATACCGGCAGAGCTCGGCTTGGCCGCGTTCGCCAGGTTGAGGGACGAAGGGCTTCTGTCCGGCCTGGCAGAAACGGACGAACTCGAGCGTGCGCTGACAAGACCGTTCAAGGTCGCGAATGCGTCGCGGAAATACCGATTCGCTCGGCAGAAAGCCAAATACCTGTGCGGAGCCATCAATGCAGTGCCTGCTCTGACGCCAACGCGAGACGGCAGACGGCTACGCAGCCAACTGATCAGCATCACCGGGATCGGACCGAAGACAGCTTCATGGATCGTTCGCAACCACTTGGGATCGGACGACGTCGCGATTCTCGACGTGCACATCACCCGCGCGAGTGTCGCCGCCGGCGTGTTCCCGGAAAATGCGGACCCGGCACGGAACTACTTCGAACTCGAGCAACGGTTCCTGGAATTCTGCGCCGCCATTGACGAGCCTGCCAGCCTACTCGACGCAATCATGTGGGACTACATGCGGCGCGTCTTCCCGGCGACCAAGAGAGCGTTACCCTCCCTTCAACGGCATCTGTTCGCCACGGCAACACCGTTCTGAGGGTACGGACGAGCGCCCAGCAACGCGCGACGGTACGGACTGGCGAGGGGTTCGGCAACGAAGGTGCCGCCACCGCTCCAAACGGAGAACGCACCGCGAACAGAAATCGCGAAGCCCGCCGGAACTCCGCGCCAGACCGGACCAGACCAGACGCATCGCGGTGCGCAAGAAGGCCTCGAATGCGCCCGTTACGGAACAGCTCGCAAGGGGAACGATCACGACGCGACGGACGCACAGACGTAGGGCGCTGGTAGAATCACGAATGGCCGACCAGTGCGGCGAGTGGAAATTCGAGGATCGGGATATGTCTGGGTCAGGAGGCGGGGGCGGCACCCGGGACACGTGGCGCCCCGGTGTAGGAGATGAAGGCGTCGGAGACGACGAGTGCGACATTCAGGAGCCCACGATTCTGAGTTCGCCGGATCCAGACGTCGTGGATAGCCTGGAGGTCGGCGACGTTCTCACCATCGAGCTGCAAACGCAGGGTCCGGTGCGGTTGTTGGCGAAGACCATCGACGGTGACACCGCAGGAACGATTACGTCGGTAACGATGCCGGAGATCATCAGGTGCATCCGGGCTGGGAACGAATACGAAGCTGAAGTGCGGTCAGTCGACGGCGGGCGCGTCGAAGTGATGGTGCAACGACGATGAGTGCGGTGGACGTCGTGGGCGGCGTCTACGGCGAGCGATGCGCATTTCCCCATTGGGATGAAGTGTACGGCTCGGGGGGGCGCGCAGCAGCGGGCCTCTCGAGTCACGTGGATGCCGTTCGGCTCCATACGGTACTGCCCCCGGAGGAAAAGGACCGGTTCAAGACGAGACTGGGCAGCTTCGGCGTCGAAGTCGCAGCACGAGAAGGTGAGCAACTCATCGGGTTTGACTACCTGCACTGCCTGTCCGATCCCGTCGTGACGCCGCATGCGCCTGACATTCGCAGGCAGGCGCCGTTGCACGTGAAGGCAGACACTGCGGTGCTGTTCGGAATGATGGAATGTGGCGCGACGGTGGAGGCCGATGTCTGCGTATACGATCCCCAGTCGCCGTGGAGACCCACCGGATTCCGCAAGTCGGGGTCCGAAGCCAGGCGACTCGCGATCATCGCCAACGCTCACGAGATCGCACGGCTTGCACACCAGTCGGGATCGGAGGCCGCGCACGAAGTCCTAACGCGTGAAAGGGCCGAGGTCGTGGTCGTAAAACGCGGCATACACGGAACTCTTGTCGTCAACATGACCGGGCAGGAGTCGACGATCCCGGCGTATGCGACGAAGAGGGTGTTCACGATTGGGTCAGGCGATATCTTCGCCGCGGCGTTCGCCCTCGCGTGGGGAATCGAAGGAAATCCGCCCGAGGTGGCGGCGGACTATGCCTCGCGAGCGGCCGCGAAGTACGTGGAATCCACCGTGCTTCCCATGCAATCGTCAAATGACGCCGGAGCCGAAGATCGCGTTCCAGTGGAAATCTGCCGACGACAGGTATACCTCGCAGGACCATTCCGCACGATCGGCCAACGAGCGCTCGTGAACGACGCCAGAAGAATTCTGAGAGACCTCGGGTTGAAGGTCTTCAGTCCGGTGCACGACATCGGACACGGACCGGCGCATCAAGTGGTCAAGAAGGATCTCGAAGCACTCGAGAAGGCGGATGCGGTTGTCGCAATGCTGGACGGCAACAGCCCGGGAACGGTGTTCGAAGTCGGATACGCGGCGGCGCTGGGAAAGCCGGTTTTCTGCATCGCACAGAACGTCCCGGAGAACGACATGAAGCTGCCAAAGGGCACACATTGCACGATTCACAAGGATTTCGTGACGGGACTCCACGAAGTCGCGTGCCGGACATGACTGCGGCGCTGCTTCTGTCCGGGGGAATGGACTCGATCGCCATCGCGTATTGGAAACGACCACGTTATGGGATCACGATCGACTACGGCCAAAGGCCGGCGGAAGGCGAAATTCGCGCTGCACGCGCAGTCTGCCAGGCCCTCGACATCGAGCATGTGGTCATTGATGCAGACATCTCGGCACTCGGAAGCGGTGATCTCGCAGGTCTGCCACCGGCGGAGGACGCGCCCGCATCGGAATGGTGGCCGTACCGGAACCAGTTCCTCCTGACCGTGGCGGCGATGAAATGCCTGTCGCTGCGGACGGCTGAATTGATGATCGGAGCCCTCAGCACCGATGGCTTCCATGCCGATGGCACGGCGGATTTCATTGGCCGAATGAACGAACTATTCTCGCTTCAAGAGGGAGACCTGGAGGTGACGGCACCCGCAATCGAGCTGACGGCGGTCGAGCTCGTGCAGAAGTCGCAAGCACCGCATAGCGTCCTGGCATGGTCACATTCGTGCCATGTGGCGCCACATGCGTGCGGCAATTGTCGGGGATGCCACAAGCACTTCGAGACAATGCAAGCCTGCTTTTCGCATGCCCATTGAGGTGCACGTGATCGACGGGGCGCACACCGCGGGACGGAAGGCGGGGTGGACGGCCACAGGGGTGGTGGAAGTATCGGTGACCGAATGGCGTGCGGACACGTCGTTCGACGAAGTGATGGAGTTGCGGCGCGCGCCGTCGGTGATTGGAGAAGGAAGGCTCGAAAATGCGCTGGGATTCGTGGGGCACGTCTTCCGCACGTGGGAGGCAGGCCAAGGCCAGAACGTCGGGCTTTCGCGCAAACCGGCGATCTCGGCAGGTGCACTGCACCCAATAGACGTGCTGGTTGTCGCCGGGCCCGGAGTGCAGGAGCCGATGGTGTTTTCCGACCGTGACAGCAAGTGGCTCACGCTGCATGTGAAGTGTCCCGACGCCTTGGCGGAAGCCATTGCGGAATGCAGAGAGATTCTTCCTACGGCGCGGGGACACCTCCTCCTACTCGCGGGAGACAGGCGCCGGGTGGCGGCAAGATATCGGCCACCGGAATCGTTGTTGTGGCGGGACGCAGGAGCAGCACTGCAAACCTGCGCGATGGCCGCCTTCGCCTACGGGTTCGCATTCTGCCCTCTAGGCGACACGGGCAAAGCCATTCTGGACCAACTTCGCCCACCCCATGACGAATTCGTGGCGCTCGGGCTCGGGGTGTTCGGCAAGGTGGTGACGATGAAGTGAGGTCCAGAAGCGAGCATAGGATACAGCGCAGACGACCTCCGCCGTGAACGAGCTCCGGGGGGGCGAGACTCGAAGTACCCCCCTTGGCGGACCTTGGAGGGTAAACTAGCGCCGCCATCGGGGGCGCCCAGCCCCGTTTCGGAAGCAAAACGATGACCATTGCCTACAACCGTCGACGCCTTGAACGCACCGGGGCGACGTGCTCCAAGGGGCATGGTGAGAGCCGACCTGGCCGCGCACGGCCCCGCAGCGGTCTGCGTCACGCTACGCGCAGCCGAGACTGACCCACACATGGAACGGGTCGATTGAGACACCTACGACATCTGGGGAACAGAATCTCGGTCCCCATCACGGCTGACGAGGGCGGCTTCACTGGCAGGGAGTGCCCGAACCCGGAGTGCGAGGGGTACTTCAAGATCGTCTCGGGAACCGGTCTGGAGGGAGACGGGCTGCCGTGTCACTGCCCCTATTGCGGCCACACCAGCGACCACGACAAATTCTGGACCCAGGAGCAGATCAGATACGCAAAGTCGGTCGCGATGCGGAGAATATCCGACGCGATTCGCAAGGACCTGAAGTCGCTCGAGTTCGACCAGAAGCCACGCGGGCCGTTTGGAATCGGGCTCTCTGTCGAAGTGAAGGCTGGGGCGCCACTGCCAATTCACCACTACCGGGAAATGGAGCTCGAGACCACGGTCGTCTGCAGCAGTTGCACGCTGCGCTATGCGGTGTATGGGGCATTTGCGTTTTGCCCTGACTGCGGGCAGCACAACTCGCAGCAAATCCTGGGGGCCAACCTTGACGTAGTGCAAAAGATGCTCGACCTCGCGGAGAGCCACGACGGCGATCTTAGAGTGAAGCTGATCGAGAACGCCCTGCAGGACTGCGTGTCAGCGTTCGACGCCTTTGGCAGGGAGCTGTGCCGAGTGCACGCAGACCGTACGTCGAGCCCAGCTGCCATGAATCGAATGCGATTCCAATACCTGGTTCACGCCCGAACGGAACTCCAAGCCATCGGCGTAGAAATGACGGCGGCGATCACGACGGACGCATGGGTGCACGCCCTCACGCTATTCCAGAAACGACACCTGATCGCGCACAAGCTCGGGGTGGCCGACCAAGCGTACGTGGACCGCAGTGGCGACCGCGACGCGGTGCAAGGGCGGAAAGTTCGAGTCAGCACCGACGAGGTGACCGAACTCAGAAACACACTTTGGACCGTCGCGGAAAGTCTGACGGCTCAGTTCACGAACCTGGCAACCGCGAGGTGAGGAAGGAAGTCCGGCAGCTTCGCCGCAAGGCGATCAATTCGCTGGTGCTCTCGATCGAGCACTTCAATCGCCCTTGGGACCAGGGGAGATCCGAGGCCGTACTCATCCTGCTCGACCACGGCTTCGAGATGCTGCTGAAGGCGGCAATCCGACACCGGCAGGGAAGGATTCGCAAGCCAGGCGAGCAGCAAACGATCGGCTTTGGCGCGTGCGTCCGCAAGGGGCTCACCGAAGCCGTGGTGAAGTTCTTGAGTGATGAGCAGGCGCTGACGCTGCAGGCGATCAACGGGCAACGCGACGCAGCGCAACACTATCTGATCGACATGTCAGAGCACCAACTCTACTTCTACGCGCAAGCGGGAGTGACGCTGTTCCGCGACATCCACGACGACGTGTTCGACGACGAGCTCGTGGTGGAACTCCCCGAGAGGGTCCTGCCGGTGTCGACGACCGCACCACGCGACCTCGCGGCCCTGTTCGATAACGATGTCGAGGAGATCAAAGGGCTGCTGGCGCCGGGCACGCGCAGGAAGATGGACGCGATCGCAAAGGCGCGAAGCTTGGCGGTGCTGGAAGGCGCCGTGAACGGAAACTACGAGCAGCCGAGCGACAGAGAGCTCGGGAAGATCTGCAGGCGCCTGGTCGACGGCGAGCCCTGGACCACTGTCTTCCCGGGGGTGGCCTCGATCAACATCACCGCCGAGGCCGACGGACCAAGCATCAGCCTGCGACTGACGAAGAACGAAGGGATGCCCGTTCGGCTCCTGAAGGAAGGGGAAGGAGCCGGTGCCGTAGTGGCACTGCGCAGGGTGGACGAACTCGGATACTACAACCTCGGAGCGAAGCAACTCGCCGAGAAGGTGGGGCTCACGCCGCCCAAGTGCCGTGCCGTGATCGATCACCTGGCGCTGCGAGAGAACGTCGAATGCTTCAAGGAATTCAGAATCGGAAAATCGACGTACGGGCGCTATGCACCTGCCGCCATTGCGAAGATCGACGCTGCGCTCAAGGCTGAACCGATCGAACGGATCTGGAAGCGAGACAAAGCAAAGCGACGAGGTGCGAGATGAGTGGGGCCCGCGGAAGCGATGCGGAGGACGCCGCCTTCGAGTGACTCGGAGCGTTCGGTTGGGCGACCATGCACGGATCCGCAATTGCCCGATACGCCGGATGCGAGGCGCACGTAGTGCGGCGGGTGTTTGTCCTCGGGGCCGGTTACATGATGCGCTTCAACGCCTCAATCCCACCCTGCCCGCCGGAGCAGTGTAGGACGCATTACGGCAGATTCAGTGGTCGAAAGACGCGACGGTGACGACGCTGGACCGCGCTGCGTATGTCGCCGACTTCAGGCGCGTGAACCGGGGCATGCACGGTAGCCACCTGGACACGACGCCGCTCGAGGCCCTTGAGCTTGTGGTCGCCGACGCGCCGCTTCCCGGCCGTTACGCGGACTATCCGATGAAGGGCCGTTACGCGAGCTGCCGCAATTGCCATCTCCGGCCCGACCTCGTGCTCGTGTACCGCAAGCGCGGGTCCGATGCGCTGGAGTTCGGCCGCATCGGTTTCCACGCGCAGCTCGGGCTGTGACCCCTGAACGCGTCTCCGACTCCTTTTCGGAGAGGGGCGATGCCCTTCGGGCCGGGCTCTCGTGCTTCGCACCGAGCCCCGGCAGAGCCGGGTCTCGGCCCTTGCGGGCTTCGATCCCTATCGCGGGCACTCCGCCAGCCTCACCCCGGTTCCTCGTCCGCCTGGTTGCGCAGTCGGTGCCAGGGCCGAGTGTGGACGACGTGGGTCACGCCCCGTAGGCGGTGCGCGGTCACGGTGCGAAGGCGCGCCCGGGAGGGGCCGCTCACCAACGCTTGCGGACCAGCTCGGCGTTCGCCCCGGGCAGTGAATCGTGTCCCGGATGAGCGCCACCGGGAACACTATGCCCTCGACGCGGCTGCCGTCAGCGAGCACGGCGCGCAAGAGATCGGCCGCGCCCGGGCGCGATGCGCGCACCCGGTGGCGCCCGAGCCGGAGCACGCGGTTGCGGACCGTGGCCGGGGCGACCTTGCGCCCAGTGGCGAACGCCTCGAATCAGGCCGGGGTCACCGCGAACGCCTCGCCGGCTTCCGGTCGGTGGCGGTGCTGCGTGCCGACCGGCGCATCGTCTTCCGCTTCGAGAACGGCTACGCGCTCGCCGTCAGCCTTCTCGACGGCCACAAGCGAGGCAAGACCGACGCTCATGCACGACCCGCCCCATCTCGGCGCATTCATCCGCCGCCAGTTCCACGAGCCTCTCGGGCTCACGATGAGCGAGGCCGCGAAGGGACTCGCGGTCTCGCGCAACACGCACTCGATTCTGCTCAACGGCCGCATCGGGTGTTCCCCCGAGATGGCCATCCACCGCTCGCAGGCGTTCGGCGGCAGCCCCGAGCGCTGGCTCGAGGAAGAGTTGCAGTACGGTCTCGGGCACGCCCGGCACGCCCGGCACGCCTGGCACGCCCGCGAGAAGGTCCCGGTGCGCCGCTTCCCCGCCTGACCGCGCGGGCCGAGCGCCGCTCACCGGTACCGGCTGCACCCTCGTCAGTGCAGCGCCCCGACGGTCCTGACGAGGTCCGTCCCGAAGTTCAGGAACCGGTCGAACAGCACGGTCTTCCGCCAGCGCGCGTCGTCGAGGTCCTCGCCCTGCTCGCGGCACTCGACCAGGCCGAACCACCAGAGCGGGCGCAGCACGCGCAACGAGAACAGCGTCGTCGCCACCCACTCGGGGCGTCTCGACACCGCATCGTCGGGGAGCACGCTCAGCACCATCAACGCCCTCGTTCCTTGGTACCGGTGCCCGGTGGTCGACAGCGCCCAGAGCGCCATCCCGATCTGCTGCTGCGGCCAGGATCCGCACTCGGCCTTGCCGAACATGTTGAGGTTCAGTCGCCAGAACGCGATCCGGAAAAGCTCCGCGTAAAACGCGCCCTTGGCGCCTGCGAGCAGCGCGTGCCCGCGCCGGCTCGCCCGAAGCTGGCCTCCGCGCGCGCTCTCCACGCACCCCGCCTCCTCAAGGAGCGCCCGCACGAGCCGAAGCTCCTCGACATGCGCCTCGCCGAGAAGCTTTCCCGCACGGCGCCTCTCCTCGAACGCGCACCCCGGCCAGTCCATCGCCTCGCGCAGCGCCGCCACCTTGGCACGGGTGAGGTATCCGCGCGCCGTGAGCTCGAGCCCGACGCCTTGCGCCGCGGCGCGAAGCAGCACCAGGGCGTTGCGCACGATGGCCGACCGATCGAGCTCCGTGTCCGTGAGATCGCCCGCGAGGCGCAGCGCGCCGTTCTCCGCCGACGGCTCGCGCATCAGCGCCTCCCACCGCGCCGGCTCGAGCACCGTCCACGCCGGCTCGACCCCGTCGAGCCATGCGTGGTACTCGCGAAGCTCGCCCGACACCCGTGCATTCATGTCCGTCACCCGTTCGTGCGGTTCCCGTCTCCATCGGGCGCCGGTGTTCCGTCCGCGCCGGCATGTCCCGGCTCGACCTCCGAGACCGGCCCCGACGGCCCGGTGCCGTGCACTATGGGTGCTCGCCGCACCCTCGTCCACCACGCCTGCATTCCCCCGTGCCGCCACGTCACGGCATGCGCCGTCCGGCCCCGGTGAACGCACCCCGTTTCCAGCGCTACCTCCAATGATCCCGGCGCGGATGTTTCCCTCCATCCGGCGCCGTCGCCCGACGTTCGCCCGGGCTTCGCGTTGACACGGAAGGCTCGGCCGGAGCCCGTCGGGCGAGCGGACGGCGGAGAGCGCCGTCGCTCGCGCGCCCGTCCACGCATCGACGGAGATCCGGCTGACCCCGACTGCATCCCCGTCCCGAACCGGCGATTCGGGACATCGCGCTCTGCCGGGTCGCGCCCGTGTCCGAGAGCGTTCGCAAGACTCCGCCCGAGGAGAACACCGAGATCCAGCTTCCGGGATCCATCACGGCGCACGGGCGGCTGAAGAACGTCGTCGCCCGCCCCGACGACGCCCCGGCAACCGACGTGTCCGCCCCCCACCCCCGCGGCCGAGGCGCGGAGCGGCACTCGACCGAAAGGGGATTCCTCGTGGCCGCCGGGTGCGGGTGTGTCGCGGAGCTTCACGGCCGCGAATGGCCCGGTGCCACGCCCCGTGTTTGTCGGCGAAGAACCATATCTAGCCCGCCCCGTAGCCGAGCACGTCGCGGTGCTCGCCCGGTGCGAAGCTGCGGCGTTGGGGTTCGCGCAGCATCCGTGCGGCGAACACCTCCTCTGCACAGTCTGAAGGTGTCTGGAGGTCGCGCAGGTCGGCTCCAGGCAGCTTTCGCACCCTGACGCGCTGCGCCATACTTGCCGGCAGTTCGACGATTGCCCCGGCAGCGCCCGGGACCTGGCGTCGAACGTGCGTGCGTTGGGACAGTCTGCATAGCGATGGCCGGGCGGTTGCGGTGGACGCGCCCGGGCTGCGGAAGCGAACTAGGCGGGCCTTGCCTGGGTCCCCCCCAACGCAACGGTTGCGGGGAGTGCGGGGATGAACAAGTCGGACATTGCGGGGCGTTTGGCTGAGAGGATGGGGCTGAGCACGTCCGGGGCGGAGCGGGCGGTCGAGACCGTGCTCGAACCGATCACCGAAGCGCTGTGCAAGGAGGAGGCGGTGAGGCTTCCGGGGTTCGGAACGTTCACGACGAAGCGCGCCGCGCGCTCGGGAAGGAACCTGAGCACCGGGGAAACCGTGGCGATCCCGTCTTCGAAGGCGATATCGTTCAAGGTGGGAAAGGCGCTGAGGGAGGCGGTGAACGGAGGCTGGAAACCGCCCCCCGGCGATTACGATCAGAACGTGGGGTGCCGAAATCACCGCAGAACCTGGGAGATGCCGGACGTGTCGGAGTGGCCGGGCGGCCTGGCGCTAGTCTGGAAGGCGGGGAGTGTTGCAGGCGCTGCTGTTCGGTCACGCGTTCTGGGACACGGACCTCTCCCGCTTCGTGAGCGTCGAATCCCCCGGATTCCCGGGGTTGTGGCCGCAGTGCGAGATCGGCGTCATCCCATGGGGACTGTCGGCGGTGGCGGAGGAGTGGCAGAGCCTGGACGCTTTGACCGCGCTTTGCACGGTCCCGAACGAGGAAATACCGGAGACGCGCCTGGAGCAGGCGTCGGCAATGTTCGTGCGGCGAAAAAGCGCACTGTTAGACCGACTCCTGTCGTTCGACGTCTGGCTTGCGGAACGTCCACCTGCCGGTCACTAGCTAGGCATTGCTCAAAGTGAGGAAGCCCGCATGAGATATAGTGCGCGAAGACCGGGTAGCAGCACCGTGAGCGACGGCTGCGACTTCCACCACTTGCCGGGACAGTTTCCGCCCGAGAGAATTCTCCGTGCTCAGCGAGGCATAAGAAGGAAGAAGACGGGATGACGATTCACGTTGATTTGAACGCGACAGTGCTTTCTGAAAACCGTCGTGCATTCCTAGCCAGACCAGGTCCGGAGTGTCGATATTTCGATCTTTTTAGGGAGATGTGTGCGATCGGTCCTGACCTGCCCTACATGGAGCTAGAGAGAGGGCTCCCCATCGGCGACCACGTTCACATGGAAGATATGCTAAAGAGATCTGCTGCATTTAGGCGTTGGAGATGGAAGACTCGATACGAAGATCCTCCATCAGAGGATCTGTCTGATTACAGGCACGAGAACCGCGTGCGACCGACATCATCCGCTCAATTCAGATTGATTTTGAGGGGCTATTTTGAAGCAGCGAAGCTGGGTGATCTCGCTCTGGTTCCACCTTCTGCCTGGCAGTCTGATGCATTGTTGATCGAATTTTCAACTGGTCCTGGTGAGTTTGTTTACAGGAAAATACCCTACGGCGAATACCTGTTGGATGTACCTGTAAGGAAATTTCGAGAAATCGGCGTCGTACCAAAGCGACTCCTTCCTCTCCATATCTTGGGCATTGTTACCAAGCCAAATGGTTTTGTGCAATTCGGCAAGTCAGACACCGCTGATCTGCATGAGATTGCTTACGATTCTTTCATAAAGGATAACGAATATTGCAGCACCTTCCATGTAGGAGAGAATGCGTACAGTTTGGAACATGATCTGTTGTTTGCTGTATTTGTAAAGGTTGTCGTCGCCAATAGCAAGGCAATCTCGGAATCACTCGACCCGCTTTCGATTGAAGATGCGTTCCATGGGGAATTCGGCGACTATACCCCTACACTGCAATCCAACGTGAATTCGCCAGGGTGGTTGAGACTGAAAGGTTCACGCATCACTCCACTGCTGGCTTCCGCACTCTTCAGTCTAGCTGTAGAAATCGGTCCCCACGCGGTCCAAGCAGCAGAGAACGGAATGATCACGGTCGGGAATTCTAAGGCGCCGAAGGATGATGCTTGTGTAGCCAGGGTGCACAAAGAAACTCTTGAGTTCATAAAATTTCTCAGATTGGAAAAGTGGGCTCCTGCCTGCGAGTTAGCTCGCAAGGTAAGTGACAGAACGGGAATGCACTCTCAGTCGACAATCTCCCAGTCAAAAGGTCAGTAGCCATGCAGAAGCTGAAGAACCTGTGGAACAAACATCCATGGCTCCCAGTGGCTTTAGCGGGGGTGGGTACATTGCTTGGCGCCATCATTGCATTGGTGGTATCGGAAGCACAGAATTTCACTTCTGACTATCGTGCTATGTTGGATAGAGAAGTGGCCGAAGTTCAGAACGGTGCGCAACAAGTTCAAGAGTCACTTGCATTGCTGGCGATGGTGGCCAACGGTGAAAAGGAGCTTTCTCGCGATATTATTAGTGAGTTTGACAAGAATATTTTGAATCTTCACGAAAGATCAAAATCCTTGTCTGGCTTGTTGCCAGAAGCAAACGATGAATTCGAAGCGTACAAAAAGTCGATGTTGGTGCTGTCAAGTTCTGTGGGTAAGCTGACGGGACCTGAAAGTGCAAAAAGATTCGTTGAAAGTTCAGCAAATTGGTACTACGCGAAACAGAAATTCGACGAAGAAATTGACGCTGCTCGCACGGACTTTCGCGTTATCCCATCCAAGCTCTTTCATTAGGACTCCGCGTTGCATACCTGTAGGTTCCCTAGTCGGTTGCACTGCAAATCGCTTGGCTGGAGCATTTGCGCTTTGATTACCGTTGGCTGTAGGTACGACTTCCAACTCCCTAGTGCGTGCGCGCGAAAGTTGGTGTCAAGTCCAGTGGGCACCTTTAAGTGGACAGGATAGTGCCGGGTTTTGACAGGGTGCGGGACTTCTTGACCGTTGAACTGAACGGGGCCCAGAGTATGCGGGCGAAATGGTACGCATCCGACGAGTACCGCAGGACGTGAAGTCCGCTCCGGCGGAGCAGGCGGACTCGAAGACGTAGGGTGAGGCGTCGGCCTATGCGGCCAGGGTCTAATTCCGGACGGGATTTTAGTTCCAGGGCAGCAGCTTGTGCACCCGGTAGTGCCCCAAATTGGCGATGCGCTCGATGACACCACCTCCGCGGGCACAAGCACGTACTCACGTCGCCGATCTTGCGCAGGCCAGCTCGACAACTGCTGCGCCGTTACGGCATGGCGCCGCGCCACCTCGCTGACTCTCGCTCCGGCAACGAGGTTCTCCGAGATCATCCGCGCGTTGACCTCATCCGGCCACCGACGACGACCGAGCCCTCGTTCACGAGTCCCGCGCTTCGGTGTACTCATTCCTCGGTCCTCCGTATGCATCCGGCGAGTACCGCCTTGGAGAATCGTCGTGATTGCACGAACGTGCGCGATTGGGATTGGGCACCAGGGTGGTCCCCGCCGGTCAAGGGAGCACAACAATCGCAGATGTCGAAGACGAAGACGAAGACGAAGTCGGTGTCATGCAGTGCGGAATCGCCCCTGCGGCCATGGAGCGAGGCGCAGAGACAGCCCGCCGTCGTGGAGTGTTGCAACAGCGGGTTTCGGCCTCGGCAGTCGCGGGACGCCACGGTGTTCACACCATACTGCTGTTCAGGCGGCGCCGTCGGTATCGGACGCCAGCGGACAGCGGTGCCGGACTTGTCACGGTGGAGGTCCAGGTCGAGGCGCCCAATCCGTCGTGCGAGGCGCGCCCGGACGCATGTAGATCGTGCTGGGCGACGACGTGCGGGTCATTGTCGACGCGACGGTGCACGGCCGGGCGCTGGCGCGGGTGCTGGCGGTACGGAGCACGTCGGAAAACACTTCAGAGGTCTGACCATGTATGCTACGGGAACCGCTACAACTAGGTGCTGAGAACGAGTATGGGCATTGATGTGAAGACACCGAGAAGGCTCTACAAGTATCGCGACTTTAGCAATCGCACATTGGACATGATCATTAGCGACAATGTCTATTTCGCTGATCCAAGCACTTTCAATGATCCACTGGATACGCGGCCGTCACTAGAGGTCGACCTGGATGAAGGTCAGTTAGAAGATGTCGTAAGAAAGTTTGTAGAACGGCGTACTCTCGCCGAAATGAGTACGGCGGCCAGATCCATCAGGTACCGTGGTCCCAAGACCATGGATCATATCGAGCGCCAGAGTCGGCGACAGGCCGAGCGACTGATAAAGGATATCCAATACAGCGTTTCAAATTCCGATTACGACTCCGCGGAATACAAATGTTTTCTTCTTTGTCGTTACATCGAAGAAGAATTGCTCCGACAATATGACAAAGGAATCGTATCGTTTGCCGAGCGAGCGACCTGCCCCTTGATGTGGAGCCACTATGGCGACCAGCATCGTGGCATCTGTATTGGCTATTCGGCGCTGGCCAACCTAGAGGATCTCTACAAGGTAAGATATGGGGGCAGTAGGTCGGTCGGGGCAGGCAACGTGGCCGCCATGCTTAGAGGAAACGTCGTCGCGCGTCGGCAGGTCGATGAAGCCGTGCTATTGCGAAAGGCGGCCAGTTGGCGTTATGAACGGGAATGGCGTCTAATCGGTCCCCGTGGGTGTCAGAACTCCCCGCTCGAAATGGAGGAAATTGTATTTGGTATTAGATGCAGGTCGTCCGCTAAGTACACAGTAATGAAGGCGTTGAAGGGTAGGGATCGGCCTTTGAAGTTCTACGAGATGCGTGAAGTGCCGGGGACCTTTCGACTGAAGAAATACACTCTGAGCTACGATGATGAGCTCTTTATCCATTTCCCGAGGCGCTCTCTTTCCTTGTTGGAACAATTCGAAAATCGGTCTGCTACTGTCCCTTCGAAGTCCAAAGTTGACTGACGAATGCTGGAGACTTGGGAGCGCCAGGGTGTCGGGTGACAACCGTCTCTGTACATGTCGACGGGAGTAGGCGTCGGGGGGACAGTCGAGGGCCCGAGCCCGCATCGAAGTCGCCAATCACACAAGAGGAATCCCGTCTGAGAGGCCGTGCCACGAAGGCGGCCTGCTGGTGGAAGCTCTCGCGTTGGCTGCCGAACGACCCGAGTTTCCTTGGACGCTGATACTCAGTGAGCGCCGACACAACTTCGAGTAGGCTGGCGTCGATTGCAACTTTCAGGGCGACAACCCCCTACGACCTCTCCTTCTTGTCGCGTTCCCGTTCTCGAATCGACGCAAACAGCCCGCGCCGTCTTTCGTCAATGATGTCCTCCTGCGGAGGGTAATGTTGATCCCAGTACAGCTTGTCCAGGAGCGATACCTTCGGGTTCATCAACAGCGCCGAGAATACGGGGAGTTCCTCCAAGCGGTCGAGGACCTGCTGGTACCGACTCGCGAGCCGGAAATCCTCCTTCAGGCGCGGTTGCCCGAGTTGCCGTCGAGCCTCTCGCCACCCCCACCGCTCCACAACGTCGATGAATATCTCCATGATGGCTGCGTTTTCCTCGTGGCGACTCAGCAGTTGACCGCCGGGCCCGAACACGCCTCCACGAGACCGATGCTCGTTCCACAGGCGCAGTCGTTTCAGGTGGACTTTCGCCTCCAGTACGCGCCTGTCCGGCGTACATGGCGCGCGATGCGCATCCGCAGGCAAGGATCTGTAGTAGTCCCGGAGGATGTAGAGCCATTCGAGAATCTGGACTTCGGTGTCGGCTTCCTCCGCCGTCCACTTCTCGCGTTTCCCTTGCCGGTCGAATAGGCGCCTTACCCGCTCACCAATATCGAACCAGTCGTTTACGCTCATCGTCTTGCCGGCGCGGCGGTACCTTGATCGCGTGCCCCGGGCGGAATGCCGGTCACGTCCTGAAGTCCATCACCGTCGTTCGTAGCACCGGCGGCCCGCGGCAACACGACTCGGCATGTTCAGCGCTTCCCCGGCGCTGATCCGAAGCAGAGGCGGAAGGTCGCGCACCACGTCCTGTCGGTGAATGGACCGCTTGCTTCCTCGCACCCCTTCCGGCTCGACCCGGCCGCTCGGCTCAGCGGTGTTGAGGACGACGGCCACGTCTCGCGCGATCCCCTGCGACCGTTTCCTTTCGGGAGTGCGATGCCCCTTCGGGGCCGGGCTCTCGTGCTTCGCACCGAGCCCCGGCGGAGCCGGGGCTCGGCCCTTGCGGGCTTCGATCCCTATCGCGGGTGCTCCGCCTGCCTCACGCCACTTCATCGGGTGCCTGGTTGCGCCGCCGCCGCGGGACCGCTCGGGTGACGTGCGTTGCGGCCCCCGGCGGCGCGGGCCGACGGTGCGAAGGCGCGCCCGACTTCGGGCCAATCACCGGCCCTTGCCGACCAGTCCGGCGTTCGCCCGGGGCGGCGGGTCGTCATCCCAGACGAGCTCGCCCGGGAACACCATCCCCTTGACGCGGCTGCCGTCGGCGAGCACGGCGCGAAAGACGTTGGCCGAACCCGACGGAGACGCGCGCTGGCGGTGGCGCCCGAGCCGGACTACACGGTTGCGGACCGTGGCCGGAGCGAGATCGCGCCCGGCGGCGAACGCCTCGAAGCAGGCCGGGGACACCACGTACGCCTCGCCCGCGATGTTGTGCAGCCAAGCGCCGGGGGTGTTGACCGGCACTGAGCCGTCGCGGAGTCCTGTCCGCATCCAGTTGACCCACTCCCAGCCCGCGCCCTCGCCGCCGATCACGGGCGGCGGTGTGCGCTCGGGGGCGGGTACGGGTTCGGCGGTCCCGGACTGTGGTGGCGGGGCGTTCGGGGGGTCCGCCGCGGCTTCCTCCGCCGGCGGTGAATCGGGGGCGTACACGGCCGGCCCGCGATCGAGCGGGAGGCCGATCCGGCGCTCCGCCTCCTCGGCGATCGCGCGAAGCTCGCTTGGGCCGCCGGGGAAGTAGGCGGCGCGGGCGCGGGGGGGCCGGGCCGGCGCAGGCGGAGCCCCGCCTGGCCGGCGAGCCGGGCGAGGAGCAGGGCACCGAACGGGCGCGGCGGCGGCTCAGCCCCCACCGCGGCGCTCTCGGGTACGTCGTCGGTGAGCGCACGCCAGCCGGGCGCGGTCGCCCGGCCCGCGACCGCGGCGAAGCGCTCGGCGACCACGCAGGCGGCGAGCGCGAAGCTCATGACCTCGGCGAGCCGGGCCGCGGCCTCGGCGGCGGCGGAGGGGGGGCGGCAGCGGGGCCGGGCGGCGCGGCGCGCGGCCGGGTCCTCGGCGGCGGCGAAGCGGGGCAGCACGCGCGCCTGGCGCGCGCGGAGCGCGGCGACCGCGCAGGCGAGGGTCTCCCGTCTCAGGGCCGTCCACGCCTCGCCCCGTGCGCTTGCGGCCCAGCGCCAGAATCCGCCCAGCATCGCGCCGTAGGTCGCCTCGAACTCCGCGCGGGGCAGGGCCGTCAGGCGCCACAGCGCCTCGACGCGCTCGCGCTCGGGCGCGGTGAACACGTCGGCGGCTCCGGGCGCCTCCGCGCGGCTCCCCGCCTTCCGTCCGAATATCCCCATGAACCTCATCCCGTGCGTCGGACCCGGCGTATCCGCCTCGCTTGAAAGTGAATTAAATAATAGCGTTTTCAACAGGTTGACGGTAGTCCGGCCGGCGCGACGGCCTGCGCCCTCCCGAGCCCGCGTGCGTTCCGGGGCCGGGCGGACGCGACGCTGCCGCGCGGCCGAACTCCCACATCTTCCGCATCCCCGGCCCCCATCCGGCGGGGAGGGGGGAATCGTGCCGTCGTGCCCGAGCGGGGCTCCGTGCCGAGAGGAGAGTGTGGCCGTGAGCGGGGCGGCGGGCGGGGTGTCCGGGGGAGGACATCGCCGCCGTCGCCCACCACCGGCACGAGGGAGACGACCCCATGACGACAGCGATGGCATTACCCGGCAACACGGCGAACACCTTTCTGGTGCACGACTTCGGCTCCGGCCTCGAAGGCGACGACCGATTCGTGGTCGAGCGTTTCAAGGCGCTGGCGGACGGCGACATCCGCCCGGTCCCGTCCGAGGCGCCCGACACGAAGGGCGGGGCCGGGGCGAAGCGCATTGTGGTCTCGCGCAAGCAGGCCGAGGCCCTTCGCCCGGACGTCACCGAAATCATCATCTGCACCGGCCTTCGCACCCGCGGCGGCCGCCAAGCCTGGGGGGTCGTCGCGACGGGACTTCTCTGCGAGCGCAAGCAGAGGGGTTGAACCGCGCGCTCCGGATGCCCCGCCGGTCCCGCGCCGGCCGGGGCGTCCCGCACTCCGATTCCCACTTCGCCGAGGAGGACCTCCCATGTGCGACACCGATATCGCCGCCCGGCGCAAGCGCGACCTGGAGCGCTACCACCGCAGGACCGCGGACCGCCGGACTTACGCTTCATACTGCCACCTTTCTATTCCAATGGGACACTTGTTCGGAGGTAGGCTGTCGTTGCGACAGCCTTCGCCCGGGTTGCGTGGGCGGCGGTATGTCGGGAATCTCGTACAGGTATTGTGGTTTGTCGTTGCAGATGTGTCCGCGCACAAGCCCCTCCCTGCGCCATTTCCGGATTGTGGTGATCGAGACCCCGAGTCGGTTGGCGATTTCGTCGCGTCGCAACAACCCGCGATCACGCAATCGTTGGTAGCGCGACTTGAGGCCGTAGTTTCTGCGAACCGTGAATACCAACTTCCGGGTAAAGGGATGGCCGTATCCGCTTCGGTATCCCTGCTCGTTGAGAATCTTGGCGATCTCGTCATCGGTGTGGTCGTTCAACAGCCTGTCGACCTCGGCAACGACCTCGTCGCTCGTCTTGTAGAGCTGGGATGGGTGAGGGTCCGGCGTCCAGGTGAGCTGTCGGGTCGCGCCACCGCGCAGCCGCACCCCCAGGCTCCGAGTTGCCTTGGTTATCGTCACGTCCTCGATCAGCAGCCGCGCCATCCGCTTGCGCTCCCGGTGCGGCGTCGCCGGATCGTTCCACAGGCGGGGGAAGTCGCTGGCCAGCGCGAGGACCCGCTCGCGTTGCTCATCGTCCAACCCCTGGCCCGGTTCGGCGCGGCTGCGCTCGAGCTCGCGCTGTGCCTCGTCCAGCACCCGGAGCTTCGCGTTCCACTCCGCCTCCAGCACGTCGGCGACCATCCGGTTGTCGGGATGGGCCTGCATGAACCGCTGCCGCGCCAGGTCCGCTTCCTCGCGGGCGCGCTGCACCCGCTGAGCGCGCCACAGGTCGGCCTCCCCAGCGCGCGCGGCAAGTTCGTCCTGCACCTGCAACGCCACGTCCAGCGTGAGCGGTGTCATCAACTCGACCAGCAGCTCGCCGACCGCCCTGTCGATTGCGGCGCCGGTGATGCTCTGACACCACGCGCTCGCGCTCTGGTTGCCTTCATGACTGCACAGGTAGTGGGGCACTTGACCCTTTTTGCCGGTCTTGTAGCGAACCGCCATGCTCCGGCCGCACACGCCGCAGACAGCCAGGCCCTGCAGCAGTGCCGGCCCTTCGCGCGGGGGAGGATGCCGCGACGCGCCGCACGCATGGGCATTGTCGTTGTCGCGAAGTTGGCGCTCGTTCTGTTCGAACCGCTCCCAGGTGATGTAGCCCGGGTGGGCATCGCGCAGCAGCACCGTCCATTCCTCTCGCGGAACGTTCCTGGTCTCGACACCGCCACCGGGACGCCGCCGGCTGCGGCTGCGCCCGAACGCGAACGCGCCCGCGTATCGCGGGTTGTGCAGCACCCGGAGTGCCCGCGCAAACCTCAGCGGCTTCCAATGCAGTTCGCCCTTGTGCGGCCCGCCGCGAGGGCGGTGCGGAACCCGCAGATTCTCCTTGTTGAAATGCCTTACCGTGGCGTGAGCAGAGCCGGTCCGGGTGAAGGTGTCGAACAGCAGCCGCAGGCTGTGCTGCACTTGCTGGTCCGGATCGAGCACCACCTGGCCGAGCGGGTCGTAGACCAACCCCACCGGCAGGGGAATCCTCAACTCCCCGCGCCTGGCCGCGTTAAGCGTTCCCCCGCGCAGCCGCGCGCGCATCATGTGCAGCTCCGCCTCGCTCATGGTGCCCTTAAGTCCCAGGAGGAGTCGGTCGTTGAAGTCGACGGGATCGTAGACGCCGTCCTCGTCGAGGATCAGCGTCTCGCTCAGGGCGCTGATCTCGAGCAGCCGATGCCAGTCGGTGGAGTTGCGCGCGAGCCGGCTGACCTCGAGCCCAAGCACGATCCCGGCCCGTCCCATGCTGACTTCGGCGACCAGACGCTTGAACCCCTCGCGGTCGCCGTCGGCGCCGGAGAGGCCGAGGTCGCTGTCGATCACGACGACGCGCTCAGTCGGCCAGCCCAGGGCCACGGCCCGTTCGCGCAGCGCGTACTGTCTGCGCGTGCTTTCGACGTGCTCGAACACCTGGCGCAGGCTGGACTGGCGAACGTACAGGTAGGCGTCGCGGCTGAGGTGGCTCGCGGTCACCTTCTGATGGACGGCGCTCATGCCAACCCCCTCTCCATATGGCCGTTGAGCATCGCGAGCAGAACGTCGATTACCGGCCTTTCGACACTGGCAGGCAGAGCCTCCGGGGCGGCGCTCCGGCACACGGCAGCCGGCGGGGCGGGCAGCTCGGCGAGGGCGTGAAGCCAGGCCGCGACGCCGCGCAGCGCTACCACGGCGAGCCCGTGACGATCGTGAACGACGCCGGGCTCGACGGCATGACGACGCATCCGCTCGTAGCCATGTCCGTAGGCGGAATGCTCCGCCGCGGGGAGCGCGGCGCATCGCGGGCGGCGCATCATCGGAGTTTTTTTCCCCGTGCGAGGGCGCGGTCGATGCTGCGGCGATGGACCGAGATGCCGAAGCGCGCGCGCACGAGCTCGACCAGCTCGGCGGCGGTCAGCTCCGGCTGTTCGCCCTTCGCCGCCTGCAACGCCTCGACCACCTCGTCGCTGAGCTTGTGCGCCCGGCGGGGACCCGGCCGGTCCGGCAGCAGGCCCGGCAGCCCGCCCGCTTCGTAGGCGCGCTGCGCCTGATACCAGGTGGGTCGCGAGACGCCGAAGCTGGCGGCGGCGTGGCTCACCGGCACGCCGTCCTCGCGCACGCGGCGCAGCATCTCGTACCGGACCTGGAGCAGGTCGCGCGGGTCGAAGAACGCGTTCGACAGGAACAGCTCGTCGCGCACCGTCTCCGCGTGCGGGTTCAGGCAACCGTGCTCCTTGAGGGAGCGGGTCTTTGCGTCGGCGGGGCGTCGGGCCATGGCGCGGGCTCCATCGAGAAAGGAATGTAAATATATTTATGCACAATCGCGACACCGAATCAAGACCTTCCTTCTCCCCTATGGTTGAAAAGAGACCGAAATACATAGCATATAAGCCAATCCTCGCCGCATCTCTACCCATCACGATCCTCCGAATCCTACCACTCATGCGCAAAAACATTCTTACACATGCGGCAAAATCTCCTTGACAGTCTCGGCACCGCAGTCGCTCTCACTCCCGCCGCGACCGTCTCCGTCCAGGCTGTCCAGCAACGCCGCCAACGCGAGCAGATCCGAGACACGGAACGCCGACCGGCCCGCCGCTACCTTCACAAGCGGATCCACGGCCGCAGCGCTGGTAAACGCCTGACGGATGGTCCGCAGCTTGCCGTCGCCAGCCGCGTAGTGGACCCACTCCACACCCCCCATCGTCACGACCTCAATCAGCTCGAACTCGCGTCCGCGAAGCGGATGAAACGGGTGCGTCACCCGAAAGGTCTGTCCCTCAAACCATTCAGGAGGTGCAATTGAAAACCAATCGCCGCGCGAAGGGCCTGTGCCTGAAGTGCGGGAAGCGCCCGCCCGCGCCCCACCGCACCCAGTGTGAGCCCTGCTCCGAGAAGCAGCGGGCCGGCGACCTCGCGCGCTACCACCGCCGGACCGCCGAACGCATCGCGAAGGGCCTGTGCCCGAAGTGCGGGAAGCGCCCGCCCGAGCCCGAGCGCAGCCAGTGCGGGCCGTGCCTCGCGAAGGACGCCGCCGCCGGGCGGGCCAGGGACGCGAGGCTGCGGGCCGCCGGCATGGCGCGCCGCGATCCCGAGAAGGCGCGCATCGCCGAGCGCCGGCGCCGGGAGCGCCAGATCGCCGAGCGCCGCGCCGCGGGGCTCTGTCCGGAGTGCGGGAAGGCGCCGCCCGCGCCAGGGCGCACCGTGTGCGAACCCTGCGGCGAGGAGCAGCGTGCGGCCGCGCGTGCCCGCTACGCGAAGGGCAAGGCCGCGGGCAAGCTCTACGGCGGGCGCAAGGTCTCGACCCGGCGCCGCATCGGGCGCGAGAAGAGCGCGAGACGCCTGGCGGCACGGCTCGCCGCGGGCCTTTGCACGAGCTGCGGCAAGCGCCCTTCCGTGGACGGCGGCACGACCTGCGAGCCCTGCCGCGAGGCGCGCCGGGCGTTCGAGCACGAGCGCTACGCCGAACGCCGGGCCGCGGGGCTGTGCGGTGCTTGCGGGGGGCCGACCCTCGACGGCGGCTCACGGTGCGGACCGTGCGCGGTGCGCGAGACCGAGCGCCGCTCGCCCGAGAAGAAGAACGCCGCCGCGCGCAGGCTCTACGCGAGGCGCAGGGCGAAGGGCCTTTGCACCGACTGCGGCGAGCCCTCGCAGGGGGCGGCCCGGTGCGAGCCCTGCGCACGCCGCTCGTATCACCGCTCGCAG
>MKWU01001873.1_pt1 | contig 34276 bp, 30 predicted proteins | sample 809101 | NCBI WGS metagenome assembly MKWU01 (sample SAMN05860141, study PRJNA318959) | sponge metagenome | host: Aplysina aerophoba | place: Slovenia: Piran, Adriatic Sea, Gulf of Piran | collected 2013-05-07
ATGACGGCGGCGACGCCGAGACCGGCTTTGGCGCGGACCTCGCCGCCGGCCTCGCCTGGAGCGACCCGCCGCGCGGCCTCACGGCCTCGGTGCGGGCCCGCGGCCTGCTGACCCACGAGGACTCGGGATTTCGGGAACGCGGCCTGTCCGCCTCGCTGGCCTGGGACCCGCACCCGGCCTCGGCCACCGGCTGGTCGATGACCCTGGAACAGACCCTGGGGGCGGCTGGGACGGGCGGCCTGGAGGCCCTGCTGCGCCCGGAATCCGCCAGCCACCTGGCCGCGGACGATGAACGCGGGCCGGCCCCCCGGCGCCGGCGCCTCGAGGCGACCCTCGGCTACGGGGTGCTGCTCGCCCGCGGGCGGCTGGTCGGCACCCCGCATGCCGCCCTCGCCCTGTCGGACACCGCGCGCGAGATCCGCCTCGGCTGGCGGCTGGACCTCGTGCGACGGAAGGCCGTGGACTTCGGACTCGAACTGCACGGCGCGCGGCAGGAAACCCTGGACGACGACCGCCCCCCGGCATACCTCCTGCGGCTTCAGCTGGGGGCGCACTGGTAGGACGGGCGGCCCCCTGCGGGACGGCGAACGCCGGGAGCACCCTCCGGCGAAACGACGATCCAAACGTCCCCGGCCGCGTCACGACCCGGTTGCGCGAAGTGAAACGCGGCCAGGCTCGAAGACCGACCGCACCGGACTGTGCGGTTCGGGGAGCAGGGGGACATTTCATCTTTGGTTTGACAATTTATAAGGTTGACTAATTAAAATTAATTCGATAGAGTTCCTGTCACATTTCCTAGATCTTGCCTGTTTCGGTATGTTTTCACGATCATTTTCTCCGGCCAATTTTTCCCCCAGGTCAAACTGGCGGCATGCGTCGGTGATGCTCGTCTCTCTCTGTCTGCTGGGAGGCGTCCTGTCTCTCATCCCGAAACCCAGCGACACTTATGCATCCGTCACGCCTGTGCCCCTGCAACCGCCTCCGCACTCGGTCGAATCAGAAATCTCCCAACCTGTATCATCCGCCAAACAAATCGCCCTCCCCTCCCCCTCCCTGCAACAAGACTCAAAAAGCCCAAATATTCTCCCTGACCTGCGCAAGTGGGATGTGGAAGTTACAGTCCGCTCCGGCGATTCTTTGAGTGTGATCTTCAAGCGGCTGGGCCTAAGTCGCTCCGTCTCCGCCTTGTTGCGGCTCGGTGCTGCCACCAAACCGCTGCACCGGCTGCATCCCGGTCAAGTCCTGCACATCCAGCGGGACGACCAGGGACTGCGCCATCTGATGTTCCGGCCGACTCGCTCCCGGGAAACCCACTACTGGCGCATACCCGGCGGAACCTACACCATTGGCCATACCGACCTGCCGGTAGAACACAGGCGTCGGGCGGTCACCGGCACGATCAACCATACGCTGTTCGAGGCCGGGGATGACGCGGGTCTCAGCCCCTCTATGATTCTGGAACTCGCACGCATCTTCGGCTGGGATATCGACTTCGCCCTGGAAATCCGTAAGGGTGATCGATTCAAACTAATTTGGGACGAGCAGTGGATTCAAGGCCAGCATGCCGAAAACGGCCCGATCCTCGCTGCCGAATTCGTCAACCGAGGGCAGACATATCAGGCATTGCGCTATATCGGAAAGGATGGACGCGCCGACTACTACACACCGGACGGCCAACACCTGCGCAAGCAGTTCCTGCGCACTCCCGTGGATTTCACGCGCATTAGTTCCCATTTCAATCCGCGCCGACTGCATCCGGTCCTCAAGCGGGTCCGACCGCACCGGGGCGTGGATTATGCCGCTCCGACAGGTACCCCCGTCTATGCGGCCGGTGACGGAACCGTCATACGCCGTGGCTGGAAAGGCGGCTATGGCCGGGTGATTTTCATCCAGCACGGCACTCGCTACACCACCGTCTATGCACACCTCTCAAGATACGCCCGGGGCCTCAAGGTTGGCAGCAAGGTCACCCAAGGACAAATCATCGGTCGAATAGGAAGATCTGGCATGGCTACCGGTCCCCATCTGCACTATGAATTTCGCATCGACGGCGTTCACCGGAACCCTGTAAAGGTCAGGTTCCCTTCCCTCGATCCGCTTCGGTATGCCGAACTCGCTGACTTTCGTCAGCAAACGTGGCCCATGCTGATCGCTTTGAGAATGCCCTACAATCTCCGCATGGCCTACGCCGATGTCCAATGAGCATGCTGTATCTCGGTGCCTTGTCGGGCACCAGCATGAATTCCATTGATGCCGCACTCTTTGACTTCACTCCCAAGCAACCAAAGCTCCTCGCCCATCACGCTGCTCCTTTTCCCGACCTCCTTCAGGAAAAGCTCCAGCATCTGATCCTCAACCCGCACTCGCTGCGGGAATACGCATTGGCCGAGCATGCGCTCAGCGAAAGCTTTGTGCAATGCATTCAAACTCTGCTCGAAAATAGCGAAGTGACCCCAGATCAGGTCGCCTCGGCAGGAATCCATGGCCAAACCCTCCTTCATCAAACTGGCAGCGAACCTCCGCTGACACTGCAACTCCTCAACCCGGGCCGAATCAGCGCCCTGTGCGGTATATCGGTAATCAGCGATTTTCGGCGACGCGACTTGGCAGAAGGTGGAGAAGGCGCCCCACTCGCACCACTCGCCCACTGCCGCCTGTTTCATTCAGTGACCGAAAATCGGGCCATAGTGAATATTGGTGGCATTGCGAATGTCACTTGGCTGCCCACCGAAGGGCCGGTACAGGGTTACGACAGTGGGCCGGGCGGCGGCCTGCTGGATGAATGGAGCCAACTGCACCTTGGCGAGGATTACGACCGTGATGGCCGGTGGGGAAGAACCGGGACGGTGCAGGAAAAACTGCTGGAGACAATGCTGCGCGACCCTTATTTCGCTCAATCACCACCCAAGAGTACGAGCCGCGAATACTTCAACCGTTCATGGGTTGAAGGTATGGTCATGGAGCACCCGGCCAGCCCTGAAGACATACAGGCAACCCTGACTGAACTCACTGCCCGCAGTATCGAAGCTGCGCTACTGGCCGTCTCGCCAGAAATTCAGAGAGTGTTGCTCTGCGGCGGCGGCGCGAGGAATGCCTACCTCAGGGAACGCCTCGCTGCCCAACTATCAGTGCCTGTCGAGCCGACCGATGAGTACGGCCTGGACGCCGAGTGGGTGGAATGTTTTCTGTTCGCGCTACTTGCCTACCTGCACGACCACCAAGAAGCTGTGGACTTGACGGCAATCACGGGTAGCCGCAAGGCTACCGTACTGGGCGCGGCTTGGCCGGCTTGAGGCTCAGTTTTACGGGGAGAACGAAGATCCGCAACCACAGGTGGTCGTGGCGTTGGGATTCCGAATCACGAACTGCGCGCCTTCCAGGCCTTCGGTATAGTCAATCTCGGCCCCCACCAAGTACTGGAAGCTCATCGGGTCGATCAGGAGGGTGACTCCAGCATTCTCGACCTGGGTATCGCCGTCCTGAGTTTCCTCGTCAAACGTAAATCCGTACTGGAACCCGGAACAACCGCCCCCGCTGACGAAAACACGCAACTTCAGCGCTTCGTTTTTTTCTTCCTCGATCAGCTGTTTCACCTTCTGTGCAGCCGAATCGGTGAAAATCAGGGGTGCAGCCGAGTCCATCTCAGTGGCAGGCATCGCTTCGCTCATGAACTATCCTAAGAGCTCGTTTCTCGACATACTAATATAGCATAAGAACTGGGCGCAATGTAGTCGACATGAAGTTAACCGATTGTCTTTCCTTGGAATTTTGCCCACCTATCAACCGGGATCCGACATCGCCCGACGCCAACTGAAACTCTTATTAATTGCTCCCAGCTTCTTGTCGCTTGGAGACGCCTCGACTTCGACTCGTTCGACCTCAAATCTCTCAGGCAACTTGAATTCCCCGCTCAACGCGACGAAATGACGAAATGAAAAAGACTGTTGCTGGCTGTCTTCAGCGAGATCTGAAAGACGGTACTGCCCCGGGCTACCCTCCGCGTGGCCATGCAACACGAGGTCGTAGCGACCTTCCGCAATATTGGAAAAGTCTCCCTGGTATAGAACCAGACGGTAACCCCAGCGTCCGTTTTCGCCAGTCACAAACACTTTAAGTGTATGGATGGAGAGTTTCTCCTCCCGATTCGGTCCCGTGATCTTTCGGAACAATTCGATTTCCTCGCGGATCTTCCTCAACTCAGCCTCACTGGTCTGCAGCATCTCCCAAAGGTATTCGAGAGTCTGATTGCTTACCTCCAGGCGCCGTTCCGCCATGGTCCGGTCCACCATCAAAGCCTCGTTGCGCCGCATCAATTCCTCAATCTGTTCGCCCTGCCGGACATCCATAATCTCCAATTCGTGAACCGATACCCGCAGAGCATAAATGCCGATGAAATAAGCCAAAGCGCCAGATAACACCATCAGCAGGACGACCACCGGCCAGGCCTCCGCTGGAGGAAAGCGAAATCTCATGCGGGCAGCGCGATCTGTGACAGGCCAGTCTGCTCTGGAAGACCGAACATCAGGTTCATGTTCTGGACCGCCTGTCCCGCCGCTCCTTTGATCAGATTGTCGATAGCGGAAAGGACGACCAGCGGCTCGCCCCCGCCAGGATGCACGGCAATCCGGCAGACATTCGAACCACGCACATTCTTGGTCTGCGGCAGGCTTTCCGACGGCATCACGTCTACAAAGGGCTCGGCATCATAACGTTGCTCGTATAGTTCCTGGACCGCTTCCGCCGACAACTCGGTCCATGCGTACAGGGTCGCCAGGATTCCCCGGATCATCGGCGCCACGTGCGGCGTGAACGTCAATTTCACCGCTTTCCCGGCTGCTTGACCCAAGGCCTGCGCTATTTCCGGCCCATGCCGATGTTGATGAACGCCGTAAGCCCGGAAGTTCTCCATCGCCTCGCTCATCAGCAAGGGCGTGCTGGCTTGACGCCCGGCCCCGCTGATGCCGGACTTGGCGTCCGCGATCAGATGGCTCAGATCCACGGCAGCCGATTCCAGCAACGGCAGAAGGCCCAGGGTCACCGCCGTCGGGTAGCAGCCCGGATTCGCCACAAGCCGTGCCTCACTCACTTGCGCCCGGTTCAGCTCCGGCAAGCCGTAAACTGCTTCCTCCAGCAATTCTGGGCAAGCATGCGGCATTTGGTAATGTGACTCCCAGACCTGAGGGTCTTTCAGCCGGAAATCAGCCGCAAGATCTATCACTCGCCGACCTTGCTCCAGGAGCATCGGGACCTGCTGCATTGCGGTACCGTTCGGTGCCGCGAAGAACACCACCGCACACTCGGTTTCATACAGTTGCTGGTGGGGAATGTAGGCAAGATCCACCCCGGCCCGCAAATGCGGGTGCACGTCGGCCACGGGCCGCCCGGCCTCGGAGTCCGAACTGACCGCGACCACCTCGACTTCGGGGTGGCCACTGAGCAACCGCAACAACTCCACGCCGGTATAGCCGGTCGCCCCTACGATGCCTGCCTGAATCATCTGCTGCCCTATACAATGCAAGCGTCCATCTTATCTGATTGACCGCTGTTCTATACTGAAAACATGCTCTGGCTCAAAGCGCTGCACCTCATTTTCATGGTGACCTGGTTCGCCGGCCTGTTCTATCTGCCCCGCCTGTTCGTCTATCACGCGATGAGCGACGATGAGACCAGCCTCCAACGTTTCTGCGTCATGGAGCGGAAATTGCTGTGGGGCATTACCACCCCAGGCGGAGTACTGACCCTTCTGTTCGGGTTCTGGCTCCTGGCCTACCGGCCCGACCTGCTCGCCGCAGGCTGGATGCAACTTAAATTGGCCTTGATCGGTGTCTTGGTCGGCTACCACGCATGGTGCATCGTTCTGCAGCGTCGGTTTGCGCGAGGAGACAACCGGTATGGGCATGTCTGGTACCGGTGGTTCAATGAGGCGCCGGTCCTCGCCCTGGCTGCCGTCATCCTCCTGGCAGTGCTGCGCCCGGAAGTGTTCTAGGCTCCGTCAACCCTTGCCTTTCTCAGCGAGCTTCATGTAATACGGGTGATTCCGGAGGAAGTGGGAGAACTCGTAATACCCAACCAATCCATCGCCATTCTGGTCGACCACGTGGAAGACCTGGTGTAATCCTTTCGCCGTGGGCGCTTGCGCTTCTTCTTCGGAAATAAACGGCTCTTCGCGGAAGTGTGTGGAACGACTGATCCGGCTTTTCCCTCCCGGCCTGACTCCGCGACGCGGCCTCGTGATAGTATTTGCATATCATGCACCGGGCCTCCCGCTACCGCCTGTACCCGAACCAGACGCAGGAGCGGGAGTTCGCGCGGCTGTGCGGGGCCGGCCGGTTCGTCTACAACGAACTGCTGGCCGACCAGATCCGGGAATACGGGCGTTTCGAGGCCGGCGAGGCGGAGAAGCCGGGGTTTTCCGAGTTTGATTTCGGGAAGCGGTATGTCCGCCTGAAGGCGAAAGAAGGTAATGAATGGCTGCGGGAGTTGTCGGCCACCGTCGTGCGCGGCACGGGCGCGTTTCCCCTAGGGGCGGCGTTCGCGCATTTCTCCCGGCGGATCCGGGAGGGCAAGTGCGGCAAGCCGGCCGGATTCCCCCGCTTCAAGGCCAAGAGCAGAAGCCGGGAGTCGTTCACCATCCCGGAGGCCGTGAAGGTCCAGAAAAAACGGCTTTGGGTGCCGAAGGTCGGCTGGATCCGGATGAACCGCAAGGCGGCGTCGCGCACGCGGGGGGCCGATCCCTGGGATGGCGGCAAGGCCCGGGTTGCAGTGGTGTTCCGGGAACTGGACAAGTGGTACGCGTCGGTGCTGTGGGAAGTACCGGATCCGGACTGGCGCTGGCACGGCGGGGTCTGCGGAATCGACCGCAACTCGGAGAACCTCGGGGTTTCATGGGGCGGGGAGACGAAGCTCATCCGGATCCCGTACGAGCGGATCCTGAAGTACGAGGCCCGGGCCCGGCACTACCAGTGGCGGGCGAGCCGCCGGAAGTGGACCGAACTGAAGAACGACGCCGGAGAGCCGGTGCGCACGAAGTCGGGCAAGGGAGTGTGGGAGCCCACGAATCGCCGGCGGCGGCTGCAGCAGCGCGCGGCGAAGGCGAAGCGCAAGGCGGCGGAGATCCGGAAGGACTTCAGCCATCAGGCCTCGGCGGACCTGGCGCGGCGGTTTGGGCATCTCGTGCTGGAAGTGCTGGACGTGCAGGCGATGCGCCGCTCGGCGCGGGGGACGAAGGACAAGCCGGGGCGGTGCGTGAAGGCGAAGGCGGCGCTGAACCGGAAGATGGCGCAATCCTCCTGCATGGGGATGGTGGACCGCTTTCTTCAGTACAAGGCGTGGGACATGATCAAAGTGCCGGCGCGGAACACCAGCCGGGCGTGCGCGGAGTGCGGGCACGTGGAGGCGGACAACCGGAAGGAGCAGGCGCGTTTCAAATGCCTGGCCTGCGGGCACACAGACAATGCGGACGCGAATGCCGCAAGGAACATCCTGAACCTGGGATTGAACAGGCTCTTGGCCGGAGGCGCTCCGGTGACGGGACGGGGAAGGGACAACGAAGCGGAAGCATTCTTCATGGAATGCCTAGTGGAGACCGCCAGTGATCCGTCAACGATGTCGTGGAACTACCGGGGGTCGCCCCCCGATTTCACCAAATCGTGAAGCGCCAAATAAACTCGTTGCGGTCCAGGTCCGTTCCCCAGAAAGCCCCCGACTCATAGCCTCTTCCTCCTCCGCCTCCACCATCCCACGACACAGTCGGACTGCCTACCCAAATGCGGAATTGCTTCGCCATCATCCCTGCAACCTCTCGTCTTCCATCCTACCGCACCGCACCGCCCGCCGCATGAACGCGACCGCCCTCTACGATCTGGATCATACGCTGATCAACTGTGACAGCGATTACGAGTGGGGACAATTCCTGGCAGACTCCGGGGAAATCGACGGGGATGCCTACCGTACCCGCAACCAAGCCTTCTACAACGACTACCATAGTGGAACCTTGGACCCGGTTGCGTATTTGAAGTTCGTTCTGGCTCCTCTCGGACAAATTGACGGGCAGCGGCTAGAAGAACTTCGCACGCAGTTCATGGAAACCCGAATCCACCCTTCCCTGCGACCCCAGGCTCAACGGTTGATTGCGAAGCACCGCGAACGCGGCCTGCGGCAAATAGTCGTCACCTCGACCAATGCCTTCATCGCGGAACCGATCGTGCAGACCCTGGATATCCCGACCCTGATCGCGCCACGGCCCGAGATGCGGGCCGGACAGTACACCGGAGAACTGCTTGATTCACCCTGTTTCGCCGCCGACAAGCCGAAACGAATTCAAGCCTGGGCAGAACAAGAAGGAATCCGGCTTGGAGAAACCTGGGGATACTCCGATTCGTTCAACGACATCCCGCTCCTGGAATTCGTCGACCACCCGGTAGCGGTGGACCCGGACCCGTCCCTGCGCGCCCACGCACAGGAACAGGATTGGAAAATCATCAGCCTGAACGGAGCCTATTCCGGAGAATAGCCAAACTCCTCCCTGAAGCTCTCCGTTATTTCCTCTAGGGTCAGGGTATGGTTTTGCGCACCCTGATGCTGCACTTTGCAGGCCCCCATCAGTGAACCCAAACGCCCGCAGGTCTCCCAGTCCATGTCATTCAGGACACCGTACAACAGTCCGGCCCGGTATGCGTCGCCGCATCCTGTCGGATCCACGTCCTCCGCCACCGATACCACTGGGATCTCCAACATCGGCTGGCCTTTCCGATAGATGCAGGAGCCACGTTCGGAATGTGTCACGATTACGGCTTCGAGCCGCTCCGCTAACTGCTCAATTGTCAGTTCGCTCTTCTTCTGCATCATCTCTGCCTCAAAACCGTTGAACGCCGCCCAGGTTGCCTGCTCTACGAAACGCAGGAAGTCCTCTTTCTGGAACATCGGCATCCCCTGTCCTGGATCAAAAAGGAAGGGAATGTTGGCTTCTGCCATCTGCTCCGCATGCTGGATCATGCCGGTACGACCCTCGGGAGAAATCAAGCCCAGGCGTACATCGGTCGAATCCACTTCCTGCTCGTGGCAGAAATCCATCGCGCCTGGATGGAACAGCGTGATCTGATTGTCGTCCAGGTCAGTCGAAATGAACGCCTGGGACGTGAACATGCCTTCCAGTTCCTTCACCCGGCTCCGCGAAACCCCCTTTCCATCCATCCACGTGGCGTAGTCCTGGAAGTCCCGGCCCACCGTCGCCATCGGGTAGCCGGTCACGCCCAATAAACTCAGGTTGTAGGCGATATTCCCGGCACACCCCCCGAATTCCCGGCGCATGTGCGCGGCCAGGAACGAAACGTTCAAGTGGTCGGTCGCATCCGGAAGGATGTTTTCCTTGAAGCGGCCATCGAACCGCATGATGGTGTCGTAGGCTAGAGAGCCGCAAATCAGGACAGACATGAGAGAAGATCGAGTTCTGGAGAATTTGGGATGGGTTGTTACAGCTTATTATCGTCGCTGCCGTCTGCACCGGAGGCAGGTCATTCTTCGTTGGGAACCAGAGGTAATCCTTTTTCCTGTTTCTCCTCGACTTCCTCGATGGCTTCCTCCATGGCAAGGAAGCATTCGACCGTCGAGGGGTGGATGGTGCCTTATTCGGCGGGCAAGACGGATTTCGACGGCCTCATAATACTCTACCCCCGCGGACAACACGCAACCGTCCCCGCCGGATTCCGGCAACTTTTCGCACCCCATGCGCGAGGTCGGTCGATCAGGTCTGTGGTTCCTTCGGACGCCCCAAAAAGCCTTGCAGTAATCCCTCCACTCGGCCCACGCGCTCGCGCAGGTCGCCTATCTCTTTACGCAGACTGCCAATTTCCCGGTGCAAGCTCCAGAGAAAGCCGATAATCGCGACAACTGAAACAATTTGAATCGTCGTGCTATCCATAATGACTCCGTGTCCCGGTCGGGCAGCCTTATATATTCCGACCTTCAGCCTCTTTGAAGTTCCTCGTCAATTCCGTTTTCGGAGGAGGTGAAGTGCTTGGAGTATAGCACGCGCAATATCCTCGGAATTGGACACGACATTAGCCTTCAACGGCTGGACAGATTTCTCGGAACGAACCCTCCGTCACGCTCAATCCGCCAGCTGTAATACCCGAGCGTCAGGCCACGCGCGACCATGAAACTCGTCAACGCCAGCCACAGGCCATGGTTCCCCAAATCCTCCGTCACGAACCAAAGCAACAGGTAAATCAGGATTGACAGGACCATGCTGTTGCGCATTTCCCGGGTTCGGGTCGTGCCAATGAACAATCCGTCCAATAGAAAAGGCAGAAGACAGAAGACAGGCAATACAACAAGCCAAGGAAGATAAAGCGACGCCGCACTTTGAACCTCGGGCAGTGAAGTTAGCCAGCCGATCACGGTCATTCCGGCTCCCGCGAAAATGCTGATTAGAAAAATCCCGATCAACAGGCACCAGAACAACGCGGAAACGACCACGCGCTCGAACAACTGCCGGTCCCGCATTCCGACCGCCCGACCGCACAATGCCTCCAAACCGTGGGCAAAGCCGTCCATGCCATAGGCCGTGATGTAAAAAAAATTGATGAGCACGGCATTGGCGGCCAATACGACAGCTCCGAAATCCGCACCTTGTGCCATGAAGAAAGCGAATGAGAACAGCAGCAGGACCGTCCGTACGAACAGGTGGTGGTTGACCACGAACAGGTTCTTCCATGCCCGCGCATCCCACAGTCCGTGCAACGTCATCCGCGGCATTGGGCGGAGCATGCGCCACAGGATCCAGGCCCCCAGAAGCATGCCGCTGTAATTCGCCACCAGGAAAGCGTATGCCACCCCTCGAGTCTGAAGACCGAAGTGAAACACAAACACTATGTCCAACACTATGTTGATCGCATTGATCCAAAGTGCCAGGTATAACGGTGCCCGGGCATTCTGCATGCCGAGGCACCAGCCCCAGATCACCATATTCAGCAGCACTGCCGGCATGCTCCAGATGCAGATTTCAAAGTACAGCCGGGAGTGCAGGTTGATTTCCTCCTCCAAGGCCAGAAGGGTGTAACTGAAATGCTGGAGCGGTTCCCTCAGGAGCACCACCATCGCAGAAATCAATACGGCAGACAGCAAGCTCCGCAACAACACCAGTCGGGTCTTGTCAGGATCGTGCGATGCCTGCGCGGCCAGCGCGGTCGAACTCATGCGCAGGAACCCGACGCCCCAGAACAGCAACTGGATCAATGTCGACCCAACCGCCACCGCACCCAGGTAGTAAGCTGCTTCCAAATGCCCCATCACGAACGTGTCGACCATCCCCAGCAGGGGGATGGCAAGGCCGGTCAGCGTCATCGGCCCGGCAATCCGCCACAAGCGAACGTGATCGTCCCGCGTCGGCAGGAGGCTTCGAAGCGATGCCAGCGAATTCATGACCCTCGATTACTCCGGCTGCTTCTACAATACGGTTTCATGTCTTTATCGATGCTCCATTCTTGGCCCATCCTCACGAGATCCGCTGGACCAACGTCTCAGGAGGCCTAGAATTTATGACTTTCTGCCCGAAGGGATTGTACGCGCTGACTCCGGACGGCTGCCCTTCCCTGCTGGAATCCGTCGAAAAAGCCATCGTGGGGGGTGCCTGCGTGATCCAGTACCGGGACAAAACCGCTTCCACAGCAGAACGCAAAGAGCGCGCAGAAGCCCTGCTGACCCTGTGCCGGTCACGGCATATCCCCCTGATCATTAACGACGACCTTGATCTGGCTCTTGCTCTTGATGCGGACGGCGTGCACTTGGGCGCGGACGACGTCTCCATCGACGAGGCCAGGAATCGATTTCCTGATGGATTGATTGGCGCCTCTTGTTACAATGATTTCACGCGCGCCCAAACTGCCTTCCGTTCGGGCGCTTCCTATGTGGCCTTTGGAAGTTTCTACGCTAGCCCCACTCGGCCCGACGCTGTAACCGCCCAACCCGACCTCCTGATGCGCGCGTGTCGTGAATTGCCCATCCCGGTCTGCGCCATTGGGGGCATTAGCATGGATAACGCCACTTCCATAATCCAAGCCGGAGCCGACTTACTAGCGGTTTGTAGTGGGATTTTCGCTCAACCGGATGTCGCTGCAGCTGCCCATTCGATCGCCTCCAAGTTCGACGCAAATGGTTGATTCCAATTGGTTTGACGCGGCCTGCCGCAGAATTCCCGGTGGGGTTAACTCTCCAGTCCGCGCCTTCGGCGCAGTCGGAGGCACCCCGGTGTTCATGCAACGTGGCGAGGGCGCTTATCTCTACGATGTGGAAGGGCGCTCCTACATCGATTATGTCGGTGCCTGGGGCCCGATGATTGTCGGGCATGCCCACCCTTCTGTGCTCGAAAAAATCAAAAGCACGGTGGATCAGGGCATCTGCTTCGGTACCCCCCATCCGTTGGAGACCGAGATGGCAGAGAAGCTATGCCAACTGGTTCCTTCGCTGGAAAAGGTGCGTCTGGTAAATTCCGGCACGGAAGCGGCCATGAGCGCCATCCGTCTTGCGCGCGGCGTCACCGCGCGCGACCGGATCATCAAATTCGCAGGCTGTTACCACGGCCATGCCGATGCCCTGCTGGTGCAGGCCGGCTCCGGGGCCCTGACACATGGCGTGCCTTCCTCGCCCGGTATTCCCGCAAGCACGGTCGAACACACCGAAATCGCACAGTACAACAACGCCGGGGAAGTACAGGAAATTTTCGCGGATCGGGGCGATCAGATCGCCGCGATCATCGTCGAGCCGATCGCCGGAAACATGGGCTGCGTACTTCCGGATCCTGGATTCCTTGAGGCCTTGCGCGATTGTTGCGACCGCTACGGTAGCCTGTTGATTTTCGACGAGGTCATGACCGGGTTCCGGGTCGGGCCCGGCGGCGCACAACAACGCTTCGGCATTACACCGGATCTGACCGTGTTGGGGAAGGTCATCGGCGGCGGTCTGCCGGTCGGAGCCTTCGGGGGCCGCGCCGAAATAATGGAGCAGCTCGCTCCCCTCGGCCCGGTGTACCAAGCCGGCACCTTGTCCGGGAACCCCGTCACCATGGCGGCCGGCCTGGCGACACTGAATCTGATTGAACAGGATGGCTTTTACGAAGCGCTTGGCGATGGAGCGGCACGCTTGGTACAAGGCCTGCGCGAACAGGCAGGTGCGCATGACGTTTCGTTTGAAGCGGTCGAAGCAACCGGTATGTTCGGCATTTTCTTCACGTCAGGAGACCCGGTTCGGTGTTATGCCGATGTCCAAGCTTGCCGGGCTGAAGACTACCAGCTCTTTTTCCACCATATGCTGAAGCAGGGAGTTTATCTCGCACCCTCCAGCTACGAGGCAGGGTTTCTGTCGAGTGCACATACACAACAGGAGATCGACCGCACCGTGGAAGCCGCAGGAATCGCATTCGACGCAGTGCGCCGAGAAAATCAGTGATGTTGCCCAGAGTACAACTTGGCGTATAAACCATCCTGATCCATCAACTGTTGCGGCCCACCCTGCTCGATAATCCTCCCGTCTTCCATCACGTACACATGATCGGCGTGCCTGACGGCACTGAGCCGGTGCGCCACGATCAGTGTCGTGCGCCCTTCGAAGCAGGTAAACAGTTCGCGGTGCAAGCGGTCTTCAATCTGAGTGTCCAGCATGGAGGTGGCCTCGTCCAGAATCAGGATCTCCGGATCCATCAGCACCGTCCGGGCAATCGAAAGGCGTTGACGCTGACCTCCCGAGAGTCGAATTCCGTCCACTCCGAGTTGAGTGTCCAGCTTTTGAGGAAGCGCTTGCGCCCATTCCTGCAACTGAGACACTCGCAGGGCTTCCCACAGCGCGTCATCTGGGAGAGATTCCCCCAGTGTCAGATTTGACCGGAGCGTATCGTTGAACAAGGTCGGATGCTGGAGCACGATCGCAACATTGTCCCGGACCGTATCGAAACCGATTTCCCTGACGGACCGTTTCCCAAAGCGGATCTCGCCCGAATCAGCCGGGTACAGGCCGAGCAGGACCTGCATCAAGGTCGATTTCCCCGCACCGCTGGCCCCCACAAATGCCACTTTCTCTCCTGCCGCCACTCGCAGGGTGATGCCGTTCAGCACCGGCTGCTCGGGAATGAATGAAAAATGCACGTTTTCAAACTTCAGGGAAGTGGTGGGAACACCATCGAACGGATTGTGAATGTGGGGGTGCCGAGGCTCTTCCCGAAATTTCAGAATTCGGTTGACCCGCCCCAGCGCGGCCGAAGCCGCATAGTACGTGTATTGCACGCTCAGCAGTTCCTGCACCGGTCCGATCATGAACCACAGGTAGCCGAACACCGCCATCATTTCCCCGATGCTGAGATCGGAGAACACCACCATCAGCATGCTGACCGCACGGAAGACGTCGAAGCCCAGCAGGAACACGGTGCCCGAGGCGCGGCTCGCCATCTCGCTCTTCCAGAAGTAGGCCGTGGACCAGTCGCGCACGCCCCGCGCCTCGTCCATCACGCGAAGAATATAGTGGCGTTCCCGGTTGTGCGCCCGAATCTGGTGAATCCCGTCCAAGGTCTCGGTCAGGGATTGCTGGAAATGTTCGATTGCCGAGTTCTCGCGCTTCTTCAACTCCTTGACTCGCCGTCCCAGCACGATCGTGAAATAAATCACCAGTGGATTCATGCACAGGATAAACAGCGCCAGTCCCCAGTGCAGCCACAGCAGTACGGCCGCCGTGCCCACGACGGTGAGACCGGCAACCACGAATTTTCCTACGGTAATGGCTACGAAGTCGTCAATGGTCTGAAGGTCCGTGACCAGGTGGGCCGAGACCGTGCCGCTGCCGAGGGTCTCATATTCGGACAAAGAGGTCCGCTCAAGCCGCTGCAGCAACTGGCGGCGCAACCGATACACCATATCCTTGGAGACAATCGCCAGTTCCCGCACCTGAAACGCGTGCAACAGGATCGACGTGGTCCGCAACAAGATCGTCAGGAGCAAAACCGCGCCCACGTACAAGACCGGACCGTGCCAGGGTTCGGGCGACCATGCCTGGATCAGGGGAACCAGGAATTCCGGTTGCTCCAGCAGAACCTCGTCCACCAGCAGGGGCATAAGCAGGGGCAGCGGGATGCTCGCAGCCGTCGCGCCAATGGCCACCAAGTGCGCATAGGTCAGTTGCCGGCGATGGCGCCGGACCAGGGAGATCAGGTAGCTAAGCGTGTATTCTGCGGGCGGCCCGCTTTCGGCAACATGCGCCGCCGCAGTCATGAAGCGGAGCGTTGCCTGATTTGCTCGTGAATCGGTTGCATGTCCAGTTCGCTCACCTTCTGCACCAAGTCTTCCAACTGGGCGATAGACAGTGCCCCCGGCTGCGCAAGCAGCTGGATCTGCTCGCGAAACAGCATCAGGGTGGGAATCGAACGGATCTGAAACGCCTGGGCCAGCTCCGTTTGTTCTTCGGTGTCAATCTTGCCGAAAACAATTTCCGGATGGTTCCCCGCCACCTTTTCGAAAATTGGTGCGAAACTCTTGCACGGCCCACACCACTCGGCCCAAAAGTCCACTATCACAATGTCGTTGTTGTCAACGGTCTCGTTGAAGTTGTCCTTAGTCAGTTCAATTACGCTCATTGGGAATTATGTAGCAAAATCCGCAAGGGATTCATTGCCCATTTCTTGACGCTTCACAGGCCGACTGTGGCAGGATGCCCCGCCGGTGTCGCCACCTCCACGTCCAGTCGCCCCATTCCCGAAGGCCAATATGTTCAATGCGGCGTTCACGTCCGCATCGTCCGCGTGCCCGCATTCGGTGCACTTGAATTCTGTTCCTTTTCTATTCTTCTTATCGACATGCCCGCACTGGTGGCAGGTCTGGCTGGTGTACGCCGGATGCACCTTGCGGACTTCTGCCTTGTAGTTCAGGCACACCTCCAGCGTACCCCATGCGCTGGCGAGGATCTGGCGGTTCAGGCCGGATTTCGCTTTCACGTGCTTGCCGGGTTTCTCTTTGGTGCCTTTGGCGGACTTCGTCATGCCTCGGATGTTCAATTTCTCTATGTAGGCCACGTCGTACCGCGAAGCAATGTCCTTGCTGACATGGTGTGCCCAGTTCAGCCGGGCGAAGCGTTCCGCCCGGAACGCCTTCTGTAGCCTGAGTTTCGTAACCTTTCGCCGGTTGCTCCCTTTCACCTGCCGTGCCAACTTGCGCTGGTATCGCTTGCGCCGGGCGACCTTCTTCTCAAGGTCGGGGCCTCCGTGCCTGGTGCCGTCCGACAGCACCGCCCAGTTGCCGTCCGACACGTTCCGGTCGATGCCCACCTCCCGGATGCTGTGCGGAAGACTCGCTTCTGCCTGAACTTCATAGGTCAGGTAGGCATACCAGTTCCCGCATTCACACTTGACCCGGCCAGACTTGAACTCGCCGTCCGGATACGGATTGTTACCCGCCATCTTCATCCAGCCGACCTTCTGCACGTACAGGCTGTCGCCCGACACCTTCGCCGACACGTAATTGATCGGAAAACTTGGCGGGGTCGTCCATTTTCCGTGGAACCGCGGCGGCTTGCGGTTTAGTTTCCCGCCTGCTTCCACATCCTTGAAGAATTCCCTGTAGGTCGTCTCGATGGGCTGGAGCGAACTCTTGACGATATACGCCGAATAGCCTTGCAACCACTTGTAACTGTGCCGCCGGAGGACCGTGAAAGTTCGGCCTAGTCCTTGCGTAGGGATTGTCTTCGTGGACATGTAATAAAAGTTGCATTCTCCATAATATTCATAGTCATCCTTGAGTTTCCCGACCATATGATTCCAGACGAATCGGCAGGCTCCGGCGGTGCCGTGCAATTGCTGATTCTTCCTTGCAGAGCCCGGGTGCAGGCGATAGCGGATGGTACGATTGACTTTCATGGCAGGATTATAACTTTACAGATTTTGCTACATAATTACCTTTAGATTTTCCTATGCTCCAGACGCCCTCACAGGCATGATTCCAGATGTTGGCAAATGTCTGATCCCGCACGATTGCTCATGACCAGGATGACACCGCCGGATACGAGTTGCTCACGAATTTGCGCTTCCAGGACAGCCAGGTCGGTCGTTATGCTGACCCGCCCGTGAGCCTGTCCCCATTCTGCGGCATCCCACTGCATCTCCTGCGACACGTGCAGCCAATTCCGATCCGCCCCTTCCAAGGCTTCGGCCAAAGAGTCGCGGTGCACTCCTAGCCGCATGCTGTTCGAGGCTGGCTCGACCACTGCCAGAATTGGCTGATCCGGGTGTCGTCCTCTCACGGCCTCGATGCTCGCACGTATTTCGGTTGGGTGATGGGCAAAATCATCATACAGGTAGATTTCTTCGTTCCGGCTTGGGCGCCGGGTCAATCGACGCAGCACCCCTTCGAAAGACGCCAGCGCATCGGCCGCCATTTGAACCGGGATGCCGGCGTGCACCGCCGCCGCCACGGCGGCCGTGGCATTCAGCGCATTGTGCATCCCCAAGGGCTGGTAACCCTGCGCCACGTAGGAAGCCCCGCCATATTGAATCGTCAGTTCCTGGCCGGGCTGCCACGGGCAACACCAGTCACTGTTTTCTTCGGGACCAAACGTCTCCACCGGAGTCCAACACCCCATTTCCAGAACTTTCTGCAGATTCGGATCGCCCGCACGGCATAGGATGCGGCCTTCCCCCGGAACCGTGCGCAACAGATGATGAAACTGGCGCTGAATGGCATCGAGGTCCTCGAAAATATCCGCATGGTCGTATTCCAGATTGGTCAGAACCAGTGTCCGTGGACGGTAGTGGACAAACTTCGATCGCTTGTCAAAAAACGCCGTGTCGTATTCATCGGCCTCGACCACAAAGTATGGCGACTGCCCGGCCTGGGCACTTTTCTGCGTCCGTGCGGCCACCCCTCCAATCAGATACCCTGGAGACCGGTCCGCTTCAATCAGGATATGCGCCAGCATCGCGCTGGTGGTGGTCTTGCCGTGTGTGCCCGCCACTGCCAACACCCAACGTTCACGCAACAGGTGATCCCGTAACCACTGGGGGCCCGAAACATACGGAATGGAACTGTTCAGCAGTTGTTCGATGATCGCATGACCCCGGCTCATGACGTTTCCGACGACGACGCAATCCGGGGGTGGCTGCAAGTGCGACCACTCGTAACCGACCTGGCATTCCACGCCAGCCTGCTCCAGCTGGGTGCTCATGGGAGGATGCAGGGCCGCATCGGATCCGGTGACCCGGTGCCCGCACTCAGAAGCGATCCGGGCAATACCGGCCATGAAACTTCCGGCCACGCCCAAAATGTGAAGATGCACGCCGACTTGATTCCGCCGCTTATCTGGCGAACACCCACTCCGTTTCCGTCGACATCTCTGGAGAATACCGGTAACCGCCATCGGTGAATCCGGTAATCGCGTCAACCGTGCTCAGACGGTTCTTGATGATGTAGCGGGTCATCATGCCCCGCGCCTTTTTGGCGAACAATCCGATGACTCGATACTGGCCGCCTTTGCGTTCCTTGAACACCGGAGTAATGACCGGCGCATCGAGGGCGTCCGGTCGGACTGCCTTGAAATATTCTTGGGAGGCAAGATTGACCAGCACCGGACCCTTCTGGTCCGACAGTGCTTCACGAATGCCCTCGGTAATCCGATTGCCCCAGAACTGGTACAGGTTGTCGCCACGAGACGTGCCCAACCTTGTCCCCATTTCCAACCGATACGGCTGGATCAGATCAAGCGGGCGCAACAGGCCGTACAGGCCGGACAGGATGCGCAAATGTTTCTGCGCGAACTTCAGGTCCTGCCGAGTGAAATCGTCCACCCCCAGTCCCGTGTACACGTCTCCCTTGAATGTCAGCGCGGCCGGGCGAGCGTTATCCGAGGTAAACGGGGTCTTCCACTGGTGGTAGCGGTCGAAGTTCAGGTTGGCGATCTTCATGCTCACACGCATCAGTTCCGCGATGTCGTCAGGCGACAGTTCACGCAGGCAGCGGACCAGTTGACGGGATTCCTTCAGGTACTCCGGCTGCGTGCAGATCGCAGCATCCGCGCAAGCTTCAGGATCCAGCGTTTTCGAAGGGGAAAGGACAACTAACATGGCTGAATGATGGACAGTCCCGGAATCCTAATTATACCGACCCGCGGCGCATGCCGGGACGCAAAAACGTGCAGTGCCCGCGCTTGCTCGGCTCCGACAACCAAGCCTTGAGGTAGGCCACCTCTTCGCCGGTCCCTTGCAGCTCCTCTGCCTTGCCGCCACTGCGCAACACGCGCCAAGCCGCTTCCAGTTCGCGGTAGCGCTCTCCCTCGACCCCCGCTCGTTTCAGGCCGACCCGATTCAGGCCGTAGTGCACGGCCGGATCACGCCCCAGCAAATGAAACGGCAGGACGTCCTTCACCACCGCCGTCAAGCCCGCAATCATGCTAAGCCTCCCAATGCGAGTAAATTGGTGGATCAGGACATGCCCACTGAGAAAAGCCCGTGCCCCGATTTGCACGTGGCCGGCCAGTGCCGTGTAGTTGGCCATGATCACCCGATCTTCCACCACGCAGTCATGTGCAACGTGTGCGCTGAGCATGAAAAAGCAATCAGAACCGATCCGTGTGGGCTCGTTTTCTCGGGTGGACCGGTGCACCGTGGAGAATTCGCGGAATTGGTTGTTTGATCCAATTTCGACACTACTGGGACAGTCCGGATCAAACACCAGATCCTGCGGCGCTCCCCCCAGCACTACATGCTCGAACACCTGATTGCCCTCGCCCATCGAAACCCCTGGATGCACCGTACTGAACGCCCCGATCCGGCAACGGTCGCCGATGCGGGTGCGCTCGTGGATTACCGCATGGGGGCCGACCTGAACATCGGCACCCAGTTCGGCGTCCGGATGGATGATTGCCGTAGGGTGAATGTCACTCACCGAGCAACTCCCCAAGGGCGGCCTCTCCAAGAATCGGAATGCCCAAGGCGGTCGCCTGGTCAATCTTTGTGCTTCCCGGCTTCTTCCCTGCAATCACGGCACTCGTGTTGGCACTGACGGTCGTGCCGACTTTCGCGCCACGTGCTTCCAGTTCCTTCCTAGCTTGAGCCCGTTCAATTTCCGAGAAAGTTCCGGTCAGCACGTAAACCCTCCCTTGCAGGGTCACCTCGGTCGTGTCAGGCGCTTGCACTTCCAACTCTTTCAGCAAGCGGTCGATAACCAAACGGTTGGCGGACTGGGCAAAAAACTCCACGATGTTGTCTGCGATCACCGGCCCGATATCCGGGATCTCAACCAGTTTCTGGGAATCTGCGCCCATCAGTCTCTCCAAGCTACCGAATTGCCGGGCCAGGCTAAGTGCCGTCACACGCCCAACGCCATGGATACCCAAAGCAAAAATCAAACGCCCCAACTCCACGTTTCGGCTGCGGTCGATATTGCCAACGATCTTGCTCGGCAACTCTAATTCCGTCTTCTGCCCTTCATCCAAGCGTTTGTACAGCATCCTGATCTGAGCCTGAGGCGCGGGCATGCGAGCAAAAAAATCCTGTACCGCAGTGGCGGTTTTTTGATTGCAGGCGGACACAGAGCACAAGGCCTCCCAGTCTGCCTTCCGTAATGCGTCGAGAGATTTAAAGTTCTCTGCCAATGTCGTCGCCGCTTTCGGCCCGACCCCCGGGATACGCTTGATCAGGTTCCTGAAGATGATTTTCTGGAAGTGTTCCGTGCTGGCAGAACCTCCGAGAAATGCCTCAATCGACTGCCGGGCCGCCTTGTTCAGGCCTACCGCATTCAATTCCTGGGGGGTCGCTTTCTGAAGGGCGTCAAAAGAGGGAAACCCGGTCGCCAATCTGTTGATCTGCGCCCCGGAAATGTGGGTGATTTCCAGAGCCGTAAGCAATACGGGAAGATTCGGGGACTCACCGCGCTGCAGGGATTCCCACGAATCGCGCCAAGCCTTGATTTTGGTGCGACTTAAGTCCCTGCGCTGTTTTCTCGTCTTTTTTATGAACAGGTCCTTGATGTCGGATTCTTTCAGCCTGTAGAAGTCGTCCACATGCCGCAATTTTCCTTCATCGACGAACATCGTGATGTGCTCTTCCCCCAGGTCCTCGATGTTCATGGCATCGCGGGACACGAAATGCAGCAACGTGGACCGGACCTGCGCCGGGCATTCCAGCCCGCCGGTGCAATAAAGGATGTCTTCCTCCTGGAGGATTTCCGAACCGCAGGCCGGACAAACGGGAGGCGGCTCCACAGCCTTCGATTTCCCGGCAGCGCCTGGCTCGCGAACGGAAACGATCTCCGGAATAACATCACCGGCACGGCGTACTTCGATCGTGTCCCCGATCTTCAACTCTTTATCCCTGATGAATCCAAGGTTGTGCAGGGTCGCTCTCCGCACCGTCACTCCCCCCACCCGCACAGGGGACAGATGAGCGACTGGAGTCACAACACCGGTGCGCCCGACCTGGAAACTGACATCCTCCAAAACGGCCGTGGCCTTTTCGGCCGGAAACTTATGCGCTACCGCCCAATGCGGTGTCCGGGCGTCTTGGCCTAACTGTTTTTGCAGTTCTAGATTATTGACCTTGTACACGACCCCGTCAGTCTCATAAGCGAGGCCAGCCCGTTCGGCATGGATTTTCCGGTAGTAATCCCAGCAACCATCCATTCCAGTCACCACCTGCACTCGATCACATACCCTGAAGCCCCAGTTCTGCAAATGTTCAAGAATGTCACTCTGCAAGGTCATGTCCGGCCCTGCTTCTACGGTGCCCAAGGCATAACAGTAAATGTCCAACTCCCGCCCCGCGGTGATCTTTGGATCCTTCTGTCGCAGGCTTCCCGCCGCCGCGTTGCGCGGATTGACAAATCGCCGATGGCCTGAAGACGGCCCCCCTGATGCCAAGGCCTTCTCCGCCTGTTCGTTGAGTCGGATAAATCCCTCCCGGGATATGTATACCTCGCCCCGAACTTCCAGAAGGCGGGGTGAGTTCTCGCCAAGCAGCCGCAAGGGAACGGAGCGGATGGTGCGGACATTTTCCGTCACGTCGTCACCAATTTCCCCGTCTCCGCGTGTTGCCGCCCGTACTAAGAGACCCTCTTCGTAGCGCAGGTTGACGGCCAGCCCATCAAATTTCGGTTCGACCAGAAAATCCAACCGTGGATCTTCCTCCAAGCCTGCCCGCTTCAGCAAGCGTTCATAAAATTTTTCCAGTTCCGGGGGGATTCCTTCCACCGACTTCGGGTCTTCTTTCGGCGGCATGATGTTGGCCAGCGACAGCATCGCTCGTTCATGCCGGGATGACGGGAAACCGCCTTCCACCGGGGCTCCGACCCGCTGAGTCGGAGAATCTGGTGACGTCAGGCCGTACTTCGCTTCCAGATCCTGCAGTTCGCGGAACAGGCGGTCATATTCCTCGTCCTCAATTTCCGGCGCATCCAAAACATAGTAGCGGTGCGCGTAGTGCCGCAGTTGATGACGTAAGTCCTCGACTCGCTCTGTCACCTCCGCCGGTGTCGTGCTCATCAATGTGTCAGAGCCTGATCCAGATTTGAATAACTCGACTCGAAAGCATCTACTCTCTGCACCATGGCCTCAACAAGTTCGCCTGTCAGAGGCTCATCTTCCTCATCCAAGAGGGTGCCTCCGAACTTGTCACGGATTTCCTCGGCGACCCGTAACATTCCATTGAACACATGCCGACCACCCACCGGCAGCGGCAACTGCGTGAAGAGCGTGATTCGGGGCAGGGCTTCAAGCAACTTTCCCTGCATGGCAAAACTGCCTGTCGGACTATGGCTCGCCACAAAATAAATCGGGACCGGGCTACCGAAGCGTTCCTGCGTCTTTCGGTACAACCCATCCTCGGCAAGCTGCAGCCCCGCCCGACTCAAAAGATCGTGCAATGCCTCTCCCGAGCAGGGCTTGGAAAACTCGATGTGCAGGATCAGCAACAGATTCTCTCCCGACATTTGCAGCAACATTTCCATTTGTTGCGGCCGACTGAATGTCAGTGAATTGCATGGCAGGTCGAGTTCTTCGATTCGATAGGTCTGGAAGCCGGACTCCCGGCTCATTTTTTCAAGCTCCACATAGTCTGGTTCGTCTCCGGCGCGATGGGCATACAGAGACTGAACCGGTGCCACGCTTTCCCGCCCGCCTGAGATCGGTTGGGAAGGCCGACGTGCTTGCTGGCCATGAACCCAGATGATCAGGAGTATGCAGCCGCCCGCCAGAACGAGCACGCCGTACGACTCAAGCATGACCTGCCTCCACCTGCTCGACCATCTCCATGGCTTGTGCCACATTCACGCTGACCAGCCGAGACACGCCAGGTTCGTTCATGGTCACTCCAATCAACTGGTCAACATGCTCCATGGTTATCTTGTTATGCGTGACGATGATGAATTGGATCTGTTCACTCATCTCGCCGAGGATCTGGCAAAAACGCGCCAAGTTGTCGTCCGACAGGGGAGCATCCACCTCGTCCAGGATGCAAAACGGTGCCGGGTTCAGCATGAATAGGGACAGTACCAGCGACACGGCCACCATTGCTTGCTCACCACCGGACAGCATGTGCATATTGCGGTAGCGCTTTCCGGGGGGCCGCGCACGCACTTCGATGCCTGTACTCAGAAGATTCTGCTCGGTCATCACTAGATTGGCTTCACCGCCCTCGCCGATGATGCGCGGAAACATCTGTTTCAGGTTTTCGTTGACTTGGCTGAACGTACGGCGAAAACGTTCACGCGTCTCGCGATCGATCTGCGCCATGGCATGATTCAATTTTTCCAATGCCTTCTGCACATCGTTCATACGCTCTTCTTCCTGATTTTTCTGCTGCAGCAATTCGTCGTATTCCCGCGCCGCCGCCATGTTGACCGGCGGCATCCTCTCTAACCTGCGCAAAACCTTGGACACCTTCTCTTCCCATTGCTCGACCCCAGCGTCTTCCGGCAAAGCTTCCAGAATCTGCTCAGGCTCGCATTCCTGCTCGCGCAACCGGCCCAGCAACTGTTCGCAAATACTCTGGAGCTCCTGCCGTTTCAAATCCTTGTCGTGCATTTCCTTGCCGAGTTCCGTGGATTTCTGGTTGGATTCCCAGCGCTTACGGTCCAGTTCACTCAATTCTGAATTCAATTGGTCGGAGGCAGTCCGTTCCTTGTGCATGTTCTCCTTCGCCCCTTGCTCTTTCTCCCGCTTGTCTTTTAATTGCTGTTCCAAGTTCTCATCTTCCTGAACCCGCTCCAGACCCTGCGACAACTGATCTCGGCGCATACGATGCCGTTGCAGCATATTCTGTTCACGAGACAACTGCTGCTGCTGGGTCTCGAGTTTCATTTGTGCCGTATTGATCTCAAGCTGGAATTGGTTGAATTCCTCTGATTGTTGTCGGAACTTCTCGTCGCTCTTCCGCAGAGTCTCCTCCGCATCGGCACGCGCCGCATCCGCACGGGCACGGTCCTGCTCCAAAGGCCCGATCTGCCGCTCGCATTGCTGCAGCCTCCCGTGGGATTGCCGGATGTTTTTCTGCAATTTCTCTAATCGCTGGGTCTGGTTTTCCAGTCCCTGCAGGCGAGCCTTGCTCGAAGCAAATGCTTCAAATGCCTGGTCGTACTCGGCCTGTAGGGCGGATCGCTGCTCCTCCCGTTGCCGCAATTCCTGCTCTGCAGCCTGTTTTCGCTGCCCCATCTCGCGGGATTCAGATTCCAGTTGCTCCAGCTTCTCGCCCAGCGCATCAATTTCACGTCGCCGCTCCAACGCCCCCTCCGCCTGACCCTCCGCAGCCGGAAGACGCATCCAATCCGGGCCCAGCCAAACCCCGCTCTGAGTGATGACCGACTGATGCGGCAGCAATGAATCGCGTACGGCATAAGCCTGTTCCAAAGTCTCGGCGGCCAGCACGCCACCCAACTGGGATTCAAGCGAAAATGGGCTTTTGATTCGGCTCGCCAGCGACATGCGGTCAGATTCGCGCGCCTCTGGCGACAAGCGATCAAGTAGCATCAGCGGGCTTGTACCGGATACCCGCGTTTCTGACACCGTTTCCGGCAATCCGCTCACGCAAAAGGCCTCCAAATTCTCTGCGAGCACAGTCTCTACCGCGAACTCCCAGCCGCTTTCCACTTCGATTTGATCCATAAGGCGTTCCCCCTGCAGGTTCATGTCCTGCAAAGCCTTTGCATGCGCCTCTGAATCACTTGTTAAACCAGCCTGTTGTAGCGTCTCCAGCGAAGCCAGACGCCCCTGTGCCTGAGTTTTGCTCCCTCGCGCCGTCGCCAAGGCTTCCTCGTGCTGCTTCAGTTCCAGTCGGGCCTGCTGAATCTGGTCCCAATTCTGTTCCAACTGGTCCTTGCATTGCTGCCAAGCAGCGCGCGCAGACTCATACTGATCCTGCAATGCAACACGTGGATCCCCGCTCCCCTCCGTCGCCCCGCCGGCTTCCCGCAGGTGCTGCAATTCATTCTCATATTGCTGCAGTTGCGCCTGTCCTCTGGTTCGTTCCTCACGGATCGAACCGAGTCGGTCTCGTATCGTGTCAGACTGCTCCTGACACAGGCGAAGGGCTTGCGCCTGCTCTGCCCTCAGGGTCTTCGCCTGCTCCCGGTCACCCTGGATTCTGGACAGCTCCTGGCGATTTTGGCTATGCTCCTGTTCCAGCCGCTGCAAATCCTTCCGAATTTTCTCTCCACTCTCCTCCAGTTCCTCGATTTCCGCATCCAGCCGCTCAATCTCCTGGGTTGCTTGCTCTCGTCGCTCGCGTTGCATGCGGATTCGCTGATCCAGAGAACCCGCGTCCGCTAGAAGCTGCTGGTGGAGAGCCACCGCCTCATCCATGGATTGCCGGTTCAGGTCACACGCCTTACGTTTTCGCTCAAAGCCCTCGTTCAAGGCCTTCAGCCTGTCCTCTTCCTCGATCCGCTTCTTTTCAATTCGTGCGTAATCCTCTTCCCGGTTTTCCAGGATCTTGCGTTGCTCTCGAAGCTGCAAGCTTACCCATTCGTTTTCACGTGCACGGTGTTCCTGTTGCAAAGATTCGAGTTTGCTCGCCTGCCCCTTTTGCTGTTTCAGGTGCCGCAGGCGTTGTTCATGCTCTTTCAGTATGTCCTGCAACCGGCTGAGGTTTTCCTCGGTGCGGCGGATTCGGTTTTCGGTTTCCCGGCGACGTTCGCGGTACAAAGAAATCCCGGCGGCTTCTTCGATGTATTTGCGCATCTCTTCGGGCTTGGCTTCAATCAGTCCCTGCACCATGCCTTGGGCAATGATGGCGTAGTTGCCCCGGCCAAGTCCGGTGCCTTGGAACAGATCCGCGACATCCTTGCGGCGAACATGGGTGCCATTGATGTAGTAACGGGATTGGTGCTCTGCTTCGCGTGAGACTTCGCGACGAATCCTGATTTCGCTGAAGTTCGCGTATTCGCCGCCAATCCGCCCGAGGCTGTTGTCGATCACGGCTTCGATTGAAGCCTGATCCAAGCGTTTTCGGGACTCCGAACCGTCGAAGATGATGTCGTCGAGAGTCTCGCCGCGGATATTGCGTGCACTCTCGCCCAGCACCCAGCGGACGGCATCGATAATGTTGGATTTGCCGCAGCCGTTAGGGCCGACTACGCCCGTCAACGGTAAATCGAAAATGACACGGGTCGGTTCCACAAAGGACTTGAACCCGGACATCTGGATGCTGGAAAGGCGCATCTCAGACTAGCTCTGTATTAGAATGGCCGCGTGATTATTCGGGGCAGAAAACTGACCTGAGAGTGGTACCCCATGACTGCCCAGCCATCCAAAGCACTTGAGACTTTTGATAATCCTGAACCCGGTCGGGATTATACCATTTGCCTGGAAATTCCGGAGTTCACTTGCCTGTGCCCGCTGACCGGACAGCCCGATTTCGCGGCATTGACTCTGGAATATGTCCCGGATACCTTGTGCGTCGAACTTAAATCCCTCAAACTGTATTTCTGGTCGTTCCGGGACGAGGGCGCATTTCACGAGGCCGTCAGCAACCAGATTCTCAATGATTTGACGGCACTTCTGTCCCCTCGCTTCATGCGACTGACCGCGGCGTTCCGGGTACGCGGCGGTATCACCACGACGGTCACCGTCGAGCATCGAAAAGAAGGCTGGGTGGGACCTGAATCCGTCAGCCTCCCCCCGGCGCGTTGAAAGACTTCCTAATCGGTTTCGGATACCCCTGGCGTGGGCTGGGTGTTCTGTTCCAGCCCCGCCTGCGCGCGTTGGCATGGTGGCCGATCATCATCAATACCGTACTGTTCTCCGTCGCCTTCTATTTTCTGGTCGTACAGGTCAACGCTTGGATTTCCGATCTCTTGCCCGGGTGGCTGGGATGGCTGGAATGGCTATTGTGGCCACTGTTCATGCTGATCGCACTGGCCGCCACCCTGTTCAGTTTCGCTCGTCTTGCCAATTTGATCGCCGCGCCATTCAATGCTCGGCTCTGCCGGGCACTCATGCAAATGCGACCGGACGATCCGCTGACGCAGGCCGCGGAGAAACAGACCTGGCGCAACGACCTGCGGTTAATCGGCCACGAGGTCCTGAAACTTGCCGTCTATCTCGCGTGGTTCCTCCCGCTGCTCGCCATGTCCTTCCTCCCCTTCGTCGGCTTCCTTGCCCAAGTGGTGCTTCTTTACTTTGGGATTTACTGGTGCGCCGTCGAGTATCTGGACTATCCGCTCAGTGAGGCCGGAACCCCCCTACGGCAGTTGCGGGAACGGGTAAAACGGCAGGGAGCTTTGGCCTTGGGGTTTGGAGCCGGGCAATTGCTGCTTTCTTTGACCCCTGTCCTGAATCTAATGTCCGTACCGGCCGGAGTCGTTGCCGCCACTCGGCTCTGCCAAGAAAAGCCCTTCGACTCTCCGGCACCACGCTGAGATCAAAAAGTAAGCGTCAGTTCCGCCCCTGCGTCTTGCGGCAAGTCAACGCGATCGGAACCCCTGGCAGGCGATAGGCTTTACGAAACCGATTAGCCAGATAACGGCGATAGGCCTGCGGCATCAGTTCAAGGCGAGAACCGTGCAAGACAAGTCGCAACGGGTGATTCCCGCCCTGATGACCGTACCGGATCTGGATTTGGCCTCCGCGTACCCTCGGGGGAGGGTTTTGCTGCACGGCCTGCCGTAGAAAATTGTTGATCTCCGGCGTGGAAAAACTTCGCTCTGCCGCATCATGCAGTAAAACCGTTTCTCGCAATAAGCGGCCAAGCCCCGAACCCCGAACCCCGGATGTACGGACGATCGGAAGGTAGGAAGCAAACTGAAACCGGCGCCCCAAACGCTGTGCGGCCCATGCCTGTTGTTCCGAATCCAGCAAATCGCACTTGTTGAGAGCCACTACGACAGCACGACCCGTATCCAGTGCCAATCCGGCCAGTGCCATATCCTGCTCCGCCGCTCCCTGTTCGGAATCAATCACCACCATCGCCACTTGGGCACGTTGCACCGAACGTAGTGCCTGCGCCACGCTGAAACCCTCGAGCGAATCTGATTCGATTCGACTCTTGCGGCGGATCCCGGCCGTATCGACCAAGGTCATTTCCCGGCCACGGAACTCTAGTTGCACGTCAATGCTGTCCCGAGTCGTTCCCGGCTCCGGGGACACAACCAGCCGGTCGCTTTTCAGAAGGTGGTTGATTAGAGTCGACTTGCCTGCGTTGGGCCGTCCGATCACGGCAATCCGGATTCGGGTTGGGTCCGGCTCTGGCTCCGCTGACTCAGCTTGAACCGGAATCGCGGATTCCAGTAATGCCGCAACTCCCGAGCCCCGTTTCGCGCTGATTCCAAACAATGCGCCTGCGCCAAGTTCGGCAAACTCCGCCAACACCGCGTGCGAGTCGCGCCCGTCCACCTTGTTGACCGCGACAAGGAGGGGCTTGCCGCAGGTACGCAAGCGCGCATGAAGTTCTTGATCGCTGGCCACGCATCCCTCCTGCGCATCCAGCACCAGCACCAGTATGTCGGCCTCTGCAATCGCCTGTTCGGTCTGCCGCATCAGCCCCTGTTCCATCTCGGTATGGGCTTCGGTAATACCGCCTGTGTCTACTACTACGAAAGTGCGGCCATTATGGTTTGCCAACCGATAGCGCCGATCCCGGGTGACCCCGGGGATATCTGCAACCAGAGCGTCCCGGCTGCCGGTCAGGCGGTTAAAAAGTGTGGACTTGCCGACATTCGGTCGGCCGAGCAAAGCGACGACGGGAATCATGGCCGGAAGCTTGGATCATGAGTCGCCCGCGGCCGTCCCCAGCAGCGGGACAAACTGATAGGCCGCAAACCGGCCGTTGAGGTGCAGCAGATAGATCCGGTCCAGCCGTACTTGCGGCGGCGCTTGCAAGGGACCGTCGACCTTGTGGCGCGCCACAATCTCGCCATCGGTGATCCGTAACCAGTGCAGATAGCCCTCGAAATCCACTGCGATCACGTGCAAGCCGGTCGACGCGGGTGCGCCGAGATTCCGGTAAGCGAGCTCATCCTGCTCCCAGTACACACCGCCATTCCTCCGGTCCAGCGACCACAAGGTACTGTGAAGGTCGGTCACGTAAACGGCCACTTCATCCACAGCCGGAGCATGCATGGCCTGCACCTCTTTCGACCACAGCAGGTTGCCTTCCACCGTCTCCACTGCACCAACCTGATTGCTTAGTGCAGCAGCATAGGCCACCCCTTCTGCCAATCGAACCGGCCCGTCTACATCCACGATTCGTTCCAGTTCGGTTCGTCCAGTCGGGATCGCCAACCGCACTTCCCAATGCTGCAATCCACTCTGGGCATCAAATGCAATCAGCCGCCCATCGTCAAATCCGGAGAGCACCCGGTCGTCCTGAGCTTCCGGCTCACCCGCACCACGCAAAGTCAGGCTAGGACTGCCGTGAACATGGCTCCACAACTGCTCCCCATCCTCAGCATTCAACACGCTCAGGCGGCCGTCATTGGTTCGAACAGCCAACCGGCCATCCGGCAGCGCCTTCAGATTCAGAACCTCGCTGGGCATGGTCTGCTTCCAGACCTGGGCACCGGTTTCCCGATTCAAGGCAAATACTTCCTGCTCCCAAGTCCCGACATAGGCTTGACGCTCGTCGGCTGCGACTCCAGCCAGAATCGTCCCCTCGACACTCGCCTCCCAAATCCTTGCGCCCGTCGAAGCATTCAGCGCCACCACCTCGCCATCATTGGCAGCCAGCAACACATGATCGCGGTCAATCCACGGGGCGACGTGGCTGTCGGGGTCACTGTACTCCGAGCCAACCGAATGGTCCCACAGCGGAGTCAGCGCAATTCGGTTGACCACCGGCTGCAGTTCGGCGATACGCGACAGGTCTTCCTCCCAAAGTTCCTGAAGGCCAATGAGCGGGTTAGACATACCGCTGCAGGCTGACAATCCTGCCGCACAAGCGGCCAGCAGGACCGCCGAATCAATCGGCTTCACTCTGCTCTCCGAGCTCGGCAAGCTTCAGTTCGAGAAACTCCCCTCCATTCCCTTTCTCAAGTGCCTGAACATATTCATGACGGGCTTCTTGAGCCCGGCCGGATTGTCGGTACAGGTCGCCGCGGATTTCATGCACCAAACCTTCGTAGCCCTCCAGCGACACATCGGCCAAAACCGCCAGACCTTTTTCCCACTGCTGTTGCGCCGCATGCAATCTGGCAAGGCGCAACGCCGCTACCGGCGTAAAAAGCGGATCGTCCGAAGTCTCATGCGCCCATCCCAATAAGCGAATCGCCTCTTCCACCTGCTGGTCTTCCTGGTGCAGCCGGGCGGAAATCAGGCTGGCCATCAAGGCGTACGAAGTGCCACCATACTCATTCCGCAAGCGCTCTCCCATCTCATGAGCCTGCTGCGCCTGCTCGTCTTCAAGATGGGTTCGATACTGCTGATACAGTGCGGCCGCGCCCATCATGCTCTGGTCCTGCCAGTAGTTCCAGCCCTTGTAGCCTCCGACGCCTCCAAGTGCCAGTCCTGCGCCCAGCAATACCCATACGAGGTTGGCTTTCCACCAATCCCGGAATTCTTCAAGTTGTTGTTGTTCTTCAGGGCTTAAAGCCATGATCGTTATCCTGTAGGTGAAAAGTGTTCGGCGATAGCCAACTTAATATTATCCAACAAAACCGTCTGCTGCTCTTCCGGACCCCGCAGGAATTTCAGAACGACGCTTTTCTGGTTCAGCTCTTCCTCGCCCATTATCAGGACAGCCCGCGCACCGCTTTTGTCGGCACGGCGCAACTGGGCCTTCATGCTTCCTGCTTCCATATTCGTACGAATTCGAAGGCCCGGCATCTGTTCCCTCAGCTGCATCCCCAGGGAGTACATGCGTGCAGTCGCATCCTTCCCCAAGGCGACGAGGTAGACATCTACTGCCGTATCTGCCGTTGCCTCCAAGCATTCGCGAATTCGTTCCAGCCCGAGCGCGAACCCCGCGGCCGGAGTCGCCCGTCCTCCCAACTGTTCGACCAAGCGATCGTAACGTCCACCGCCGCCCAGCGCAGATTGGGCTCCTAGGCTATCCTCCACCCACTCGAACACGGTGAAGTCATAGTAATCCAATCCCCGAACCAACTTCGGGTCGATGGCGTAGTCGATCCCATGGGCATCCAGTGTTTCCCTCAAGCCGTCAAAATGCGTCCGGGATTCCTCTCCCAACAAATTCTCTAGCCGGGGGGCTTCTTCCAGAAGGTCCTGAATAGATTTCGACTTGCTGTCCAACAATCGTAATGGATTGGTTTTGAGCCTCCGTCGGTCATCTTCCTCCAATTGCGATTCAAACCGCGAGAAATACTCCACCAGCTGCTTCCGCCAAGCCAGGCGCTCCTCCGGGTTTCCCAACGTGTTCAGAACCAGCCGGGGAGACAGGCCGAGCCTCTGCCAGCCCTGCCAACCCAGCAGGAGAATCTCAGCATCAATGTCCGGTCCGCACATCCCGAAGGTTTCCACGCCGAACTGGTCAAACTGCCGCAGACGGCCTTTCTGCGGACGCTCATGCCGGAAAAATGAGCCCAAGTACCACAGGCGCTGTTGCCGATTAGGGATAAGCCCATGCTGGACCGCCGCGCGCACGCAACTTGCCGTTCCCTCCGGGCGCAGGCTCAATGAGTCCCCATTGCGATCCTCGAAGGTGTACATCTCCTTTGCCACGATATCGGTCGCTTCTCCAATGGAACGCTGGAAGAGTTCAGTGGACTCCACCAACGGAAAGCGGATTTCCTCGTAGCCGAACCCATGTGCCACCTCGATCCAAACCTGCTCGATCCTACGCCGGAGTTGAACCTCGTCGGGCAGAACATCGTGCATCCCGCGCACTGATTGCAGCCGACTCATGCCATGGCTCCTGGTGCTGTCGACAGCGGTTCGTGCATCAGGACGGGACGATCCACCCACGGCATGCCCTCATGAGGCCTTCGGATGTCGCCTGCCAACTGGCCGCAGGCCGCGGCAATGTCATCGCCCCGAGGCCGGCGAGTGGTGGCGACAATACCTTCCTCGCACAGGATCTCACGGAATCGGGTGCGCACGGATTCGGGTGAGGCGGCATAACCGCTCTCCGGGAAGGCGTTGAACGGGATCAAATTAACCTTACAGGGCAGATTGCGAAGTCGTTTCGCCAATGCCCGCGCGCATTCGGAACTATCGTTGACATCATCCAGCAACACGTATTCGATGATGATTTTGCGCTTGCGCGAACCCCCATCAACATAACGCCGACATGCAGCCAGTAGGTCGTCGATCGGGTAGCGGGCATTGATTGGCATCAGTTGCGTGCGCAACGCGTCGTCCGGGGCATGCAGCGAGACTGCCAGACTAACGTCGGCAACCTGCCGTAGACGGTCAATGCCTGGAACCAGCCCGGCCGTGCTGACCGTGACTTGGCGACATCCCATGGAATAAGCGTGGGAGTCCCGAAACAGATTTGCCGCATCGGCGACCGCGTCGAGGTTTGCCAACGGCTCTCCCATTCCCATGAACACAACGTGAGTCACCGGTATGTCCGGTTGCAGGCGATGCCGAACCAGCCATAACTGGGATACGATCTCATGCGCCGTGAGGTTGCGACCGAACCCGCTGCGGGCAGTTCGACAAAACGTGCAATTGAGTGCGCAACCAGCCTGCGAAGACAGACATAAAGTGGCACGCCCTGCGGCCGGAATCAATACCGTTTCAATGACATCGCCGCAAGCTAAGCGCAACAGCCACTTGCGTGTCCCGTCCCGAGCACAGCTGGACTCGACGATACTTGGCAGCACGCACTCCGTCTGCCCAAACAAAACAGCACGCACATGCCGGGGAATAGAATCCATCCGCTCCAGGCTCAACTCGCCATGGCGATGAATTTCTCGAACCAGAGACGCTGCATGAACCGGCGAACAGCCTTGATCCGCCAGCCAGTCAACCCACCGTTTCCGACTCCACCCAAGTAGGGGAATATGACCGGGCACAGGCTTCATCGTGTACGAGGACAAATCTCCTCGGAGCTAAAGAAAAAGTCGATTTCTGTGCGCGCAGTATCGGGGCCATCTGAACCGTGGACTGCGTTCTCGTCGACCTGGGTTGCAAAGTCGGCGCGGATTGTACCGGGGGCAGCCTCGGCCGGATCAGTTGCACCCATCACTTCGCGGTGGCGCGCAATTGCATTTTCGCCCTCGAGAACCTGCACGATGACGGGACCGGAGGTCATGAAATCGACCAAGTCCGGATAAAACGGGCGTTCCCGGTGCACTGCATAGAACGCTTCCGCTTGTTCCTGGGAAAGGTGCATCATGCGGGCGGCAACGATGCGTAGTCCTGCCGCCTCGAACCGCTGGTAGATAGAGCCAATGTGGTTGTTGCCAACCGCGTCCGGCTTAATGATAGAAAGGGTCTGTTCTACGGCCATGGTCTTTCCTTGACCCGGATTTCCGGAATCGTAGTTAACTAAGGTATGTGGGTGGTTGACTGAGTGGTTTATTGTAGCGAATTCGTGTTTTTCCTAAAGTTTTGTCTTAAGTTTTCGGTCAGGCAGCGGGTCGAGAATATATTCAACAAGTCTAGTTTCATGCCCATGAGAAAATTGGTGCTCAAAATGCCTATGTAAAATTCTCTTTGGCTTAATAAATATTTACTCCCTATCGGGGGATTCGGTGAAGAAATTTCCCAAACAGTTGTTAAAAGCTTTACGCAACGGAGAACTAGTGTCGTGTCACGCATAAAATGTCGGATAGAGGCGTTTCAGTTTGATGCGGGCATCCTGGGTCGTGAACTGCCAGTCCACTGTCGCCTTCATCCGATCCCGGTGCGCCTGCCATGCGGCCAC
>MKWU01001874.1_pt1 | contig 34272 bp, 27 predicted proteins | sample 809101 | NCBI WGS metagenome assembly MKWU01 (sample SAMN05860141, study PRJNA318959) | sponge metagenome | host: Aplysina aerophoba | place: Slovenia: Piran, Adriatic Sea, Gulf of Piran | collected 2013-05-07
GCGCGAAGGGCAGCTCCGCTGCAGCAACTGCCATTCCGGGGGTCTCATCGGCTTCGCGCCGGCTCCCGGACGTGGCGACGAGTGGAGCGACGAAGAGGCCCAGCGAGCCTATCGGCTGATCACCCGCCTGATCACGCCGGGCAACCCTGAGCAGAGTCGGTTTCTGTTGAAGCCCCTTCATCCCGACGGCGGCGGCGCTTACACGCACAACGGCCCGCGACGCTGGCAGAGTCGTGACGACCCGGAGTGGCAGATGCTGGCCGGCTGGGTTCGCGGGGAGCGAACCGGGTCCAGCTGTTCCTAGAGCCTGATAGCGGGGCCACCGACGCGCGTCGGTGGCCCCGGCTTCGACCGGGCGGGCCCGCATCCGCTACTACGGCCTGCTCGCCCATCGCCGACGACACGCGAACCTGACGCAGGCGCTCCTGCTCGGGACACCACCACCAGCCGAGGACCGCAACAGCGCGTCCACCCGACTATCGGGATCGTTATCAGGCATTGACCGGACGCTCGTTGCGGCAGTGTCCGCGGTGCGACGACGGGGAGATGCGCGTCGTCGACTGCCTCGCCGGCCTTGCGCACCCCGCGATTCTGGATACGTCGTGACCCGAGACCCCTGGGACGCAGCCATCGCCGGCGGCGGATCCCCTCGACCACAGCCATCGCGGCGTTTCCTCACGCGTCGCCCCACCGCTTGCGCAATTCGCTATCCGGATCCTGCTCAATGCGCGATGCGGCGTCCAGGATCAATACCCCGCGGCGGTCCGCCGAATAGGGAGACCAGTGCGGCAGACCGGCACCGTTGGGATCGCCGGTGCGCGCGAAGGCCAGCACCGTGTTTGACCACTGTTCTGCCAGTTGGCGGACCACCGGGTCCTTCGGATCGTAGAGGGCCAAGGCGATGCGCGAAGTCTCCGGACGCGCATAGTAGTTGAACGTGAACGGAACCTCGCCGCCATGCGTGGCGCCGAGGGCACCGTCCATGACGGACGAGGGCAGGTCGAAACGGTACAGCCAGCCGCTGGACCCGGCCGCTGTGACCGCTTCGCTAGTGCGGATGGCAGCGCGCCGGAACATCTCGGTCCAGACCCGCTCGGTGAGGGTCTTGCCGGTAGCGTCGGGATAAGCGTCCTGCAGCGCAGCGAGGTACTCGCCGGGGTCGGCGCCGGCGCGGAGGAGGTCGACGGTCATTGCCCCCAGGACAGCGCTCATGGGGTCGAAGGTCGTCCCCTCGGGGGCGAGCGACGTGACAAAGGTACCTTCATGCCGATTGGAGCCGGCGATGTATGGCACGCCGCGCTCGGCACGCTCGGCGATCGCCTGATAGGTATCCCGAGTCACCACCACGCCGTCGACGCTGGCGCCGACCGTAATGCCGGAGGCGAGCTGCGCCGCCAGCAACTCTTCGGCGGGGAGCTGTCTGAGGTGATTGAGCAAATCTCCCTCGTCCACCTTCAGGTGCACGGCCAGTGCCGATGCCAGGGGCGCCGGTGCGGTGGTGATGGCGGTGCCGCTGTGAGCGATGGCGCGGTGATACAGTCCGTCGGCGGAGGGCGCGGCCAGAAGGGCGTTGACGGAGCCGCCGCCGGAGGACACGCCGAAGATGGTCACGTTGTTGGGGTCACCACCATAATCGGCGATGTTGTCCCGCACCCAGGTCAGTGCCAGGATCTGGTCGCGCAAACCGTTGGACGCGGATCCGGCCAGTTCGTCGTCGTACTTCGACAGGTCGAGAAAGCCAAACACGCCGAGCCGATAGTTGACTGTAACCACCACCACGTCGCCCTGGGCGGCAAGGACGGAGCCGTCGTGGTCGTTGCCGGAACCGATGTAGTAGGCGCCGCCGTGAATCCAGAACAACACCGGCCGGGCGCGACCGTCCGCTGCGGGGGTGTAGATGTCGACAGACAGACAGTCCTCACTGAATGCCTCCGCCGACGGCGGGCTGACCGGCGTTTCGGGTTGCATCGCGCGATTACCCAGCCTGGTGGCATCCAGCGTGCCCGACCAGGGCCCATGGGGTTCCGGCGCACGGAAGCGTCGTTCACCCACCGGGGGCTTGGCATAGGGGATGCCCTGGAAGCTCTGGATATCGTATTCCGATTTGCCGACAATAGTGCCAAGCCGTGTAGTTGTAGGGGTCATCGTACGGACTCCGCTGTTGCGGAATCCGGCAAAGGCCGGGACCATGCCGTCGAGCAGCGGGAGCGCAATGCTTGCGCTGAGGCCGCGCAGGACGGTACGCCGGGGGAGCGCCTTCCTGGTGACGATCATGGCTCGGATCTCCTCGTCGTGAACGGCACGCTTCGGACGATACCCACCGCAGAATTGACGCCGCAGTCGGGCATGGCTGCGGCGTTGCCCTGCGCAGGCGCCTTCCGTGATCCGGCTCCGATTCTACGGGATCACCAGCGCTCGGCTCGACCGGGTGCAACGGGCCCTCGGCGCACTCTCGGAGGGCCTGCAACGCGTGCGTCACCTCATGGAGGTCGACGATTACGCTCGGTTCGAGAGCGCAGCCGAACACCTCGACGATGTCGGCGCGCAGTTCGAGCACGGCCAGCGCTTCACCGAGGGCATGAAGATCCGGCGAACGGAGAGTCGCGCTGGGCCGAACCGGGTAGATTGGAAGGGGACCGTGGCCGGACGAGCTTCCGAGGGACAGCCCATGCGAGGAACTTTGAACGTCGTCGTTGCGCTTGCCGCGCTGGTCGCGGTGGGTTCCGTGCACGTGCTCGCCCAGGCGGGGCGCTACCCCGCGGCGCGGCACGGCGGGAACTACATGCACAACTTCTACTTCCCGCCGGCGCCGAGCTCCACGCCGTGGGCGCCGAGCTGGGCGCCGGATGGCGAGTCGATCGTGGTGGCGATGAGCGGGTCCATCTGGCGGGTGGACCCCGACACGGGGGTGGCCACGGAGCTGACCTACAGCCCCGACGCCTACCACACGTCGCCGGACTGGTCGCCCGACGGCCGGTGGATCGTCTATGCGGCCGACTACGACGGTGACCGGGTGCAGCTCGAGCTGCTGGAGGTGGCGAGCGGAATGACCCGGCCGCTGACCCGCGACGCCCACGTGTACGCGGACCCGACCTTCTCGCCGGACGGCGCGCGCATCGCGTACGTGTCGACCCGCCCCAACGGCTACTTCAACATCGCGGTGCGGCCGGTGGAGGAGGGCCGCTGGGCCGGCGACGAGATGCCGGTCACGGCCGACCACGCCTATCCCGCCAACCGGCTGTACTTCGGCCCGTGGGACATGCACATCACCCCCGCGTGGCTGCCCGCGGCCCCCGGGAGCACCGAGAGCGACGAGCTGCTGCTGGTCTCGAACCGGGACATTCCCCTCGGCTCCGGCAACGTCCTGCGGGTTCCCGTCGCGCCCGGCGGGATCCGGAGCGCGGTGACGGTGCTGCGCGAGCAGACCCTGTACCGCACCCGGCCGGACGTGGCGAGCGACGGACGGCGATTCGTCTACTCGTCGACGCGGGGCGCGGCGGACCAGTTCAACAACCTGTACGTGCAGCCGACGGCGGGGGGTGAGCCCTACAAGCTGACGTTCTTCGAGCACGACGCGTTCCATCCGCGCTGGTCGCCGGACGACGAGTGGATCGCGTTCATCACGAACGAGGGCGGCCTGCCGCAGCTCGCGCTGCTCGAGACGCACGGGGGCGCGCTGCGGACGGTGGCGATCACCGAGCGACGGTGGAAGCGTCCCATGGGCGTGTTGTCGGTCCGCACCCGCGTCGCCGACGACGCCGGCGCCGTCGGCGACGACGAGAATACCGGCTCGCGGATCCACCTCACCGCGTCGGACGGGAAGTTCTATGCCCCGGCCGATGCCTACGCCCGGCTCAGCGCGCGCGGAGACCACGTCTTCCACACCACCGGCGCGTTCACGGTCAAGGTTCCGCCGGGGCGGGTGGCGTTGACCGCCGTCAAGGGCTTCGAGTTCCACCCGGCCAGCGTCAGCACCGAGATCGTGGCCGGCGAAACGACCGCGCTGACGGTCGACCTCGAGCGGCTGACCGACATGGCGGCGGACGGCTGGTTCAGTGCCTCGACCCACGTGCACGGGAACTACGGCGGCAACCTGCACAACTCGCTCGAGACACTGATCATGATGTCGGAGGCCGAGGATCAGGACCTCGTGCTCCACCAGGTCGCCAACAAGGACAACCGCATTCTCGACTACCAGCACTTCGAGCCGGGCGGCGGCGCGCACTCGGCGTCCACCCCCGAGCACCCGGTGGTCGTGGGGCAGGAGTACCGGCCGCCCTTCTACGGCCACGTCTTCCTGTTCGGCATGCGCGACCACCTGATCTCGCCGTTCACGATGGGCTACGAGGGCACGGCGATCGAGAGCCTGTACCCCAGCAACACCGACATGTTCCGGAAGGCGAAGGCGCAGGGGGCCGTCGTCGGCTACGTGCACGCCTTCACCGGGGAGAACGACCCTCTCGACGGCAATCTCGGCGGCGCGAAGGGGTTCCTCGTCGATGCGGCGCTCGGGACCACGGACGCGGTGGAATGGTCGGACGCGGCGCGATCGGGCTTCCACCCACTCTACGCGGTCTGGAACAACGGGCTCCGCATCACCGCCACCGGGGGCGAGGACTCGATCAGCGACCTGCAACGCTCGAAGCTCGTGGGGTCCGTGCGAACCTACGTGCATACCGGGGACCGGGGCCTCGACGTTGACGCCTGGTTCGAGGGCCTGCGGGCGGGGCGGGCGTTCGTCTCGTCGGGGCCCCTGCTCGAGCTGACCATCGATGGGCGGATGCCGGGGGAGGAAGTAGAGCTGCCCGCTGGCGGCGCCGAGGTCCGGATCGCCGGCCGGGTGCAGTCGGTCACCTCCCTGGAGCGGGTCTTCCTGGTGTGCGACGGCGAGACCGTCCACGACGTGCCGCTGGGCGCCGACGGCCGGTCGGCCGCCTTCACCGTGGGCCTGCGGGCGACCGGGAGCGGCTGGTGCCACCTGCGCGCGGAGGGCGCGCCGGACTGGCGGTTCCCGATGGACGTGACGTACGTCCAGGCGTTCACCAATCCGGTCTGGCTTCTCGCGGGCGACCAGCCGATCCGCGACGCGACCGCCGCCCAATATGCGCTACGCTGGATCGACAAGCTGCAGGACATGGCGGACGCGTGGCCCGGCTGGCGGTCCGAACGAGAGCGGGCGCACGTGTTCGCGCAGTTCGACGAGGCCCGCGAGGTCTACCGGCGCTTCGCGCGAGAGAGTGCGGGCTCGGCCGTTGCGCGCCCGTGACGGGAGGTAAGTCCCATCGAAGTATTTGGTGACCGCCGCGGTCTCAAGGCAAGCCAGACGCGCCAGCTCGAGCGCCTCTTCCGGCGCCGCGTTCCCGCCGATCGGCTGATCACGCAGGAGCTGGCCCGGCACCTGACCGAGATCAGCCACGACATTCGACGCCAGGTCGGGGTGCTGCTCGACCGCCGAGGGCTGGTCCAGCACGTGATGGTGGGCGACGCCCACTCGATCGCGCTGCCCGACTGGGGCCGCCTGCGGGCCGGGCGCGGGCGTCTGCGGGGCCTGCGCTGCCTGCACACGCATCTCAGGGACGAGGGGCTGACGCGGGACGACCGGTCCGACCTCCTGCTGCTGCGCCTCGACGCGATGGTGACGGTCGGCGTGGGCGACGACGGCCTGCCCACGCTCGCCCATTCCGCCGCCCTCTTGCCCACCGGCGACCGCGCCCCGGGCGACCGCGACGCCGGCATCGAGCATCTCGACCCGCAGCCGCCCGCGCAGATCGCCTTCGACTTTCGGGAGTGGATCCGCGACCGCGAGGCGGCGCTCGCGCGCGACACGGGCGGGCAGCGAGTGGGGGACCGCGACCGCGCGATCCTGGTCTCGGTCACCGCCGGCCGGAGCGCCCGCGACCTTCAGGTACACATCGCCGAGCTGCGCGAGCTGGCGCGCACCGCCGGGGTGGACATCGTCGACGTCGTGACGCAGAACCGGCCCCGGGTCGACCCCAAGACCGTGCTCGGCTCCGGCCGGCTCGACGATCTCGTCATCCGCGCCTTCCAGAACGACGTCGATCTCGTGATCGTCGACCAGGACCTGACTCCGACGCAGGCCCGCAACCTGGGCGAACGCATGGAGCTGCGGGTGATCGACCGCACGCAGCTCATCCTCGACATCTTCGCGCAGCATGCGACCACCCGCGACGGCAAGCTGCAGGTGGAGCTGGCGCAGCTCAAGTATCTGCTGCCGCGGCTCGCGCAACGCGCCGAGGTGTCGCTGTCGCGGCTCGCAGGCGGCATCGGGGGACGGGGACCGGGCGAGACGAAGCTGGAGGTCGATCGCCGGCGCACCCGGGACCGCGTGACCCGACTCGAACGCGAGCTCCGGGCGCTCGCCGCGCAACGCGAGAACCGCCGGCAGCGGCGGGGGCGGCGCGCCGTCCCGGTCCTGTCCATCGTCGGCTACACGAACGCGGGCAAGAGCACGCTGCTGCGCGCCCTGACCCGCACCGAGGTGCACGTCGCCGACCAGATGTTCGCCACTCTCGACCCCACGTCGCGCCGCCTGCGGTTCCCGCGCGAGCGCGAGGTCATCATCACCGACACCGTGGGGTTCATCCGCGACCTCCCCGCGGACCTCGTCGCCGCCTTCCGCGCCACCCTCGAGGAGCTCTCGGACGCGTCGCTGCTGCTGCACGTCGTCGACGCCGCGACGGCGGAGAGCGAACGGCGCATCGACGCCGTCCGCGGCGTGCTGCGGGACATAGGCATCGAGGCGCCGGAGCTCCTCGTCTTCAACCAGATCGACCGCATGCAGGACGGCGAGGGGGAGGCGCTGGCGCGCCGGCACGGCGGTGTGGCGGTGTCCGCGCTCCGTCGCGTCGGCCTGCGAGGGTTGCTGGGGCGCGCCGAGCGGTTGCTCTGGGCGGACGACGAGGAAGGGCGCGACCGGCCGGGCGGTCGCGTCGATCTCACCGGGGTGTGATCCGCCTCCGAAGAGGCGAGCCTTCGCATCCCGCAGGGAGCGTGCCAGCGCCTCGAGAATCGTCCCCGCTCGCGGTGCGGTCGTTCCGGGCGCCCCCTCGGGACGTGGTGTAGAGTACGAGACCTGCAAGAGCGACGATGAAGATGGCGCCAGCCGCATCTGTGCGGGCCATGGTCGCAGCCGTGGCCGTGGCCGTGGCCGTCGGGACGGCGGGCGTCTGGCTCCCCGGCCGCGCTTCCGGCCAGGTCCTGGCCGCCGCTGGCGCCCAGCCGCCGCCCCCTTCCGCGCATTCCGTCCGCAGCCTCCTCGACCGCTACTGCGTCGCGTGCCACAACGAAAGGCGCGTCGCCGCAGCCGGCGAAGGGGCATCCGTGCTCGATGCGCAGCTCCGGGACACCGGGCTGGCGCTGGACGTGGCGGACGCCGAGCGACCGAGCGCCGACGCCGAGGTGTGGGAGCGCGTGATCGCGAGGCTCAGGGCCGGTTCCATGCCGCCGGTGGGCCGCCCGCGGCCCACCGAGGACGAGTCGCGCGCCGTCGTCGGCTGGCTGGAGGCGCGCATCGACGCGGCGGCTGCGGCGAACCCGAATCCCGGCCGGACCGGCTCGATGCACCGGCTGAACCGCACCGAGTACGGCAACGCCGTCCGCGACCTCCTCGGGCTGGAGATCGACGTGGCAGCGCTGCTGCCGGGGGACGAGACCTCGGACACCGGGTTCGACAACAACGCCGAGGTGCTCTCCATCTCGACGGCGCAGCTCGAGCGGTACCTGTCGGCGGCGCGGAAGATCTCGCGCCTCGCCACCGGCGTGCTGACCGAGCCGGAGTTCGCGCGGTTCGAGAACTCCGTGCTGCTGACGCAGGTGGACCGGCGGAACGAGGACCTGCCGCTCGGGTCCCGGGGCGGCCTCAGCGCCACCTACCACTTTCCCGCCGACGGCAGCTACATCTTCCGCATCGGGCTGACGACCAACTGGCAGGACTACGTCCGCGGCATGGGGCGCAGGAACGTGCTCGACCTGCGCATCGACGGACGGCTCGTCGAGCGGTTCGCGGTGGGCGGCGAGGCGCCGGGCACGCCGGCTCCCCACACCTGGTCGCCGGCGGAGGCGGGCGACCCCGAGTGGGAGCGCTACGTCCGCGAGTCGGCGGCCCACCTGGAGGTCCGCGTGCCGGTCGAGGGCGGGCCGCACGTCGTTGGGGTCTCGTTCGTCCGGAACCGCTGGGAGCCCGAGGGCCCCCGGCAGCCGGTGATGAAGGGCGCGGTCCTGTCGAACGACGAGAAGTACCACGGCAACGCCGAGGTCCAGGCCCTGACCATCGAAGGGCCCTACGAGGGTGCGGTGCCCGACGACACGCCGAGCCGGCAGCGCATCTTCGTCTGCCGGCCCGCCGCGGCAGCGTCGGAGGAGGCCGCGTCGGAAGAGGACGCGTGCGCCGAGCGGATCCTGTCGCGGCTGGCCCGCCTCGCCTACCGCCAGCCCCCGACGGAGGGAGACGTCGATACGCTGCTCGCGTTCTTCCGGGACGGACGGGCGAGGCCGGGGGGCGGCTTCGACACAGGCATCCAGCTCGCCCTCGAGCGGCTGCTCGTCGATCCGGACTTCCTCCTGCGCGTGCACGAGGATCCGCCCGGCGCGACCCCAGGAAGGGCGTACGCGCTGGACGATTTCGAGCTTGCCTCGCGCCTGTCGTTCTTTCTGTGGAGCAGCATCCCCGACGACGAGCTGCTCGATGTCGCCGCGCGCGGCGAGCTGACCGATCCCGTGGCGCTGCGCGGCCAGGTGCGTCGCATGCTGGCCGATCCGCGCAGCGAGGCGCTGGTCAGCGACTTCGCCGCGCAGTGGCTGCACCTGCGGAACCTCGACGAGGTGAAGGCCGAGCCCGCGGTCTATCCCGAGTTCGACCAGGATCTGGTGGAGGCGTTCCGGCAGGAGACGGCGCTGTTCATCGGCAGCACCGTCGACGAGGACCGAAGCGTCCTCGACCTCCTCGGCGCCGACTACACCTACGCGAACGAGCGGCTGGCGAGGCACTACGGCATTCCCGGGGTCTACGGGAGCCGGTTCCGGCGCGTGACGCTGCCCGATCTGGAGCAGCGGGGCGGGTTGCTGGGCCACGGCTCGCTGCTGTCGCTGACCTCCTACCCGCACCGCACCTCGCCCGTCCTGCGGGGGCGGTGGCTGCTCGAAGCCATCTTCGGCGCGCCGCCGCCGGGCCCGCCGCCCGACGTGCCGCCGTTGCCCGAGCGCGGCGAGGACGACGCACCGGCGACGATGCGCGAGCGCCTGGAGCTGCACCGGCGCAATCCCGCGTGCGCGAGCTGTCACCGGCTGATCGATCCGCCGGGCTTCATGCTGGAGCACTACGACGCCATCGGGCGGTGGCGGACCGTCACCGAGGCGGGCCATCCGGTCGACGCCGCCGGCACCCTGCCGAACGGGGTGACCGCGGCGGGCCTCGCCGGGCTGCGGGGCCTGCTGCTCGAAGAGCCCGAACAGTTCGTGAGCACGCTGACCGGGAGGCTCCTGGCGTACGCCCTCGGGCGCGAGCTCCGGCACTACGATCGACCGACCGTACGCGCCATCGTCCGCCACGCCGCCGCGAACGATCACCGCTGGTCGTCGGTCATACTCGGCGTCGTCGAGAGCCCGGCGTTCCTGATGCGGCGGGCGGCGGAGTGACGGACGCAGGCCGGGAGGCGACGCCTCTCCGGACGACCGGATCGAGGGAGCATCGAGGGCCTGCCGTTCCTGAATGCGGCGGGCCGCAGAGTGACGGGACGATGATCGACATGAGGTCGTCGACTGCGCGCAGCCCGGTTTCTGCCGCGTCGTGCTTGGCATCGGCAAGGCAAATCTGTTCGACTTGCGCGGGCGAATGCGAGCCGACATGGGGACTGACATGAAAGGCACCAACTTCATCACCGCGAAGCCCTTGTCCCGCCGGACGGTCCTGCGCGGCGTGGGCGCGACCGTGGCGCTCCCGTTCCTGGACGCCATGGCGCCCGGCGTGTCGGCCCTGACGCGGTCAGCGGCCCGGCCCGTCCGCCGCTTCCAGGCCATCTTCGTGCCGAACGGGATGGCGATGGAGTACTGGACGCCGGCGACGGTGGGGCGCGGCTTCGAGCTCACGCCGATCCTGCAGCCCCTGGCGCCGTTCCGGGAGCAGATGCTGGTCTTCTCGGGCCTCCGCTCGTCCTGGATCTACGTCCACGCGGGCGCGTCCGGCTCGTTCCTGACCGGCACGCGGCGCGGGGGCACGTCCGAGACGGACGTGGTGGCCGACACGTCGATCGACCAGATGCTCGCGCGCGAGCTCGGCGGCTCGACCCCGCTCGCATCCCTGGAGTTGTCGATAGACAAGGAGGCCAACGCGGGGCAGTGCACGTCGGGTCTCAGTTGCGCCTACACCCAGACCATCTCCTGGCGCACGCCCACCGCGCCGCTGCCGATGGAGAACAACCCGCGGGCGGTGTTCGAGCGTCTGTTCGGCGACAGCGGCTCGACCGACCCCGCCGTGCGGCGGGCACGCATGGCGGAGAAGCGGAGCATCCTCGACTCGGTGACGGACAAGCTGGCCGACGTCGAGCGCCGGGTCGGGGCGGACGATCGGCGCAAGGTCGAGGACTATGCCGCGGCCATCCGCGACGTCGAACGGCGCATCGAGGTGGCGGAATCGAAGAACGACGTGCATCCCGAGGTCTTCGCGCAGGAGCCGCGGGGCGTGCCATCGACGTTCGAGGAGCACGTCGAGCTGATGTTCGACCTCCAGTTCCTGGCCCTGCAGAGCGACATCACCCGTGTCGCCACGTTCATGCTCGGCCGCGAGCAGAGCACCCGGACCTATCCCGAGGTGGGGGTCGCCGAGCCGCACCATCCGCTGTCGCACCACGGCAACGACCCGGCGCTCATCGCCAAGATGTCGAAGGTGAACCGCTACCACGCGGAGCTGACGTCGCGGTACCTGGAGCGGCTGCGGACGACGCCCGACCAGGACGGTTCGCTGCTCGACAACATGACCATCGTGTACGGCACGTGCATGTCCAACAGCACGCGCCATGCGGGCACGAACGTCCCGATCCTGGTGCTCGGCGGCGGTGGGGGGCGGCTCAAGGGCGGGCGGCATCTGGCGTACGGTCCCGGGACCTCGCACGCCAATCTCCTGCTCACCCTGGTGGACAAGTTCGACGTTCCCCTCGAGCGCGTCGGCGGCAGCACGGGACCGTTGCCGATCGACGAGATCGAGACCCTGTCGGAGGTGTAGAGGCGGTCGCGTCGGGCCGGCTTGTGGGCTGCGCGATGGCCCTGACGCCGACGACGCCGGACCGCGAGGATGGCGATGTCAGGAGTCCGTGGAGAGAGTCCGGCCGCGACGTGGGCGCGCGTCTGCCTGTCCGTGTTGCTGCTGGTCCTGTTGGTGGGAGCCCCCGCCGCGATCGCGGCGCCACCCGAAGCCGCGCTCCCCGAAGCCGCGAGGCACCCGGCCGGGCCCGCGCTCGCTCCGCTTGCTCTTCGTGTTCCTGTGGGCGCCCCCCCCCCCCGCGGCGATCGCGGCGCCACCCGAAGCCGCGCTCGCCGAAGCCGCGAGGCACGCGGACTGGGCCGCGGTCCGGGGCCTGCTTCATGACGGCGCCGGCGTCGACGCCCGCGAGGGGGACGGCTCGACCGCTCTTCACTGGGCAAGCTACCACGACAATCGGCAGACGGCAGCTCTGCTGATTCGGGCCGGGGCCGACGTCGACGCCGCCAACGACCTTGGCGTCACGCCGCTGTGGGCCGCGTGCGAGAACGGCAGCCTCGCCATGGTCGAGACGCTGCTCGGGGCCGGGGCCGACCCCAACCCGGCGTTGCCGTTCGGGGAGACGCCCTTGATGACGGCGGGCCGCGCCGGGACCGCCGACGCCCGCCGCCGCGGGGAACGCGGACGTCGCGAGCCGGTTGCTCGACGCGGGCGCCGATGTCGACGCCGCCACCGCGGAAGGGGCCTACGGCGCCCAGACGGCCCTCATGTGGGCGGTCGCGCAGGGCCATTCGTCGGTCGTCGAGGTGCTCCTGGCGCACGGCGCCGACGTCCACGCGCGCTCCACCACGTTCACCGAGACCGTCAAGACCATCTCGACCTACGCCAACTACGGCCTGCAGTGCGTGCCCCGCGACGAGTGCTACATCACCGAGGTCCGGAGCGGCGGCTTCACCGCGCTGCTGTTTGCAGCCCGGGGGGGCGACGTCGCCTCGGCCCCGCTGCTCGGGGCGGGCGGGGCCGGCCGGGCGGTTGGGGGCGGCAGGCGCCGACGTGAACGAAGCCGCGCCCGACGGGGCCAGCGCGCTGGCGATCGCGGCCCTCAGCGGAAACGGCGCCGTCGCCGGGCTGCTGCTCGACAGCGGCGCGGATCCGAACGCGTCCGGGGGCGGCTATGCGCCGCTGCACGCGGCGATCCTGCAACGGGATTCCGTGCTGGCCGAAGCACTCCTCCTGGCGGGGGCCGATCCCGACGCGCTGGTGTCGGCCCCGACACGCTACTCGCGCGACAGCGCGGACTTCTTCTTCCCGCCCTGGTTCGTCCGTGCGCCGGCCTTCTGGCTGGCCGCGCGCCACCGCGAAGCCGGTCTCATGCGCCTCCTCGCTCGGCACGGCGCCGACGCCCTGGCCACGCACAGCCCCGCCTACTGGACCACCGACCGGCGGACGGCCGCGAGCCGGATGTGGGTCGAGGAAGGCGAGACGACCGCCCTGCTGGCGGCGGTCGGACTGGGCGGACGCGACCCGCTCTGGGCGGTGGACCACCGCGCGAGAGTCGCCGAAGCGACGGAACTCGGCCAGGGCCCCGATCGCACCGCGGTCGAGGCCGCGACGCTGGAAGCGGTCCGGGTGGCGGTCGAGCTGGGCGTCGACGTCGACGCCGCCGACGCGCGCGGGCGGACCGCGGTCAGCGTGGCGATGGGCGACGGGTTCGACGACGTGGTCGCGCTCCTGATCGAGCACGGGGCGGCGCCCCCGTTCGACTGAGTTTCCACCCGGCAGGGCCGGACCCGCGGTAGACGAAACCTGGCTGAGTTTCCGAGTAGACGAAGAGCACGTCGAGGCGCGTGGCGGTCACGAAGTCGTTGACGCCGGACCGTCGGCCGGGCGACGATGGTCGCTCGGGGGCGCGGGCGCACAGGCGCGGTCGCGGTCGGAACGCGCGGGGGGGTATGGAAATGACGCGACGACTGCTCGAGTTGCTCGGCGTGGCAACGGTGCTCGCGATCCTCGCACTGTTCCTGCAATTCACCGCCGTTCCCGTGAGCGGCCAGGCTCCGGGCGCGACCGCCTGGGGGCATCCGAACCTGGAAGGCATCTGGCTCGACGTGTTCTCCACGCCCCTGGAACGGGCGCCCGAGATCGGCGAGCGGGAGTTCGCCACGGAGGAAGAGCGGGCCGCGCGGAACCAGGCTCAGCTCGATCGCCCGGCGGTGCTCCCCAGCGGGGCGTACAACACCGTCTACACGTCGGCCCGGCCGGCGGGCCCGCGCACGTCGCTGGTCGTCGATCCGCCGAACGGCAGGATCCCCGCCCTCACGGCGGAGGCGGTGCGGCGGAACGAAGTGGAGCAGGAGTGGCGCGCCATGCTCCTGCGGAACACGGAGACCTGCCGGACCGGTGCGCCGCAGTGCGCGGGAGGGGAGTACGGGCCCCCGTCGCCCCGCAGATACGACACCACTCCCTACTACAACACGCGGGGCCGCATGAACCGCCACGACGGCCCGGAGGATCAGAGCCTGGGCGACCGGTGCATGTCGGGACGCACCCCCGACCTGAACGGGTTTCGCCGGATCGTGCAGGGCGCGGATTCCATCGCGATCGCCTACGACACCGGGCAGGGCCAGGGATTCCAGCGCATCGTCAACCTGAGCGGGAGCCATCCGCCGAGCCGGATCCGTCTGCGGCACGGCGACTCGCGTGGCCGCTGGGAAGGCGAGACGCTGGTCGTCGAGACCACGAACTTCTCGCACAAGTTTCCGTACCAGGGTTCGGCCGAGAACCGGCGTCTCGTCGAACGGTATACGCGGGTCGACGAGGACACGCTCGACTACGAGGTGACGATCGAGGATCGGACGGTGTGGGTGGCGCCGTGGACGATCCGGCAGGAACTGAAGCGGCAGAGCGACCAGCAGAACCGGATCTACTACGAGCCCCGGTGCCACGAAGGCAACTACGGCCTGCCTGCTCTGCTCCTCGGCGCGCGCCTCGACGAGCAGGCGTTTGCGGAAGGCCGCGGTCCGGATCCGTTCTCCTTCTCGATCTACGACGCAGCACGGTTGCAGCGGTGAACGCCGTCGGGTGGGACGAAGGTCCCCGCGACCCGGCCCGAGCGTACGCGCCTACGGATGGGGCCCGGCTTCGCAACCGCCAAGCCCGGTCCCCCCGGCCCGAGCGTCCGCGCCGAGGGAGGGGACCCGGCTTCCCACCCGCAGGGCCGGGTCCCCGCGCCATCAGAATGTGTGCGACAGGGGGGCGATCACCGGGGCTCTTTTATGGTGTCGACACCGGGCCGCGCCAGCTCCCAGGGGGCGCCGGTGCCGGACGAGCCGAGAAACAGCCTGGTCCCGTCGGGGAGGGTGATGTCTCGGCCGTTCGCCCGGTTCGTGCCGTCCTTCGCCTGGTATCCATCGACGAAGACCTCGGTTCCGGGCAGGAGCGATCGTCTCGTGAAGCCCCGCCGGAACAGCGTGTTGGGAGTGCCCCCTTCGAACGCCCAATTGGCCGTCGTGCCGTCGTCCAGCTCCACGTCGACGTGGATCCAGACGTGGGGATTGACCCACTCGACTCGCGTGACCTGGCCGCTGAACTCGACCGGCCGGTCGGCGTCGAACTCCGCCGCGAAGGCGTGATGCGCCGCCACCGGTGCGACCGTTCCCGCCAGCCACAGACCGCTCCCGACGACCGCACTCAAGCCCGCGATCAGTAGTTTCGTCCTCATGGGCCTCGGCCTCCCTGCCGCTGTCCGTTCCCCGTGCGGTTCCAAGCCGACCGGTTCCCGGCCCCTTCCCGGGTCGTGAACGTCGTTCGTTACCGCCGATACCACTCGTACAGGCGATCGCCGGGCGGGATCTTGCGCGTGATCTCCACGATCAGGGTCTCGCCCTCCCAGCGCCGGACCAACTGCTCGCGGCGCAGGTTCCCGTACAGGAACTCCTCGGCGAACTCGATGCAGGGATAGTCCAGCACCGTGGCGTTCGGATCGAGGCGGCGATAGATCGGCATGGCGATCGTCCACGGCTCGGTAAAGGTCTCCGGATCGGTGATCGTCACCTCGTACCAGATGGCATCCGGCGTCATCGGCGAGAGGCGCTCGGTGAGCTGCAGGGCTTCACTGTGGTGGTTGCCGGCGCGATCGAACCAGTTCCTGCCATTGAAGTCGGTCACGTCGACCACCAGCGTGTCGCCTTCCCAGCGTCCGACCGAGTGCCCCATGTAGGTGTAGTCCGGCGGAAGCTCGACGTCGTCGAGGTGGATGACCCGCGCCGCGTTCGAGAACGCGAAGTTCAGGTGGATCTTGTCGGTCCCCTGCACGATTTGGAAGGGATAGGGCATGTACATCGCGCGAGGAGTGCCCGGCAGGTAGCACTTGAGCTCGGGATCGCGGTCGATCCAGTTGTCGCCGTTCTCCTGCTTCACCTGAAGTGCTTCGGGCCGGTACGGGATCCGGCCGTCTCCCTGCACGACCCCCAGCGACCCGGGCACGCCGGCCGCGGCGCCCAGCGCCACCACCGGCGCTGCCGGCACCCTGGCGTAGTCGTAGGGATAGACGCCCTCCTGCATCACCATGCCCGAGCGTGCTTCGTGTGCTTCCAGATCCCAGTGCGCTTCGTTGTTGGCCTGCCACACGCCGTTGAAGTTCGGGCGCCCGTCGGGGGTCTGCGCGGGACGCGCGGCCGGGTCCTGCGTCTGGCTGGCAGTGCCGGTCACCCCGACCGCGATGACGGCGCCCATGCTGAAGGCGGCGAGGGCCGTGACGACGGTCGAGACTCGGAAGCGGGTTCCCATGATCATTGCTCCTGGCAACGGACCGAACGCCGCGGATGGCTGCCGCTCGGATCGACGGTGCGCTCATGCACCCTGACCTTGACCGCCATCGTAGTCGATCGCAACGGCATCCGCACCCTGCAGCAGGCAACGGAGCCCGTTTGGAATCGGACGTGCGCCCCGGACATGCACGGATCGCCCGGCGAGCGTCAGCGCGTCTCGAAAGACTCGACCTGCAGCCGGCCGGGGCCGTCCTCCGGGTCATGCCAGTGCCCGCGCACTCGCAACAACCGACCGCCGGCCTCGGTCGCGAGGGCTGCGGTCGCCGCCCCGGCGGCGAGCGGCAGGGCGAAGTCGGGCGACAGGGCGAGGGCCGGCGCACCGCCCACGTCCGTGAGGTGTCCGACCGCGATGACCGCCACGGCGTCGGGAAGGAACCCGGCGTTGCGCACCGTGTCCCGCACCGCAGCGAGGTCCAGCCGGCGCCCGGGCTCGACGCTGAGGACGATCCGCCCGTCGGCGGGTAGTACCTCGACGCCGGCCACGTGCTCCAGACGGCCGAGGCGAGGCTCCAGGCCCTGGGCGCACGACGGGCACGACAGCTCGACCTCGACGGTCACTCGTACCATGCCGGGCTCGTCCTGCGACTGGGCGGCCGCCGCGGCGGGGTCTGTCGACGCCAAGCCGAACAGGATCGTGGCCAGTCCGCAGAACACCGCGGCGAGTCCGCTCGGTCGAGCAGGGGTGCGCGTCGCCGATTCCATCGTCTGCCTCCGTGGTCCGCGGCGCGGGTGCCACGCCGCCCTGAGAACGAATGATACAGACCGTGGGCGGGTCCTCAGGCCGGCAGTTGGGCACCGCGCCTTCCTGCAACAACTGCTCGAATCGACTTCGGCGCGCATCGGGTTCCTCTCCTGGCGTCGGGCCGAGCCTCGGTGCAGTCGAGGCCGGCGTGATGCCCAGACCGTGGCCGGTACGGAAGAGCCCTCGATTGATATGCTATGTAAGGCCTGATATAGATAAAGTCCGACTCCGACATGAGCCTCGATCACATCCTGCTGGGGATGCTCGACACGCCGGCGAGCGGGTACGACATCAAGCGCGGGTTCAGCGAAGGGAGCCGCCACTTCTGGTCGGCCGAGTTGAGTCAGATCTACCCGGCCCTGAAGAAGCTGGAGGAGCGCGGCTGGCTCGAGAGCCGCCTGGAGCCGCCGGCGCGGGGGCCGCGGCGCCGCGTGTACCACCGGACGGCGGAGGGGCGGGCGGAGCTGATCCGCTGGCTCACCGCCGGGCCGCAGATGGGCACGCAGCGGTTCGCCTACGTCGCCCAGCTCTGCTTCATGCACGAGCTCGACGACCTGGAGGCGACCAGCGAGTTCATGCTGGAGCTCCGTTCCCGGCTGGGCGAGTTCCTGGCGTTGCTGCAGCAGGCGGAGTTGGAGATCGCGGGGCCGGGCGGCGCGCGCGTCGACGCGTTGAGCGGCGAGGACTTCCACGTCTACCTGGCCGTGCGGATGGGAGTCCGCTCGCTGCAGTCCAGGGTCGACTGGTGCGACGAAGCACTGGCGCACATCGAGCGGCGGCGGCGACCTCGCGCCGTTGCCGCCGGGGCAGACACGCAGGATCGGCAGGATCGGAAGGAGCGACGCCGTGGCTGAGACGATGCACGACCTGCTTCGCGCGCTGCACATCTCGACCGGGTTCGTCGGCCTCGCCGCCTTCTGGATCCCGGCCCTCGCCCGCAAGGGGGGGCGCCTGCACGTCGCCGCCGGCCGCGTGTTCAGCGCGTGCGCCTACGTCGTGGCGCTGACCGCCCTCGGCTCGACCTCGTGGGCGCTGCTGCATCCGGCGAGCTGGGCGGGCGAGCCTGTCCGCCTGGGCGAGATTCCGCCCGATCAGATCATGTTCGTCGCCATCCTCGGGTTTCTGGGACTTCTGCTGCTCGGCGGTGTCGAGACCGGCGTGCGCGCGATGCGGACCCGCCATCAGCCAGAACGCTTCGTCGGTTGGCGGCTGCGGTTCCTCGGCGTGGCCCAGGCCGTCGCCGCCCTGGCGCTGTTCGTCTTCGGCCTCTTCCACGTCGTCCGCAGCGGCGGCGGCCTGTTCTGGATACCGGTGGCGCTCGGGGGCGCCAGCTTCGCCGGCTACTTCCTCGAGGATCGCCGGATGCTTGCCAATCCCCGCCCCACGCCGATGGCATGGTGGTACACGCACATGGGAGGCATGATCGGGTCCGGCATCGCCTTTCACACCGCCTTCCTGGTGTTCGGCGGGCAGCGTCTGTGGGGCGGCGCCCTCATGCAGGGCGCGTGGTCGTTCCTGCCGTGGATTCTGCCGTCCGTGCTCGGGTTTCCGGCGCTGCACTTCTGGACGCGCTACTACAAGCGGAAGTTCGGAGAGATGCCGGCGCAGATCGCGCAGGCATCGACATTGCGCGGGTCGGTGGGCGCCAAGGCGGAGCCGACTGGAGCTACAGATCTTCCGGCGTGAGCCCGGTCCGATGCGCGATACGGGCCCAACATCTTCGGCGCGTTGCAGCGTCCCGTGGGAGCCGCCACGGCCCCGGCACACGGCCCGCGAAGCGCGAACGTCAGCGCACGGGGCGGAGGACGCGCCTCCACCGCGTCTCGCGGACGAAGTGGGACGCGGCCCGGATGCGGCGGCGGAGGGCTGCCGCTACGCCCGGACGCGCGATTGCGACAACCTCCGGCGGCGCCGAGGACCAGTACGTCGCCACGACCCGTCCCGTGAGGCTGTTGTGGGGCAACGAGCCCCAGAGCCGACTGTCCTGCGAGTGGTCTCGGTTGTCACCGAGCACGAAGTAGTGCCGCGGTGGAATCGTGAGCGGGCCGAACCGTCCGTGCGCCCCGGCTCTCTCTGCGCCCGATCCCCGCATCCGCTGCCGCCGCCCCGATGGGTGAGCCGGCAGGTACGGCTCGTCGAGCGGCGCCCCGTCGATGTAGACGGTCCCACTGCGCACCGCGAGCGTCTCACCGGGAAGACCCACGACGCGTTTGACGAGATGGCGCCGGGGATCGACGGGCAAGCGGGCGACGACGACGTCGCCGCGCCGGACTGCGCGCAGCGGCAGCAGCGTGTGCTCGGCGCTCACGAGGGTCGCTCCGAAGACGAGCCGATTGACGAGCACGAAGTCGCCCGGGAGCAGGCTGGGCTCCATCGATCCGCTCGGGATGGAGAACGACTGCGCCACCCACGTTCGGACGAAGAGCGCGGCAACGGCCACCAGAACCAAGCGCGCAGCGAAGCCCCGGCTCGTCGTCCGGGGTCGCGGGCCGTCGCGGTCTGACGTCTCCATGGCGTCGCGGGCCGTCCCGTCCGCTCGGCGCGGACACTTGTCCGCTCGGCCGCGCTCCAGGCGCCTCCGCGGCGGAGCGGGATGGTCGGGACGGTCCGGCCATCCCGCTGGAGAGCCGAGGCGATGGCCCGTGCTCTACTGGCCGAGCGCGAAGACGAACAGACCGTTGCCGCCGCCCGGGCGCTTCTCGTCGGGCAGGAGGTCGGCCGGGATCATGCCGCCCCAGCTCGCGCCGCCGGTGCCCACCGGCACCGCGACGTACTGCGTGCCGTCCACCGCGTAGCTGATCGGAAACCCCTGAACGGACGTCGGGAGTCGCGTCTGCCAGAGCGTCTCGCCGTCGTCCGCGTCGAACGCGTAGATGTAGCGGTCCCAGCTACCGGCGAAGGCCAGGCCCCCGTCCGTCGTCAGGGCGGCGCTGTTGATCGGCGTCGTGAAGCGGCGCCGCCAGCGGACGTCGCCCGTCCGCATGTCCATGGCCAGGAACTCGCCGAGCTGGCCCGGACTGTCGGGGTGGAAGTGGTTGGTGCGGCGCACCGGGCCCGTGCCCCCGCCTCCCTCCACCCGGTCGACCGGGCCGAAGATGCCGGTCTCGCAGTTGAGGTTGATCGGAATGAAGAAGGTCTCGAGGCCCGGGTGGTACGACATCGCCCGCCAACTCTTGAAGCCCGCCGTGCTCGGGCACCAGAAGATCTCTTCGTAGAGCGTGGGTATCATCCCCTCCCGGTAGGTGACGGCGCCGGTCTCGGGGTCGACGTCGGCGAAGGTCTGGTAGCCGAGGTCGTGCGCGCTGCGGAACGCGCCGGTCTCGAGGTCGAGCTCCCAGAGCACCGCCATCTTGCCCATCGTGAAGACCGACCGCTGCCCGTCGTAGTCGACGAGAATCCGCTCGAAGACCTCGTCCATGTCGAGCGTCTCGCCGGGGAGGTGCTGGAAGTACCACTTCATCTCGCCCGTCGCGAGGTCGAGGGCGAGGGTCGAGTTGGTGTAGAGCGCGTCGCCGTCGGTGCCGCGGGCCGCCCGCGCCCACGGCTTGGCCTGCGAGGTGCCGTGGAACAGCGTCCGCGTGACCGGGTCGTAGCTGCCGGGGATCCACGAGTCGCTGCCCGCCCGGAACATGACCGGCAGGTCGCCCCACGAGTCTCCGCCGCGCTCGCCGGGGAGGGCAATCGTCGACGTCCGCCAGCGCTCCTGTCCGGTGCGCGCGTCGATTCCCACGATGTGGCAGGTGTCGTCGCGGTAGCGGCCGCACCCGGTAAGGCCCGCGACGACCATGCCGTCGGCCACGATGGAGCCGCTGGAGAACTGGAATCCGGCCCCGCCTCCGACGTCGGCGTCCCACCGCGGCTCGCCCGTCCGCGCATCGATGGCGATGACATGCGCGTCGGCCGTGTTCAGGTAGACCATGTCGCCGTAGATGGCGATGTTCCGGTGCGCGCGCCCCGGCGGCGGGCCGCCGAAGCTCCCGCCCGGCTCGGGGGCGTCGCGCCGGTACTCCCACAGGAAGTCGCCCGTCGCCGCGTCGAGGGCCTGCACCACCTCGCCGGGGTTGGCGATGTAGAGGGTGCCGTCGTAGACGAGTGGCGTCGTCTGCTGCGATCCGGCCTCGAGGCTCCAGCTCCAGGCGAGGCGCAGCCGATCGACGTTGTCGGTCGTGATCTGGTCGAGGGGACTGTGGCCCTGCCCGTCCAGCGTCCGCCGCCAGCTCAGCCAGTCTGCCGGATCGGGATCCCGGAGCGTGGCGTCGGTCACCGGGGTGAAGTCGTCGGTCTGCGCCGCGAGCTGCTCAGCGGCAGGCGGGCCGAGTGCCACGGCCAGGGCCAGCGTCAGGGCGGTCGCGATGGGGATGCGGACGGTCATGGGATATCCTCCAGCGCCCGACGTGCACCATATCGTCGGGGCGGTGTCGGCCACTTCGGGGCGGTGTCGGCCACCTTCGGAGCGGTGTCGGCCACCCAAGAATAATCGAGAAGGGGCGCGCCCGCTCGCCCGGACCCGCCCGGGAGGTTCACATGGCTACGTTTCGTGCGTTCCGCGTCGAGAAGACGGAGGACCGGCGCTTCCCGCGGAGCATCGTCGAGCGGGACACGGCGGATCTGCCGGCCGGCGACCTGTTGATCGACGTGGCCTACTCCTCGCTCAACTACAAGGATGCCCTCTCCGCGACCGGGAATCCGGGCGTGACGCGGAGTTTTCCGCATACCCCGGGCATCGACGCCGCCGGCACGGTGGTCGAATCGGCGGCGGCTGCGTTCGCTCCCGGCGATGCGGTCATCGCGTCCGGCTGCGACCTCGGCATGAACACGGCGGGCGGCTTCGGGCAGCGGATCCGCGTTCCCGCGGGCTGGGCCGTTCCGTTGCCCGTGGGCCTCGACGCGCGCTCGAGCATGATCCTCGGCACGGCCGGCTTCACGGCGGCGCTGTGCGTGCAGAAGCTCGAGGCAGCCGGGATGCGGACCGACGGCGGGCCCGTGCTCGTCACGGGGGCGACCGGCGGCGTCGGCTCCGTGGCCGTGAAGCTGCTCGCGCGCCTCGGCTACGAGGTCCATGCGGTGACGGGGAAGTCGACGCAGCACGACTTCCTGCGCGGCCTCGGCGTCGCCGCCGTCCTGTCGCGCGAGGATGCCGGGAAGGGAGCGGAGCGGCCGCTTCTCAAGCCGACCTGGGGCGGTGTCATCGACACCGTCGGCGGTCCCATCCTGTTCAACGCGATCAAGGCCCTGCGTTACGGAGCGAGCGCCGCCGCGTGCGGCCTGGTCGCCTCACCCGAGATCCCGGCCACCGTCTTTCCGTTCATCCTGCGCCACGTCAACCTGCTGGGGATCGATTCGGTGGAGCTGCCGCTGGCGCAGAAGGCCGCCATCTGGGAGCGCCTGGCCGGGCCGTGGCGGCTCGACGGCCTGGACGAGCTCGCGGTGCCGCTCACGCTCGACACGCTGTCGGGTGCCATCGACCGGATCCTCCGCGGCGAGATGGTCGGGCGCGGGCTCGTGGACCTGAACGGATGACGGCGGCCCGCCCGGCGGCGCCAGCCGTAGTCCACCGACCCGTTGTCGCCGGCGGCGGCCCGGGGCGGGGCGGTGGCGCCGGCGGGGGGGCGGGCCTTGGGGCGGGGGGGGGCCCGGGACGGTGCGTTGTCGCAGACGGGCGCGCGTCGTTGGCGTCGGTGCCCGCCGTCGAGACGCCGCGGGTCCACTGCGAGGCGGGACGGTGGGGCAGCGTCGTACGGGTTTTCATCGACCGTGGGCCGTCTATGATCGGCCCATGTGGACCGCAGTGCGACTCGTCCCGAAGCTGCCGCTCGTTACCGTTCTGTTGTTGGCCGGCGCCGTCGCGGCCGGCGCCCAGGTGGTCTCCCCCGGAGTCGACCGCGCGACGTTGACGGCCGTCGAGGCCGAGCGCGCGCCGATGATCGAGACGATGCGGGAGCTCGTCTCCATCGAATCGGGCAGCCACGACCCGGTGGGCCTGCGCGAGATCGCCGGCGTCGTGGTCGATCGGCTGCGCGCGCTCGGCGGCGATGTCGAGCTCGTGACGCACGACGATCCCTACCGGATGGTGGACACCCCGGCCGAGATCGGTCCGACCGTGGTCGGGCGTTTCCGGGGGCGCGGCCGGGGGCGCATCCTGCTGCTCGCCCACATGGACACGGTCTACCGGCGAGGGCAGCTCGCCGAGCAGCCGTTCCGGATCACCGACGGGCGGGCCTACGGCCTCGGCATCGCCGACGACAAGAACGGGATTGCGCTGATCCTCCATGCGCTGGGCGTGCTGCGCGAGCTCGACTTCGACGACTACGAGCTGATCACGGTCCTCATCAACGGCGACGAGGAGGTCAGCTCGGCCGGTTCCCGCGCGCTCATCACGGAGCTCGGCGCCGCGCACGACGCGGTGTTCTCTTGCGAGGGGGGCGGCGAGGACGACCGGCTGGCCCTCACCACGGCCGGGATCGGGGCGGTGGCGCTGACCGTTTCCGGACGGGCGTCGCATGCCGGCAGCGCCCCCGAACGCGGCCGGAACGCCCTCTACGAGTTGGCGCACCAGGTGCTGCAGATGCGCGACCTGAGCGACGCCGACGCCGGGATCAAGTTCAACTGGACGCTCGCGGCGGCCGGCGCTCGCCGCAACGTCATTCCCGCGGAGGCGCGGGCGACCCCCGACCACCGGGGCCCTCCCCCGGGCGCCCACGCCCCGGGGGGAGGGGCGGGCCGCCGCCGCGGGGATAAGTTTCAGCGGCGCGCGCGGGGCGCCCGGCGCTCGCCGCAACGTCATTCCCGCGGAGGCGCGGGCGACCGCCGACTACCGGGTCCTGCGCGTGGCCGACTACGACCGGGTGGAAGGCGCGGTCCGCTCCCGCATCCGGAACCGGCTGATCCCCGAGACCACCGTAGAGGTGTCCTTCGAGCGCCGGCGCCCCCCGCTGGAGATCAGCCCCGCGTCGCGCGCGCTCGCGGCGCACGCCCAGGCGGTCTATCGCGAGACCGGGCGCGCGCTGCGGGTGAGCGATCAGGCGGCCGGCGGCGGCACGGACGCCGCCTTCGCGGCGCTCGAGACCGAGGCGCCGGTAATCGAGGGCTTCGGCCTGGTCGGGGCCGGGGCGCACTCCGACGCCCGCGAATACGTCGAGCTCGACTCCACGGTGCCGCGGATGTACCTGCTGGTGCGGATGATCATGGACGTCGCAGCCGGCCGTTCGCCCGCGGTGCTCGCGCCGTAGGCAGGAACCCCCGTCGCACAAGGTGCGACGGGGGTTTGCGCGCCCGCCCAGGCCACCAATCTGGTCGTCGGTGTCTGCGCCCGCTCAGAAGCGGACCCCGGCGCCGAAATGCAGCCGCACGCCGCCCGCGAAGTCGTGGGCGACGTCGAAGTCGAGGCGCGCCCCGAGCGGCGCGAGCAGGAACAGGCCGGCGCCGGCGCCCTTGAGGAAGCGCACGTCGTAGACCGACCGGCCGGCGCCGTAAGCCGCCCCGGTGTCGTAGAAGAACCGGATTCCCGCGTTGCCGGCCGAGAGCGGCGACCCGATCGGCATCCGAAGCTCGAGCGACGCGGCCAGCACGCGGTCGTCCACGCGCGCCCCGACCTCCCAGCCCCGCAGCATCCCGCCGCCGCCGAGGAGGGTCTGCTCGAAGCGCGGCAGCGCGCCGGAGGCGCCGGCGTAGCGGACGCGGGCCGCCAGCACCACCTGCCCGCCGACTCCCTTGAACGCCTGCACGTCGAAGCGCGGCCTGGTCAAAGGTTCGGCCGCGCCCGCGAGCACGATCCGCTCGACGGCGGCGCTCGCTTCCACCGTGTCGCGGGGAAAGCTGCCGCTGACGCCCCCGTATGCGACGGACAGCACGGACCGGGTGAGCGTCTCGTCGCGGCCACCCAAACGGATCGCCCCCCCGCTCGCGCCGCCCCCCGAACCGGCTCCCCTCCCGGCCGGTCTCCGCGCTCACCCGGACCCCGCCGGGCAGGCGGCGATCGAGGGCGACCCACGCCCGGGTGCGGTCGTCGTCGACCCCGAACGCCGGATGTTGCCGGCGTCCGCGCGAGGCGCCGGCCCGGACGCGGTCGACGACCCGACCCGGAAGCGCGCGCTCCGCTTCGAAGGCCGCCCGCCGGTCGGCGCCCCACGTGACGGGGGTGGAGAGCCGGATGCCCGATCCCCACGTGTCGACGATCGTGGCTCGCGCGCCGTAGGTCAGTCCGTAGCCCTCCTCGTAGCCGAGGATCGGCAGGAACATCGCCTCCCGCGCGAGGCCGGCGAGGGACCGAAGAAGCGGATTGGCGATCGAGGCGCCGGGACGTTCCTGCACCACGATGACGAGCGCGATTCGATCCGTGGCCGTGAGCGAGCGGTAGCGCTTGCGCACCTCGACCGACTCGAAGCGGCCGCTCTCCTCCAGGCGGCGAGTCACCGCGTCGAGGGCGGCCGCGTCGACGACGTCGCCGACCGCCACGCCGGCGATCCCGGTCACCTCGGCGTCGCTGAGCGACTGGTTGCCGTGCACCCGGACGTCGACCACGGTCTCGGCCGGGCTCGGAAGTGGAAGCGCGGATCCGCGTCCGCGTGCCGGGTCGGCTTGCGTCTCCGGCGCAACCGGGGCCGCGGGCGGGCCGGCGGCGGCGCTATGGAGACCGAACGCGACGGCGAGAGCCAGCGCCAACTCGATCCGCATCCCGCGGTCCCCGCTGCGCGTGCCCGGCCGGTTGGGTGAGCGGCGAGGGATGGGATCTGCGCCGTTCCCCGCGGCGCGGGTGCGCCGGAGGCTCATCGGACGACAGGGCCGATGGTGCGGATGCGTCCGCCGCTGTCGGCGGCGCGGTAGTTGCTGTACGACCGCGTCCCGGTCATCTCGTAGGAACCGGTGGCGAGGGACATCGCGGCGCGGATCTCGATTTCCGCCGGCAGCCAGACGCCCTCGAAGGGCTGGCCCATCGTCATCGTCGCCGTGAGATCGTCGAGGCGCACCAGCCACCGGCCGGGCAGGAAGTCGAAGCCGAGGTTGTCGAAGGCGTAGCGCACCACCTGGTGCTCCGTCGGGTCGATCCAGAGCGTGATCAGGCTGGTCTTGTTCATCGAGGCAGCGGAGCCGCGGTCGGCGGCCGCAGCGTTCGTGTCGCCCGCGCCCGGATCGGTGTGGCCGACGAACAGCTCGTCGGGGTAGTACTCGATCCGCAGGACGTCCCGCCCGTTCAGCGTCTCGCGGCCCGCGAGCAGGTAGTTGCCCGGCTCGAACGCGAAGTCGAGAAAGTAGGCTTCGGACACGAAGCGCGGCTCGGGAATGGTTTCCGTCGACCCCGGGATCTGCCAGCCGTCCCCGTCGAGGACGGTGGACGCTTCGGCGCTGGCGCCGCCGGGACTGCCACCCTCCGCCGGCGGCTCCGGAATGCCGAGCACGGCTTCCCTGGCGTCAGCGAAGGCGGTTCGGCGGACACCCTCCATCCCGGTCGGCTCGGGCGGGGTGAAGCGCACTCCGAAGCGTACCGCGAGGTCGAGCAGTTCCAGGAGGCGGTCGAACTCCTCGTCGGAGGCGTCGGCGGCGGCCGGGGCGGCTGCCGAGACGACCCCGTCGAGCATCGCGGCCACCTCCTCCGGGTAGAGCCGTCCCTCCTCCAGCATCACGAAGCCGTCGCGCGCCTGGGCGACGGCGACGTCGAACCCGACCGCTCCGATGCCGCCGCGCGCGGCGAGGATGCGGTGGGACGCGGCGACGATGGCGGCGTGGTGGTCGCCCCACGCCAGCGCCTCGTCGACGATCGCGTCGAGTAGCGCGCCGTCGACCTCGCCGCCCCAGAGGCGCTCGATCGCCAGCTCCACGTTCGTGCGCGGAGACCGCATCGAGATTGTCGCCCGCGATACCCCGTCGGGCCGCCTCCGGCGCGCGCTGCGCCGCTCGCGCGCCAGCCACTCGTTCTCGTACTCCCGCCGCCGTTCCTCATCGATCGCGACGCCGTCGGCCCGGACCGGGCTGCGGACGAAGATCCCCTCGCGTTCGTACCAGGTGTACTCCCGGTGCGAGCCCCACAGCGGCTCGCCGCCCGGCCCCGTGACGCGGAACCGGACGTCTTCGTCCAGCACGTACTGGCGCCGCAACGCCGCATTCTCGGACCGGCGCTCGAGGACGCGCTCCATGAAGCGGTCGATCTCGCTGTCGGCGCCGCCGTCCTGTCCGGCCTCGAGGCTCGGGCCGGCCATCAGCGCAGCCAGGACGGCGAGGGCGGGCGCGATCGTCGGGTGCGGGTGGGACGTGTGTCTCGGGCGCATGGGTGCTCTCCGGCGGACGGCAACCCGGCTTTCTCGCGCGGAGCCGCCATCGAGCAACATACCAGAACCGGCGGCAGCCCCGCGTACAATCGAGAAGGGTCGGACCCGGCCCAGGTGGGGCGCGGCAGAAGGGTCGGACCTGGCCCGGTGGGGCGCGGCGTCCGGCGCCGCTGCGGTCGACCGCGACGGGCCGCAGCACCCGGTCCGGATCGAGACGCTCATGGCCCGATTCCTCTCCTACTGGCTGACGACCGCGATCGCCCTCGGCGCCGCCGCCTGGATTCTGCCGGGCGTGTCGATCACGTCGGCGCCTGCGCTGGCGGTGTCCGCCCTCGTCCTCGGCATGGTGAACGCGGTCGTCCGGCCGATTCTCGTCGTCCTGACCCTGCCGCTCACTCTCCTCACGCTGGGCGTCTTCTACCTCGTCGTCAACGGCATCGCCTTCTCGCTCGCCGCATGGCTGGTCGGCGGATTCGAGGTCCGCTCGTTCGGATGGGCGGTGCTGGGCGCGATCCTCGTCGGGTTCGTCTCGCTGTTCATCGGCGCGTGGGGGGACCGACACCGCGGCGACTAGAGTCTGCGCCGTGGGCGGCGCGGACGCCTGCAGGCTTGGCTGGGCACCAGGCGGAGCCGTCAGGCGACGAATGGCGGGCCAGGAGTCTGCGCCGTGGACGGCGTGGGGGTGGCGGCAGGTCGTGCTATTCTGCGCGGAACGAAGGGAGTATTGCAGCGATGAGAGCGCGAAATCCACATCTGTTGTTTCTGATCGTTCCCGCGTTCGCGATGGTGTTCGCGGGTGCTTGCGGCGGTGGTGGCGAGATGGCCGAGCCCGAGCCGGAGCCGGTCGAGGAAGCGCCGGCGGAGGCGGCGGCGCCGATGGAGATGCTCGGCGGCGGGAACGCGACGCTCGTGCACGAGGGCCAGGCCGGCAGTCCGCACGTCAGCGTCCAGTGGACCGTTGGTGAGGGCAACATCTCGATCACCTACGGGCGGCCGTACCTCCGGGACCGCGTCGTCGGCGAGAGCGTGGAGCCGATGGCGGACCGGGTCTGGCGGCTGGGCGCCGACGAGGCGACGACGCTGGTGACGGACCGCGAGATCATGCTCGGAGGCGAGACGATTCCGGCCGGCGAGTACACGCTCTGGACGATGCAGACGGGAGACGAGTTCCACCTCGTCGTCAACAGCGAGACCGGGCAGTGGGGCACGAACTACAACTCGGAGAACGACGTCGCCCACATCCCGATGGAGGTCGGCGAGCTCGATCCGCCCGCCGATCAGCTCGTCATCTCGGTCGACGACGACTCGCTCGGGTTCGACTGGGGCGCGATGACCGCCAGCGTTTCCCTGATGGTGCACTGAGCGTCCACTGCAACGCGGCCCGCCGGGCCCCGGGATTCCGGGACTCGGCGGGCCCGTTTCGTGATGCTGCAGCGGAGTGCCCGGGGTTGCCCGGAACCGCCGGTCAGCGCGCGCTGGCAGAGGCGGGCCGCACGCCCGTCGAGCGCCTCGCGCAGCGTTCCTCAGGGCGATCCGAGCGGAACAACCGACCATGACCACTGATTCAAACGCCCTCGATTGCCGCGCGCTGAACGACCGACTGGTGAGCGTGCTGAAGCCGTTCGCCTCGCCGATCGCCATCTCGTTCCACGGACCGCAGGAGGCGCCGCCCGCGCCGCGCGTCGAGCCGCGGTACCCCGCGCCGAACGAGCACGGCCGGACCGGGCAGGTGCCGGCGGGCTGCGTCTTCTGGATGCACGGGGCGGAGCGTACGTTCGCCACCGTCGCCGCGGACCACGCCAACTGCAGCGTCGGCAGCTACACCCACGGCTTCCTGACCCTCGAGGAAGCCGCCGCGAAGGACGACGTCGGAGCGGTCCTCGAGGCCGGCTGGGTCGACCAGGCGGCGGTGATGTCGCTGCCGCACGTCGCCGACAGGCCGGGCTCGGTCGTCTACGGCCCGCTCGCCGACGCCGCGGCCCCGCCCGACGTCGTGCTGCTCCGTATCAACGGCCTTGGCCTGATGACGCTGAAGGATGCCTTCCCCGACCTGCCGATCGAGGGCAAGCCGCAGTGCCACATCGTGGCGATGGCGAAGGACGGGAACACCGTCGCCGCGAGCGTCGGCTGCGCCCTCAGCCGGTCGCGCACCGGCATGCGCTCCGAGGAGATGACGTGCGTCATCCCGGGCCGCCGGCTGGCCGAGGTCGTCGACACGCTCGAGGCGACGGTCGGACTCGACCGCGCGATGGCGAGTTACGCCTCCGCTGACGCGAAGCGCTTCGCCTGACCGTTCGGCTCGGACAGCCTGACGGTTCAGAGCAGCTCGACCGCGAGTTGTACCCCCGCGAAGAGCAACGCCAGAAACAGGGCCGACACGGCTGCGGCCCACGTGGAGAGCTGCCCCGCGACCCGTAGCGCCACCACCAACTGGCTCACGAGCCATAGGGCGGAGGCGTAGGACAGCGTGCGGAGGAGCATCACCGCCGGGTCCGCGGTCTGCCGTTCGACGAAAGCCGCAAGCACGCGCATGCGCGAGGCTCCCGCAGGCGGCTGGAACGGCTCGGGCTGATAGCCGAGCGCGACCGCCACCGTTACGATGCAGAAGGGGAGCTGGGTCAGGAAGCAGAGCCCGGTGAACTCGGTGAGCCGCTCCGGCGTTGCCGCGTCCTTGTACAGCACGTTGATCGACAACAGGGCGAGCAACGCCATTCCCCACCATGCCGGATACCCCAGCATCACCCCGATGGTGGTCAACATCGGAGGCGGGAGCATCTCGGCGGGCACGTCCAGATGGCGCAACAGGTCGACCTGTGCGCTCCGCGTTCGGTGGCTGATTATGGTGGTGGTGATGCCGAGCAGGCAGCTGCACAGGATCGGAGCTGCCGCGGCGAGCCACCAGTCTGGTGCCTCGCGGAGCTGCTCCCGAAAGAAGGCGTCCGGCCGGCCGATGTAGTCGCGGGTGCGCCGCAGCATGGATCCGCTTCCTTCCTTACTCCACGAGCCGACGCGTCTCGGCTGCCGCGACGAGGCGAATCGTCAAGGCGCAAATGCCGGCATACGCCGCCGCCAGCAGGCACGCCACGGCCAACTTGCCGCCGAGCGTCTGCCAGAACGCCAGCGCGTCGGTGAGGACGCCGTATCGCTCCGCGACGAAGGCCGTCAGAATGAACGGCAGCGCCAGCAACAGTGGCAGGACCTGGCCCAGCTTCTGGCGGAACAGCATTCGGGAGGCGACGACGGTGGCGCCGAAGAGCGCCAAGGCCAGCAGCACCACCGGCCACGTCGCACGGGCGGTCAGGAAGTGGCTGCGGAGGAACACGACGGTCGAAACCGTCCAGAGCGAAGTTACGCAGAGTCCCGACACCGCGAACTTGGAGATACAAAGCTCGCGAGCACTGATGGGCAGCGTGCGCAGCCACGCGAACGATCCCTTCGTCTTCTCCTGCGAGACGAACCACTCGCCCCAGAGCAACGCACAGAGGAAGTTCAGGTTGCCGACGAAGCTCAGCGTGGGGTCGCCTTGCTGCGGCGGCTCGCGAAGCGCCGTGGCCAGCGTGGCCATGGCGAGCACGCCCCCATGGGCGGCGACGATGCCCTTCCAGTGGAGGCGGAGGTCCTTCTCGATGAGCGCACGTATGCGTCGCATGGTCACGATAGTTGTGCTCCGTGATAGACCGCCTCGAGGAGGCTCTTCGGGCGCTCCTCGACGCAGCCCGGCCGGACGGCCAGCGCTTCCGCCAAATCTCCCGCTCGCCAGGTCAGGACCCACCGGGTGTTGCCCGCCCGCCAGGTGAGCCGAGCGCCGGTGAGCTCGAGGTCCTCCGGGCTGGAGCAGCGATAGAGAACCATCCGATCCAGCTCACGGCGGGCGGCTTCGAAGACGATGTTCCCGTCGCGCAGGATCAGGATGTCGTCCGCGACCTCTTCCAGGTCCTCGAAGATGTGGGACGACAGAAGGATGGTGAGCTCGTCGGCCTGCTCGGCCATCAGCTCCCGCAGCGTCCCCTGGATGCCGGCCCGAACGCTTGGGTCGAGGCCGGCCGTCGGTTCGTCGAGGATTAGGAGCTCCGTCCGGGAGCCGATGCCGGCGACGAGCCCGAGCTTGACGAGGTTCCCCTTCGACAGGTCCCCGACGCGCTTCCCGGCGTCGAGCTGCAGGCGTTGGGCGAGGCGAGCTGCAAGCTCCGCGTCCCACCGCTCGTACATGTTGCCCGTGAACGCGAGCACCTCGCGCACGCGCAGGTCGTCGTAGAACGCCGGCGTCTCGCGGACGTAGCTGTAGCGAGCCTTCCATCCCGGGTCGTCCCAGCCGATGGCTTGCCCGCCGTACGCAATCCGCCCGCTTGCGGGACGCAGTTGCTGCGCCACGAGATTGAGCAGCGTCGATTTGCCGGCGCCGTTCGCTCCCAGAACGCCGTAGATCCGCCCCGGCTTCAGACGCAGCGACACGGGTCCGAAATCGAATCCCGGGAACTCGTAGGCGAGCTCGGTCAGTCGAAGCTCGTGTCCCATAGCAGGAAGTCTCCATTGATGAGGCGCACCTCGAACCAGGCGGCCACCAGCAGACAGGCAACCGCGAGCGCGAGCGCCGTGGCGACGCCGCGCACGCGGACCGGGCGCTTCGCCGCGAGACAGCCGATCCCGTCGACCAGCAGCACCCAGGCAGCACTGGCCCCGAGCAGGAAGGCCGTGAACTCGAGCGTGATGTGCGGCGCCACCCGGGGAATCTGATCGGGAGCCTCTCGCTGCAGGCTGAGCAGCACGGCGCCCAGCGAGTATCCGTTCCACGCCAGCGTGACGGACGTGTAGATACCGAACGTCACCGCACCGAGAACGAGCGAGGCCAGCACCCCGAGGTTGTTCGCCACAATGAGCCAGAAGACGGTGGCATCGGCCGTGGCCGGAGGTTCGAACGGCAGGGTGCCTCCGCGCGCATGCGTAACCAGCGTTCCGGCGGCGACGGCGGCCGTGAGCCCCGCGGTGTTGGCGAGGAGCGCGCGCCGAAACGAAGCCCAGAAGGATGACCCCGGAGAAGCCGGACCAGCCGGCGGACGGCCTCCGTCGACTGGTCCGGCGAAGCGCATCGGAGTTCCTACACCGCTCCGGTGATGCCGCAGGCCGTGCTGCCGATGCCGGGGATGAACGAGCACATCACCGCGCCCGCGACGCCGAACAGGAGTGCGTCGGTCCCTCCCATTCCCGTTGCCCAGCCGTAGGTCGCCAGGGGAGCTGCCAGAATGGGGCTCTGCGCCACGATCATCGTCAAGGGCAGGGCTGCCAGGGTGACTGTCGCCGCCATCTTCCGCTTGTTCATCATCTCTGCCTCGCTTTCGCAGTGGCGGGTCATCGGCCCGCCGGTTGACGAGTCGACGCTTTGGCGCGTCGCGTGTCGGACGGAGGATGGGAGAGCAAACTGAGTGCCACCTTGCGGCAGCAGGCCGCGCGACGGGTGGGGACGGCGAGCGACTCCCCTGGACGGGGGTAGTGTCGAGACCCGGTGGCGGACGCGGCATGGCCTCCTCGTCGCCGGTGGTTGCGGCCTCCTGCGGGCCCGAGCGGACGAGCGCTCGCGTCGGCATCGGGTTGCGTGGTACCGACCGCGCCTTCCGTCCAATTTCGCTCCGCCATTTGGGCGTTCAGAAGCCACTGTGGCACCGTGCGACCTGCGATTGCGGCGGTGAAGGCGGGCACGGCACCCGCGACCGGCGCCGGCAACAGCCGTTGCCATCCGTCCGACCCGTTCTTGCACCGCGCGGGCTCCGCCCCGCTCCCGTCGTTGACACCCGCCGCCCGCCCCCGTATAACCACAGGCGGAAACGGCGGTCGACACGACGCGCCCCGAAACGAAATCGAACTCCGGTCGGAGGTGCCCCCATGCCGATTCGACCCGCCGGGCTGGTGCTGGCAATCGTCGTTGGCGCGGACGCGTTGCCCGTCGCGGCGCAGGAGGCCGGCATGTCGCCCGTCGACTTCCAGCGCGAGGTGCGGCCGATCCTCGCGGACAACTGCTTCCAGTGCCACGGGCCCGACGAGAGCACGCGGCAGGTGCGGCTCCGGCTCGACACCGAGGAGGGGGCGTTCACCGAGCGACCGAACGGCCGCCCGGTCGTGCCGGGGGCCGCGGCGGCGAGCCTCGTCTACCGGCGCGTCGCGCACGACGACCCCCGACGCCGCATGCCGCCGCCCGCGCTCTCCCCCAAAACGCTGACCGACTCCGAGATCGACGTCCTGCGGCGGTGGATCGACGAGGGCGCGTCGTGGGAGCGGCACTGGGCGTTCGAGACGATCTCACGTCCCACGGAGCCCGGCGTTGCCGACGCGGCGTGGGCACGAAACCCGCTCGATCGTTTCGTGCTGGCGCGACTCGAATCCGAGGGGCTGCCCCCCGCTTCGGAGGCCGACGCGCGGACGCTGGCGCGGCGCGTGGCCCTCGACCTCACCGGACTTCCGCCGGATCCGGAGATGCTGGCGGCGTTCGTGCGGGATCCGTCCGACGCCGGCTACGAACGGCTCGTCGACCGCCTGCTGGCCTCCGCGCACTGGGGCGAGCACCGCGCCCGCTACTGGCTCGACGCGGCGCGCTACGGGGACACGCACGGGATCCACATCGACAACTACCGGGAGATGTACCCCTACCGCGACTGGGTAATCGACGCGTTCAATGCGAACAAGCCGTTCGACAGGTTCACGCTGGAGCAGATCGCCGGCGATCTGCTCCCCGAGCCGACCCTCGATCAACTCGTCGCCACCGGTTTCCAGCGCAACAACATCACCACGAACGAGGGCGGGGTCGTCCCCGAGGAGTACGAGGCGATCTACGCCAAGGACCGGGCGGAGACGATCGGCGGCGTCTACCTCGGCCTGACCGTCGGCTGCGCGACCTGTCACGACCACAAATTCGATCCGATCGCCCAGAGCGAGTTCTATGCGCTGACCGCCTTCTTCCGGAACACGACGCAGTACGTGATGGACGGGAATGTCTCCGACCCGCCGCCGATCCTCGTCGTTCCCGAGGAGTCGGATCGGCAGCGCTGGTACGACCTGCGGGCGGAGGCGGCGGCGACGGAAGAGGAGATCGGGCGCCGCGCCGAGTCGGTCGACGTCGCCTTCACCGAGTGGCTCGCCACCGGCGCCTATCGGGCCCTGCGGTCGCCGCTCGATCGCGCGTCGGAGTGGATGCGCCTCGACCTCGATGTGTCCTCCGGACCGGTCTTCCGCATGGAC
>MKWU01001875.1_pt1 | contig 34251 bp, 18 predicted proteins | sample 809101 | NCBI WGS metagenome assembly MKWU01 (sample SAMN05860141, study PRJNA318959) | sponge metagenome | host: Aplysina aerophoba | place: Slovenia: Piran, Adriatic Sea, Gulf of Piran | collected 2013-05-07
GCCTCCTCCAGCGCGCTGTCCTCCGCAAGCTCCCCGGCATCCTCGACAACCCTGCCGTAGGCGCGATCGTGGAACGGCAGCATGCCCCGCTCCTCCGCCGCGGCGCGCGCCTTCGCCAGCCGGTTCCTCATCGCGACGAAGCGGTCCAGCGGTTCGTGCGCCTCCAGGCGCTTCAGGCCGGCCGCGATCCTCGGCCTCGCGTTCGGCACCCGGTCGAGATGCATGCCGTATGTCTTCCCGTCGTCCCGGATCGCCTCGCCGGTCGTCCGGAGCGCGCGCGCCGTCCCCGATAGCGGGCCGTAGCCGGGAAGCTCGGCCATGGAGAGGTTCGGGTCGTCCTCCTCCCGCCGCCGGCGTTCCGCCTCGCGCCCGAGGTCCTGCCACTGACTGCCGTGCCGCCGCTCGTCCTCCAGGAACCCGTCCACCGCGCCGCGCGCCTCGCGGCAGCCGCGGTCGTATTTCAGGATGCGTTCCGCCAACTCGGCAGCGGGCGAGGGCAGGTCCTTCCGTTCCGAGAACGCCTGCGCCTCTGTTGCGAATGCGGCCCAGCCCTTCAGGTAGAACGGCGGAACTACCTCGGCCCGGGCCCGATCCAGAACCTTCAGGCGTTCCGCCGCCAGGGACGCCCAGGCTTCGTCCCGGTCCCTGTATTCGGCCAGCTGCCCGACCGCCGCCGATATTTCGGCATGCTCCTCCGCGAGCCGGTCGAGATGGGGGCGCCAGACACCGGCCTCGTCAAGCATGGCCTGCCAGCGACCGGCCGCCGCCTGCGAGCGTTCCGCCCAGGACCGCCAGTCTTCCAGCACGGTCGGCGGCTCGTCGCCGGCCAGCACCTCCAGTTCGCCATGCTCCTTGACCAATCCGGCCGTCTCGTCGCGGAACGCCGCGATATCGGCTATTCGCCGCTCGCAGGCCTCGGCCTCGGCAATGACCTCCTGGACCGCCGCCCGTATGCCGGTCGGCAGCAACCGGTATTCCGAGAGCGCATGTGCCACGTCGACAAGCTCGCCATGGCCGTCTGCATAGAACGGGATCGTGCCGGCCGCTTCCGCCCGGCGGTTGACCTCCGCCCGGACGTCCTCGAACTTCAGGACCGCATCGTCGAGGGCGAGCAGGGCGTCGAGGTCCTCCAGCCGCTCGCCGATCCGCTGCCCCGCCTCGCCGGCGCGCGCGCCCGCGTCTTCGAGCAGGGCCCTGCCGTTCGCCGTAAGCCGCGCGGACATTTCGCTCCAGGCCGGGTAGTCCTCCAGCACGGCAAGCGGGCGGTCCTTCGCCGCCGCCTCGCGCTCCAGCTCCGTTCGCCGTCCGAAATGGGTGTCCAGAAGGCCCAGGAACTCGGCCGCGCCGCCGTCGCCCTCCCGGCAATTGCGGTCATAGGCAAGCAGCCCGTCCACCACCTCCCGGATGGGAGCGGGAAGGTCCGGATACTCGGCAACCAGCACCCGCGTGCGCTCGATCAACTCCCCGTAGCCTTCCACCCGGAACAGGATCGTGCCCTCGTTCCGCGCCTTCTCCTCCAGAGCGGTCCATTCCTCGCGCGGGGACCAGGCGGGCAGCTGCTCCGGGACGGACACGATCTCCGCGTCCGGGCCGATCTCCTCGCCCACCGCCTCCAGCGCCGTCGCGCGCTCGCCGGTATGCGCTTCCAGGACCTCGACCAACTGCTCGCAATTGTCGGTCAGCACCACCGCGCTGTCCCGCGCCCGGCTGATCTCGACATAAAAGGTCGACTGGTCGGTTAGCGCCCCGTGGCCCGAGTCCAGCACCGCGATCACCCCGTCCGCCGTGCTGCCCTGCGCGCCATGCACGGTCGAGCTCCAGGCATGGTCGAGATGCCGCAGCTGGGGATCGTCATGCCTGAGCGAGAGCTTCCGCCCGTCCGCCAGCAGGAACCGCACGCGGTCCCTGGTTATCGCCGCGACCTCCGCCTGCTCGCCATTGACCAGGTCACGCTTCCTGTCGTTGCGGGTCCAGCGGATGCGGTCGCCCGCGCGGATCTCGATCGGCTGCGTCTCGTAGACCTCGAGCCGGTAGCGGGTGCGGCCCCGCTCCGGCACGACATGGCGCGGCCTGCCGTCCGGGTGCAGCAGCAGCAGCCGGTCACGCTCGATGCCGGCGACCGTCAGCGCCTCGTCCTTCTTCACCCGGAAGTTCACCTGGTCCTGGTTGAACAGCACCGTGTCGCCTTCGCGGTAGTTGCGCACGTCCGCCATCTCGGCGCGCGTCATGCCGAGCCCGACCAGCCGGTCGATGCGAAGCGCCTTTCCCCGGAGCACGCCTTCCGCCGCCAGCGCCTCGCGCACGGCCGCGTTGATCTCCGCCCGCAGCTCGTGCGTCGGCGCCACCAGCAGGGTCCTGGAACGGGTCTCGGGGTCCAGTTCCAGCCACGCCTCGGCCGCCTTCTGCCCGAGCTCGTCCCAGGGGACCTCATGCACGCTGCTGCCGAGCAGCTCCACCGCCTCGCCCGGCTCGCCTTCCAGCACTGCGTTTACGGCCTTTCTCAGCTTCGGCTCCCTCTGGCGGAGGATCTCGTTCATCTCCGCCGTCGCCATGCCCGCCTTCTGAAGCTGCCGGAACGGCTGGCCCGCCTCCACCGCGCGCAGCTGGCTCCGGTCGCCCACCAGCACCAGGCGCGCGAGCTCAAGCTCCTCGGCAATCTGTATCAGGCGTTTCATCTGGTCGGTCGAGACCATCGACGCCTCGTCGAGCACCAGCACCGCGCCCCGGTATTGTTCCTTCAGACGATCGATCGCGGGGCTGCCGCCCGGCCTGGCCTGGCCCGGGTTTGCTCCGGGGGCCTCCACCGCCCGGCAGCGCGCGAGGAACCATTGCAGGGTCTCGGTCGCCATGCCCGTCTCGCGCTTCAGCACCCGCGCCGCGGCGGTGGAGGGCGCCAGGCCCATGACGAACCGCTTGCCCGCAAGTTCGCGCACATGGCGCAGCATCGTCGTCTTGCCGGTCCCGGCCCGGCCTTGCACCCCGACGATCCGGTCCGGCGTCAGCAGGATCGTCCGTACCGCCTCTTCCTGTCCCTCCGTGAGGCCCGCGCCGGCCAGACGCGCTGCAACCGCTGTCCCGTCGGCGAGCGCCATGCCGGCCCCTTTGCCGGTCTTCATCGCGGCAATCACCGCGCGCTCCGCCTTCAGCGCCCGGTCAGTCACGAATGACCGGTCCGAATTGCGAAGCCCGGCCTCGACCAGATGCGCGTCCTGGACCAGACATCCGATCGCGCTGCGCACGTCCTCCAGCGTATGCCGTCCCGGCGAGTGACCCAGGACGAGAGCCTCCAGATGGTGCGCGGCGAAGACCGACTGGCGCTCCTCCAGCTGCCGCATCGCCTGCCAGGCAATCTTCAGCGCCGAGGGAACCGCCGGCAACGAAACCCCGCGCCACGAGCGCCGCACGACCGGAACCTCCCCGAGTTCCTCGGCCCGGGCCGCCCAGATCGTCCGCAGCATCGCGTGCAGCGGCTCAGCCTTGCGCTTGCGCGTCGCCAGCGCCGCGATCTGCGCCGCCGCCTGACCGTGGTCCCAGCCCTTCTCGTCCATCCAGGCTTCCATCTCTTTCCTGCGGGTCGAGAAGGCTGTCTGGATCCGCCGGTCATAGCCCGCGATCTCGAAGCTCCGTATCCGCCCCGCCATCGCCGGCAGGATCGAGTAGCCCTTCGCGATCAGGCGCCGCGCCAGCTGGTCCCGGTAATAGGCCCCGATCAGGATCGCGTTCCGGCGCAGCTCGGTCGGCTCAATGCTCTTCCAACGCCCCTCGCCGTCGCGCGTCATGTTGGCGACCACCGCATGGGTGTGCAGCTGCGGGTCGAGATTGCGGCTCGCGATGTGACGGAACAGCGCCGCCGCCATGCCGTGACCCTTCACGCGCGGACGCCTGCCGGTCGCCGGGTCGTAGCCCCGCGTCTGGAGCTTCGTCTCCTCGATCCACTCCAGCGTCGCCTTCACCGCCTCGTCATGGCAGCGCAGAACGCCCCGATCGCCGCGGGGGTGTTTCCGCGTCGGCAGGAGTGCGGCAAGCGAGACGGATTTGGGCGCGGAGAAGGTGATGTCGAAACCGGGGCGGTGCTCGTGCTTGCCGTCGCGCTTGCGCCCCAGCCGGATGTTCGTGCCCGGCACATGACCCTGAAGGATCGTCTCGAACGTGCCCGCCGAGACCTTTTGCCCCTCCTTCAGCCCGAGCGCCGCCGCGGCCAGCCCATACCAGGCGCTCGCCTGACGGTGCTCCGCCGCCTTCGCGCGCGCCGCCTCCCGGTCGCCGCCGGCCGCCGTGTAGTAGCCGCCCTCCTTGTGGAAATACTCCGCCGTCGAGGAGGAAGACGTCAGATTGCGGAACCTCGCGACCATGGCGGGAGACCATAGAGCGATTTTCGCTATGCCGGAGTCGATTCAGACGAGGACACTCGCACACTGTTTCGGCACACTCGCAACCGAAAGACCGAACGAACCAGGTGGCGGCGCCGTGATGGCTCAAAGCGTTGGTTGGCGATGCAGGGGCGGACCGAGGGGGCGTGGATGTCGTCGGGCGGCTTGGCGCCGGCATCTCTGCCGGTATGCGACTGATTGTTCGTGAGGCGGCAGCCGACGGCGGTCACCTGAAACTCTCCGAGCTGAAGGCGAAACTGAGTAACGGAGGCGGAGAACGCGATTGGGTTGGTGGGCCCCGATTGTGCGAAGCACAGCTTAGCGATGGGCGTGGTCCGATCCGGACCCAGGATGAGCCCAGCGTTCAGAACTTGCTGTTGGGGCCGAACAATCGGGACCGAGTTCTAGGTTCGCAGGGGCGCACGATCACGGCGCCCGCCGGGCGTGGATGGACACGCGAGCGATGTGCAGATAATACTCTGCGAAGGAGCGACAGCGGGTGGTCGAGCGCGGCGCTCCGGGCTGCTCGCAGGCTGGTATAAGAACTGCGGGACAGGACAGCAGACGGAGTTCGCCATATGAGACTCGGCTACTCGGAATTTTCCTTCGGTTATGCGTTTACGGAAAATCTGATCCGGTCGGCATCGGTGGCGACCGGCGGAGCACCGTATTTTCCGAACCTGTACGACGAAGGTCGACTCGGGTACGATGTTCGCATAGATTTTCCTAGTTGTCCGCTATTCTTGCAGTATAAACTGCCAGAACGGATGATTCGAGATACGGCGGACGAGATTTCGAATCGCTCCTTAGCAGGAATTGTGACTCCGTTCTTTCGCATGTACCTGATGAGGAGATCTGTTTCGCGACAGCATGAATTGTTGATCGATCTTGAACACGACCATCCTGATTCAGTGTACTACGCGACCCCAGAAATGAATTCTCTTAGTTTGTTCAACGCTGCATACAATTCCGCGGATGTGCATTTACAGTCGGTGTTGTTTTCGCCACGAGAAATCGGCCACTTACCCGACGATAAACAGCATATTGTAGCGTATAGAGAGGACCTTCCATGGGCTTGGTTCTGCTCCAAACCGCGAGAAGTCCGCGCGTTCAGATTTGAAGATGTTGTCGAACGAGTGCGAAAATCGTTTGAAGAATCACGCTATCAAACAGTGGACGACATGGCTCGAACGACATTGGAAGACGTTCTTCAGCTTGTCCCGCGGCAACTTCGGGACTCCGAACTTGGCATCCGGCAACGCATTCGGGAGAGGAGGGCAAGCCTGATGGATCGTCCCGGGCTTGACGAGGAAACGACGGGTGTGGTCGAGGACCTGCTCGTGTCCCGGGAACTTTCCCGAATCGGACTGGGCGCTGAATTCTTGATTGCACAGCCATCGGCGTGACCGTCAGGGACATTGCAAGAATTCGGAGCGATGTGCGGCAGTTCGTGCAGCCCAAGGCCCAATGATCGGCGTGCGAAGGCCCTGTTTCGACGGAGCTCCTCTTCGACGCCGAGGTCGGCGAGCACAGGCGAATCCCCATTCGTCTCGCCCGAGTGCGGTGTCACGCACGTCCTGCTCAAGCACCCGGAAAGGGGGTAAGCCTTCGGCGGCGCGCCGTGCGACGAATCCGGTGCGGTAGCGGAGGCGGCCGGTATCGACCGGCAGCGGGCGGATGAGCCAGCCAGGCAGGTGGCAGAGCAGCTCGATGAAGAGCCAGGCGAGCGAGGGCTATCCACCTGACGGTGACGAAGCGCATAACCATCAAGGTGCGTCCGGGCGCGGAGTGCTAAAGCACGGATAGGATCCGGCGAGCGACGGGCGGAGGTCGTCCCCCGATGCCGACGGTGAAGTCGAGGAAGCGCCTGCTGCGGAGGAAGTCGGACAGCGCCTCGTCTTGTCTGTGTCAATGCCGACCCGATGCGCCTCGCAATCGCCACCACCGAGACGGCGCAACCCCTCGGCGAGAGCGGCAATCGGTAAGCGGAGCTCAACCCCGGGCTAGCTCTCTGGAAGCGGGAAGACCTTCCCGCTGGATGACACCGGCCGGCCGTGTTCCGCCTGGAAACGAGAGCCGTGGACTCCCGAAAGGACGGCCGTGCTACTTCTACGACTGCTTCAGTCCTCCTTCAGCCGGAACAATCAAAAGGGACGTCATCGGGTGAGGAGGGCTTGAAACCGGCCGATTTCAATGCGATGACGGCCGCGCCGAAGATTGAAGGGGAGAATACAAAAAGGGCCCACGAACACGTGAATTAGCGCTTTCATAGCCTGTCCACCGGACGGCAGACTCGCGTATGGGGCAAGAATGTCGAGCAAGCCGATGGAACTGCTCCCGGACTAACTCGGCTATAGGTCGAATGCGTGAAGCCAGCGGTATATGAAGCCAGCGAGATTCTGCGCCAAGATTTCTGGAGAATTGCTTTGACCGAACTGCGTGCTATTTCAGCAAATTATGACCTTGCTGATTTACACGTCATCTTTGTCCATGGTTTGTCGGGGGATATTGAAACCACTTGGACATGTGACATCTCTGGCTCGGCGGTACTTTGGCCGTCGTGGCTTCAAGAAGACATTCCCGGAACCGCTCTATGGCTCGTAGGATATCCGGCGGCGAAAACGAACTGGGGCGGTTACGGTATCTCAATTCCGGACCGCGCCAATAGTGTATTGGCTCACCTTCTTGCTGAACCGAGCCTAAGGCGTGGCCATATTGTTTTTGTCGCTCATAGTCTTGGAGGGCTAATCGTAAAGCAAGTTTTCCGAAACGCACAACGCGACGCAGGCGGTGACGGAAGAGCGGAGCATTTCCTAGCTAGAGCGAGGAGGGTTGTTTTCCTTGGAACGCCCCACAGGGGATCGCTGCTAGCTACCATTGCCCTGCAATGCCGGCTCTTGGTTAGACCGTCGAACGCTACGCATGACTTGCGCGCGGGTACTCCGCAGCTCAAGGATTTGAACAACTGGTACCGGCAGTACAGTCGAGATAGTGGAATACAGCACCTCTTGCTGGCGGAAAGTAAGCCGGCAAGTGTGTATGGCATCTCTCTGCCGAAGTTCATAGGTATGACCGTATCAGAGGAAAGTGCGGACGGTGGATTGCCAGAGACGCCGATCCCTGTAGATGAGAGTCACAAGGGGATATGCAAACCGGCTAGTAGAAACGCGGAAGTCTATATGCTTGTGAAGGACTTCATCGGTAGGCCACCTCATGGTGGGTTGGAAGTCACTTACACCAACGAAGTGTTGGAGAGAAATACCAAGGAGCTTCAAAGGCTGAGTGATCGCGCGGATCAGCAGAATACTGTAATTGTGGAATTGAAAAGCGTGATCGACAAAGGCATCGCAGTGCAAAGTGTGCAACCGAAATTCATTGACGAGGAAGCAGGACGTAGATTAGACCGGCTGTGTAAATGCCGGTTTTTTGAAGAATTCGATGCAATTGAAGAGGCGAGGGGCCTAATTGCCAGTTTGGAAACAGGGGAGCTTGCGTCGGCGAGCGAAGAGCAGAAAGGGACGGCGCTCGCATGGTGCGCTCGAGTTCTTTCCAGTGCTGCTCCTGATGAAGCTGCCAAGTGGGTGGGGCGGGTCAAGGTCACGAGGGACCAGTCACACGACATAGCGCAAAGCCTTGTGAACGGGGCACGTGGTTCTCTGCAGGAAGCGATAGAAGAGCTTTGCGATATTGGCACTCCTGTAGCATTGGGAGCAGCCTACATCAGCATTCTCAGGGCGGAAGGCGAACCTGAAGCAGGCGAATGGCTACGGATGGCAGGGTTGTCGTTTGCGAACCTCGATGGCGACGGCAAATTCTTCTACCTCAGAAGGAGCCTGGAGGATGGTAAGTGGAACGCCGCTTTCGAAGCGGCGAAGGAGATGAAAGAGGAAGACTGTGAACAATCTCCAGCCTTGTATCTTGCGACCGCTGATGCGTACCTTATGCAAGCCGTACCGGAGGAATTTCGAACCTTTTTCCTACAGCAAAATTTGCCTTTCCAGGCCGCGACGTTCCCATTGCGTGGCGACCCAGAGGCACTTGAGCATCGACGACGTGCAATTCAGTTATACGGGAGGTTGCACTCGGTAGCGGACTCGCTTGGCCTGCCGGGATTGGCCGGGTCGATGGACGATAAGGCGCTTTGGCTGCGACTTGTTGATCCTCGAAGCAGCGTAGAAGCACGCGGGGAGCTGGACAAGAGTATACGAAATCCGGGGAAATTCCTGAGACGCCTCGGGTTAGGATTGCAATTTGGAATTGAAGTCGACCTTGAGTGGGCTGAGCGGGAAGTTGATCGACATACCGCGCTCAGTGGGGGCAGATCCCCCGATGCCGCCGCAGCCCGCCTTGCATTGGCGCTTGGTGCCGGAAGCTACGCGGGGGCAGCCGCATATATCGATGTGCACAGGCAACAACTTCTTGAGCATCTCGACTGGAAAGGAGTCTACTTCATTGAAATTGAAATGCTCGCTAATGCCGGGCAGTTGGCGAAGGCGGAAGAGCGACTGAAAGAGGCGATTGAAAAAGGACTGTCGGATAGCGAGACTGCCCGCCTTCGTCGTCAGCTGGCCGAGGCCGGTGGTGGGGACTTGATCGCAGAGCGATTGGAGGCGTACGAAAAGGGAAGGTCCATTGTGGACCTCCGCATTCTCGTGATGTCCTACCAGGAAGCGGAGGATTGGCAGAATGCCTGCGAGTATGGAGAGAGGCTCATTAGGGCCAGTGGAGACCTCGCGGATGTGCGCCGGTATGCGATCGCTTTATACAATTTTGAGCGCCAGGAAGACGCGCTGGCGGTAATGGAGGCATTCCCCGCGCTTTGGGCGCAAGACGGGTCTCTTCAGCTTCTGCGGGCACAGAGTCTATTTGAATGCGGGAGGTTGAGTGAAGCCACGGAGGCCCTTCGGGCCCTGCCTGAATCCAGCAGTTCTCCGGAGTCGCGCCAGCTTTGGGTGAATCTGGCGGCTGTGTCCGGTGACTGGGAATCGCTCCAGGGCTTTGTAGAAGATGAGTGGGCAGCCAGGAGCAGCCGCACAGCGCTTGACCTGCTACGGGCGGGACAAATCGCCGGACACATTGGTGCGGTCCGCGGGGAAGAGTTGATCCGCGAGGCAGCAGGCCGAGCCGATGATGACCCGGCGATACTAGCAGGTTGCTATCATGCAGCCTCTACGGCCGGGTGGGAAGGCAGTGCCGAGGTGCATCGTTGGATCGAGAGAGCCGCGGAACTGTCCGGTAGAGATGGTCCGGTCCAAGCGATGTCGCTCGAGCAAATCTTCGAAAGAAAACCGGACTGGGAGCGACGGGAATCGACAGCATGGGAGCTGCTTGAGAAGGGAGAGACCCCTGTCTTTATCGCCGGCCAGATTTTGAACCGATCACTACTAAGTCTCTATCTTATGCCTGCGATCAATAATCTGAACGAATCGGACATTCGTAAGAAACCCATGATCTACGCATTCAGCGGAGCAAGAGGGAAAACAAGAGTAGCATCTACAGTTGTTGCGATGGATGCAACGGCACTAATAACTGCTGAGTTCCTAGATTTACTTGATGTGTACATTGAGGAATTCAAAGCAATAATAACTCCTCATTGTACGCTGAGTTGGCTATTGGAAGAAAAGGCACGCATTCTATTCCATCAGCCGAGCCGCGTTGTTGCCGCCCGCGAGCTACGCACAATGATCACGGATGGACACTTGCATGCCTTCGCGGGTAGCAACCTTGCGCCGGAGCACCTCGCCAATGAGGTGGGTTCGCCATTGGCAACGCTTATAGCCGAAGCCTCCTCGACGGATCACCCGGATATACGACAACGATTGGTTGTTCGTGGCGGGCCTGTGTACAAGGCAAGCTCGCTGATGCAGGAAGAAGCGGATCTCACTGATTATGGTGCTTACATCTGCAGCAGCTTCACCGTGGTTAACATGCTTACGAGAAGAGGAGTGTTGACGGGTCGAGAGGCACGAGATGCCCATACCGCCCTCAATGTGCGGGAAGTGCAGTGGCCATCTGAACCGCATATAGCCGATGAGGGCGTGCTTTACCTTGACGATCTATCCGTATCGCATCTTCAACACCTAGGATTACTGTCAAAACTCCATAGAGGTGGTGTTGCAGCATATGTGTCGGGCAGCGAAATCCAAGAAGCCGATGCGCTCATTTCCTATGACGAGAGGGCAAACGAGGTTGTCGAAATCGTGGAGCGCCTTCGGCGTCGCCTTCGCGAAGGCCTGGAAAGCGGGAAAGTCAGATTGGGGAAGGCCATTCGGGGCGCTGACGGCAATGCCTCTGACCACGTAAAGTCACACCCGACGGTCGATATGCTGAGGCTAGTAGCGGATGCAGACGTGGGGGTGGTTGATGACCGGTTTGTAAACCGGAATGGCCGGCTATCACTCGGGACAGTGGACCGCCCGCTGCTCACGACAGTAGATCTGCTTGATGTGCTCGTCGAGCGTGGCTCAATTTCTAGGGAACGAAGAGAGGATGCACTGACCAGGCTGCGGCAGGCAAATTTTGCCCTGACACCACTGACGCTGGAGGAGCTACATGCCCTTCTCGCCAATAGCACGGTGAGAGGCGAGACCGTGGAAGAGACTGCCGAACTCAAAGCGATTCGGGAAAACATTCAACGGGTGCAAATGAGCAACATGTTACAATCGCCCCTAGAGCTTACTTGGCTGAATGGAGTAATTCAAGCATGCTTGGCCTGCCTCAAAGAACAATGGAGGGATGGATTCGACGAGGTTGCCGCCGTTGCACGGTCGGATTGGCTCCTTGCGCTCAGCGACGTGAGGGCATGGACACATCGCCTCGATGAAAACGCCGAACAAATGACGACACGGTATCGGAACTGGCTTTCGGCACTCGCGACATTGCCGTCTACGCAACACCCAATGACGAAGGAAGCGTATTGGCGCTGGTTCGATTCGCGTGTACTTGCGCGGCTCCAGGAAGAAGATTCGGATACTTACCAATACCTCGTGCAGTCCGCGCAGGAGGACGTAGCCAGGATCATTGAGGCGCTTGAGCGAGGTATGCAAGATGACGAGTAGCAACGCTAATGAGTATCTTCTTGTGGATGCTGCATTGGAATTCCTGCCTCCTCGCTTAAAAAGCTCCCTATTGAACAATGATGAGTTTGTGCAGCGATGGAATCTAGCGCTCGTTACTAAAATGACACTAGGGACGGATGGTCCTTGTTTTCAACGGGATCAACTATTTGAAGGTATCAGAGCAGCAATTCGTGTGCCAGGGATAGAAGTCGAAATTAGCGATGATCAATCAGTGACGTGGCGACTTCAGGCGCAGAATAAAGATGGACGATTGTCATTCGTCTTGCAACATGACGAGATACTACTTTCGATACCCGATCATTCAGGGTTGGCACAAGATCACAACATCCGCACGGAGTGGTTTGAACGAGCAATCCATGAAGTGAACCTGCAGGGATCGATTTTGGAATGCTGGAGGACAAAAATAGGCGGCGGACCGCTAAGTGATAATGAATTTTCTGAATTAATCAGTGATCTGGAACAAATGCCGATTAGCAATTATCGAAGTATTCACGGCTCTCTTTTGCGAGGCAATGTCGATATTGGAACACTGGTGCCCAGTGCTCGCAGCTACTACGATAGGCTTGTTGGTCCTTATGGTCATGCGGTAAGCGCAGATGCCTATATCGATTCGAAAGCAGCGAATCTGATCGACAATGCCCAACAATGGGATGCGGTACAAGGGTTCCTGATGTCACTACTAATTTGCTCAAAGAGAAAGGTATCAGAATTTATTCGTATCGATAGACTCAACGAAGAGGAGCGATGGCGCTGCTACGAGTGGATATCGACCAAAGGCGATCCAATATCGCAAATTGGGGCTGTGGAAGTTGCTCTCAAGGATATTGAAAAGAATCGGGCGCTGGAGCCGTTTGTTGAGCGAATAGTGGACGGATTCATCTCTGACAATGCCGAGGGCGACGCGGGGTGTTTCTCGCTTCTCTCGTCAATGGTTGTATTGGTCGGGTCCGAGCTTAGCCGAAGAGGAATTCTCAAGGGGACCAGTCCATTCTACCGAAGGCAAGCCGCTATTGCGCAGGCTTCACTAATCATTCGGGCCCTCAAGGTTTCCCAAACGGAATCTGCAAGCATAGTCAGGTGGGCTAAAAACAGCGGTTTCGGGCACGTATTCTTTCTACAGGGCCTGGTGGATTTACGCCTCGAACCACGGTGGTTGCCGGACTTTGCCAGCTCGCAACAGTTTCGGGCAGAGTTTATCGGTCGAATAATGAACGCGGTATTGGAATTCAAGGGAGAAATACGGTCTGAATCGTTGCGCAGAATGTTGATCGGAGAGGACTCACCGCTTGCGTCCGCTGCGGAATGGCCATTTCCGATGCTTCCGGGCCCCCTGGAGGGAGAGTTGACATTAGGTCAACCGGATATTCCTAACGAAGTCCTTGAAGACGTAACAGCAGGGTTGCAGGCGGATCGGCTGGAGCCGGCATCGTTCGCAGGGATTGTGAACATGGCGTTGCTATACAAGATGCCGGCTACTCAGGCGGGGTTAGCGGCAACGGCGCTGCGGAGGGTGAGGTACTCGATCGAGAACGCAGATGACGAAGACAGCACATTTGGCCTGATTGGGGGTCTTGCGAACGTGGCGGCGGTCACCCGTGCCACCGACCTCGCGGAGACACTTCGCGTGTTGGCACGGGTCATGCGGCGAAGAAAACGGTTGAACGCCGAACCCGACGACGAACTGCGCATTGCGATGGTCGCCGCTGCGTCGCACGAGGGATTGGAAGATTGGGCGCGCTTTGCCGGCGAGTGGGTAACCGAACTAGCCTACGAAGTGGTCGAAAAGCACTCCGCGCAGTCATTTCTCTTGAAGCTCCGCTGGTTGGTGCAAATTGAACCCGCTTTGGCCCGTCACTTCGCGGTAGCCGACGCGGCGCTTGCTAGTATCGTTCGGTAACGGCATGCGCTTGGCCCAACTTCAACAGCACGGTAAACGGCGGTTAGACCTCACACGGATATCGGGATTGAAAGCCCAGCTTGCAGACCTCGGACCAGTCGAACCTGCGAAAAACCAGCCCAAGGCCCGTCCAGTTCATGCGGTCGATCAGGCGGACCCCTTCCGGGTCGCCGTCCGGTACAAAGATGCGAATCGCGGATGGATCGGCCGTCACTGCCTCGCAACGAACGACGCTGAGCCCGCGTCGTATTGGTAGCGGGTAATGGTTCCCTGCCGGATTTTCTCGACTGCCTCGTCAATGGCGTCGAGAGGAACCAGGAACCACTCACGCGGTTCGACGGGATTGCCGAAGCGGTCCTCGATCTCGATGTCAAGGCGCGCCGGGGCGAAGATGCGGTGGACCAGCTTTTCCAGCCTGGCGCGGTCTATGTTGTAGAGACAGTAAGCTGCGACAATCTCGACCTCGGCCATCAGGAACGTCGGGTCAAGCCGCGCGCCGGCGACACGTGTCTCCACCTTCCCGGTAGTGACGCCGATCTTGTGGACGAGGTTCCGATTCTCGGCAACGAACGGAATGTCCGCCTTGCTCCGCAGTACATAGATGGTGCCACTGGCTTCGTCGCCGTCCGCGGTCTCGTTGGCGAACAGCGGACCCGCCGCTGTCTCCAGTATTCGTCTGCCTTTCTCATCCTTGTGCAGCGCGCGCTGGAGCGAGCGCCTGAGCATGTTGCTCTCCGTGCCGTTGTCGAAGATCACGCGCAACCGCGCGTCGCGGTCGCCGTAGCGCTGCGTGAACTCCTCGCCCATCTCGGCCACATAAGCTTTCTGTCCACCGACTATGAAGAACCGGCCGGGCTCGATGTCGGCTTGAATGCCTAGGGGACGGGTTTCCCGGAGGCCCGCGTCCAGTTCCTTCTGCACCTGCTCGAAGAGCGGTCGGAACGTCTCGAAGTCCCCGCACTTGCTGCGGGTCGCGATCTCCTCGGCAGCCCGCTTCTCCGCGCTCGACCGCACGTGGCGAAGCTCGCCGATGTCTGATGCGGCGGGCTCGACACCGAGTTCCGTCAGCAACGCGTCGTCATCCATGCCGTCCGGAGACGGGGCGGCGGTTTCGGGTGGATGGCTCAGGAGGTCCTGATGGTCGAAAGGGGAAAGCAGCGCGCGGCAGTCGTCCTGCTCGCGAATACGGTCCAGGCGCATGGCATAGAGTCGCTCGAAGATGTCGCCGTCTTCGCCATGGCGGGGCGCACGGCCATGCGTCTCTACGAAACGCTGGATGTCCTCAAAGCCCGCGATGATCCGCTCCTCGCGCGGCGTGCGACTTGGCGCTTTCTTCGGCTCAACGACGACGCCGAGTTCGGCGAGCAGGGCGTCGTCCTCGTCGGTGAATTTTCTATCCATCGGCGGCCTCGGCCTTCATACGGGCGAGGAAGGCCACGCCCTCCGCCATGCGCTTCTCCCAAGGATCCGCTGACGTTATCGACGGCAAGCGCCCGCGCTCCTGCTTGAACCGGAGGGCTCGCCGCGCAAGGTCGCGCGCTTCCTCAGGCGTGAGCTGGATCTTCTTCGCGGTGATGATGGCGGCCACCTGTTTCAGGCTCTCCTCGCTCATGGCCTTGGCCAGGATCGCGTAGGCCTCGCCGAAGGGGTTGATCCTGTCGATCAGGTCGATGTCGAGATCGCGCACGTCCATGGCGAATTTCCGGACGCCGTCGATCAGCGCGGTACTGCCGTTAGTCGGAGTTTCAGCGTCGTCATCGAGCACCGCCTCCTTCGCCTTCTGGGTCAGGTTCAGGGCGGCGACGGCGTGCTGGCGGACCGCCTCCCGGTCCTCTTCGGAGAGTTCAGGGTAGCGGTCCTTGACGATCTTCCCCATGCGAACCTGGGTCAGCTCTTCGGGTACAAGCTCCTCGTCGAAGAGACCGCGCTCGACGGAGACTTTATCCTGCGCGAACGCGGCGATCACCTCGTTCAGGTCCTCCCGGCAGATGCGCTCGGCCTCCTTGCCCTTTGGCGCCGCCAGCCCCTTGATCTCGATATGGAACTGGCCAGTATCGTGATTGAAACCGACATTGCACTTCTCGGGGTCATAACCCGTCTCGCCATAGTCGGCATCCTCGACCGGGCCGCTGTCCGGTCTCTTCGGCGTGAAGTTGAAGCGGGGCGCGAGCACCTGCTCCATCAGCAGACTCGCAGCGATGGCCTTGAGCGTGTCGTTCACCGCCTCGGTGACCGCCTCTTCCGAGGCGTCCGGCTCGGCGATCAGGTTGGTGAAGCGGGCGCGAGCCTTTCCCGGCGCGTCGCGGGTCGCGCGGCCAATGATCTGAACGATCTCGGTCAGGCTGGAACGGTAGCCAACCGTCAGCGCGTGATCGCACCAGATCCAGTCGAAGCCCTCCTTGGCCATGCCGAGGGCGACGATGATATCGACATGGCCGCGGTCGTTCATCCGGTCCGAGTCCCGGAGCGCGGCAGCGACCCGCTCCCGTTTCCCCGGGTCGTCATCGACCAGATCGGCAATCCTCAGAATCCGACCCTCGGGCGTCCTGACCAGTTGGAACCCGGTCGCCTCATCCGTGCCCTGCCACTCGCCCAGCTCCTCGATGATGTGCTCCACCTCGCGGATCTTGTCCTTGGTGCTCTCGCGCGAGTTGACGCTGGGGATGTGGATGATCGTCTTCTCGCCTGGGTCGAGCACTCTCAGGATGTCGTCGGCATAGTTCCCCGTGTAGAAGAAGTAGCCGATGTCGAGCCGTTTCAGGTACTCATAGCCGTTGAGCTGCTCGTAATAGGTATAGGTGACGGTCTCGAACCGCGCCTCATCGTTGGGCATGAGCACGGGCTCGGCATCGCCCCGGAAATACGATCCCGTCATGGCCACGATGTGCGTCCTGTCGCGGGTGATGAGTTGTCCGACATGCTCGCCCAGCCGGTTGTCGGGATTGGCCGAGACGTGGTGGAACTCGTCGACCGCGATCAGCCGGCCGTCGAAAGCGTCTGCGCCGAACCGGTCCATGGCGAAGCGGAAAGTGGCGTGGGTGCAGACCAGGATGCGATCGTCGCTGTCGAGAAAGGTCTCGACGGAATTGACCTTGCCGCCATCCGTGCCCGGCGCGTTGCAGAGGTTCCATTTAGGGGCAACGGTCCAGTCGGCCCAGAAACCTAACTCGCAAAGCGGCGCGTCAGCGAAGCTCGCCCCGATGGTCCTCTCGGGTACGACGACAATGGCCTGCCGAATGCCCTGATTGTGCAGCTTGTCGAGCGCGATGAACATCAGCGCGCGGCTCTTGCCCGATGCCGGCGGCGACTTGATCAGGAGGTACTGCTCGCCGCGCTTCTCCCAGGCCCGCTCCTGCATCGGCCGCATGCCGAATTCGTTGGATCGAGTCGAGTTGCCGCTACAGGCATACGCGACCGAGACGGAGGGGACGCCGTCGCTCATGCGGGCCTTACCCTCCGGTCGAAACGACGAAGGAACAGGCGGGCCGTCACAAGCGAAATCTGAAGCCTGAAGGCCGCATCTTCTTGCTCAGAGAGGCCAGGGTGTCCGCCATGGGGGTGCATTCTGCTCATCAACCCCTGAACGTATTGCGGCTTTTGGTTGTTGGGGTTCCACTCGTTGTAGTCGACGAGCAGGAATGGCGGCTGAAGGCTGCCGAGGTAATCCCGTTTTGCCTTGCCGTCGCCACCGCCGGGATAACCCAAGCTGGAGGCGATTTCGTTGAGGTAGCTCTCATAGAAGTTTCGCAGCTCTCCGTTGGCCGATGACCACTCCCCGCGACTGAACGCCGAGATCGACCGTGTCAAGTGCCCCTTTGCAACGGTAAGGCCATGTCGGTCCAACAGCAGCATGACTTCGCTTTCGGCTTCCCGGAAGTCGAGTTCGGGAATGTCTGAAGGCAGCATTCGGACAAGCTCAACGGTCGTTTCCGTTCGCTCACTAAGCCAATAGGCGTCGGGGTCGACCTCCTCTTGCGTCGTGCGAACCTCGAACCCGTCAAATCGCAAGCCTGCGACGAGCTTCATCCAGGCAGCCGAACATCGCTGGTGCTCGGGCGCCGAAATCGCGATTTCGACCATAGCGCGGCTCAAATGTACCGGCCCACCTTCTGTGAAGACCTCAATCTCCTCCTCGCACGCGATACGTGCCCAGTCCGCAATCCGCGCCGGTTTGCCCGACGCGCGGCACCTTCCCGCTATACCCCACTGGACCTCCAGCAACTCCATGTCGCTGTGTGAGCGGAAACTCGAAACGACCTCGGCAGCAGCGACAACAGTCATTCGATTGAAGTCGCTCATGCCGCTCCCTTCGCTTGGCTCATGTCGATGTAGAGCTGGAAGAGCTTCTCCAGGCGTTCCGTGTCGTTTCGGAATTGGCGGCCGATGTAGATGCGCTCAAGAACCTCATCATTGCGCTCGTGAGCGGCGCGAAGGTTGTCGGGCATCTTCGCCGGATCGTAGAGTTCGGCGATGGTCGTCGGGAAATGTGTCTCGCGAGCCAGCAGGATGTTCTCGGCGCAGGCCGTCAGGTCAGCCCTGTTTTTCTCCGTGAACGGCGGCATAGGAAAGGTGTTCCAACCGAGCGTGTTGGAGTATCGGTATCGGGTTTCAAGCTTGCCGCAGACAGTGGCGACCCAGACCAGATGCAGGCGTGAGGCAATCAGGGCGATGTTCCAGAGTGGAGCGTCGTACAGGGCATAGGCCTGATCGCTCACGATCGATCTTTGGGGTAGCAGGCCCACAGGAAGATGCTGTCGACGTTCTGAATTTATCCGTGGCACGATGAGCGCATATTTCTCAGCCACTGATTGTATCTGTCGAAACCGATGCGGATAATCGGCTGCGGGTCTTGTTTCGGCTGCCCTGCTGGATGCCCGAAATTCTCGCACCCGGTCGAACCGCCCAGAAAAATCGGCCACGTTTCGGGCTTCATCAACCTCGCCATCTTCTACCCAAATGCAGAACCTCTCAAGACCTCGAATATACTCGGCCGCGCCCAAGTAGGGCCGAATGTACCTAAGTGCATCCTCGTTTTCGGCCTCGATGTGCCTCTTTTCGTTAGGAGAAAGGACAAGATTTCCGCCATCCGTAGGCTTGTTCCCCCATACCATAGGTGCCCGGTCTACCGGGGTCTTCGGAACCCCCCTGACAATTATGTTGGGCCCAGGAACAAGGTAGGCATTGATGTTCTCTGTATTGAGGACCGAGACCTCGCCGTTATCGGCATTGGCGAAAACCGTTTTGAGTTTCGATACTTGCCTGGAAATGCCTACGATCACGACTGTGACGCCTGCGTTGTGGCTCGCCAGATTGGACCACTTGAACGAAGTATGGGCAAACGTCACTACATGGCCGGTAGCGAATATCAGGGGCCACAGGATCGGCACCTGTTCACCCTGGCACACGGAATTTGTCGAGACGAATGCAGCTGAGGCTTGGGTTCGTATTCCGTACTCGGCAGCCTTCATGAACCATGCAGCAACGTAGTCGAGAGATTTCCATTTCCTCGTGTGTGCAGCGAAGATCGATTCAAGGTCGGACTTTTGTGCCTGCGATTGCCAAGTGAAACCAAGATACGGAGGATTGCCGCAAATGTAGGTCTCGCCGCCTTCGTTCTGGAAGTCGATCTCGGCTTGGTCGAGGGGCGTTTCGAACAGGTCATCGGCGGTGTGTTTCACACCCGTGCCGGTCGGCGGACAAATGTCCAGCCAGTCGAGACGCAGCGCATTGCCGCAGGTGATCCAGTTCATGGCGTCAAGCGGCAGGAACTCGGCGAGAGCTTCCCGCTGGCCGCGGTAGAGGACGTCGCACTGATACTCCGCGATGACGAGTGCAAGGCGGGCGATCTCCGCCGGAAAATCGCGCAACTCGATGCCTCGGAAGTTAGTCAGCGGGATTTCCGACCTGTGTCCGAGCTCGCGGCGTCTCTTGTTGATCTCCGCCTCGATTTCCCGCATTTTCTTGTAGGCGATAACCAAGAAATTTCCCGATCCACACGCCGGATCAAACACACGAATGCGGGCCATGCGATTGCGCAGGTTCAGCAACTTGCGGGAATTGTTCCCCGCGTCATCCAGCTTCTCGCGAAGATCGTCGAGGAACAGCGGATTGAGCACCTTCAGGATGTTCGGCACGCTGGTGTAGTGCATGCCGAGCGCACCACGCTCCTCGTCGTCTGCGACCGCCTGGATCATCGATCCGAAGATGTCCGGGTTGATCTTCTTCCAGTCGAGGCTGCCGATGTGGAGAAGGTAGGATCGTGCGATCCGACTGAACCGGGGCACGACCATCGATTCCGAGAAGAGCCCTCCGTTCACATACGGAAACGAAGCGGCCCAACGCGGAATGTCTGCACTCTCCCGCGCCGTGGCCTCGGTGTTCATGGCGCGGAAGACTTGGCCAATCACCTCCTGGGTGTTCGAACTGTCGGCTGCGCTCATCCGTTTGATCGTGTCCGTGAAGAGCCCCGAAACGCTGAAGATATCGGTATCTTCGGCGAAGAAGCAGAAGATGAGCCGCGCCATGAAGTGGTTCATTTCGGGACGGCGGTCGGCCGCGCCCCAGTCCAGATTCTCTTTCAGCAGCTCGACATAGAGCCGGTTCAGGCGCCCGGTCGCCTTGATGTCGAAGGCGCTCTCGCGGACTTGCCTGACGGTCGTGATGCCGGCAAGCGGCAGGAAGAAACCGAAATGCTTGGGGAAGTCGGGATAGTCGCAGACGATGACGTCGCCGCTGTTCAGATCCTCGGCGTGAAAATCCTCTCCGTCGGTCGCAAGGACGAACTTTGCCTTCGCGCGCGCCGTCGCTGGGCTGGCCTTGAGAGCCGCCAGAGTCGTCGCCGCTTCACCTTTGGGGCACACCTTGATGTGGATGTTGTTGCGCTGAAGCACGCCGCCAAGGTCGGAACCGTTCGATGCGCCGGAGCGCAACCGCTTGATCGTCGTGGCCTTGTTGCCGAAGGCACGCAGGAAGGCGAAGGGAAACTCGCCACCCTCGAAGGGTAGCTCAGCCAGCGCGGATACCGCTTCCTCGATCTCAACGGCGTTCATCAATCAGTCCATTTCCGCATCGAGGTTACGAGATTTGGCTTGGCAATCCCACTGTCGGGCAGCGGTCCGGGCACCGAGAGTGAGAATGACGACCCGAAGCCGGTTGCTAGACCTCAAATGTTGGTCTTGATGGCTGCGAGCCCATGATTTGAAGGGGATTATATACCAATTTACCCAGGGTGACGGGGTCTATTCGGCCCCATTGTCCCGCTTGAGATAGTCCCAATTCTCCTTCGGCGGGCCGGCCATGATGGCGCGGGCAATGTTCTCCGGCGTGTCGGGGATCGGCTCCGGCATGGGATTCTCGACGGGGCGCCCACGTGGGCGCTTGGGCTTGTCTGTCATTGTTCAGCCCTCCGGAGGTTCTTCGCTGTAGGAGACTGGCAGTTTTTCGACCTTCCCGGTAGCCCGGAGCGCCAAGACGCGAATTTTGTAGGGAATCTGTCGGGTGTTCTGGGCAAGCCTGCGCCATCGGTGGCGCCGGGGCCAACCTTGTAGCTTCGCGTCTCGTTTTGCCCGCCAGGACAGCAAATCGCTCAAGCCGTTATCGTCCTGCCGCGCCATCGCGGGCACGATCTGTAGCGGGCGCAACCGCCTAGCGGTCTTCGACAAACGGAGATTGAACAGGATGTGGTCGGCTGGAAGCGAAGGATCGGCAAACGCTTCAAGCGCCATTCTAGCCCCTCGACGGTCGATCATGTAGGCCGCCGCATTCGGGCACCATCGCTCCAGCCGCCGCAGTATTCGCCTCGTCGGCGTTCGACCGCAGGGACCCCATAGCGGCCGCCGATGTTTCGCTCCTCCCTCTTCCAGCCGGACTATACGCGCGCCAGCGGGCCACCAGTCCGTATCGTGCAGCAGGGCGGGCGTGTCGGAAGCGAGCTCGGCATCGTCTTCGAGGATCAGGGCTGCGGGCGCCCCTGAACCCAGAAAGGCCATCATGGCCATGCTGTGACCCAGCACACACGCTGCCGCGCCGAGGTCGATCCGCCAGAACGGCGGATTGCCGTTCGTCGTCAGCTCCCATTCCTCTTGCGCGTCCAATAGCCGGGCATCGACGGCCGGTATGCGCATCGCCTCGATGCCCAAGCGGTCCAGTTGTGCGGACATGGCCTCCCACCGGTCCGGCCGGCGGTCGAGATTGATGACGAAAACAGGCAGCACGGCGGACCCTCACAAGGCCCGTCGCTGGTGCCGGGCCGTTGTGACCAATCCGCAGGAATGCAGAGGCCCCGCCTATTCGCCAAGCGCAGGGAGCTACCCCGTGCCGGGTATCAGGCTGTTCTATTCAGCGGGCGACCCGACGAAGCGGGATACCCACGGATTGGTCACGGAATCAGTCTGCTTTATGAGATATGTCGGTGCAAGCGCGGCATAGCCGAACGGTTCTATAGCCCCGAACCACGAAGAGGCCGGCGGCGTGCTCGCGCGAGACGGGATCGCAGCCGCGTTCTCTTTGGCGACACAGTAGCCGGTCAGGCGCCCTGAAGGTTCCGTTCCTCCCCCTTGGGGCGTTTTTCCCGGCAGCAAGCTGCAAGGCTGGTGCCGTTGACAGGCGGCAGCCTCTCCGGGTAAACGAAGAACCGGCCCCATGGTCTGGAGCCGGTTGTCTTGCGTCAAGCCTCCCGCCAAAGGAGGACCTCATATGGCTAAGAGTCCTCATCGCCCGCCGAGACCACCGAAGCCGCCTAACCGGCCACAGAATCCCAGAACTCCGAGACCACCAGGTACCAAAACTTGGACGAAGGCCCATTGGCGCTACAACTACGGAAATAGGCAATGGGAGTGGGTGAAGGGGCATTGGCGATAGCGCACTGACCGAGGTGGTCGTGCAATTCCAGCAATGCAGAACTTCTGGTCGGTTCTGGCGAACCTTAGATCAAGGGCGCACAAGGTTATAGATCATGAAACTCCTTGGATTATTGGCCGGTCTATCACTTCTTGCCATAGCTACCTCGGCATCGGCTGGAATGAAGCGCGATTACAACGGGAATTGTTACTACTGGTATCAAGACAGCATGGGAAACACGCATGTCCAAGGGAACAATTCCAGAATTGATTCGATGTTGAATTCGACCATAGACCGTTTTGGAAATCAGATAGGTATGGACAGCCGAGGGAATCCTTGGGCTTACGACAATGGCATCGGAAGCTACATGAGCTATGGCACTGGTGAAATGTGCTTCGGGACTGGCTATGCACGAACTTGTTGTTGAGGGATACTGATGGTTGCGGCAGAAGCTGCGACGGCCAGTTAGGGAGACATGAGATGGTGGATCGGGTAATCATTGATGATAAGGCTCCTAAAGACTTCGATTGGGTAACTGCCGTTATTGAATTCTCGATACAAGAATCCTTTTCATCTCTTCTCGCTGCATTCGATCACGACCTCAAGATATATCAGGAGTCAGAGCACAGAAAATGGAATATCACAGCAGAAAAGCGAACCAACGAACTATATGTTAGAATCTCTGAAAATGCGCTTCGCTTCAAATCGCCTCCAATTATAGCTGTGCTGTTGGCCATGACGCCCAATCGGGATGGCATTCAACTCGATATGTCAGTATTCAACCAAACAACCAAGGAATATGAAACGAAAACGACAGCAATCACTACCTGCGTTACAGATTATGGAATGTATGGTTTTATGATGGATGGTGAAGGCCCTCTCTACGCGTGGCAGGTGAGCCGCCGCGCACTGCAAACTCTACTATTCGGTGACGCTTAGCTTGCGCACTCGCCAAGCCGGCCAGCCGCTCTGCCCGCCAGAGCCCGCTTAGTGACAGGCCGCCCAGACCCACACTAGATTCGACCGTCAGGGGCAGTAGAATACCAATTAATCAGGGCGGGTTAACTCATACCTTATCGCAGACGGCAGCCCTCGCTGCCCCTCAGGGGATTGACCATGCTTGATCCGGCATGGTTCATTCAAAGTGGGGGGCGGATGCGAGAGACTCGCATTAGATATGAAGGGCGTCGTCGGAGTATACCGTTGACATCGTCGGGATTGTCTTCGCCTACAACTGTGCGCCGTGCACGCGGATGATTTTGCGCACGCTCGGTTCTGCACAACTGGTGCCTTTCTACGGTCGGGGAAGATGTACCGTCCTGAGGGGAGTGGGCATGTGAGGGAGGACGGTAGCGTTGGGAACGCGTCCAGTTTAATGAGACTTAAGGTTCAGGGTGGATTTCGGTTATCACTCAGGCTGCCACCTGTCATGGCTATCCAAATGATCGTCCCGACCCTCTCCGCCGCAGCTTCAACCTCGTGGTCTCCGACATGGGCGTAGCGAAGCGTCATGGTTGGCCGGGAATGTCCGAGCATGCGAGCGACGGTGGGCAGCGGAACGCCTCTGGCCACGGCCTGGCTCGCCACGGTATGACGCAGGTCGTGCAGGCGCACATCCTCGATCCCGGTTTCCCGGCGTGCTCGGCGCCAGAGACCGAGCTGACGGGACTGTGGCTTTGCCGGGTCCCTTGGTGAGGGAAAGACGAAGGCGCCGCCTGCCTGCGGCTGGCGGGCGATGATGGTCTGTGCCGCCTCGCTCAGCCAGACCGTGCGCGGCCCCGTCTTGCTGTCGGCGAGCCTGAACATGTCACCATCGACCTCCGACCATTTCAGCGTCAGGATTTCGCTTTTCCGGCAGCCGGTCAGCAGCAGCAGGCGTATGACATCGGCCTGCGGTCGGCGCGATGGCCTTTCCTCCACGAGCCGGTCCAGGGTCCGGTGAAGCCGGGCGATTTCCTCCGCCGACAGGAACCGGGTCATCTTCCGGCCCGGGTTTGGTCTGACGCCCGCGACCGGATCGGTCCCGACATGGCCGGCGGCTTTCGCGGCGTCCACGATCTGGCGCAACACGGCGAGTGTCGTGTTGGCCGCGCCCGGCGTCTTGCGGCTCATGGCGTCGAACCAGCGCTCGACATGGGGCCTGCCGATGCGGTCGAGCCGCAGCGCGCCGAAGGCGGGCAGAAGCCGGCGCTCGACCATATGCTCCACGCGCTCGCCCCAGTTCGGGCTGTGACGGTACCGGCGTGCCGGCAGCCAGTCTTCCATGACGAAATCCCGGAAGAGGGGAACGGAAGTCCGGTCGGCAGTGTCTGCGGAGCAAAACGGGTGCGAGCCGTCCAGCAAGGCCCGGCATTCGCTCCGGGCTTCCTCCACCGTCATCAACGCGGCGGAACCGACGGTCAGCCGCATGGCCTTGCCGTTCACGGTCCCGTGCCACACGAAGCTGCGATGCCCGGAAGGACGGACCCTCACGCCCAGACCGGCAACACGGATGTCCCTGACGATGTATTCTGTCCCGCCCGGCCGCAATCTTGCAACGCTTGCATCCGTCAGGCGGACCTTTTTCTGCCTGTCCGTCATGACTGCGCCCCCGAGAGCAGCGGCGTCAGGGCCTCGACCGTCTCCCGGACCGTTGCGTCGGAGAGATGCGCGTATTTCAGCGTGGTCGCCGCATTGTCATGGCCCAGCAGCCGCCCCACCGTGCGGATCGTCTCGCCGCTCGACAGCGCCATGCTGGCGTAACTGTGCCGCGTGTCATGCAGGCGCAAATCCTCAAGGCCCGCCTCCGCGCGCAACTGCATCCAGAAGGCGTCCAGCCAGCTCCACGGCGTAGTCCAGCCTGCGATGGGGAACACGAAGCGCGAAGACCGGGGCAGCCCATCGAGGATTTCCCGCACCGCCGCGCACAGCCAGACCGTGCGCGGCCCGGTCTTGCTATCGGCCAAGTAGAGCCTGCCGTCGCGGTAGAAGCGCCATTCCAGGGTGACGATCTCCGACTTGCGGCAACCGGTCAGCAGAAGCAGGCGCAAGGCCGCGACCCGGAAGGGCTGCCGGGCCTCATGCCGGTCCAGCACCGTGCCGAGGCGGCGGTATTCCTCCGGGGACAGGAACCGCTCGCATCGTTTTTGCCGATAGCGCCGGATGCCCTTGCAGGGATTGCCGGTCTCCGGGCGAAGGCCCCAGGCCTCGGCCTGCTGCATGATGACGGAGAGGATCGGCGCCGAACGGTTCGCCGCCGCCGGCGTCGCATGGAGCGAGCGGAACCAGCGCTGCACCTCCTCCCGGTCGATCTCAGCGACAGGCCGGCCCGCGAAGAAGGGCAGGATCTGACTGCGGAGATAGCGGCGGTTGACCGCGAGCGTGCGCGGCTTCCAGCGCCTGCCGTAGCGCGTGAAGACCTCCTCGGCGACGGCCTCGAACAGCGCGTCGCCGGACGCTTCCGTCTCGATATCCCTGTCGTCGCGCAGCGCCGCCAGCATGGACCGGGCACGGGCGCGCGCTTCGGCCTCGGTCATGACCGCCGCATCGCCGATAATCTTCCAGGTCCGATGGCCCCGGTGCTGGCTGTGGATGAAGTAGCGCTTGGCGCCCGAGGGCATGATGCGGACGCCGTATCCCTTCAGCTCGGCGTCCCTGACATTGCGGACGGTCTTGCGAGCCCGGAGAGCGTTGACCCGGCGCTGGGTGAGGCGAATGGCTGCCATGACTGTGGTTCCCCGATCAGTTGCACTCGTGTGCAAAACCGGGTTCGATCTCGCGCCCGGTTGCACCGGAAACGGGAACATTCCATAATCATGTCAGATAGTTAGCACCGAAGGTGCGGCGAGATGTGTGCATGCGGTAGCCTGCGCGGGGGAGGGGTGACCGGGTCAGATCAGGTCATCGACCGTCGGTTCTGTACCAGTGCTGCCTTTGGACCGGCCGGCCATCGGCACAGCTGAGCCTCTTTGGATCTCTGCAAGTTCTACCGCGCTTGTAATCACGAGCTCGTTCAGCAATGCGAGGGACGTCGACTCCACGGTACTCATGTAGGTCCACCTCACGGCTCGCGTGAGGCCTACGAACAATAACCGCCTTAGGTTTTCGGATAAAGAGTTCGGGAACGAACTCTCGACGAGGCGCGGCATGAGGACAGAATCGAAGGTGAGGCCCTTCGCGCTGTGGTAAGTCAGCAGCTTCGGATTTGGACTATTGAAGTCGAGCTCGCGCAGGGAGTTTCTTCGATTCGCAGTTTGCGCTTCGACGGTGATGCCAAACTGGTCCATAGCCTTGGCAAAACCTGCAACCTGGCGCGTCTGCGGGAAAAGCACGGCGATCCGCTCGTTTTCGCTCAGGCGTTCCCGAACGACGGTCGCCAAACGCTGACGTTCGGATTGGGCGTCGGCAGCGATGAACAGAAGAGGTCGCTCGCGCGCACCGGACCATGTTCGGGACTGTTCCACGAAGAGGCGTCGTTCTTCGGGGTCGGCTACAAAGGTGGCTGCGAGCGGGACAAGGTCGGGAGAGCACCGAAACGCCGAAAGCAGATTGAAATTGGCGCCCTTGAGGCCTAGCCGTGCTGCAATATCGGGCTCCGATGCGCCGTGGTCGTAAATCTGCTGCTTGTAGTCCGCGCAGACCGTTACATGCTCTGCGACCGCCGTGATTGTCTGGAATGCGGACTGATCGAGGTCCTGACCCTCATCCACCAAGACGAAATCGAACGGCTTGCATCGAGTACCGCGCACATGCTCCAGAACGGACTCCCTGATCCTCGGAAAGTCCGGTTGTCTGTTTGCGTTGTTCCACGGTCGATTGCCGATGTGTTTTTCATGGTATTCGATGCACCAGCGGTCGAACGTGGTGATGCACTCGTCGTCGATGCCGAGCTCCAAGCATGCGGAACGGATATAATCCTTGAGAACGTTGGTGAACACGAGGATGCGATAGCGAGAGGGGTCAATGTTGTACCGGTCTCGTAGACGCGCGGCCCGGTGCACGAGCACGAGAGACTTCCCCGAACCGGGAGCGCCCATGATAAATCGATGCGATGAGACAGGCGCTTCGACCGCTCTTATCTGCTCGTCGGACAGATTCGCATAGGGAACGAGCCAAGCCATCTGCTACTCATCGCCCTTCATAATTGGTAGATCGCCTTCACTACTCGGGTCTTGGGGGACGTTGCGACGTTCCCGTTCTTCCTTGGCTTTGGCAAGGCGGGAACTGTCTTGGCGTAACTCAGCACCACGGATGTAGGCGTTGAGTTCGAAGTCACTCAATGCGCCGGGCGACGGAAACGACTTGAACGCTTCAGCGAGAAACTCGGCGCGACCGATTTTATCACCTTCTTCGCCGGCAAGTCTTGCACGAAGCACCAGATAGCTCCCCTTTTTCTCGCGGGCGATTGCCTCGTCGAGCGCCTTGATGGAATCGGTGCGATTGCCACGGCCGTGGAACATCAGGGCCAAATTGTAAAGCGGGGCTGCGATGCGTGAGTCCGTTGATGCAGCTTCTCGGTAGAGACGCTCGGCGCTCTGGTGATCTGACATGTCGCCGAAAATGATGGCCATGCGGTTGAGGAGCCAACCGCGATCATGATGCCCTGCGAGCTGTAGAGCCCTGAGTAGTTCAAGGGCGCGCTCGCGTTGCCCGAGTCCCGCGAGCAAGTTGGCGAGTTCCCATATCTTGTCATACCTTCGGGTCCCAGAGAAGGTGCCGTTGTCTATCTGTCGTTCGAGTTCTTCCGCTTCAAGTTCCTTTACCACCGGGTTCACGACATGGGTCAAGGGATTCTCGAGTCGAGCCTCGAAGTACGGAGCACGGGGAGCCTCCCGTTTGAAGAGTTCGAGTTCCAGCACCTGGTTTGCGTTGTAGCTGAACTGAAGTCGTAGGGGTTCCCCCTCGCTCACTGGAGGCGTGATGTACCACGGATTCCGAAACAGGAGTCGCTCTTCTTCTCCAGCAACCAATTCGACCCGAAGGGTAACATGTTCGTTCTCGCTGCTACGGGGAACCGCAAGTTCGTCGAGTGTCGCTTTGCGACCGTCAGGGGGAAACGGAAGCGGCGTTCCCCGGGATATCAGGCGCAGGAGACCGCGTTCCGTCTTGAGCGCGATGTCATCCTGGGTTATCGGGCGCACGAGGCCAGTGACCCCTGTGAGTGATTTCGCCAAAGCTTGCAACGCGGCACCTCGCGCGACTGCAAGCTTGCGGTCTTCGGGATCGCTGGGTTCCATGATATCCGCGCACCGGAAATACTCGGCAAGCTGGTCGCGGCACATCGGGATGTTAGAACTGCCTCCGGCCAGAAGGACGGCATCAATATCATGCGGTTTGACCTTCCCGCGTGCCAAAGCGTCGCTGATCGGCGCGAAAATCGACTGTTCCCTTCGATACTCCGAGGTTTGGGCGTAGTGAACGTTACGGTCGAAGAACGACGAGAGAATGCTGTCGAACGCGGGGCCGTACAAAGTGGGATTGCGCAGTTGGAGCACCTTTCCCGACCGGAGCGGAATGTCGCAGGCATTGGGTAGCACCCTCTCAAGAGGGTCGGCGAAGGAGACGTTGCCCGTATTGAGCGCCCGGCGACGCTCGATTTCGCGGCACAGCCCAATCTTGAGAGACTCCGCGACGGAGCGCAGCGCAGGCTCGATGTGATTTTTCTTGTCGTCATATCCGAGATCGCCTTGGCCGAGTGAGTTCTGCTCAACGATCTGCTCAAGGAGGGGGCCATAGACGATGGCGGCGTCCACATCGCCACCTCCCAGGCGGTGGAAACGAGAGACCGACAGTGGAGAAATTCCGAGTAAGCCGTCAGCGGAACCATCGTCCAGTTGGAACACGGCTATGTCGCAAGTACCGCCACCGTAGTCGAACACGAGGAGCCTGGCCGGTGAGGGGCGTTTATCCGCCCCGCGGTGCAGGGTGGTGGCGAGATGATCTACATAGGCGGCTACGGGCTCGTCGAAGAGGTCACCATCTCGGAGCTCCAGTCCAGCGAGTCCGGCCGCTTCCATGGTTTCCTGGCGCTGCGCCGCCTGAAAGGAGGCCGGAACGGTAACGACGACAGCGTCCGGCTTGGGTTCCCCGGCGGCCTCGATGAGAAACCTGATCACGTGGGCACCGATCTGTGCCGGCGTCTGGTAGCCTTCTGGCGCACGGCGATAGCGTCGGCTCGTGCCGATCTCGTTCTTGGTTTCCACCCAGTAGTCAATTCGTTCCTTAAGCCCGAGTTCGGGACCTCGCGCAATCAGCCGTTTGGCTCCCTCTCCGACGAATCGCTCGCCGTTGTGCAACGTGACCACGCTGGGCACGAGGGGACCAGTCAACCAACCGGTTTGGGTCTTCTGATCGACTTCCAGACAGGATATCTGCGCCTCTGTCGGGAATGCAGGATCCCATAAAGCCTCAGCGACGGCGGAGTTGGTCGTACCGAGATCTATTCCCAGAACTCTGACTTTCCGATCAGGCAAGGCGTCGGATTTAATCCGGTTCAGAAGCCAGTCGATGTTCATGTGCGTCCCCCATCTGGAGGAAGGTGACACGTGAGATCGCTAACCTGCACTCGATCGAAAGTGTCGTGATGGGTCGACGCGTAAGGGGGCTGGGCCGAAATTCGTGGAGCGGCAGCAGATCCTGCCCCAGCCCGAGATGGCGGACGCGGTCCAAAGCGTCTGCGTCGTATCGCTGGCTTGGTCCGGGTCGATGATTCTGGCCCCGGCCGTTTCGTTATCCCGATCCCGGCCTCCGTGCGGGAGGCGTGATGCCGGTATCGCCTGACGCTGGACCGCGCAATCGCGGAAGGCGCGCTTTCTTGATGAAGATCAACTATTGCTCTCATCCAGCCCTTCTCCGGTTTCGGATTCGATCCCCATCCAGCAAAGTAATTCTATATCGTCGCGAGTGATGGGCGAGAGGGGTGATGGAGGTTCTGCGGGTTCGAGCCCGGTGTCGAGGATGCGGTCGATCAGGAACTCCGAAAGTGCAGCACCTGAACGTTTTTCCCCGGCGAACCATTCGCGCAGCAGAATTTCCTCACGCCGAGGCCAGGGAGATTCGAGAATATCCAGCGCCCGGTTGACACGTCCTTCCGACGTGCCCCCCGGCGGATTGCTTCGGATAAACTCGGCCACGCGCAGGTTGAGCGGCCTTACTCTCGGCTGCAGGTTGACCGGGTCGGTCTCGTGCATCCATTCCGACCAGATATCCTCCTGCGCGACGTCCCAGAAGTCGTATACACGTTCCTGAAGACCGTCCGGAAACCAGACCGGCATATTCGGATCGCATTCGATCAGTCTGAGACAGGCGCCAATCTCGCGGACCGTGGCGTCTTTCGAGTTCGAAACGCCCCAGCTGTTATCTGCGGGCACGAAACGCAAAAAGGTGCGTTCGCGGACGACAGCACAGAAAAACACGCCCCGACGGCTCCCCTTCATCATGCCGGACCCGATTTTCCAGGGGAGGTTGGCAATCCGCTCGCGATCCTGTTCCAGTGCCTTGCGAAGCGTCTGGCGATACTCCTCGCCGCTTTGAGCCGCGCTGGCGGTGCCGCCGCGCTCATAGAGAGAGGCGTCTTCACGCAACAACTTCTCAATCTCATCCCGCGTCTCGGTGAAGACCTGCCGCCCGCGCGCTGCACCCTCAATGGGAGCCTCGACGCCAACGCTCGCTGCGGCCATTGCAAGCTTGTCGAGAATCCTCTTCTCCAGATTTAAAAGCCGGTCGAGTCGGTCCGTCGGAAAGATCGTGCGCAGGAACACGCGGTCGTGCGGACTGCCGATACGGTCGATGCGCCCGTGCCGCTGCACGAGCCTCATCGGGTTCCACGGCATGTCGAAATTGACGATATGCCGACATTGCTGAAGGTTCACGCCTTCGGCGAGCACGTCGGTCGAGATCAGAAGGTCGTAAAGGTCCGCGTCCTGTCCGCGCGGCGCCTCCATCGAGATCGGGGCAAATCCCTGCACAGCCTGTTGTCGAGAGACTTCCGCCAGATCGCCGGACCCGCTGACAGCCACCATGCGGCCTCGATAGGACGCGATTTCAGCTTGCCGGTCGAGTTCCGCTTCGAGGAAGTCGCGTATCCATTCGACCGTGTCCTCGAAGAACGAGAACACCAGCACCTTGCGCCTTTGTGCCTCGTCCTTGCCGTGGACCGCTTCTTTCTCGGCCTGCTGCGCAATAGCAACGAGTTCGTTCGCCAACGCCCTGAGTTTCGGGTCACGGTCTGGGATGATTCCGGCCGTCTCCTCGGCCAGAGCCCGTAGCAAAGCACGGTCTCGCTCTACATCACGACGCAGCCGTTCTACTTCGTAAAGGCTGGCGTCGCTCCGATGTTCGGTTCCGGAAAGCACATCCTCGAAAACCGCCTCGTCATCCGCCGAAAGTTCTCTCATGAACGCGGTCGTGACAACGTAGCCGGCATTCAGGGCCTCGAGGAACGCCTCATGCTCCCGAACCATTTTCGCCACCGTCTTTCCGAAGGCGAAAGCCGACGACTCGAACCGCTTGAGCAGTCCGGAGCGTAGAAGCCCGACCATCGCCTGAGCGCGGCTCAGCTCTTCGTCGTCGGCACCTTCAAGGAGAAAGATGTCCGGCATGTAGCGGGCGAAGGCGATGGCGTTTTCGCCGTCAGGATCGAGAGCCGCTTCCAATTGGTCGAAAAAGCCCGGCAGCAACTCGTCTAGATTGTAGCGGACGCTGATCGCATGAGGCGCCGGGAATACGATCGGCATCGGCCTGCCGTCTGGACCCGCGATGTTGTCGCTGGCATAATGCCTCCGGACAAATTCACGAGTCCGCTTGACGGTCGTCGCATCGATAATCGGGTAGAGCACGTCCGGGTTCAGGTTTGCCGGGTCCTCGCGCATGGCGCGTTCGAACCGCGCGCGAACAGAGAGAATCCCCTTATCCGCGAAATGGGCGTCCTGGCGCACGAAGAAGCGGATCAGGTGGAAGAGGTCCCAGAGCGAATTGTTCACCGGCGTCGCCGTCAACAGCAGCAGGTCGCGCCGCTGGCCGAAAAGCAGCCGCCGCAGCGCCGCAGCGCGGGTAGGCGCATCCGGGTTGCGGTAGTTATGCGCCTCGTCGACCACCACAAGTTGGTATTCCTCCAACGGTCTCTGGAGCTTGACCTGATTGGCGTCAGGCCGCTGGGTGTCTTTCAGTTGGACATCGCTCGCCAGTTCCTCGAAGGAAAGGCATTCGACGAACAACTCGAAGCGGGTCAGAAACTGCCTCCACGTGCTGTCACGCAGCGCCGCCGGGCAAATGAGCAAGGCGCGTTGCCGGTGCTCGCGGTAGATCTGAAGGACTTCGCCGGCGATGAAGGTCTTTCCGAGCCCTACCTCGTCGGCAACGATGGCGCCGCCGGTGTCGCGGATGAGACGAAGTGCCCGTGCAACTCCGTGTTTCTGAAAGCTGGTAAGCGGCAGGTCGCCGTCGTTTCTGGCGTCCTCCTCGACCTCCTCACCATAAAGTTGCCACAACACCCGAATGAATATCTCCCAAGGCGTACGTGGCCGCAGGGCTTCCTCGAAGACGGTGGCGAGGTCATAAGGCTCGGCCTCTTCCCAGAGATCATCGAACCACTGTTTGGCCCGCCCGACGACCGGACGGTCGTAATGCCCCAGGTTAAGTTCCAGATTGCGGGTCAGGCCGGCGCCGGTTAGGTTGGACGACCCGGCGATGATCCCCTCGGGCTTTCCCACATTGCCCTCTGCCGGGCTGAAGACATAGGCCTTGGCGTGCAGAAACGCTTTCTCGTAGCGCCGTACTTCCATGTTGCCCGCCTGCAACGCCGCGATCAGCGAGCGGAGCGCCATGCCGCTGGACATGGTAAAGGGCGTGCGATCCCGCTCCCATCGCAAGGCTTCGTCCATGCGATCCAATCCGGCGCGTATGCGACGACTCTCGAATGCGGCTTCCGTCTCGTCCAGGCGTCGACGCTCTTGCAGGGTGTGGGCCGCGAGATCGGCACCGAGCATCAGTCGGACCGTGGGAACCTGCATCAGACGATCGGCAATGAAAGCAAATCCGGCTGGGCTGAAAAACGCCGTGGCGATGCGCACCTCATCGGGCGGGGCGCCCACCCTCGCCAAGTCGTCGTCACCTGCCTGTATGCCCTCCAGCATCTGGCCCAGCGCCTGTGCGAGGGTGTTGCCGTTCAGGTTGTCGATGAAATGCGGGTCGGGCATTCATCGCCTCCCGGTCCAGAAACGGTAATGGCGCAGCACCCCGTCCAGGCGGTCCTGATAATCCCAGCCCTCGTGGAAGGTCTCGAAAACATGAACGAGCTGAGACTCGCTCAGGCCGTAGAGATGGGCGACCACGGCGTCGAGTTCGTGGATCATGTCGTCCTTTTCGTCAGCCGAAAGGGGACCGCAATCGACGTCGACGGCTTCCGCCCAGTCCGCGAAACGGTCGTCGGGGCAGGCCAAACGCCCGGCAAGCGCGACAACACGTTCCCAGCGCACATCGTCCCGGGGCGTTCGCGGGATCGGGAATGGGTTCAAGACGAAGTAGTTGACGTGAGTCTCGACAAAGCGGCGCGCATACCAGTCGAGCGGTATCGACGACAGGATCCCTACCATGAAGGCTTGATCCATTTCATCGCCACGGGGCCAAAGCAAATAGGGCGCCTGGTTGCCAATGAATACTTTCGGAGGCACCAAACAGGCGATGACGGTCCTTTGGTTGGTCCGATTCGTTGCGTCCCGAAACGCCACCCGGGGAGAAAAGCATGGCAGCGTGGAACGGTCGCGAACATATTCGGCGGTGAACTCGCGATGAGGGCTGTCACGCCGGCCGCGGTTCGCCTTCAGGCGTTTGCTCTGAAGCCACTTCAGGACCGGGTCCGGGTCGGCGTAGGCGTAGTACACCCCTGTATCGGGGTTCCAGAGGTCGAAAGACTCTCCCTTGTAAACCGGCCAATATCCGTCCGAAGGAATCTTGCCTGCGAAGGTCATCAGGTGCTTCTGCGTGGTGGCGTGAAGTTCGGTATCCGGCCGGGCGCGCCACTGGGATGGACCCGGTCGAACGTCATGAACGCCTTCTGCAGCGTGGCGTCCATCTCCCGGTCGGGACGGGC
>MKWU01001877.1_pt1 | contig 34210 bp, 29 predicted proteins | sample 809101 | NCBI WGS metagenome assembly MKWU01 (sample SAMN05860141, study PRJNA318959) | sponge metagenome | host: Aplysina aerophoba | place: Slovenia: Piran, Adriatic Sea, Gulf of Piran | collected 2013-05-07
GGCGACCCTCGCGGCCTCTTCTTCGACGGCGTCACCTTCTGGGTCTCCGACCACGGGGCGAAGCGGCTCGTCGCCTACCGCCCGCCGGAGCCCGCCGAAGAACCCGCCCAGGAGCCCGCCCCGGAGCCCACCGCAGAGACCGCCCGCCCCCCCCCCCCGCCCGCACCCCCCCGAAGACCCCGCCGAGGAGCCCGCCGAGGAGCCCACCGAAGAGCCCGCCCGAGAGGTCCTCGAGCTCGCGCGCAACCCCGACGAGGAGTTCGAGACACCGGGCGCGGTCGGCAACAACAGCCCTCGCGGCATCTGGGCCGACGGCGACGTGATCTACGTCGCCGACGCGAACGACGGCAGGGTCTACAGCTACAACATGCCCAACGCGATCGACGCTCGGCTCGCCTCGCTCGCCCTCAGCGATGTGGACATCGGGGCGTTCGACCCGGCCCGCACCGACTACGAGGGCAGCGTCGCCGAGGGCGTCACGCAGACGACCGTGGAGGCGGAGGCCGTGCAGGCCCGCACGGAGCTCGCCATCGACCCGCCCGACGCCGACGGCCGCGCCACCAACGGCCACCAGGTGGCCCTCGAGGACCTCGACGCGATCACCGTGACCGTCACCTCGGCGGACCGCAGCCGCACGCGCGTCTACCGCGTGCGCTTCCCCGAGGCCCCGGCCGAAGAGCCCGAGCCCGCGTGGGACCCGGACGGCGACCCCTGGCCGCACTGCCTGCGCGGCGCGGTCTCCGCCGGCTTCAGCCTCGTCGCCTTCGAGGGCGGCAGTGTCGCCGAGTTGGCCGCCTGCGCGGAGGGCCGCGACATCACGGCCCTCTACGTCCTGCACGAGGGCGTCTACCGCTCCTACATCCTCGGCGCGCCGGAACTCGTCAACCGCGCGTTCAGCGCGCGCTTCGCCGCCGGGCTCCCGGTCATGACGCCGCTGGTCGCCGGCAGCGACGGCCCGCCCTCGGCGGACCCGTTCGGCGCTGAGCTCGACGACGCGGGGCCGCAGCCGTGGCCGGAGTGCCTGCGCGGCACGGTGGGCGCGGGCTTCAGCCTCGTCGTCTACGCGGGCGGCAGCGTCGAGGAGCTGGTCGAGTGCGCCCGCGGGCGGGGCGTCGAGGCCGTCTACGTCCTCGCGGGCGGCGACTGGGCGTCGTACATCCTCGGAGCGCCGGACTTCGTGAACAGCGCCTTCGCCGCGCTGTTCCCCGACGGCCTCCCACCCGTCACCCCGCTCGTCGTGCGCGGCGGGGAGCCCGGCGGCAACTGAGCCACAGCCGCCCGCGCCTGAACGAGGGGACCGGGTACTTCCACCAGGTACCGGGCTGGCGCCTGAGCTGCGCAGTCGTCCTCGATGGCGGTGGCTGGACCGCGATCGCTGGTTCCGTCGCCGCCGTCGCCGGCCTGACGTTGCTACGCGCGTCGCTGATCTTCGTCCGCGAAATCCTGGCGAAGAAGGTCGCGGCCTCCGTCAAGACGAAACTGCGCGGCCGGCTGTTCGCCCAGCTGCTCCTGCTTGGGCCGGGCTACCTGGAGCACACGGAAACGGGCAAGGTGCAGGCGGCGCTGGTCGACGGCGTCGAAGCGCTGGAGGCTTTACGTTGGGTACTACCTGCCCCACGCCGTGGTGTCGGTGGTTGTTCCCGTCTGCATCGTCGGTTTCATCGTGTTCCTCAGTCCGATCATCGGCGTGGTCGTGCTGGCTTTCGCGCTGGCCGTCCCGCTCATCCCCCGGATCTGGGACCGCATCCTGGGGGAGTACGGGCAGCGGCACTGGGCCGCGTATTCGTCACTGGACTCCCAGTTCGTCGACTCCATGCAGGGCATGGTCACGCTGAAGGCGCTCAACGCAAGCACGCGGCGAGGGGAGCAGCTTCGCGCCGCGAGCCAGGCGTTGTATCAAGCCACGATGGCGCAGCTCTCGATCTCGATGATCCGCAACGGAATGGTCGGGTTTGCGATGAGCGGCGGCGTGGCGCTCGCCGTCGGCATCGGCAGCTTCCAGGTGGCTGCCGGCGATCTGGGCATCGCCGCGCTGCTGATCATCCTCTTCCTCTCGGCCGAGTGCTTCCGGCCCCTCGTCGAACTGGATGCCTACTGGCATGCCGGGTACATGGGTATCTCGGCCTCGACGGGCATCTTCGAGCTCCTCGATACCGAACCGGGGGTTCTCGACGCAGCCGGCGGGCGCACCGCGGCCACGTCGCTCGGCGGAACGATCGCACTCCACGGGGTGACGTTTCGGTACTCGCCTGACGCGCGCGCGGCCCTCGATGACGTCTCCCTCGAGATCCGCGAGCACGAGACTGTCGCGATCGTCGGGGCCTCGGGCGCGGGCAAGACCACGGTCGCGTCGCTCCTGCTGCGGTTCTTCGCTCCCGAGGAGGGCCGGCTGACGTTCGGCGAGATCGACTTCCGCGACATCCCGCTGGAGGACCTGCGACGGTCCATCGGCTACGTCTCACAGGACACGTACCTCTTCCACGGGACGATCGAGGACAACCTGCGGATCGGCCGGCCCGACGCGGCGGCGGAGGCGATCTGGGATGCCGCCGAGCAGGCGAACATCCACGCCTTCATCCAGTCGCTTCCCAGTGGCTACGGCACCATCGTGGGCGAGCGCGGCGCGAAACTCTCGGGCGGCGAGCGCCAGCGCATCGCCATCGCCCGCGCGCTCCTGAAGGACGCGCCGGTGCTCATCCTTGATGAGGCCACGTCGAACCTCGACGGCGCCAACGAGGCGGCGATCCGGGAGTCGCTCAACCTCCTCGCCCGAGGGCGGACAACCCTCGTCATCGCCCATCGGCTCTCATCGGTCGTCCACGCGGACCGCCTCGTGGTGCTCGACAACGGCCGGGTGGCGGAGTCGGGCCGGCATGGGGATCTCGTGTCGCGCGATGGCCACTACGCGCAGCTGGTTCGCGCGCAGCGGCAGGGCGTCTCATGACGACGATGGCCAGCCCTCCGACCTCGCCCGCGGACAGGGGCCGGCGATTCTCGTCGGGATTCTGGCAACTCCTCTGGATGATCCGGGGGTACTTCGGGCTCATGGGCCTCGCGATCGTGGCGGGCATAGTGAACCAGGGCACCACGATCACGACCGCCTCGACCACGGCCGTAGCGGACGACCCTCTCACCTCGGAGCGCCGCGACGGCGAGTCTAGTTGAAGCCCGGCAGCGCCTCGATGAGCGGCGGTATCTCGTAGCCGGACACCACCAGGAAGGACCAGAGGCCCGCCGTGAGCAGGACCGCGCCGATCGCGGTCCTGCCAACGATGCCTTCGTGAGTCACGATGCGGGTGGCGCCTCCGACCATGACCGCGCAGAGCCCGGCGATGATGAGCCACGTCCATATCGCATTCACCGCCCAATCGAGGAGATGCGCGTACCGGACTCCCAGGGTGATGATGCCGATCCCGAGCGCAGCCGGGTGCTTCGTCGCCGCGAAGATCAGGACCGCGACGACGCCCGTGACGAGCAGCGTCCCGTTCACGAAGTACAGGAACGCGTCGGTGTGAATCATCCACCCGGCGAACATCGTGCCCAAGCCGCCGAGCAGCAGCCTGAGCCAGAACGTGGCGATCCTCGATGCGGGGGCCGAGAGCACACGCGGCCATGATTGCGGGACGGTCATCGGAGTTGCTCCGGCGCGCCCGGCCGCAGCCGGCACAGCAGTTCGCGGTGTGACGGGGCGCTGCCTCGTCGCTGGCGCCGCCGGCGATGCTGGTTGGCGGCCTCGAGGCGTCTGCCGGTATGAGTTGCGGGTGGTGGCGGAGGCCGGTGACCGCGCCGGTGCTGGAGGCGCGAACGTCGACGTCACTCCCGACCGGTGCGCCTGCGCGCTGGGCGGGATGTCCTGAAGGACGGTCTCCAGGTCGGGGACCTCTTCCACCGGTAGGGCACAGTACCGCTCGAGGCGCTCAGCCAGCCGGGTCACGGCCTGGTCGGGGGAGCGCCTCAGTCGGCCGAAGAGCTCGGAGCTCCGTGGGTCGGCGTAGTCGTTCCTGGTGAATATCAGGTTGTCCTCGTCATGAAAGTCCCAGAGGCCGGGATCAGAGGCGATGGCGAGCAGGCTGAGATAGATCACGAGAGAAGGAAAGTTGTCGACGTTCTCGTCGTAGTGCTCCGGCGACCGCTGTGGATGCTGGTAGTTCTTGTGTCCCAGCTCGGGGCTTCGCTCGCCGCGAAACGTCGGCAGGAACATGCCGTCGTAGTCGACGAGGCGGATGCTCCCGTCGCCCTGCACCAGGACGTTGCCATGCTGCAGGTCGTTATGGGCGATGCGCAGCCCTCGCAGGCTCGCGACCGGGCCCCCACGCCACTGGGCGGCGACGCGCCAGAGCGCGTCGGGCTGGTCGACCCTGGAGCCAACGAACCTGCTCAGCAGCTCGCCATCCACCCACTCCATCCTGACGATGGGGTACGTAGCTCCGCGGATGCTGATGCCGCGTTCGACGTACTCGAACTGGACGAATGATGGAGGAAGGACGTTGAGCAGGTAGTTGCTGAGTGCGCCGTAGCGGGACTGCTGGTCACTGACCTCGCGGGTGAAGCAGCGCACGGCGAACGTCCGGTCTCCGAGGGACACGGGATACACGCAGGCGAAGGCCCCCGAGAACACGAGCGGCATGCCGCGCTGATTGAGCGATACCTCCCCGGCCTCGAGTTCGGTGTCCTTGAAGCACAGCCCGGGGTTCTGTACCGCCTCGCTGAAGTCGGTTATCCCCGGCCAGGGCATGGAACCTCGCCTCGTGTCACCCCACGCGATCTACGCAACCCTGATGATGACCACAGTCGTGTCGTCGTTCCGCATCAACCCTGCGCGGCGCTGCCCCTCCACCCAGGCAGCCCAGCCCGACGCGTCCAGGGCGAAGAGCTCGTTCCAGGGCTGCTGCCCCTTTGCGTTCCTGTCGAGGAACCAGCAGGCCAGGGCATCGGAAGCCAGAATGAACGAGTCTCCCGCCACGCACTCACCTTCGATCTGATGCACGTCTTCCCGGAGTGCTCTCGTGTTGTCCGGGTTGCTGCAGACCAGGGTGGGGCTGTTGTCGAACTGTGCGGTGTCTTCCAGCGGGAAGGACAACCACAGACGATCGCCTCGAACCACGAAGAGGCAGGTGTCCCCCACGGCGACCGCTCGCCAGGAGAGGAGCGATGAGTTGCCGGGCACAGCCGCTACCGTCAGTCCGAGCAGGGTTGCGAAGGCGCCGGCCCGAGCTTTCGCCTCGCCATGCCAGGGAATGCGATCCCACGGAACGAGGGCGCGCCACTCCTCCTGCGCCGGGGCTAACCAGGCATCCAGGGAATCCCTGGCAAGGCCACAGACATCCGGCGGCTGCGCGACGAAGGCTTCCGCGAGTACGTTCGCCCACTCCCGTGCGAACGCCGACTCGCTGGCGCCGTCGGAGACCGCCACCCTGGCAGTGCGACGCCCTGACGCGCCCATCCGCTGGGGGTAGACCACCCGCGAGGCGTCTTCGTACTCCTCGGGGGCGTTGCCGGCCTTGGGCAGCCAGAAACTCCTGGGAGGTCGAACGGCCACCTGCATCTCCCGACGATCAGTGCAGGTCCGAGGCTGCGCGCGTCCCGATATCGAGGAACTGCACGAGCGCCACCATGTCGGCGTTGTAGACGTAGCCGCGGGAGCCGGACAGGACCGGCAAGCCCAGTTCGCCCGCCAGCTTCACGACCGGATCGGGGAAGACCGACGACATGCGGAACATCTGCGCAGCGTACTCGTCGGGAGGCGTCTCGCTCTCGTCGGACGGGTACTGGATCGGCATGGCGGACATCGCCGAGAGATGGGCGTTGTAGACCAGCACGTTCCCGTCGTTGGTCGACATGGCCATGATCCCCTCGGCAAGGGACACCGGGTTCCCGTCGGTGGCTGCCCCGTCGGTGATGCTGATCAGCATGGGCGGGTACGAGTCGGGATGGCTGGAGATCCAGTCGCTGAGCGCCTGTGACGCGAGGGCGAACGCCCCGCACATCGGTGTGCCCCAGCGGGCTTCGGGGCGCAGCCATACCGGGAACCTGCGGGTCGTCTCCACGACGCCTCCTGCGCCGTCCGGCTCCTTGATGTCCCGCTCCTCCACGGTGGCTGCCTCCACCACGGCGCTGATGGCCAGAAACGGCGCCTCGGGCGACGTGCCCGGCAGGGCCGACCGGAGATCCGGCTCCCCCCGCTCGTCCGTGGTGTAGGTGAGGACCCCGATGTGGAAGTAGTCGCGGACGTCCATCCCCTGCGAGCAGCGCTGGGAGATGGCGTCGAGAATGCGGTTCACGGCGTCGGCCGCTCCGTCCATCTTCCGCAGCTCCGGTTGACCCCCCAGCGCCTCGGACATCGAGCCGGACTGGTCGATCAGGAAGAGGAAGCAGCCGGGGTTGTTTCGGCTGATGTCCGCGGTGTAGGGCATGTGGGTCACCTTCTCGCCGGCCGTGCAACGCTCCGACGGGCCGCGCGTATGTCACTTGCAAAGGAACGGCTGCAGGGCGGCAATGTTCACCATCGGCTGATGGCCAACCGCCTCAGCTCGCGCTGCCGCCCGAGATCGAGCCGGTCCATTCGTCCCGTCGCGACGACCACTTGCGCTGGCACGGGATGACGCTGGAGCGGCTGCGCCTGGCTCGCCGCACCGGGTGCCGACGAAATGGCCGCGCGCTGGTCTGTGGACAGTATAGCACTCCCCCATCGGTGCACCCTTGCTGTCACCATACGATCACGCGTAGTTCACGTATGACGAGCGTCGCTCGCTCCATACCCTGGACGCAGACCGTCCCGGCAGACTGGGCACTCATCCCCGACGGCATCGAACCCGGCGACAGCTTCCGGCTGTTGTTCGTCGCCTCCGCCACCAGGGACGCTTCTTATGCCGATGTCGCCGACTACGAGGCCCCATGTCCAGGCGGCGGACAGGGGTAGCGCCAGCCTCAACCCCTTCAAGGACCGTGAACGCAATCCGCTCGCCGAGGGCGCACCGCCCGGTGGCCGACCCGGACGCTCCACACGCAGACAGCATCGGGGGGTACCGCGACCGGAGGCCCCCGGTGGCCCGCGAGCAGAGGTGGACTCGCGTCGTCGGGCGTTCGCGTTTCCGGCACAGCGAAGTGAAGATGATCCGGATGGGCTGCGACCGGAGGAAGAGGACGTCCTTCCCGCTCTCGACGACGCGGATGTCGCAAGTGAGCTGGTGAACTGCGGTGGCTCTCACCTGGCGCTGATCGGCTAGAACTGGCCCTTCCGATGAGGAGAGGCGTCGCTCCATCGCCTGCACTCGCGGGCCGGGGTGGAGCAGCCCCTCGACCGTGACTTCGTCCCGGGTGGCTGCCACGCTCAGCCGCACGGCCTCCATGACGCGCTCGTACTGCCCCGGCCCGGCAGTGCCGGGCGCGCGGCGATCGCTGCGCGTGATGCAGGCTCGCACGGTTGCCCGCGGACTGCCTCCAGTACGTCCTACCGTTCCGCGGCAGGCCCTGCGAAGGTGATCACGGCGCTGATGGTGACGAGGCCCTCCTCGACGGCTACGCCGAGCAGGAAGGTTTCGAGAGGCGCCACGAAGGGCTCTGCCGTCTCCCGGTACTCCGCCAGCTCCGTCTCGTCCACCTGGTCGAGGGCTTCCTGCACGATCCGCCTGATGTTGGCGAATGCCACGAAGTCGGTCGAGCCGCCTACCGCCTCCAGTGGACGGCTGAAGGCGGAACTCTCCCGCAATGACGGTACGTCTCCCCGCTCCGCCTCGGCGGCCTGCCGAAGGGACGTGAGGGTCGTCCCGACGACGACGTAGTCGTCGAGTACCACATACCCCGGGGTGAGGCCGGCTGGTCCAGGCTCGTCGTCCAGCTCCATGACCACGGCATCAACTCCCTCGATGTCGACGCCGCGGAACTCGATGCCGCCATCCTCCAGGGCGCCCTGAATCCTCGTCATGCCGGAGAGCGCTTCGTCCCGGTCGCTGAAGCCCACGTACGCGTTGGCGTGGATCTCCTCGGCGCTGAAGGAGGCGCCGGCCGGCAGGAGCAGCGCGAAGGCCATCTCCCCCGTCATCCAGCCGATGACGTCCTGCTCGATGTCGATCCCGATCTCGGCTTCGATCTCCTCGACGGCCTCGTCGAGATCGAGGTCGGGGAGGTCGGCGACCTCATCCCTGAACCGCTCCCACCCGTCCTGCACCCCGACGAAGGAGAGCAGCGCAACGGTGTCCTCCGGCGCCAGTCCGGCCGACCCCAGGGAGTTGCCGGCAACCGGCACGAACAGCTGGTCCGAGACGGGGTAGTCGAAGGAGGTCGAGACGAGTATTCCCCCCTCGATGAAGGACGAGGAGGCCACGATGAAGTCGGGCAGCTGGTCGGTGAAGTCCTGCAGGCCGTCCGTGATGTCCTCGGCGACGACCTCTCCCGCCTGGTCGACGATCCCGGCGACGTCGACGTACATGAGGCCGAAGCGCGGACTCTCGGCAGCCTCTCGCGCCTCCTGGAACCCGGGGTCGTCGAACAGCGAAGGCCGTGCCGGGCCGCCGTCCATCCTGTCCAGTGTCGATTCCAGCGTCCCGGCAGCGGCGGCAACGACGACGTAGTGATCCGCAAGGGCGATGTAGGCGCTGACCTCAGCGGACGGGTCGACGACGAACGTGAGGTGACCGCGGGTGACTCGCTCTTCGTAGTCTATTTCGCCGGCCTCCTCGCCGGAGGCCATCAGCTTGCGCAGGAAGGATTCTGCGGCAGCCTTGTCGGTGTGGCCGATGAACGCCACGACCTCCGGGTTCTCTTCGATCCCCTCGAACGTCGGAATCGCTACGGCGATCTCCGGACCCAGCCAGGGGAACAGGTCCTCCTCCAGGTCGATACCCGTCTCTTCCTCGAAGTCCTCGTACAGCTCGTCCAGCTGCTCCTCGAACCTGGGGTTCTCCTTGAACAGGTCCAGGATGTCTCGTGCCTTGAGCAGCTGGCCCGCGCCGGGACTGAGATTCATGGATGCGTAGAGCGATGTCTCCGCAGGCAGATACCTGGCGGTCTGTTCCGGCGGATGCGAAAGGGACTGGACCTGGATGAGGAAGTAGGCTCCGACGCCCGCGGCTGCGCCGAGGACCAGGACCAGAGACCCCGCAATGATCAGTAGCTTCTTGCTCATACGATCGACCCTCTCTACCCGGTGAACGGGTGGCCGCTCCCGTGCTGTGTGTCAGCTGAAAGCCTCGGTCGCGCTCCGGGCGCGATCCGCGGCCTCGGCGCAGAACCGCAACCGCTCGAACTCGTAGAGGCCGAGCTGCGCCTCGAGCCGGTCGGGCACGCACCCGCTCAGGGCGTTGCCGCCGAGCCCGAGCGCGCTGAGGGCGGCAAGGTCGCCCAACTCGTCCGGCACGTCGCCGCTGAGGCCGTTGTCGCTGAGCCAGAGCTCTTCGAGGTTCGCGAGCCGGCCCAGTTCGGGCGGGATCGGCCCGCTCAGCTCGTTGTCGGCGAGCGAGAGCTCGCGCATGCCGGCAAGGCCGCCCAGCGCGGCCGGGATCTCCCCGCTGAGGCGGTTGCTCCCGAGGTCGAGCACCTCGAGGCTGGAGAGGTCGCCCAGCGCCGCCGGGATCTCGCCGGAGAGGTCGTTGTCCATCAGCAGCAGCACCACCAGGCCGGTGAGGTCGCCCAGTCCGGGCGGGACGGCCCCGGTCAGTGCATTGTTGTTGAGATTCAGCGCGCCGAGCCCCGAGAGTTTGCCCAGCCCCGGCGGGATCACGCCGCTCAGCCCGCGTCCCTGCAGGAAGAGCCCGGCCACGCGCGCCGGCGAGCCGTCGAGGAGGACGCCCTCCCACTCCTCGATCGGCACGTCCACCGACCAGTTGAGGCGGGTGTCGCCGCGCAGCGCGTCGCGGACCTCGAGCAGCACCGCCCGGTCCGCCTCCAGCTCCGCGTTGCGGCGGACGCCCAGGGTGTAGGAGCCCGTGTCCCAGCCGCCCACCTGCACGTAGTAGCGGGCCGAGGCCGGCGCCTCCCACACGATGCGTGAACCGAACCATGCCCCGACGTCGTCGTTCCAGGCGAGCATCGCTCCCTCGGCGTCCAGGAGCTCCACCCACGAGTCCGACAGCGTCCCCAGCGCCACGTCGACCTGGTAGAGCCGGCCCGCCACGGCCTCGAAGCTGAAGCGGTCGGTGTCATCGAGGTGCTCGATCGCGCCCTCGATCGCGGCCCCGAGGCGCACGGGCGTGGCGCCGCCGATCGAGCCGGCGTGGTCGTCGGCGAGATCGGAGACGGCCACCGTGAGTTGGTAGGTGCCGCCGCCCCAGCCGCCCACCTTCACGTAGTAGCGGGCTGAGTCTGGCGCCTCCCACACGAGGCGCGCCGCGAGCGAGTCGCCGGAGTCGTCGTTCCGGTCCACGAGCGCGCCCGCGGCGTCGAGCAACTCCACCCACGGGTCGACGAGCGTACCCGGCTCGACGTCGATCTCGTAGACCTCGCCCTGCTCGGCCTCGAAGCTGAAGAGGTCCTCGTCGTAAGAGATTTCCAGCGTGGCGTCGATGGCCACCCCGACCGTCAGCGCGGTGGCGCCCTCCGGCGCACCAGCGTGGTCGTCGGGCAGGTCCGGCGCGCACCGCACGAGGGCCGCCTCGAACGTCTCGACGTCTTCGTCGGTGTCGTCCTCCCCGAATACCGCCTCCCAGTCGAACGCCAGCAGCCACTCGCGCAGGCACGACCGGGCGCCCTCACTCAGGGTCTCCGGCGCGAGGCCTCCGTCCCGCAGCAGGCTCGCCACGAACGGCCCCGGGACGCAGCGCACCACGTCCGCGAGCACGCGCCCGTACCCTTCGGGATCGGCTTCCTCGGCCACCATCGCGCGCCAGTCGAGGCCCGCCACCCAAGCCCGCATGCAGGCCCCTTCCGCGTCGGTCAGCTCCGCTGCGTCGATCCCGGCCCCGTCGAGGATCGAGGCGATGAGCAGCTCGGGGAAGCAGCCGGCGACGCCACCGTAGACCGCGGCCGCCGGGCCGGGATCGGCCCCGGGCAGGGTCGCGGCGACCGCTGCTGCGGCGTCGGCCTGGGCCACCACCCCCCTCGCGCACGCCAGCTGCTGCTCTGTCGGCTCGGCGTCCCGCTCCTGCAGCAGCGGCACCGTGACGGCGGCAAGGAGCACGGCTCGGGCCGTGGGCGGATCGAGGCACGCATAGACACGCACCTCCCATTGCTCCGTCTCGTCCTCGTTGACGACTGGCCATTGCAGAGCCGCCTCGAGCTGCTCGCTGCCGAGCGCGTCGCCGATGCAGGAGCGCTCGACTGCGGTGAGCGTCTTGTAGACCTCTCGCCACGGTGTCTCGCCGTCGATGGCGACGGCGAGGTCGGCGATGGCCGCAAGCGGCTCGGGTGTCCGGCCCGGAGTGGGCGTCGCGGTCGCGGCGGGTGTCGCCGCCGGCGTGGCGGGCGCCCTCGCGGCGGCGGGAGTCGGCGTCGCCCGCGACGCCGCTTGTGTGGCGGCGGGCGTGGCGCTGTCGGGCGTCGCCACAGGCGGCTGGTCATCACCCCGGCAGGCGCTCAGCGTGAGGACGATGAGCAGCCCGCTCAGGGCCGCGAGCCGGCGGCCGCAACGTGGGAGTCCCGGCACCTGCTCGTTCCGCTCGTCAGGCACTGCCATGCGCTCGGCGGTGACGCTCAAGAAATCGGCCTGTTGGTGCGCGGAATGAGCTGGAGCACGAACAGCACCAGGAAACACAGACCGGCTATCAGAGCACCTCCAGCAGGGAGCGCTATGACACTGACGCCTGCGCTGCTGAGCTGTTCGGCCGCGCGCTCGACCTCTGCGACGACATGGATGTACGAGGCGAGAGTGGCGGCCAGACCCGCGGCGGCGATGATCGCCGCCGCGATTCTGGGCAATGCTATTGAAGCGATGCTCGTCACGCCCAGGACGATCAGAATGTAGAAGAACGCGCCGAGCGCGGGCAGCTCCAGTTCCGAGGCCGCCGCTCTCAGGGTGAGACTCGGACCATCCTCCGTCTGGCCATAGCCCGAGATGAGGAAGCCGAACCAGGGCATGAAGATGCTCACGAGCACCAGCACGCCTACGACCAGGCCAGCAATGCCGGCCACGTTCACCCGCACGTAGGGCGGGAGTGTGCCAACCGCCGACGGCGCCTGGGGGCCTGTTCGCGCCGTCTCCGGCTGCGGCTCGGCCTCCGCCTCTGCGTCGGCCTCAGCGGGCGTCGCCAGTCCGGTCGGGCCGGCACGTCTGAGCTGCTGCGGCACCGTGCTCAGCCATGTAATGGTGACCGGGTTTCGCTGCAAGGTATGGCGATGCGGGAACTGCATGGCGGCGATGGCCCCAAACGAGAGCAGGATCAGCCAGAAGGCCGTGGAACTGACGATCAGCAGGATGATCAGGCCCAGCGCGGCTATCGCTATCCGGGTCTCCACCTGCACCGCTGAGGGCGCGAAATAGGTCCCGGCTGCCGCCAGCCCGAGCAGGCCCAGCAGCAGCTGGTAGACCAGTGGCACGCCGAGGATGAACGCGGACAGCAGGATCACGATCCCGAGGCCGGGCACGACCAGTCGTTCTTCGATCTGCATGACTTACTCCGGAAGATCCTGGTTGGCGGCCTGCCTCGACTCGGTCACCGGTGCGCCGACTCTCATGGCCGATCTCCTCTCGACCCTGGGGACCACGAGCAGCAGAGCTGTGCCGAGTGAGGTCCCCAGCCCGACGCCTCCTCCGATGATTGCCGGGTGCGCGTCCAGGAACGCGCCGGCGAACCCTCCGACGAGCAGGCCGAGGACGAACCCCACCAGGGCCAAGCCGCCGACGTTCGCAGGTTCACAGTTCGCGCCACCTCACGCCTGGCGGCGCTCGCGCGCGTCCGTCACGGCGGGCAGTTCCGGATCCTGGTTCCCCTTCGCCGTCACATTTCTACCTCGGCGCGCATGGCGCCTGTTCGTGTCCAGGAGGGGCGGCCCTGTACCTCGCCCGGCGCCGAACCTGCTCTGACTCGTCTCGAATCCTACAGATACCCCTGTGGCCATAGTGTGAAGATCCGGTGACGATGGTGGTGAATGGCGGTTACAATCCTTCCACCGGATGCCCGGGCCGACATGCCCCACCAGCCGCAGATGCACCGATCGATCGAGAGAGGCGCGGCGTTGCACGGAGCGGAGGAACCGGAAGTGGAACCAGAAAGTCAGGCACCGGCAGACCGCCTCTCGCGTATGAGCGAGGCCAGCACCCGGATCACCGAGACCCTGGACCTGGACGCAGTGCTGCAAGGCGTGGTAGACGGGGCCTGTTCCCTCACTGGCGCCCGGCGTGGCGGCGTCACCGTCCTCGAGGACGGCGGACAGCCGCCCGTCTTCATCACTTCCGGCCTGACTCCGGTAGAGCGCCAATCGCTGTTCGAACTGCCCAAAGGGCCCGAGTTCTTCGAGCACCTGAGCAGCCTGCCGGAGCCGCTGCGGGTTGCGGACTTCTCCGGCTACATGAGGGAGCTGGGCCTGACGGAAATCGGCCCGCCGCTGGGACCAGTGGGGGCCTTCCTGGGGTCGCCGGTTCAGCACCTCGGCCGCCGTGTGGGCAATATCTACCTGTCGGATAAGCAGGGCGACGCCGAGTTCACCCCGCAGGACGAGGGGATGCTGGCGCTCTTCGCCTCCCAGGCGGCGCTGGCGATCGCCAACGCCCGCCGCTTCCGCGAAGAGCAGCGGGCGAGGGCCGAGCTCGAGACGCTCGTCAACACGTCGCCCGTGGGCGTGGTGGTCTTCGCCGCGGCGACGGGCGCGCTCCTGTCCATCAACCGCGAGGCGTTGCGGATCGTGGACGGGCTGCGCAGCCCGGACCAGAGCCCGGAAGAGCTGCTGGAGGTGCTGACCTTCCGGCGGGCCGACGGCAGGGAGGTTTCCCTCAGGGAGTATCCACTGGCGCGGGCGTTGAGCTCCCAGGAGACGGTGAGGGCCGAGGAGATCGTCATCGAGGTCCCCGACGGGCGCCGGGTCAGCACAATCATCAACTGCACGCCCATCCTCACCGACGAGGGCGGCGTCGCATCGATGGTGGTCACGCTTCAGGACCTGGGGCCCATTGAGGATCTGGGCCGTCAGCGGGCCGAGTTCCTGAGCATGGTCAGCGAGCAGTTGTTGGCCCCCCTGACGTCCATCAAGGGCTCCGCTGCCGCCGTGCTGGAGGACCTGACCCAGCTGGATATGGCCAAGGTCCGTCAGTTCTTCGGCATCATCGAATGGCAGGCCGACCGGATGAGGGGCCTGATCTGGGACTTGCTGGAGGTGGCCCGCATCGAGGCGGGGACGCTGCTGCTGACCCCCGAACCCACAGGCCTCGGTTCCTTGCTGAACCAGGCCCAGGCGTCGTTCGTTGAGGGCGGGGCCGGCAACCCCGTGGAGGTAGACCTGCCCCCGGACCTGCCGCCGGTCGCGGCGGACCGGCAGCGCGCGCTCCAGGTGCTGGACCGCCTGCTGTCCATCGCCGCCGGCTACTCCCCGGGTTCGGTCATCACGGTGAGCGTCCGCCCTGAAGACTCTCAGGTGGCGGTGTGCGTGGCCGGCCGGGGTCCGGACCTCTCATCCCAACCCTTGCCACTGCTGTTCCACCGGCTCTCCCCCGCGGGAAGCGGGGGTGAGAGCGCGAACGGGGGCGAGGCCCTGGGCCTGGCGGTGTGCCGGGGCATCGTAGAGGCCCACGGAGGGCGCCTCTGGGTCGAGAGCGAGGGCCCGGGCCTGGGGTCCAGGTGGATCTTCACCCTGCCGGTTGCCGAGGCGGCCGCGCCGCGCGGCGCAGGACCGCCGCGCCCGCCTCCCGCCCGCAACCCGCGCGCAGCTCGGGGCCTGGGGCGCGTGCTGGTGGTGGGCGACGACCCCCAGGTGCTGTGGCACATACGCAACACCCTGACCGAGGCTGGCTACACCCCCGCGGCCACCTGGGACCCGGGGGAGGTGGAGCGACTGATCGCAGTGGAGCGGCCTCACCTGCTGCTGCTCGACTCGGCGATGGCCGGCGCCGACGAGTCGGAGCTGCTGCAGCGCATATCGAAGGTCACCGACGCCCCGGTGGTGTTGCTCTCGGGGCACGGCGCGAACCAGGAGCGGGAACTCGCGATGGCCTTCGAGAGCGGCGCGGACGACTACATCGCCAGGCCCTTCTCACCCACCGAGCTGGTCGCCCGCGTAGGGGCGGCCCTGCGACGGCGAGAAACACAGGAACGGGAGCTGTACCGGGAATCGTTCCAGCTGGGTGAGCTGGCCATCGACTACGCCAGGCGCCGGGTGACGCTGAGCGGCAGGGACGTGGCGTTGACCGACACGGAGTACCGGCTGCTCTGCGAGCTTGCGGTGAACGGAGGGCGGGTGCTGAGCAGGGAACACCTGATGAGCCGGGTCTGGTCGGCGCGGGCGCCTGACGAGTCCGGGGTGGTGCGGGCCTACGTGAAGCGACTCCGCCAGAAACTCGGCGAGACCGCCGACAACCCCAGCTACATCTTCAACGAGCCGCGGGTGGGGTACCGCCTCGGGCCGGCAGGCGAGGATCAGCGCGGGTGACGGGCCGATAGCGGCCTTGTGCGAGCCCGGCCGTCGGGGGGCCGGCCGATTTTCACGGAACCTCCACTCATGGCGTAGTGCGGGTCGTCGGAGTAGCCGCCACGGCGTGGGGCCGGACGCGGGCCGGTAGCCAAGTCCCTCGCGGGACGGCAGGGTGCGGTCCTCGCTGCTCATCGACGGTGAGTTACGTGAACTGTCACGATATAGTCACACATTGTTCACCGAACATCTCACTTCGTTGTGTGATACTGCGGCCATGCGCTGTCTGCTCTACACCGTTCGCGGCGCTTATCTACGTCGTGCGAGCCGACGACGGCTTCACGGTGAAGGACGGGTTCTTCGGATTCCCGGACGGGCACGCGAGGCACTACGAGAACCAGGACCTCTCGCTGAGCTCATCAACATCAATCACAACGGGCAGAGCAAAGCCTCCCGGCTCCCCGTCCTCATCCTCGCCGTCCTGCTGGCGGTGGCCGCGTTCGCCGCCTGCGGTGGCAATGGAGACCCCGGCGAGGCTCCGTCCACCTCCACCCCCGGGCCGGCACCGCCCACCGGCGAGACCATCGCGACGGCTGCCGCGTCGGCCCCCGCCCCCGGCGGGGCCGCCGGCGCCGCCTGCCCCGCCGCCCCCCGCCAGCACCGCACCACAGGCGGCAGGGACGCCGGCGCCCACCCCCAGCCGTGGCGATCAGCCCACCGCCGAGCCGGTTGCCACCGAGGACGGCGGAAGCGGCGGGAAGCCACAGGGGGAGTACATCTCGGTCAGCGCCGGGTATGGCCACAGCTGCGCGCTGAAAAGCGACGGCGCCGTCGTCTGCTGGGGCTGGGACGAGTACGGCCAGGCCTCGCCGCCCGAGGGCGAGTTCACCTCCGTCAGCGCCGGTGGGGGCCACACCTGTGGGGTGAGGAGGGACGGTTCGGTGACGTGCTGGGGCTATGACGAGTACGGTCAGGCCACGCCGCCCCGGGGCGAGTTCGCCTCTGTCAGCGCCGGAGAGTGGCACACTTGCGGGGTGAGGACGGACGGTTCGGTGACTTGTTGGGGCGAAGACGACGACGGTCAGGCCTCGCCGCCCGAGGGGACGTTCGCCTCTGTCAGCGCCGGAAGCGACCACACGTGTGGCGTGAACACCGACGGCGCCGTCGTCTGCTGGGGAACCCACGCATATGGGGACGGTCGGACCATACCGCCCGAGGGGGAGTTTGTCTCCGTCAGCGCCGGCGGCACCCACACCTGCGGGGTGAGGGCGGACGGCTCGGTTGTCTGCTGGGGCGACGACGGGTTCGGACAAGCCTCGCCGCCCGAGGGGACGTTCGCCTCCGTCAGCGCCGGGGGTATCGACACCGTCGGGGTGATGGAGGACGGGTCGGTGGTCGGCTGGGGCAATAGCTTTCGCTTTCTGCGCCCCGAGGGGGACTTCGCCTCCGTCAGCGCCGGGCGCTTCCACATCTGCGCGCTGAGGATGGACGGGTCGCTGGCCTGCTGGGGCAATGACAGCGAGGGTCAAGCCACGCCGCCCTGAGGGCAGTGTGTCTCTGTCAGCGCCCCATTCCGGCGCGCACTGATCTCCTCGGCGCCGCTCCTGCTCCTGCTGGCGGTTCTGCAGCAGCCGTAGTTTCTGCCCAGCTCGACACCATCACTGCCCAGACAACGAAGAACTGGGCACGAACTACTGCGGCTACGTGAGCCGTCGCACGAGGCCCTCTATCACCCGGCGCTCCGTAGGGGATTGCCCCCAGAGTGATAGAGCGCCCGGTGCAGCCGGCGGGTACCAACCGCCAGGTTGGGACGAGAACCAGTAGGGCGAACGTCGATTGGAGGAATGGATACGGAGGGCGGAGTCGACCCTGACAGTGCCGCGCTGGCCACAGTGATCGCCAGCATCCACCACCACAACTCCGACCTCCGGGCCCAGCCGCTGAAGTCGGCGTACTTGCTCAAGACCTGCCGCAACGCCTGTAGAAAGCTCACGATACCATCCGCTACTGCCGGTTCTAGGTTGCCTGGCGACGGCGACAGCGGGGCGGGTGTTAACTGCTCGACCCGGCGATGCGCCTGCTCGCCACCTGCCGTCCCGCCCCACCGCCCGACGTTTTCACGATTTCTTCGCATCCTGCGGCCCATGTGGGGGGACTGCAACCGGTATTCGCCAGTTATGACACCCCACATTCACCCGAATATCACACATGTGGATCGGTGGTGCTGTTAGAATCGGCGCGGATCCCGGAACAGCAGGAAGCGGGCTGCCCGTCCCGGGCGCTCTCCCAGCAGGAGCAACGCATGCAGGACTCGCTGGCGACGGTGGAGCGGCTCGAGGTCTCGGGGGGACGGCTCACGCTCCACAGCGAAGGCGGCCAGGTGCTGATCTTCGAGCGGGCTGGGGAGTAGCCGCATGGCCGAGGCCCCGCTCGATAGCAACGCTCCCGCCGTTCCCGCTGCTCCGCCGGAAGCGGGCGTGCCGACTACCGTACCCCGTCACTGGACAGCGTGTACGTACCCGACTTCCCCGGAGCGCCGGACTTGCTCAGTTGAGGCGTTCCGCGGGCGCTTCCCGCACGGCATCCCCCTGGTGGCGGGTAGCAATGGCAACTGAGGCGGCGGCCCGGAGGCGCCCCCGCTATGGTGCGACGAGTGCCTGACCTGGAGCTCGACTGGCAGCGCTGCGGACGCGAGTGGTGTCTGCTTGCAACCTGCGACCCGCCGCCGCACGTCACCGGCGTCTACCTCATCTGGGCGCCTCTCCCGCTCGTACGCGAGGGCAGGATGGTGTGCGTGGGTCAGGGCGCCATCCGCGACCGCCTCGCCCACCACTGCGGCGACGAGAACGTCGCGCGCCACGGCACGGGCTCGCTGCTGGTGACCTGGGCCCCGTGCCTCGCGGATGCGAGGGACGGGGTAGTGCGGTTCCTCGCGGCCAGGTACGACCCCTACGAGGGCGGGGCCGATACCCGCGCCGCACCCGTCTCCGTGAACCTGCCGATCTAGGTCGGCGCCGTCGTCCCCGTAGGCGGCGAGGCCGTCCTTGGGCAGCTCGCCCTCGACGGCCAGCGACGACTGGAGCTTCTGCGCCACCAGCTTGAGCGCGTCGGCCTGGAGGGTGTTCCGGTAGGCCATGAAGACGACCTGGACGGGCTCGGTCTGGCCGATGCGCCATGACCTGCGGGAGGCCTGCCTCATCGTGTAGACGCTGTAATCCCGTCCCGTACCACCAGATCAGGAAGGTGGGGTGGCGCGCCCGCAGGGTCGACGGGCACCGTGCCCGGCGTCGCGACCGTTGGTCCAGCTGCGCCTGCCTGTGGCGCGCCCGCCAGTCAGCGTTCGTACGGGGTGATCTCCACGTCCTCGATCTCGTCATCCAGGGTGAACCGCCAGATGGCGATGTATCCCCGCTCCAGGTCCCCGTTCGCGTCCCAGTCGATGGAGTTGGCGGCGCCCTCGTAGTCGACCTCTCCACCCTCCCTGATGACACCCAGGGCGTCGGCGACGCCCTCCAGCCCCGGGAGGACCCGCTCGCCCGGAGCGCTCCCGACGCCGCGCAGCTCGTCGCGGATGGCGAGTCCCTCGGCGCTGCCCGCGGCCTCCGCCGCAAGCATGACGGCGATCGCGGCGTCGTAGGTCTCCTTCACGAAGCTAGCCTCCGTGCCCTCGCCGTACTCGTCGCGGAAGGCGGCGTCCCACCCCACGGTGGAAGCACTGTCGTGTGAGGGGCCGCTGGCGGTCCCGTACATGCCGGCCAGCCTGCCGCCGCCGACGGCCGCGGCCAGTTCAGCCCGCTTGAGCGCGTCGCCGAAGACGAACTGGTCGTAGAGGCCGCTCGCCAGCGTCTCGGGAAGGATGACCTCGGCCTCCGGCCAGAAGGTGAGCAGGACGAGTGCTTGGGCCCCGCCCCGCGCGCTCTCCTCGATCAGGTCGAGGTAGCTCTCGCGCAGCTCGGTCGGGGACGCGACGACCACGACGTCGCCAGTCCATGCTTGCTGGAAGGCCTCGGCCAGGCCGCGGCCCCACGCGTCGTCGCGGTAGATCACGCCCACGTTGTCGAAGCCCCGCTCACGCGCGAGCCGCGCCAGCGCCGGTCCCTGGGCAACATCGGAGAGGGCCGTACGGAAGAAGAGGTCGCGGTCCTCGTTCAGCGTGAGCAGGGGCGAGGTGGCAGAGGGGCTGATCACGAGCACGCCGGCCGGCGCCGCGACCCCGACCACCACCAGCGAGTCCGCGCTGCTGTTGGGACCGACGATGGCGTTGACGCCCTCTTCCTCGATCAGGCGGCGCGCCTCCGCCTCGGGGTTGAGGGTGTCCCCCTCTACGAACTCGACCGGGCGGCCGAACACGCCGCCCGCCGCGTTTACATGCTTGATGGCGAGTTTGAAGGCGCGCAGCCGGTCGAGGGCCGTCTCTGTTTGCGTCTCGCTGTTGACGAGCATCACTCCGATCCTGAGCGGCGTGGCCTCCCTGCTGTCACCGCAGGCCGCGACCGCGCTCGCCAGCAACGCGATGGCCGTCGCCAGGGCCAGGGTGACGCCTGCACCCCTCGAGCCTGACGACCCCGAGGTAGCCCGCGCTGCTGACGTTCCTTCAACGGACACCATGATCCCGCCCCATGCTCGGCGTTTCACCGTCTCTTCGCATCCTCCGGCCCCTCTTGGGGGATTGCAACCGCTATTCGCCTTTCGTGTCACCCAGTATTCACCGGGACATGACCCATGGCTCCCGTGCTGCTGCTAAGATCGGCGCGGTCCCGGAACCTCCGCGGGGCGCGGCACGGCCGCGAGAGCTCGGGTACTGAGAAGGTCGATATTGCGAGGTCGAGGAATCCGACCACAACACACGCTCCTGCTCGAGTGTTAGGTCTACTCCCTGCCCTCTTGCTGATGGCCACTGCTCTCGCGGCCCGCGGTGGTGAGCATCAGGTCGTCCCCGTCGTCCCCGTGGGCGGCGCCGCCCTCGGGCAGCTCGCCCTCGACGGCGAGGAGCTGCGGCTCGACGCGTTCAAGGTGATAAACTGAGCCGGCAGGGCCGCCAGGGATGCGGCGCGCCGCCGCCGGAGCGACGCATCTGGCTTAAGCGCTTGCTGCGCCGGAATCGTAAACCATGACCGACCTTCTCCAACAGGCGTTCGACAAGGCAGCGGAGCTGCCGCAAGACGAGCAGAATGCGTTCGCCCGGTTCCTGCTGGCCGAGCTGGATGCGGAGCAGCGCTGGGATGAGCTGCTCGACCGCCCCGAGTCGCAGGACATGCTGGAGCGGATGGCGGACGAGGCGATCAAGGCTCACCAGGCGGGGCGGACGGAGCCTCTGGATCTGAGCCGCCTGTAGCGTGCATTCCTACACGCTGCCGAGCTTCTGGAGCGCCTATCGCCGGCTCCCGGACGCGGTGAAGCAGCAGGCGCGTGACGCGTACGGGTTCTTCCTGCTGAATCCGCAGCATCCGGGCCTCAACTTCAAGCGCGTGGGGAAGCGACGCCCGGTGTATTCGGTGCGCGTGAGCAGGAACTATCGGGCACTGGGCATTCTTGAGGACGGCGAGATCGTCTGGTTCTGGATTGGTCCACACGACGAGTACGACCGGTTGCTGAGGCGCGCCTGAGGCGACCGTCGGCACCCGATCCTGCCTACCGTCGCGTCTGGTGGGAATTGGTGGGCCTACACGTACTGTACTGCGAACTTTCTCTTGGGCGATCTCCCTCTGAACCGGGTGCCCCGCCCCTGCGCCCCTCAGCGGCTGGTCGGCGGACGTGGCCGCCACCGATGCGCTCGGTGGACAAGGACCGCCGGGCTCCAGGCGAAGAGGGTCGCCGCTTCGCTACAACTACCCCGATGAGCATCACCCCCGTGGGTTCGATCCAGCCGTTCGGGCGTGTGAGCACCATCAGGTGTTACCTGGAACGCCGGTCAACCAAGCGCTTGCACGACTCGTGTGCCCGCCACTAGGAACACCGGCCGACACCGTCCATCTGTGGCCTATCCCGGGGGACGCTAGTGCGGCCAGTTAGAACCCGAAGGCGCGAGCAGAGCGGCCGGCCACGGTCCTCGATGGTCTAAGGTCGCAAGTGCGGCCGCACTTCGATAGTATGAAGTGCGGCCGCACTTGAGGAGGTTCCGTCTCATGACTCGACTCCTGCCGCACTCTACGTTGGAGGATGCCTCGCATCTCGACTCCGCCGTGTGGGTGGGCGACGCCTTCGACTTGATCGACGAGGTAGACGAGGGCGCGGTCGACCTCATCCTTACGTCCCCGCCATACTGGGGCCTACGATCGTACGGCTTCGAGTATCGGGACGATATCCTCTTACAGTGGCGGGCCACGGGACCGTCGCCACTCGAGGCCCCGTCTTATGGTTGGTATCGCAACGCTGGAGGCGTGCTCGGCCTTGAGCCCTACCCGGAGTGGTATGTAGCTCACCTCGTTGAGTTCTTCGGTCTGGCGCGAGGCAAGCTGAAGCAGCAGGGCAGCCTGTGGGTGAACCTCGGCGACACGTACTTCTCGCGCTGGAGTAGTATTCGCGATGAGGGTCGGCAAGGTTTCAAAGGTAGGCGCCTAAGGCGTCGCACGCCCTCCGGCGGTTATCTACAGGACAAGCAGTTGTTGCTGATTCCTGCACGGTTCGCCATAGCAATGCAGGATGCGGGGTGGATTCTCCGTAATGACCTCATCTGGTCGAAGCCGAATGTGATGCCGCGCCCCGAGACTGACCGGCTGCGCCTTTCCCACGAGCACTGGTTTCACTTCGTCCTCCGAAACCCGCGAGGCCGCCCCAGCTACTTCTACGACCTGGAAGGCTGCGAGGATGGAGCGCGCGATGTAGTAACCTCCTTCACGACGCGGGGAAGCGACGGCCACACCGCTACTTTTCCGCCAGCGGTGGTACGCCCCCGTATCCTGAGCGCCTGTCCCCCGGGAGGTCTTGTGCTTGATCCATTCTGCGGAACCGGGCGAGCGCTCACAGAGGCACTACAGAGCGGTCGCAGGGCGCTGGGTTTCGAACTGTCAGAGTCGTTCGCGAGCACAGCTCGTGCCGGCGTCTCGACGTGTGTCCCGGTATCCATCGTCGCTCTCCAATCGGACGAACAACAACGAGGGGATTGACGGTGAACGTGTCATCTAAGGCCTCGAACGCTGACATGGAGGCCGTCAAGGAGGTTCTGCGCGCAGCCACTCGGGGGCCCCTCGACCCTGACTTGGAACTTGCTGTGACCCTCTTCGAGCTTTCGGATAGCGACGAAGCGGCCGATGCGGAAGCGGCCCTCGTGCGGTTGGCTCACGGTGCTCGTTCGAATCCACGCTGACCCCCCAGGCCCGCTGAGGGTAATCGATGAGCTTCCTGATGCGAGGCTCTCGATGCTTGAGGGGTTGAATGGCATCGGCAAGACCTTGGCGGTGCGGTTGCTGGAGGTTTGCACCGGCACCATGCCGTACGACCAGCACTCCGCTGCCTGGAGAAGCCTGTGTGACGGGTTGGGACCCGTCACGGTAGAAGTGACCGGCCTCGACGGTGCGGAACGCGTTGTGTGGGTGACCGACAGTGCCGATTGGGAGGTGACTGACGGGCCTACTCCAAGCAGCGACTGGTTCCGGGCCATCACAATTGATGGCCAAACCGCGACTCTCGAAGAAGTTAGGGAACTCTTCACGGTTCACCGTCTCGCTGGGGACGAAGGCATCACGGATACGTTTGCCGCGCGAGCGGAGTCGTACGCAGCAACGGTTCGGCGCTGGATGTTGAGACACACAGACCAGAGTCAGGGTCCCTTGGCAGAGCTTGAGAGCGTGACTGCAGCGGTCCTTGAGACGCTGACGGACTGGTCGCCGGCCAAGTGGCTTGAGTTGAAGAGCGAGGCCGACCTTGCGGGCGATGAGGTGGAGGAGCTGGAGAGCGCCGCGCGTGAGTCGCAGGCGCGACTCACGGGAATCAGTGGAGCGCTCAGCCTCAGTGTGCGCCTGAAAGAGATCCGCCAGCGTGCGCCAGGACTCGAGCGAGACTTGGCGGAGATCAACAAGCAGATCGAGGAGGCGAGAACTGAACAGGAGGCGGCGCAGCGTGAGGTCGCAGGCCTTGCCGCCGAAGTCGGACGTACCGAGCCTCTCAGACGGGAGCTCCTAAACGCGCGCCGGACGTTGGAGCGCAACAGGAAGAAGCTGGCTCAGGCATCGTATCGGGCGGCAGCACAGGCTGCTGCTCTGGATCTAGAACCTGAAGGCAGAGTCGTCGATCAACACATCTCCCAACTAGTTGACCAGGAAGCGGACCTCCGCGAAGAGCGGGCTCGATTAGATGCGACCCCTGCTATGAAAGAGCTATTAGCGGATCTCGCGGGAAGTCTGTCCACTGCAGAGTCACGTGGACTTGGCGGCCAGATCGCCGTCGATGACGTCGACAGTGGGTTCCAGCTAGACGTGTCGCAAACCCGTGCAGGAATGCTGGCCCGCCGGACCTATCTTGAGCGGCGGCCGCCCGCCCCTCAAGCAGCACACATCTCGGAAGCCATTGAGCAATGCATCCAGGATCTTCACCATGCACGTGCGTTGTCGGGCACTCTGCAGGACGTCTTGCGCTATAGGCGACTTGTGAATCGTAATGAAGATCGCGTTGATACGGCCCTCCGAGCGGGGGCGGCAGGCCAAGCTGCAGAGGCTCTCCAGGTCGCCAGCAGGCGTCAGCGTTTGAGTGAACAAAAGCTACTCGATCTCGCGACCCGACGTGCTGCCGTTGCTCAGCGGCTTGGTGTCTCAGATGGCAGCATGAGCGAGCAAGCGATCAGTCAGCAGTTGGGGACACTCCTCCGGAACCTTGGCCTCTCGGAAGATGAGCTCCGGCCTGAATTGACCGACGCCGAAGCCACCGCCACCCAAGCACAACAGGAGCTTGCGACCGCGCAGAACCGCGCGAACGAACTCCGGCAGGAGTTGTCGCGAGCAGACGCAGAAATTCGTCGTGCGGCAACCTCGCTCTTCTCCGACGACAGGCTCGCATGGGTGAGATCGAGCATTGCTTCCTTAGACCACATGACCGATCACTCCCCGAGGGACGTCGAAGAAATGTTACCGACTTTGGAAGATGCGACAACCGTAGTCTCCCTAGTCGATGATAGGCTCGGCAACCATAGAACCCAGCTTGCGGCCGTTGAACGAGCTCTCCACGGAATCGCGCGTCACATTCGAGGACAGCCCCTCGATACTTCCGAGTACGTGGAAGAACTTGAGACCTGGTTGGCCAAGCGGTTTAGTGATTGGTTCAACAGCCCACGTGTGCGTCAGGAACTCCTCCCAGACTCGGACGGCGCCATCAGGGTTGACCTAGCAGCGCGGCAAGTGACTTGGAGTGAGCGCCAAGGAGAGCGCTCTCGCCCCCTCGAAGCATTCAGCAGCGGCGAGCAGGCGTTCGCCTATACTCGAGCACGGTTGGCTCGCCTGGATGAGGAAGGTGCGACAGCAGCTAACAGGCTTATCGTTCTCGATGAGTTCGGAGCCTTCATCGCCCACGATAGGCTCCAAGGGCTGTTCGCGTATCTTCGCGAACGTGCTACCGAGCACGAGCACGATCAGGTACTCGTGATATTGCCCCTGAGCCGCGACTACAGAGAAATGGCTCAGAGCGCGATCGGTTCGAATGCCGAGATGCTGAACGCACTGGCCGACCAGGTTGCGGAGCGCAGCTACTCGGCGCGAGCGCTCATACCGTGACGGGCAAGGACTCCGTATTGGGAATATCTGGTTTCGTCACCCGCGAGCGAGCGGATGAACTAGTATCGGTCCTGACCGAGGCTTGGACCGCCGTCTTCGCGCAAGCCCCTGGAGATTTGAGCAACGACCTGGCCCTTGCACGTCGTTGGTTCGATCCCGTTGCTCAGGGACAGCGACTCCGACGCGAGATAGCCTCTTTGGATCCGCTCCCCGACAGTCTGGTCGATCCCCAACCCCCGCTGACAGTGAGTGTCGGACCCGGACGATGGCTCGTCACACCTGAAGGCCGGTGTGCCCTCGACCTGTTGCAGCACTTGCCCGCTCAGGAACGCGGACATTTCATCGGTGATGACCAGGTAGCGCCGTATGAACGTCGGCTAGCGATCTTGTACCGGGAGTGGTCGCGGCACCGCCTGAACTCTGTGGTTGACCTATTGAGCGGCAGCACGAAGCCGCTGCAGATTCCCGCCGCCGGCATCGTGGTGGCGCTGCTGGTAAACCGCTCCACCGCCGAGGAGCGTGCCCTCGTTCGGTACACGTCTGATCCCGAGCGCAGGGTCATTGACCAGGCGTTCTTTGGCTCGGTTCAAGCGTTTGCGAACGTCCTGGCCCCAAAGAGACGGCGCAGCGGCCTGAGCGCCCAACTCATCAGCGGTTGGATGCTATACGAGGTGCGTCGCCGCGTGGGAAGCGACATGGTGTTGCTCGACGCGCGTGGTGGCCACAACGGTGCGGTGTGGATCAAAGCCGAAGGCATCGAAAACGTGATCGACACGGTGTCACGTGATCTCGTCAGAGGGCATCGTGCTCGTGCAACCGTCGAACGTTTCGCGGAAGCGTTCGACGAGCTCGTGGATCACTTGAGGCGAGACAGTTCCGCACTGGCGGGCTACGGGTTAGCGCATGAGCGCCCGCGCGAGACTCGACGTATACGAGAGAGTTTTGCAGCTCGCATCGCCCACTACCTCTCGGAAGACGCATGAGCACCGCTGTTTCCTTGTTCGATCTCGCTCGCGAGGTCACACAGTCGCACGAGCGCGCCCCCGCTGGCCAAATCACTGTCATCCCAGTCATCGTCGACAGCCTCCATTCTGCGCGACCTGTGCTTCGAGCGTTGTCAGATGTGCTGGAGGGGCGCTTCCTCGACACTTCTGCTCCCGACGCACACTCCGGGACGCCTGATTTGGACGAGCCTGTAGCCGGGACGGAGGATCCGGTGAGACGAGAGGCAGTGAAGTCGACCCTCCAGACCGATGCAGGACGGCGAGTCGCGTTGGTTGACTTACCCAGTGGGCTTCTCGACGCAACGTTGGAGAATCCAAGCGTTGGGGTCGAGCCCAGCCCTGGCGATCGGACCATCACTGCGATCGCGAGGGCAGCGGTACACCGCGACTTGGACCAGTACGAGTTCGTCATAATCGGCTATAGGAGTGGGGTGCTAGACCTTCCGTTCCGTAAGGCCGCTTGGAACCTCATGGTGGATCAGTTCGAGTCGATGCCTAGTGGCACGCTGCGTACATTAGTCGTTGTAGTCGAGGCTGGAATCGACATAGATCTGCACTGCCAGTCCGGGAGGGGCTTTCGCTTCGCCATCGAGAGGGATCGTCTACTGCGACGCCAGGGAAGGAATAATCTGCTTTCCGCTGTCTCGCAAATCATCAGCCACGAGCCCCCCATCGTCTTCTTTCTCGGAGCCGGGTTCAGCGCTTCTTCACACATGCCGATCGGAGACGCCGTCCGTGACGGGGCGATCAGGCGGTTGCTCGGCATCTTGGATGAGGAGTCGTTGCCTTCAGTGGAACTTGCAGCGCGCTTCCACCAGTGGCTCGCCGAGAAGCCCGGGTGGCTCGCGCCATCAGAGCAATCACTGCCTCGTGACGCATTTGCCGCCGGTCTCACCCTCGAACGTGTGCTTGACGCAGAAAGGCGGTTGTATCCCCAACTTCCGACCCTGGCTGAGTTCAAGGCGCTCCACGATCATGTTGTCGGAAGCCCCGGCCCCGCGGTCCTTGCACTCGCCAGGGTCCTTCAGCGACGGTCTGGGCGAGTCATCATCGTCGAAGTGAACTTCGACCTGTTGGTCGAGACGCATGCTGGGGTCACGACGAAAGTGTTTGCGTCTCCGACCGACTTCTCAGTAGCGCCTGACTATCTCGCTCGGTACATCGGGGGCGAGGAGCACGATGTTCCTGTTCTGAAGCTGCATGGAACGATAGAAGACTTCGATACCTGTGTTGTCACACAAGAACAGACCGAGCTAGGGGTGGGAATCGAGAAACTCGAGGCATTGCGTGCGCTTCTAAACCCCAAGGGTCGGTCACGATTGTGGATCTATGTTGGAGCCAGTATGCGTGACCGCGACCTGCTGCGTGTCCTAACCGGCGAGGATTTTGGGCGAGGGCTCGATGAGCGATGGGTCCTGCCCTACGTTGTCGAATCCGTCGAGCAGTATGCAGAGTCGCGGTCGGTTTTCTGGAATCAAACAGACCTTCCGAGAATGGATGACCGCGTAATCACGGAGACGAGCGACGCATTCTTTACGGTTCTCGCAGACGAGTGGCCTTCGTCGTGAGCCTTGTCGCTTCCATGCCACGCTCTCGTCGGCGTCAGTGCGGACAGCGGCCAAGTTTAGGGTCGATCCGCACCAGCTGCGAGTGGCAGGCGAGGACACATCGACATCACACTTGGCGACCCGCTGCCTTGCCCACGACTAGCGGCGACTCAGGCGCTTTCGTCGAGCTGCTCGGGACTCAGTAGACGGTCGGTGGCCGTCACTCCCTGACATTGCTGTCAGGCGGTTCCTGAGTGACCGGAGCCGATCCTCATTCGCCCTGAGGCAGCACGCCTTGTACTTCCGGCCGCTGCCGCAGGGACAAGGGCTATTCCGCCCCACCCGCGTGGAGGATAGATCCTGCAGTCGGTCGCGGAGTCCATCACCACCGTGCCTGTACTCATCCCAAAGATCCTCCCGCACCCGCTCAAGCCCGAAGCGCTCAGCGTAGGCGACACGATAGAAGAACGGGACGACCAGGTCATCGACGAAACGCTCTAGTGCATGCGGGCCAGGGTCAATCTGAATCCCGAGGCAGCAGCTTCCGTCTGAGCTGACGTGAAGGTCCCGCTCGGGTATCCCCAGAGCCTCAGCAATCGAGGCGCATCTTCCGCCTGACTCGTAGACCGCGGGCCAATCAATGGCCGAGTCAGCAACCGTCTCTAGTTCGATCCGCACCGAGAAGGCATCGCAGATACGCCTCTCCGACTGAACTACAGGGTCTGGTGCTGCGCCCTCGATTCGTAAGCGTTCGGTCGTAGCGTCGTAGTGCGCGCAAAAGTCGAGATCACCGGTGACCGCCTTGGTACTCGGGTCGTACGACAATCCCGGGAACGCGTCCCGCAGCCCCTGGAGGTCGCTGTTCTCAACGATCACCGCGCCCAGGGCCGCTGCGGGCGCACCTCACGGGCGGTGACGGTCGCTGCACGCAACTCGCCGAAATCATCACCGAATACGGCCCGCCACTTTTTCACGCTCTCGTTGTGATCCTGTTCGGCGTAGGCGTCGTCGACCTTGAGTGTGTAGGTGTGGAACATGTCCCGGAAGTGGGCGTACTTCCGCTGGTCCCACTTTCGAGTGAAGTCCTCACTCGGAAGAGCCGGGTTAGCAATGGCTGGCATCCACAGATGAGCTTCCAGGAACGAGTCGATCCTGCTCATGACCGTGTGGAGCGCATCCGGCACTGAACCGAATTCCCCGGTACCGTCGACCGTGTTGCCGATCAGCGTGGTCAACAACACCGATGGCGCCGTGAAGTTCCCCTTGTGGTCGCGCATGTACTTCAGGAGGCGCGTCACACGCTTGAGGTTCCCGCCGGTCTCGCGGTTCCTGTCGTTGAACCAGTCCCCGTAGCCGGTGCCGTCAGTAGGCTCGAAATCGCCGGTGTTCCGATTGCAAATGTACTGGGTGCCATTGAAGGAAATGCACGGGACGATGTCCAGGTGAACGTCGCCGGCGTAGTCGAGCACGACGCAGCGAGTCTTCCGACGCGCGATCGTCCGGTAGTACTTATGCTCGCGAAGGCACGCGTAGACATCCTCGATGTAGTCGGACGCGCCCTTCTTCGGCTCGGACTCCACCAGCAGCAGCAGGTCTGCATCGTATTCCTGGCCGTCCCGAACGGGCTTGATGATAGTGCCCAGGGCATAGGAGCCTTGCCGCTCCACACGCCGGTAGCCTGTCAGGTTGTTAGCCAAGTACTCGGTAACGGCCTTGACATGTTCATCCAGCTTGTCAAGTCGCGTCTGATTGAGATTGACGTGGTTCGCAAGGAACTCACCGAAAAACTGCACGTGCTTCATGCTGCCGCCTCACTCTCCTAACTGCTGGACGACCTCTGCCCCATCCGCCATGGCGTCGGCGTGATCGCTCTCACGGGCTATACGGAGCAGCCAAGTGATCCATATACGACGATAGCACCTTCTCCCCGTATTCGTCGACGGCCGCTGCGGCAGCGCTGGGCAGCTCCGCATTTGCCCGTTCCCAGTCATCCAGAGGAATCGGATGACCGGATGCGACCGGCTCGATGCGGTCGACGCGATCCGCGCCAAGAAGCAGTCGTGCTTGCCCCAAGGCGCCCAAGGACTGATAGCGCATCGCCCCGAAGACAATGTCGCGCCACCCGAGGACACCGCCAGCAGTCATCTTCCACCGCCCCACCCTGTACGGCTCTGAACCACACCCAAGACTGAGCACCCGAATACGATCCTGCGGCGCGCCCAGCGCAGTGAGCGCCTCCACCACTCCGACCATGATGGGGTTATTCGCCCAAAGACCGCCGTCGAGGAGGCGGTAGCCTCCATCCTCCAGCGGCCTGAAGTAGGTGGGCGCCGCAGATGTGGCGAGCGCGACCTCCACCATTCCCTGCGATCCGTCCATCTGGTAGTCCGGGTGATGAGGAGTCTTGTACACCCAGATGTCGCCATGCGTGCCGTCACAGGATGGGATGCATAGCCTTGATGACGAGTCGCGCAACGTCCGCGAACCGAGTTGCTGCTGCAGGTGAACCCTGAGGTTCTGGCTGTCGTACATGTGGGTGACGAGCCTGCGTGCTCCCCATAGCCTCGCAAGACGCCCCTTGGGCGGAAAGATGGCCCGTCCATCCTCGACATAGAACTGCAATATCTTCGCGGCTGGAATCCCAGCCCCCAGGCCAATAGCGATGATGCCGCCGGTGGACGTTCCTGTGATGAGATCGAAGTAGCCCGCAACGGAGTCGCCATCGAGGTAGCGGCGCTCCAGCTCGGCCAGCACGGCTGCAGGGAAGATCCCGCGAATCCCGCCACCATCAATCGAGAGAATCCGGAACTCTCGATCCTCTGGCCAATCGAGCGGCCGGCGCCTGGTGGCGAGCGCCCGAGCGGAGCGGGGCTCCGGTACTGTGGGCTGCGCTGCCTCGCTCAACGCCTGACTCCTGCCACCGGTCTCATCCTGACTCGCCAGGCTCCAGGAGGGCGTCCAGCCTGGTCGTCACCCTCCCGCCGAGCTGTCGTGCGCGGTGCCTGTGCCAAGTCAGCCATCCGCCGGCAGCACCACCTGGTAGCACACCACGCCGAGGTCGTCCGGCGTGATGGGTACGGGCGCTTCGGGGATTGCTACAGGGCGCAGGCGGAACCGCTCCACCACCTCGAGGATACGGTTCGCGCAGTCGTTCAAGCTCATCCCGCCCTCACTGTACTCGCGGCGCAGCGCCGACAAGGCACGGAGCACGGGCGCGCCCTGGGGGGCGAGCAGTATGTCTGCGGCGGCGTTGTACTCGGGACCGGACGGGGCGTCTGGCGCACCCAGGATTTCGTTGAGCGCCCAGCGCTGGCTGGCCGGCGGCGTGGGCTGCGGTGCAGGCTGGTTGTGTTCCTCGCAAATGTCGGCGGCGGCGACCGCGAACAGATCCTCCAGATCGACGTCATCCGGCACCGCGCGCGTCTCCTGTCCGGCCGGGTCAATCAGCCGCAGCATTGGCAGGTCGTCGCGATGCAGCATTGCCCCAGACGCCGAAACCATGCGCCAGTAGCGGCGATCGTCCCGTGAGCGACAGGCGAAGAACACCGCCGGTCCCTCCAGCTCGGCGGTCATGCGAGCGATCGCCGACCCGATACCCCAGGGCAGCGCTTCCACCCTTTCGGCCTCACCTTCCCGAACCGCGCGGCGGTAGATGGCACGGTAGAACTCGCCCGCGAAGGCAGCCCCACCCGGTCCCTCGTCCTCGTCGAGCAGGGTGGCGTCACCCCTGGCAAGGCGGTTTGCGTAGTCGCGCATGCCCTCGTAGATACGCCTTGCGCTGGTCTCTGTGGCAAGCACTGGGGTTTCCATGCCCATCGAGGCATTGGCCGCCCGGATCTTCGCCTGTAGTCGGGCCTCAAGGCCCAGGAGTTCATCGAGATCGTCGTCTTCCGGCAACAGGGTGTACAGCAGCGCCGTCTCGTGCGGGCTGCGGAGGCGGATGACGCGGCCGTTGCGCTGCACGACTCGCTGCGGGTTCCAGGGCATGTCGTACGAGAACACCGCCTGCGCCTGCTGGAGGTTTTGACCCTCGGACAGGACATCGGTACTAAGCAGCACGTCGATCTCGCCATGCGCGCTCGCTGTCACCCCTGGCACGGCCGCCAGGTCCGGGCAGAACCGGTCGATGGCTCGCTCGCGCTCGGCCTCGCTCGTTCCTGAACCTACGACTGCCGCCCACTCCCGCCCGCCCAGGAGATCGGGAGCGTTCTCGAACGCCTCCCGCAGGTACTCGGCGGTGTCGCGGAAGGACGTGAACACCACGACCTTCCGCGCCTCCGTCGAGGCCATCACCTCCCGAAGCGCGTCGAGCTTCGGGTCCGGCTGGCCTTCCAGTCGCTCGAGGTGTTCCGCGAGGTCGCCCAGTACTTCTGCGTCCTTCTGCAAATGAGTCAGCAGATCAGGCCGGAACCCCTCGGGGTCTGCCCAATCGCCGGGGTCTTCCAGCAGGTCCGTCACGGTGGCATCGAGTTCATCGAGTTCCCCCGCATCTGCGGGAAGCGGGGCGGCGCCGTCTACCGCTTCCAGGTAGCCGATGCGGGCCAGTGCGTGCTGCCGCATACGCCGCACCGTCTGCAGGGCCGCGTGCCAGGACGATTCGAAGCGTTTGAGCAGTAGGGACTGCATGAGGGCGGCGAGGGCCTCCTGGCGGGCGGCCTCGGAGCCGGTTTCCTCCCGGTAGGAGGCGGGCCGGTACTGCGCCATCGTGAGCGCGCCGGGCGGGAGGTTCCCGTCTTCGTCGGGAGGCGCGAGCCTGCTCGCAATCGCCTGGGCCATGCCCTGGTAGGCGGCGGCGAGGTTGTAGCGCCGCTCGCGTAGTTTCGGTTCCGGAAAACGCACCTCGGCACCATCCGCCAGCCGCTCGCCGGCGTAGTGCTCGCGGATGAAAGCGCGATCGCGGCGGACCGTCAGCGCGTCCAGCAGAGGGAAGAGCCGCGCCGGTGACGGCTCCGGGGCCTTCTCGTCCGCCGCGCGCGACGCGCCCGCGTCGCGGAAGAACTGCTGGAGGCTGGGGATGGTCAGCGGAGCGCCCGCGAAGGCGGCGTCATGCCGCCCGAACAGTAGGAAGAGATTGTGGAGATCCCACAGCGTGTTGTTGACGGGCGTCGCCGTGAGCATCGCGAGCTTCTTGTCTGGGCCGCCCATCAGGCGCGACAACGCCTCGTACCAGGTCGTGTCGCTGTTTCGGTAGGCGTGCGCCTCGTCGACGACGACCAGCCGGTAACTGTCCATCGGCATGTTCAGCACCCGACGATCGCCGCCCAGTTGCTCCTCCTGCGCGAGCTGCTGGTAGGAGACCACCCGGGCGGGCAGGTTCGCACGTTCGAGGCGGGGCCTCCACATGCTGTCACGGAGCTGCGCGGAGGCCACCACGAGCACGTGGTGCCCGAGTCCCTCCACGTGCTCGCGGATGAGATCGACACCGATCTCCGTCTTGCCCATGCCAACCCCGTCGGCGTAGAGCACGCCCCCGTAGCGCTCCATGATCGCCCGCGCCCGCTCCACGCCCTCGTGCTGGAACGTCGTGAGGCTGTCCGCAACCCGATCGGGTACCGGCTCGTCGCCGTAGAGCTCGATCAGCGCCCGCAGGAAGACATCCTCCGGGCTGGCGTCGAGCGGCGGCGGACGGAGCAGGTCAAGCAGCTCCGCACGGAAGTCGTCGGCCTCGGCCCAGAGGCGCTCGTGCCACTTGAGCGCCATCGTCACGACGTTCGGCTGGTAGTGCACCATCCCCAGCTCGAGGTTCGCGACGAGCCCTCCAGCCGTGAGGTTGGCCGACGTGACAAGCGCCGCCCCTGGCCCGTCCAGCACACCCGTCTCGTCGAGATTCCCGAGGACGTACGCCTTGCCATGGAGAAAGCGCTGGGTGTAGCGGCGGACCTCCACGTCGTCCGAAGCAACGAACGCGCTCACACGCTCAAGCACACTCCTGCGCGATGCCGGGAAGCCCGAGAAGTCGCGCTCGCGACGCAGCGCGCCGACCGATTCCTGGAAGCGGTCTCGCACGGCGCTCGGTGCAGGGGGACCGGTCAGCGCCTCCCCGGCCGGGGCCGCGCCGATGAGCAGCCTGGCGGGCTTCCCCTCCGCTGCCCGAGTCAGCGTGTCCAGCCCATCGAGGCCGATGTAGCCGGTGGCGACGCTGAGCGGTCCGCCGTAGTAGGCGGCCAACCATCGCAGCGCGTCGCTGTGCTGCCCGTACTCGTCGTTGTCGATGAGTTCGAAGATGGCAGGTGTCGTCATGGCCGCGCCGTGCGGCCTACGCGTCGAAGATGTCGCTCAGCGCGCAGGAGAAGCCGGGGAGCACGTCCCCGCCATCGAGGTCGTCGTCCGCGCCGACCGTCACCACGGCGCCGTCCGCCCGATGCACATCCACGGTGCGCGTGTCCGGGTGGACAACCCACACGAGGCGCGCGCCGTTGCTCAGCCACATCACGGCCTTGTCGTGGACTTCACGCCGGCTGTCGTTCGG
>MKWU01001878.1_pt1 | contig 34209 bp, 30 predicted proteins | sample 809101 | NCBI WGS metagenome assembly MKWU01 (sample SAMN05860141, study PRJNA318959) | sponge metagenome | host: Aplysina aerophoba | place: Slovenia: Piran, Adriatic Sea, Gulf of Piran | collected 2013-05-07
CCACCGTGGGCGTGGTGGGGGAGAGCGGCTGCGGCAAGTCGGTTACCGCCCGCGCCCTGCTCAACATCGTGCAGCCGCCGGGGCGCATTGACGGCGGCGAAGTGCTGTTCCATGGCGACGACGGCGCGGGCGAGCCGGTCGACCTGCTGTCGATGGCGCCCAAGGGCGCGGCCATCCGCCACTTCCGCGGCAAGCGCATCGCCATGATCTTCCAGGATCCGATGACCTGCCTGAGCCCCGTGCACACGGTCGGCAACCAGATCGCCGAGTCGATCCGCATCCACGACCGCGACGTGTCCGCTGGCGAGGCGCGCGACCGGGCGGTGGCGCTGCTGACCGAGGTGGGCATCCCCAACCCGGCGGGACGCCTGGATTCCTACTCCTTCGAACTCAGCGGCGGCATGCGCCAGCGCGCGCTGATGGCGGTGGCGCTGGCGGCGGAGCCGGAGCTGCTGATCGCGGACGAGCCCACCACCGCCATCGACGTCACCATCCAGGCCAAGTTCCTGGACCTGATCGGGCGCCTGCAGGACGAGCGCCACATGTCGATTCTGTTCATTACCCACGACCTGGGCGTGATCGCCGAGATCAGCCGCGTGGTGGTGGTGATGTATCTCGGCCGCGTGGTCGAGGTGGGCCGGGTGGAGGAGATCTACGAGCGCCCGCTGCATCCCTACACCCAGCTCCTGTTCCGGTCGATCCCGAACGAGCACGTGCCGCGCAAGACGCCGCTGGCCCAGATCAAGGGCGTGGTGCCGGACCCGTTCTCGCGTCCACCGGGCTGTCCGTTCAGCGACCGCTGCCCGAGCTTCGTGCAGGGCACCTGCGACGCCGCGGTGCCGCCGCTGTACGAGGTGGAGGAACAGCACCACGCACGCTGCTTCCTCTACGACGAGGTCGACGCGTGAGCGGCTGGCTCGCAGAGCAGGTTGGGCGGGCAGCGGCGCCGGCGGCGCCGACGCACGGACGGCCACGGCGAGGCCGGCGGATCGCCATGCCACCGCTGGCGCAACTTTGCGGCGAACGGCGCCGCGGGCGAGGCTGACTGGTGAGCCACTCGGCGGACGGGGCGCTGCTGGAGCTGCGCCGCCTGCGCAAGCACTTTCCGATCCAGCGGGGCGTGTTGCGGCGCACCGTGGGCTGGATCCGCGCCGTGGACGACATCGACCTGGAGGTGAACACCGGCGAGACCGTGGGCCTGGTCGGCGAGAGCGGCTGCGGCAAGACCACCGCCCTGCGCACCATCGTGCGCGCCGTCGAGCCGACCGACGGCGAGATCCTGTTCCGGACCAACGGCGAGATGAAGTCGATCACCGCTCTCGAATCCGACGCACTGCGGGAAGTGCGGCAGCAGATACGGGTGATCTTTCAGGACCCGCAGTCTTCGCTCAATCCGCGCTTCAAGATCCGGGACATCATCGCCGAGCCGCTGAAGGCGTACGGCGTGACCGCCAGCCGCGGCGAGCTCGACGACATCGTCGTCGACACCATGGAGCGGGTCGGTCTGGACCGCGCCTACGTCAACCACTACCCCTACTCGCTCAGCGGCGGCCAGCGCCAGCGGGTCGGCATCGCCCGTGCCCTGACCACGCGGCCGCGGCTGATCCTGGCCGACGAGCCCACCTCCGCTCTCGATGCCAGCGTGCAGGCACAGATCATCAACCTGCTGCTGCAGTTACAACAACAGATGCACCTGTCGATGTTGTTCGTGACCCACGACCTGAGCGTGGTGCGCCACGTCAGCGACCGCATTGCGATCATGTACCTGGGCGAAATCGTGGAACTCGGCGACACCGACGAGGTATTCCAGCGCCCGCGCCACCCCTACACCGAGGCGCTGTTCGCCGCCATCCCCAAGCCCGACCCGCGCCAGCCCAGCCGCCGGATCATCGTGGAGGGGGACATCCCCGATCCTGCCCACCGGCCGTCCGGTTGCCCGTTCCACCCCCGCTGCCGCTACGCCACCGACCTGTGCTCAACCGAGAAACCGGCCCTCGAGAACCGCGACGGCGCCCACCCCGTAGCCTGCCACTTCCCCCTCCCCCACGGCGAACAACCGGCCGAATAGGCTGGCGCCAGCGGTGTCAGGGGCCTCCGGCGGCGGGAGCCGCGGCGCCGAATTTCCAGATGCTGAGCGCCGTCTTGGCGAACAGCCACTCATGGTCTTCGGCGTTCAGGAAGGGCATGTGGCGGCGAAACAGGTCCAGGGCGGCGCGGTAGCCGATGTTGCGGAAGATGTGTGGGAAGTCGGTGCCCCACAGCAGTCGCTGCGGACCGAAGGCGTCGTAGATGCGCTCGTAGACCGCATGCTGATCCGGGAACGGGTAGCGGTCGGCTCCCGCTCCCGGCAGCGCGGCCTGCGCCGCCTGCGGCGTGAGCTTGACGTACACGTTCGGGTAGCGCGCCAGGGCGAGGACCTTGCGCAACTGCGGAAGGGGCGGTTCCTCGTACACCGCGGCGCCGCCGAGGTGATCGAGAATCACCTTGACCCCTTCGTGGCGGGCGACGATCGGCTCGATGGCCGGCTGCATCGCCGCCGGGCCGAAGCTCAGCATGCAGGCGCCCAGTTCCTCCGCCTTGCCCCAGATCGGGTCCTGGCCGGGAGCCGCCCACTCCGCCGGGTCGTCGGCTCGCCCCAGGTGCATGCGCAACCCCTCGAAACCGTCTTCCGTGACCAGCCTCTCAAGCCGCTCCACCGCATCGGGCGCACGCCGGTCCATGATCGCGATGCCAGCGAAGGTGGTAGGGTACCGGGACAGGCAGTCGGCAACGTAGCGGTTGTCGAACAGGTAGTGGATCGGCTGCACGATGCACGCCTTGTCGACGCCGTGCTTGGCCATGGTCTCCAGCAGCAGCGCCACCGTGCCTGCCTCCGCCGTCCCCTCACCGGCCCACGGATAACGCTCCGGGTCGTCGCTCCACACGTGCAAATGGCTGTCGATGATCATCGTTTCTCCCGCAGCTCCACTATACTGGAGCGATGATCAAGCTTGGCTGCAACTTTCTGAGCCTCCGAGACACCGGCGTCGAAGAGTTCATCAGGATCTGCTACGACCTGCGGCTGGACGTGGTCGACTTCCACCAGCAGGCGTTCCAGTCGACCGACCCGGCCTACCTCACCCCGATCAAACTGCTGTGCCTCCGGTACGGCCTGCCGATCGGCTACATAGGCGTCAGCGGGCTGTTCCACGGCACCGCCGAGGAGCGCCGCCGGCACGCCGCCGACTCGAAACGCGCCGTCGACCTGGCGGCGTTCCTGGGCTCGCCCCTCATCCGCATGTTCTGCGCCACCGTCCCGGCCAGGAACGGCGACGGCGAGCACACCTGGCCGGCGATGATCGCCGGCTACCGCGAGGTGGCCGACTATGCCGCCGCCCGCGGCGTTGCCATCGGCATGCAGAACCACCCGTCGACCGGCAAGGAGATGCTGCGCATCCGGCGCGAGGTCGACCGCGACAACTTCAACTTCATCATGGATACGGGGCAGTGGCTGGGATCGCCGGGCTCCGAGCCGCGCGGCGAGACCGATCCGCGGCACGACTTCTACGGCTACATGGCGCAGACCATTGCGCATGCCTCCTACATCCGCACCAAGTTCTACCGCATCGAGAGCGGCACCGAAGAGTGGCTCGACTACGAGCGCATCGTCGCGATCATCAAGGCCGCGGGCTACAACGGCTGCATCTCCATCGTGTACGAGGGCGAGCACCCGGACCGCGTCGAGCAGGTCCGTCTCGCCGCGGCCTGGCTCCGGGAGCACCTGGCGGGATTCTGACCTCCGGCCGGTTACGCCGGGCGGCGCTCGTTGACACGGTGACGGGCGCGTGGCAGATTCGAGCGATGCCCGCGACGGTGTTCGACCAAGCGCAAGTGGAAGCGTATCGCAACGACGGCTACCTGCTGCTGCGGGACGCGTTCGACGACGCGGCCTTACAGCCGGTGCGCGACGCCATCGACGCCGAGGTGGATCAGCTCGCCGACCGGTTCCACCGGGAGGGCAAGGTCAGCTCGCGCTATGCGGATGAGCCGTTCAACCGGCGCCTGGTGCTGCTGTGCGAGGAAGCCGGGGAGCAGGTGAAGATCTGGGAGCTGCGAACGCGCGCCTCGGTTACTCCCGCGCTGTACGACTTCGTACGCCATCCCGCGCTGCTGGATCTTCTGACCGCATTGCTGGGACCGGAAGTAGCCTGGACGGGCAGCTTCGCGGTGCGCATCAAGCTGCCGGAGACCGAGGAGACCGCGTTCCCCTGGCACCAGGACACCCAGTACTACGGCAACCCGACCCAGCACCTGCACGTGATCTCGGTGTGGATTCCGCTGGTGGACGTGGACGAGCACAACGGCTGCATGCACTTGCTTGCCGGCAGCCACAAATGGGGTCTGCTCGACGGCGCGCGGGACGACCAGCGTGTGGTGCGCATGTTCGAGGACGTGGAACAACGTTCCAAACCGGTCGTGCTGCCGATGCGGCGCGGCGGCCTGCTGGCGTTCAGCAACCTCACCTGCCACGCCAGCATGATGAACACCACCAACGAGATGCGCTGGAGCGTCGACCTCCGCTACGTCGTCCCCGAGGCGGCCGCCGCGCGCAGCGAAGACGAGCGGCATGGCTACGCCACCATCTACGACCACTACCGCATGCGCCCAATCACCGTGGCCAGCCGCGACCCCGACCAGGTAGTGCCCTGGGATCAGATCCGCAACCTGGTCAGTTAGGTTGCCGGGCGCCCGACAACCTCATAGTCTGGGCCCCATGGCTACTGCCCTGCCCCTGGTTGCCCACTCCACGCTGGAGGAGCAGATTGCGGCGCTGGAGCGTGACGGCTACCTCTACATTCCCGGGTTTCTGAACGCGGACGAGGTGGCCGAGTTGCGCGCCGCCGCCGCGCGCATCGCGCCGGTGCCGGAGAACCTGGACACCGACCTGACACCGGAGCGCGACGGCTACCTGAACAAGTGCATCAACAACGCGTTCAACCGCGACCCGCTGTTCCTGAAGTACCTCGACAAGCCGGGCCTGATCGACCTGGCCGAAGCGGTCCACGGCACCGACTGCCACATCATCGCCATGCACACCTGGATGGTGGGCCCGGGCCGTCCCGACCAGTCCCTGCACACCGACTGGCTGCCGATCTCCCTGCCCGAGGACGTGGCGGCCGATCCCCGGGTGCGCCTGCCGATATTCATCACCACCGCCCACGTCTACCTGGACGACATCACCGACGAGATCGGGCCCACCGCCATCGTACCGGGGAGCCACCGCTCCGGGCGCGCTCCCGACCCGGCCCAGGACGCCAGCCGGCGAGGCGACCGCAGCCGCGCCAACGGCGGCGCGGCGCCGTCACAGCCGGAACTGGAGTGGAACGGCGTTGGCGAGCACAGCCCGCTGTGCAAGGCGGGCGACTGCCTGTTCTTCCGCTGCGAACTGTGGCACCGCGGCGCCGCCAACCGCAGCGACCGCATCCGCCACACCTTCATGATTCACTACGCGCACCGCATGATTGCCCAGAAGTTCCCGCCCTACCTGAAGTTCCGGTTCGACCCCGAGATCGTCGCCCGTGCCACCCCGCGCCAGCGCCGCCTGCTCGGCGAGCACGCCCAGAGCAACTACGACTGACCTGCTTCCGGCCGGTCGCGCCGTGATGCAGGCGCTCACGCGCGCAGGCATGGCACGTCGTAGCGGGGGATCGTGCCGTCGCGGGTCACAATGGTCAGACCCTCCAGACCAGCTTGCGCGATCTGGATGCGGTCGAACGGATCGGCATGGATCGACGGCAGTTCGGCAACCGCCAAAGCGTGGCGGACCGTGATCGGCAGGTGCTGAAACCGCTCCTCTTCAAGGGCGGCTTCGAGATCGTCAGGAGCCTCCAGCTTGCCGAGCTGACGCTTGATGGTAATCTCCCAGGCCACCGCCGCGCTCACGAACACCCGGGTGCGCGGGTCGGCGATGAGCCTGCGGGAGGGCGTTTGCAGCGACGCCGGATCATCCAGCCACCACAGCAGAACGTGGGTATCGAGCAACAGCATGATTGGCGATTCAATCGTGGCGGCCGGAGAATGCGTCCGTCAGTTCGGCCGGCAGTTCGTCGAAGTCGGTGGCGATCCGAACCCGTCCGCGCCACTGGCCACCGCGCCTCGGCGCTCCGGCATCCTGGTACGCAATGAGCTTGGCCACCGGCTTGCCCGCCTTGCCGATCACGATCTCTTCACCGCGCCGGACGCGCTCCACGAGACGCGAGAAATTGGTCTTGGCCTGATGAATGTTCTGGATCTCCATAGACTAACGTTAGTCCGACAAGTCAGAGAAGGGCAAGCGCAGATGACCGGAACCATGATCCTGTCCGAGCTGCGCGAGCCGACCGTACTGAGCACTCTATGCATGCCGGCGAGGCCGGCGCTCAGTGGACGCCGAGGGCGAACAGGTCGCGGTGGGTGTGCGGGTAGTCCTGCAGGATGACCAGATCGAGCAACCGGTCGCGCAACTCGTTGCGGGTTGCCGCGTGTGCCGGGTCGCCGGCCAGGTTGTGTTGCTCGCCGGGGTCCTCAGCCAAGTGGAACAGCTGCTCGCCGGTGCCGTTCGGGTAGCGGGTATAGCGCCAGTCGGCGGTGCGCACCGAGCGCGCCCAGTTGCGCGGCGTGGCGGTTGAGATGTTGTTGTAGCTCTCGACGTAGGCGGCGTCGCGCCAGCCGCTGGGTTGCTCGCCGCGGCACAGCGGCAGAAGCGAACTCCCGGCCAGCGCTTCCGGCGTCTCGCGCAGATAGGGGCCCATGGTGCGCGGCTCCGGCGGCGCCACGCCGGCCATCTCCAGGATGGTCGGGAACAGATCCTCGTGCTGCACGAAGCCGTCCACCGTGGCGCCGCGCTGCAAACCGGGGCCGGCTATGGTCAGCGGCACCCGTACCGCGGTGTCGTAGTGGCGCTCGCCCTTGCCGGTGAAGCCGTGGTCGAGCAGCAGCTCGCCATGGTCTGCCACCAGGATGAAGTATGCATCGTCCAGCCGTCCACGCTGCTCCAGGGCGGCCATCACCCGGCCGAGTTGATCATCCAGGTGAGCCAGATCGGCGAAGTAGTAGTGGCGGGTACGGCGCCAGTCGTCCGGGATGGCGCGGTGTGCGCCCTCGCTGGTGGCGAAGCACTCCGGCGCCAGCGGATCGTCCACCCACTCCACCGGCGCCGGCGCCGGTATGCGGTCCGCGGTTACCCGGTTCATGGTGGCAGCCGGCGGACAGAACGGCCCGTGCGGCTGCACGTAGCTCGCCTGCAGCAGAAGCGGCGTGTCGGGCGCGGCGCCGCGCAGGAAGTCCATACCGTGGCCGGTGATCCACTCGGTCTGCGACACCTCGGCCGGGAACGGCAGCGTGTAGGCGCGCGGCGTGTTATGCGGGTACTCGGGCGTGGCCCACTGGAACGCGCCCCGGACCGCCTCGATCCGCTCCCTCAGGTTCTCGCGCCGCGGCCCGTAGGCAGCGTACTCCGGTACGTGGCTCGGCCAGATGGTGGCCAGCACCGCGTCGAAGTGGTCCGGATGCCGTTCCGCCACCCAGTCCAGCCACTCGCCGCCACGCGCGTCTTCGGTGACGTGCGCGACGTCGAACCCGTAGCGGGTGTAGTCCGGGTACAGCCCGGCGAAGTGGGGCCGGAAGTGCACCTTGCCCGCCACGCCGGTGCGGTAGCCGGCGCCCTGCAGCAGGCTCATGAAGGTCGGCAGCGCCGGATCGAGGCGGTAGCCGTTGGTCAACACCCCGTGCCCGCGCGCCGACAGCCCGGTGGCTATGGTGGCGCGCGCCGGCATGCAGATCGGGTTGCCGGCGATGCAGCGGGTGAAGGTCACCCCGCGCGCCCGCAGCCGGTCCAGGTGGGGAGTCGGCACCACCCCGTCGCAGGGCGACTCCAGCCACCTGGCGGCAAGCTGGTCGAGCATGAACAGCACGATGTCCGGTTGCTTCATCTCGCCAGCCCCCGCCGTTTCGCGATCAACAGACTCAGACTACTCGTCCCAGTACCACTGATCGCCGTTGTAGATCATCCAGAACCGGTAGCCTTGGTAGATCCGTACCCCCGGCTCGGTCGGTGTGTTCTTGAGGGCGGTCTTGAGGATCGTGGGCTTGGGCATGTTGCCGATGATGCCGACGTGCCACAGGTTGTCGAGCAGGATCTGGTTGGCGCGCCGCGCCGCCTCCTGGTACTCCGCGGAGCCCATCGGGTACTTCTGCACCTCGCCCGACAGCGCGTACCACTCCTTGAGTGCCTCCGGCGGTTCCTCGCCGGCCTCGCCGCCTGAATTCAGCCAAGCCATCCACGCCCGTGCGTACGGCTGAATGGCGAACGGGTTGGAGTGATAGCCGCTCTCGTTGGTGCCGTCGAGGTTCCAGACGCTGATGTCCAACTCGCCGGCGCGCGAACGCTGCCCCCACAGGCTCTGCTCGATCTGCTTGAGTTGCACCTGCAGCCCCACGTCCTCAAAGTAGTCCTTGACCAGTTGCTCGACGTCGCCGCGCGGGCCCTCCATTTCCACGTATTCAAGGACGAGTTGCAGGTCGGAGCCATCCGGCAAGGTGCGGAACTCGTCGCCCATCGGCAGGCCGATATCATCGAGCAGCGCGCTCGCCTCTTCCGGGTCGTACGAAGTGTAGTGAGTCTCCCACGCCGGGTCGAAGAAACTGACGTCGGAGCGCACCGTGGCGGCGCGCGGCGTGGCCAGCCCCTGGAACACCGCCTCGTTGATCTCGTCGCGGTTGATCGCCAGCGACAGCGCCTGGCGGAAGCGCAGGTCGCCGAACAGTTCGCGCTTGGCCGGGTCGGGGTGGTTCATGTTGATCTTGTGATCCACCAGCACCGAGCCGCGCCCGTCGTACCACATGCTCACCCGGTAGCCGCCGCGCTCCTCGTTCTCCTTGTACAACTGGTAGCTCTCGGTCACCAGGTCCTGCTGCGCGTAGTCCAGCTCTCCCGAGATGGCCGCCAGATTGATTGCCTCCTTGTTTGAAAACAGGATGCGGTCCTGCCGGTCGATGTAGGGAAGCTGATTGCCGGCGATGTCGACGCGGTAGTAGTACGGGTTGCGGTTGAAGAACTTGTTGCCGGTGCTGTCCACCTCGCTCATGGTCCACGGATCGACGGTGGGCACGTTCACGTCCCAGCGCTGCTGCACCTCGTTGGGATAGATGTACTGGAAGTGGTCGGCCCAGTTGTCGTAGCCGGCCTCGCCGGCAACCTTGCCGGCATCGTCGTTGTGCGCGGGGTGAAACTGCTCCAGGTAGTGGCGCGGCGCGAACGGAATGCGGTGATAGGAGCGCCCCTCGAAACCGAGGAAGGTCACGATGCTCGGGTACGCGCTGGCAAACTGGAACTGCACCGTACCGTCGTCGATCTTGGTTACCTCGACCGGGACGCCGCCGGGCGCCCAGATGCCGGGAATGGTGGGCGAGATCTCCTCGTTGAGCAGGATGTCGTTGTACCAGAACAGGAAGTCGTCAGCATCGAACGGCGCGCCGTCGCTCCACTTCAGGCCGCTGCGCAGGTGCACGGTGAGGATGGAGAAGTCGTCGGACAGATCCCACCCCTTGGCGACGTTGGGGATGACCGAGTCGCCGCTCGGGCTCGGCACCACGCGGAACAGGGGCTGCGTGCGCAGGGTCCACGACTCGGCGCCGCCGGTGGTTGGCGACGTGGCGGACTGCCGCACGCGCCCGCCGTACTTGCCAATGCTGTCGCGCGGCTCCACGACCATCGGTTCGTCGGGCAACCGCTCGTTGACCGGCGGCAGTTCTCCCGCGGCCACCAGCGCGGCCAGGACAGGTGCTTCGTTGAACGCCTCGATGCGGTTGCCGGTCTGCGCCTCGTACTCCGCGAGTGTGGCGTAAAACACCACGACGCCCGGATTGGGCACGCCCGGCTGGCTCGCCGCCGTCGCCGGGGAGGACTCCATGGCGCCGGAATCGGAGTCGGCTTCGGCGTCGCCGCCAGCGAAAAGCATTCCCGATCCTGTGCACAGCGCACAGGCCACGAAAGGTATCAGGAGTGATCGGATTCGAAACATCGGATGCCTCCTTCGGCTTGGGTATGCTATAAACCGTATAGTAGGTGGTTCACACTGTCCAGGAGCAAGGACCCGGGCGTGGCGTGACGCAGGCTGCACAATTGCATTGCTTGGCAACCTGCCGGTGACGTTGTAGGAGGTGGTGATTGCCCATGCTCGCACTGTTCGTCCGTCGCGGCGTGTTCATGCTGCTTACGGTCCTTGCCGTAACCGTGGTCGGTTTCCTGATCATCCAACTGCCGCCGGGCGACTTCCTCACCCTTTACATCCTGGAGTTGGAGGCCTCCGGTGAGGTGGTTGACGAGGCCACGGTCGACAATCTGCGCCGCCGCTATGGCCTGGACCTGTCACCGTTAGGGCAGTATCTGCGCTGGCTCGGAAACCTGGTACGCGGCGACTTCGGGCTGTCGTTCGGCTGGAACCGCCCGGTCAGCGAGCTGATCGGCGAACGGCTTGCACTCACCGTCACCATCTCCCTGCTCACGCTGTTCATCTCCTACCTGCTGGCGATCCCGATCGGAATATACTCTGCCGTGCACCAGTATTCGTTTTCCGACTATGCATTCACGGTGGTCGGGTTCATGGGGCTGGCGCTGCCGAACTTCCTGTTCGCGCTGATTCTTCTGTACCTGTTCTTCACCGTGTTCGACATCGCCGTGGTGGGGCTGTTCTCGTCCGAATTCATCAACGAACCGTGGTCGGTGGCGCGGGTGATCGACATGCTCAAGCACCTGCCGGTGCCGCTGCTGGTAATCGGCCTGCAGGGCACCGCCGGCCTGATACGGGTAATGCGCGGATCGCTGCTGGACGAGCTGCGCAAGCAGTACGTGATCACGGCGCGCGCCAAGGGGCTGGACGAGCGCGCGCTGCTGTTCCGCTACCCGGTCCGCCTGGCGATCAACCCGATCATCAGCTCGGTGAGCTGGCAACTCCCGCAGATCGTGTCGGGGGCGGTGATCGTGGCGGTGGTGCTCAACCTGCCGACCCTCGGCCCGCTGCTGCTGCGCGCCCTGCTGACCCAGGACATGTTCCTGGCCGGAACCATCATCGTGATGATCACCATCCTGGCAGTGCTGGGGGCATTCATCTCCGACATGATGCTGATGTGGGTGGACCCGCGCATCCGCTTCGAGCGCGCCGAGGGTTAGCGAGGCTTCAGGTGGCAGAGGCGACGCAGGCGGCCCCGATCACGGGCAACGCACAGGAGCAATACTACCTTTCCTCTCAGACTCAGCTCATGTGGCGAAAGTTCAAGCGCCACAAGCTGGCGATGGCGGCCGGGCTGCTGCTGGTGCTGTTCTACGTGGCCGCCGCACTGGTGGAGGTGATCGCCCCCTATCGCCCCGACACGCGCTTCACCGAGTACATCTTCACCCCGCCGCAGCGGCTGCGTGTGGTCGATCACACCGGCCGCCTGCACCTGCGCCCGTTCGTCTACGGCCTGCAGCGCGAATTGGACATGGACACGCTGGAGCGGATCTACACCGAGGACCACGCTGTGATCCATCCTCTGCGCCTGTTCGTGCGCGGCGACGAATACCGCATGTGGGGGCTGTTCGACGGCGACGTGCACCTGGTCGGCGTGGAGAACGGCGTGTACTTCCCGTTCGGGACCGACAAGCTCGGCCGCGACCTGTTCTCGCGTAACCTGTATGCGATCCGCATCTCACTGTCCATCGGCCTGATCGGGGTTGCGGTCAGCTTCGTGCTCGGCTGCCTGCTCGGCGGTATCTCCGGCTACTACGGCGGGGTGCCGGACCTGATCATCCAGCGCATTATCGAGTTCCTGATCTCGATTCCCGTAATTCCATTCTGGATGGGGCTGGCAGCCGCCCTCCCCCACGACTGGCCGTCGCTGCGCATCTACTTCGCCATCACCATCATCCTCGGCATCATCGGCTGGTCGCAGTTGGCGCGCGTGGTGCGCGGCAAGCTGATCAGCCTGCGCGAGGAGGACTTCGTGATGGCCGCCAGCGTGGCCGGGGCAACCAAGGCCAGCATCATCTTCCGCCACCTGCTGCCGTCGTTCATGAGCTACCTGATCGTCAGCCTGACGCTTGCGGTGCCCAACATGATCCTCGGCGAGACCGCGCTGAGCTTCCTCGGACTCGGCCTGCAGCCGCCGGTGGTGAGTTGGGGCGTGCTGCTGCAGGACGCCCAGAACCTGCAGTCGTTGGCCAACCACTCGTGGCTGCTGATCCCGGGACTGTTCGTGGTGGTCAGCGTGCTGGCCTTCAACTTCGTGGGCGACGGCCTGCGCGACGCCGCCGACCCGTACCGGTAGGCCATCCGGTGCGCCGCCGTGGCCGTACATCTGAGGCGGCAGGCAGCAAGGCGGGCCGGATCACGGCTGCCGGTCGAGCCAGGTGCGCAGGAGGGCGGCCTCGGCGGCGGCGGCGGGGTCGAGTTCGGCCTGGTGGAGCCGGGTGCGGACCACGAATTCGTCCATCTCGTCGGGCGGTGAGTCGCGGTGGACGATCTCGTGTACCTTGCGGGCGAAGAAGGTGCCCCAGTCGGGCCGGCGGCCGTCCAGGTCGGTGAAGCCGTACTCCTTTGCGAGCGCCCAGCTCGAGAACAGGCGGCCGCTCTTGTTGGCAACGTGCGGGTCGGCGGTGAGCGCCGCCACCGCGCGGCCCACGTAGCAGGGGGTTTCGGACTCGGCGAAGTACGGATCGGCCTTGATGCCGTCGCGCCAGTTCGCTTCGGTGACGCCGAACGCGTCGAGCACCGCCTCGGAGCGCAGGAACCCGGGCGTGATCGCCAGCGCCGTGACGCGGTGGGCGTGCAGGTCCGCCGCCATCGCACAAGCCAGGCGGATCACCGCGTTCTTGGCCAGGTCGTAGAACAGGTTGCCACGGTAGCCGAGCGTGTCGCCGTCGGTCACCTCCACAATGAGGCCGGCGTTGCGTTCGACCATCAGCGGCGCGCCGTGGCGGCTGGTGATGATGTGGCTGTGTACGGCTCTTTCCAGCATGGCCAGCCCCTTGGCCGTGGACAGCTCCCAAAAGGGCGCACCCCACTCGGTCAGCTCGTCGCCGCCCCATACGTCGTTCACCAGCACGTCGAGCCGCCCCTGCTCGGCGCGGACGCGCTCGAACAGCCGTTCGACCTCCGGCTCCACGGTGTGGTCGGTCCGGACGGCGATGCCGCGGCCGCCTTCCGCGGTGACCATGGCCGACGTCTCGTCGATCGTCTCGGTGCGTCCGGCGGTCGCGGGGCGGCCGCCGTGCACGCTGCGGCCCGTGCAGTAGACGGTCGCCCCTGCCGCCCCGAGCATGCGGGCGATGCCGCGGCCGGCGCCGCGCGTGGCCCCGGCGACCACGGCAACCTGGCCGGCAAGCGGAAGGTGTGGCCCGTTCATCCGCCGGTTCGAGCCGCCGCCGGTGGCCAGGCCGAGTTCAGTTCGTGGATTGCCAGCGAGACGAGGCGCACGCTCCCGCCCTCGGCGTACAGCTCCAGCGGCATGTCGCAGGCGGCGGGCAGGAAGCAGAACGATGCCGACACCAGGCCGGCGGCGGCGAATAGCTCCAGCGAGGTGCGGTCCACCAGGAGCTGCAGGCGCAGGCAGCCGTCGCCGTCGCGGGGCGCCGGGAACGGGTGGCCGAGCCAGGTGAAGCGGGCGGCCGCTACGTCGTAGCGCAGGTCGTGGCCGCGGACGCCGATGCCGAACGCCGCGGCGTCGCCGGGATCGATCACCGCCTCGACGTGGAACAGGTCCCAGGTGGTGTCCGGCGCCAGGTTGCGGTACTCGGTGGCGATACGGCTCTGCCAGCCAGGTCCGTGCACATGGTACAGGTCGTGCCGATTCGGGCCGGGGCTGAGCCGGTGCTCCTGCCAGCGCAGCGTGCGCCGGTGCAGGAGTTCCAATTCCTTCACCGGCTGCCGGCACAGCCGCAGCCCCTGCGGCGTGGTGCGCAGGGTCAACTCCACCGGAAACGACATCTGGCCGTTGAACGGCATCGCCGGGAAGTGCCCGTTGCGCATCCACGAGATCTGGATGCGGCGGCCGTCCTCCGTTGGCACGTCGCTCCAGGTCTGCGCGGCGTAGCCGTTGGCACCCAGCTCGCAGCGCAGCGCCGGTGTCTCCGGCGTGAAGGTGGTTCCGTCGAAGCTGCCCAATCGATACACGCCGGCGGCACCCCAGAATACCCAGCGGGTGTCGCCCGGGTCGCCGTCCACCGGCAGCTCGAACAGGTCGGGGCATTCACCGGTGTCCGCCACCTCCAGGGCGCACAGATGGCGCCACCGCTTCAGGTCGGGCGAGCCGTACAACGCGAAGTCGTTGCCGTCCAGGAACAGCGCCATGATCCACTGCCCCGTGGCTGCGTGCCGAATCACCTTGGGGTCGCGGTTTTCGGCGCGCACGTGGCCGAGTACCGGGTTGCCGGAATAGCGCCGGAAAGTGCGCCCGCGGTCGGTGCTGTAGGCGAGCGCCTGCACGCACGGGGTGGCGCCCGGCTGGTTGGGCCGCGGCGCGCCGAAGCCGCCGGTGGTATACACCGCCACCAGGGCCCGCTCGCCGCCGCCGGTGAACCCGGCGCTGTCGTCGGTGTCCACCACCGCCGAGCCGGACCAGATGAAGCCGTACTCGTTCGGCGCGATGGCGGTGTCCAGTTCCCGCCAGTGCACCAGGTCGGCGCTCACCGCGTGCCCCCAGGAGTTGGCGGCGTGGTTCATGAATCCCGGCGTGTGCTGAAAGAACAGGTGGTATTCGCCGCGGTACCAGACCAGCCCGTTGGGGTCGTTCATCCACGAGTGGCGCGGGCTGAAGTGGAACTGCGGGCGGTGCAACTCGTCGTACATGTCGGAATCCTCTGGTTGGTATGTTGACGGGATTTCACCGGCGACTATAACATTGCGGCTTAGATGTCGGTGCTCGAAACCATTGCCGAACGACGTTCGATATTCGATTTCCAGCCCACGGCGGTGCCGCGCGAACGGCTGGAACGCGCCCTGCAGGCGGCCGTATGGGCGCCCAACCACAAGCTCACCGAGCCGTGGCGCTTCATCGTGGTGGGGCCGGAGGCCAAGGACCGGCTGTGCCAGGTCTACGCGCGCATCAAGCAGGACGACGTGAAGGCCGACATCGAGCCGCAGGCGCTGCGCGAGATTGGCCGCAAGACGGTCAAGAAGCTGATGAGCAAGCCGACGGTAATGGCGGTGACCTGCGCCGTATCGGGCGATCCGTTCCTCGACCGCGAGGACTATGCCGCCACCTGCTGCGCCATCCAGAACATCATGCTGGCCGCCTGGGAAGACGGCATCGGCATGCAGTGGAGCACCAGCGCCCTGATCGAAGATGCCGAGGCGCTGTCGATCCTGGGCGTCGATCCCGAACGCGAACGGGTGGTCGGCCTGCTGTATGCCGGCTTCGCCGAGCGGGTGCCGGTCTCCAAGCGCAAGCCGGCCGCCGAAGTCACCACCTGGCTGGACTGAACCGTCCCCCGCCGCACCGCTGCCTAGGCTCGGGAAACCGTTAACCGGTGCCGATGCTACATTCATGGACACCTTGTTCGCGCTCCGCCGTGGCGAGCGCATAGTCATGCCCCGGCGGCGTTACCGGTCGTTGCTCGTCGTTCCCGTACTCGCACTGCTGGCCGGCTGTGGTGGATTGACCTCCGTTCCCACGCCGCCCGCACCGGCTACGGCGCACCTGTACTGGACCGACGCGGGAACCAATACGATCCAGCGCGCCAGACTGGACGGCACGCAGGTCGAGAATCTCCTGCCGCACGGCCTGATTGAGCCGTACGGCATAGCGGTGGCCGTGGCCGGCGGCAAGATCTACTGGAACGACTGGGAGGTGGGAATCCAACGCGCCAACCTGGACGGCTCGGGAATCGAGACCCTGGTGCGCAGCACCCGCACGAACGGCCTCGCCGTCGATACCGCCGGCGGCAAGGTCTACTGGACCGACTACGGCGCGAACATGATCCGGCGCGCCAACCTGGACGGTTCGGCGGTCGAGGACGTAGTCATCACTTCCCTGGACAATCCCTACGGCATCGCGCTGGACGTGGCCGGTGGCAAGGTCTACTGGACCGATTCCGGCACCGAGAAGATTCAGCGCGCGAACCTGGACGGCTCGCAGGTGGAAGACCTGGTGACCCTCGGCGTGAACAATCCGCGAGGCCTGGCGCTCGACATTGGCAGCGGCAAGATGTACTGGACCGACCGCAGCCTGGGCACGATCAAGCGCGCCAACCTGGACGGAAGCGAGTTGGAAGACCTGGTGACTCCGGCGGCGCCGGGAGTGTCGTTCGCCCGTCGCGACGGCATAGCGCTGGATGTGGGCGCCGGCAAGATGTACTGGACCAATCAAACGCTGGACAGGATCCAACGGGCCAACCTGGATGGCTCCGACATCGAGGATGTCACGGACGATGTGGAAGCACCCTATGAAGTCGCGTTGGACGTTGCCGCCGGCAAGATGTATTGGACCGACCTGAACAGGGGAATCCAGCGCGCCAACCTGGACGGCAGCGGCGCGGAGTTGCTAGTGGCCATGGGCATTTACGATCCGCGCGGCATTGCCGTGGATGGCAGCGGCGGCGCGATCTACGCGGTCGACGCGTACCCGAGCGAAGCGAAGCCGAACGAGATTCGGCGCTTCAACCTGGACGGCACCGACGGCGAGGTGCTCGCCCTGCTCGGCATGCGCGGCGCCCTGGCGATTGCGCTCGATGTGGCCGGCGGCAAGATCTACTGGACCGCCCCCAACCGCGACGATCCCAGGGAAGAAGCCAAAATACAACGCGCCAATCTGGACGGTACCGGTGTGGAGGATCTACTGACCGTGGCGGACGGCCTGGTCAGTCCGCAGGGCATCGCCGTGGACGCCGCCGCGCAGCGGCTGTACTGGACCGACCCGGGAACGGCCAGCATCCGGTCCGCCAACCTCGACGGCAGCGATGTGCAGGACCTGGTGACCGCCGCCGACGGCCTGGAGAATCCGCAGGGCATCGCCGTCGGCGGCGGCAAAATCTACTGGACCGACCGGCGCACCGACAAGATCCAGCGCGCCAACCTGGACGGCAGCGGCATCCGCGACCTGGTAACGGTCGGCCTGTCCAATCCGCAGGACCTCGCGCTCGATGCCGAGGACGGCAAGCTGTACTGGACCGACTGGGGCACCGACAAGATCCAGCGCGCCAACCTGGACGGCACCGCGGTCGAGGACGTCGTGAACAGCGGTCTCGTCGATCCCTGGGGAATCGCCCTCCACCGCCGCTGAAATCTGCGCCGCGGGCGCGCTACGACGGCTTGAGTTCGCCGAGAGCGTATTGGCCGCGCGCGATGCGCTCGCGGCTTTCGATGCCGCCGTAGCCGGAGTCGGGGCGAAAGCCGATCAGGTCGAGCAGCTCGGGCGTGGCATCGGCGAGCACCTCGTCGGAGACGCCCATCACCAGGTTCTCCTGCTGCCGGAACTGCCAGGCGCAGAAGTTGGTGGTAAGGCCGATGCGCGGCTGGTCGGTGTGGTTCTCGCCGGTCGAGTGCCATACCCGCCCGTCGAGCGCAATGAAACTCCCCGCCGGAGCCTCCGCGGCGATCCAGCCGGCATCCTCGTCGAGTTCGTGGTCGGGCTCGCGCCCGCACAGGTGGCTGCCCGGCACCACGATGGTGGCCCCGTTCTGCGCCGTGAAGTCGTCGATGGTCCACATGATGTTGCACACGCACGCCGGGGAGATGGCGGCGGGGTGCATGCCCTCCCCGCCGGTGCGGTGGTGGCCGCGCGTGTCGTCGCGGTCCATGTCGCCGGGACGCAGCAGGGTCTGCCGGGCCGCGTTGGTGGGCGGCGGCATCCACCACTGGTCGGTGTGGAACCGGGTGGCGCCCCCCGGCAGCGCGAGGTGGCCGTTGTAGGAGGACAGCAGGTGGCGTGGTCCGACCACGTGTGCGACGATCCGGCGCATCACCGGGTGGAACAACAGGTCGCGAAACCCCTGCCCCTTGTTGAGCAGAAACGAAACGAGCTGCTTGCGGTCGCCAAGGATGCGCTCGATGCCGATTTGCGCCTCCGCTTCGGCCTGCTCGAGCAGGCGCGCCCGTAGCGCATCCGCCGCTGCCCTGCTGATGGCATTTTCGACGATGCAATAGCCGTGCTCGTCCAGGTGCGCCTTTGCGTCCGCGAGTGCGGCGGCAGTGGATACCGTGTCGGTCGTCGTCTGCATGCCTCCTGTCGTGACACAGGTCGCGAGACCTGTCAAGAATTCCGCGCACGCCCGCCGGTTGCCCGCTTGGGTCAGGGTATGGCCGCTCCGGCCGGGTGCGGCTACTATGGGCGGCGAACATGAACGATAATTCAGGAAAGATTGCGGTGGTGATCGGGGCCACCTCCAAATGGCAGGCGGATGGGCGCAACACCCTGATGGTGCACGGCAGTACGCTCGACGACAGCGGCCTGCCGGTGGGCGTGCGCTGGGGTGTGGGCGGCGCGGTGGCGCAGAAATTCGCCGCGGAGGGCTACTTCACCGTACTCACCACCCGCCGCGCGGCCAACGCGGCCGCGCTCAAGGCGGCGATCGACGCCCAGGGCGGCGAGTCGATGGTCGTGGAGCTGGACCTGGTTTCGGAGGGCTCGATCGCGCGCGCTTTCGGGACCGTTCGCCGCGAGGTCGGCGAGCCGGACGTGGTGGTGTACAACGCCGGCTACCTGGAAGGCCGCGAGCTGCCGCCCGGCCAGGAACTGATCGAGCACATCCCCACCGAGATGTTCGAGACCGCCCAGAATCTGGCCAGCCGCGGTCCGTTCCTGGTCGCCAAGGAGGTGCTGCCGCCAATGCGCGAGCGCGGCTCCGGGTCCTTCCTGCTCACCAACAACGCGTCGTCGCTGCGCGGACGCAAGCGGCTCACCGGCCAGTCGCTCTACTACCCGCGGGTAATGATGCGCAACCTCGCGCAGGTGCTCACCGAGGAATACTCCGAGCACGGCGTGCACGTGGCCAACGTCGTGATCGACGGCCTGATTGACTCACCCGGCACCCGCGCCCTGCCGGCCGCGCAGGAGCGCCCCGAGACGGTAATCAACCCGGTCAAGATCGCCGAGGCATTCTACTACCTGCATACTCAGGACCGTTCCTGCTGGACCCACGAGCTGCAGCTCACTCCATCCGCCACCCCGCCCAGCTACTGATTCCAGGAGCGAGACCCGCTCATGACCTACCAGACCGCCTCCGGGTAGTAGGTGTGGATGGTGTCGTCCTTGGTCAGCAACGGCGACTCGTCGACCGCGGCCTGCGCCGTGATCAGTCGGTCGAATGGATCGCGGGTCCACTTCACGCCGATCGACTTCCTCGCCACCGCCGCGAACGGCTTGCCGCAGACATCGAGCTGGATGGTGTCGTGCAGGTAGTCGTAGATCTCGGCCGCCCTGGTTTTGATCCTGCCGGTCTCGAACAGGTACTCCAGTTCGAGGAGCACCATCGGCGATACGAGGAGGTCGCTGTTCTCAATCAGCTCCCGCACCCGGCGCGAGATACGATCCTCATCCTTCTCGTACAGCCAGATGACGACATGAGTATCAAGGTACACGGTCGCCGCGCCACTCGTGGGACCAGTCAACGTGCACGAGGTCGTCCGGGTCGCCGGCCACGATCTTGTGGGCGGTCAGCCGGTCCCACTTCGACGCCCGCTGCACGGTCACGATTCTCAGCAGCCGGCCCCGGCGTTCCACCTCCACCGGTACACCGGTGTCCACCACCGAATCAAGAAGATTGTAGAGATTCTGCCGCAGTCTTGTCGCGCTGATAGCCGCCATCTTGGACATGGTAGACCCAATAGCGTACGTGTTGCAAGAAATAAACGTACGTTATTGGCCGAAGGTGCGCGGGTTAAAGCCACCCATGGCCGCGAACAGCCGTTACTTGGCGGCGGCGCTCAGTCTACGCCTGCTCGTCGACGGCGCCCAGCTTCGCGGGCGGCTGCAGCGGCAGTTCGATCACCATCTCCGTGAACGCACCCGGCTCGGTGTTGACCTCAATGGTGCCGCCGTGCTCGCGCACGATGTCGGCGGACATCGCCAGGCCGAGACCGGTGCCCTTGCCGGCCGGCTTGGTGGTGAAGAACGGCGCGAAGATCTTGGCCACGACCTCCGGCGGCATGCCGTCGGCGTTGTCCTTGATGCGGATTACGGCGCTGTCGGCGGTGCGCTTGCTGGAGATGTGCAGGGTCGGCTGGTAGGAACCGCCCTCGCTGCCGACGCCGGCGCGGCGCTTGTCGTCGGTGGCGTCGCAGGCGTTGGCCACCATGTTCAGGAATACCCGGCCAAGGTCTTGCGGGATCACTTCCATTTCCCCCAGCCCGGCATCCAGGTCGTACTGCACGTCGAGTTGGAAATCCGGGTCGGTGGCGCGCGCGCTGTGGTAGGCCAGCCGTGCGTATTCCTCCAGCAAGCCGTTGATGTCGACCTTCAGCACCTCCGCGGAGTGGCGCCCGAGCATCAGCATGTCGTGCACGATGCGGTTGGCGCGGTCGCCGTGCGAGCGGATGCGCCCCAGGTTGTCGACCAGGTCGCCGGTGATCTCGGCGAGCAGCGAGCGCTGCTCCTCGTCCAGCTTGTCGCCGCCCTCCTCCAGCACTTCCTTCAGCTCGTCGATCAGCTCTGCCGACGCCTCCGAGAAGTTCTTGACGAAGTTCAGCGGGTTGCGGATCTCGTGCGCGACGCCGGCGGTCAGCTCGCCGAGCGCGGCCAGCTTCTCGCGCATCACGATCTGGTCCTGGGCACGGCCCAAGTCCTCGAGCGCCGTCTCGAGCTGCTCGTTCTTGCCCTTCAACTCATCCGCCAACCGCTCCACCAGGTTCAGGCGCTGCACCTCCAGGGCGTGGCGGCGGAACACCTCCAGGGCCGCGGCCATGTCGGCCACCTCGTCGCGCCCGCCGATCTCCACCCGCGCCTCCAGGTCGCCGCCGGCCATGCGCCGCATCCAGTCGGACAGCTTGCCCAGCCGGTGCAGCAGCACCCGCCCGATGAACAGCCAGGCGATCAGCACGGCGCCGACCAGGCTGATGGCGCTGATCAGCAGCAGCAGCGTGCGGGCGGTCAGGATCGCCTGCGTGGAGGCCTGCGTCGCCGCCCGCGTGTGCCCGTGCGCGGTGCCCACCAACTCATCCACTACCGCCACCAGTTCCACGGCGAGGTCCCGGTTGTGCGCCAACAGGTCGCGCTGGCGCTCGGCCAGGCGCAGTTCGCGAGTGCGCAGGTCGAAGCCACTGCCGCGTTCCAGGCCCAGTGCCACCAGCCGGGCGAAGATCGGCACCACTTCGGCGCGCAGGGAAGATTCCTCCAGCGCCGCCAGGCTGCGCTCGATGCGGCCCGCCGCGGACTCGAAGCGCTCGCGCAGCGGCTCGATCGACGAGGCGTCCTGCAGGTTGAATGCGCTTGCCAGAAGCTGCGAGGCGATGCTGCCGTCCGCCTGCAGGTCGGCGAGCCGGCGGTAGCGCCCGAGTTCGCGCTCCGACAGGTGCTCGGTGCGCGGCGCCGGCGGCTCGCCGAGGGTACGGTACCCGGTGATGGTGTAGAATAGCTGGTCGTCGATCGCCGGCACCACCAGTTCCTCCAGGCTGCTGCGCAGCGCGCCAAGCTCGGCGCGCAATTCGGCACTCTGTTCGTTGAGCGGGAACAGTTCGAGCATGCCGTCGCCGATCGCCTCGATATTGGACAGGAGCGTGTCGGCATGGGCGCGCACGCGCGCGATGGTGGCCGCGTCGGCGCCTACCTGGTGCAGCGCATCGAGTTCCTCCTGCAGCGCGTCGTGGGTGTCGGTGATGCGGGAGGCAACGCCGGAGAACTCCGCACGCGTCGCGGCGGTGGTGAGCCGTGGCGCCGCCGCCACCAGGCTGCTGGCGTGCTGCGCAACCCCGAACGATGCCACCATCTCGGGAACGCTGCCTTCGTTCACCCGCCGCTGCACGCTGGCGACACGATCCAGGAACAGCCAGGCAACCAGACTCGCCGCGACCGTGAGCGTTACCGCGGCGCCGATGCCCAGGAAGAACTGGCCCGAGAGGCGGGACGGGTAGTGCAGCAACTGCTGCAAGCGCTCTCTCACTCCCGGCATGTGCCCGCGACCGCCGTCTCGCTCAACGTCCCCGCGCCGGGGCCCCGGGGCCCGCCTGCGCGCCCAACCCCTCCCCCCCTCCCGGCAGCTGCCCGCGCCCGCCGTCTCGCTCAACGCCCCGGTGCGGAGCCGTGGTCCAGGGCAGCCGCCGGCCGGTACCGTCCATCCGCGCCGATCCGGGTCAGGAACACCGCGTCGGAGCCCTGGTTGTCGGCGTCGCCGTAGCGCAGCTCGAAGCCGTCGATGTCGATCACGTCGCTGCCGCGCAGGCTGCCCAGAAAGCAGTCCCGCGTTACCTCGGCGCCGCAGCCCGCCACCCCCGCCACGGCCAGCCGCCCGGCCAGGTAACCCTCGAAGGAAACGAAACCGGGCTCCGCCTCAGGATCGTAAGCCGCCAGGGCGCGCAGGTAGGAGCCGACCACGGGCAGGGCGTCGTCGGTGGGAAACGGTACCACCTGGGTCACGTACACCCCTTCGCCGGCCGCACCGAGCTCCTCGGCGAGCGCGTTGCTGCCCACGAACGACACGGTAAGGAAGGCCGGATCCATCCCCACGTGCCGCGCCCACCTGATCAGCGCCGCCACCGGCTGGTAGGCGCCGATCATGATCACCGCCTCCGGTTCGCCGCGGCGCAGGTCAAGCAGGGCGGTCTTCACGGCGGTGGTGTTGCGCGGATAGAGGCCGATCGACACCGGCTGCATGGCACGCCGGTCGAGCGCCAGCCGCACGCCGCGGTAGCCGGCACGGCCAAACGAGTCGTCCTGGTACAGCACCGCGATGCGGGTCACCCCCAGGTCCTCGGTCAGCCGGGCGACCATCTCCTCGGTCTCCTGGTAGTAGGAGGCGCGCAGGTTGAGCACGTTGTCCCACTCCGGATCGCGCAGGAACTCGGCGCCGGTGAACGGGGCGATGTAGGGCACGCCCGCCTGCGCGGCGACCGGCGTCGCGGAGCGCGAGGTGGGGGTGCCGACCGCGCCGATCAGGGCGAATACCTGGTCCTCTTCAATCAGGTGGAAGGTGTTGGCGATCGCCGCCTCCGGCTCGTAGGCGTCGTCGTGGGAAACCAGCTGCAGCCGGCGGCCGTGGACGCCGCCGCTGCTATTGGCTTCGTCGAACGCCGCCTCGATGCCCAGCCGCATGTTCCTGCCCAGCTCGCTGGCCGGGCCGCTGAACGCGGCCGACTGCCCAAACAGGATGCGCGCCGCGGACACGCCCGGCACCGGCATGTCACTCGCCGCCGCGGACGTGCCCACTTCTTCGTTGGCCGCCGCCGGCGGCGCGGGTACCGAAGAGTCGTCCCGATCACAGGACAGCAGCCCGGCCAGCGATACGGCGCAGGCCAGGGACACGGCAGCCGCGTTGTACGCGTGACGCCGCGGCTTCACCGACTCAGGTCTCGAATTCGCCGCGCGAGATAACCAGGCAGGTAACGTCGTCCGACTGCGCGGTGTCTCCGGCGAACGCGTGCACGGCATCGAACACCGCCTGGCTGGCCGCCCTGCTTCCCTCCGGGACGCCGCCGGCAAAGATGGCGCGCAGGCGCTGCACCCCGAACTCCTCCTGGTCGGCGTTCATCGCCTCGGTCACGCCGTCCGTGTACAGCACCAGCATTTCGCCCGGCTCGAGGGTCATGGCGGATTGCGCGTAAGGGTAGTCGGGCATCACCCCCAGGGCCACCCCGCCGGTGAGCGGGAGCAGTTCGGAACTGCCGTCCGCGCGCACCAGTAACGGCGAGTTGTGTCCGCCATTGGCGTAGGTGAACGCTCCCGTCGCCGGGTCGAAGGTCGCATACAGCACGGTCACGAACATCAACCCCTGGTTGTCCTCGGTGAGCAGGTTGTTGACCTCCCCCAGCACCTCGCCGGGGTCGGAGAGCCCCACGGCGGCGCCCTTCAGCAGGGTGCGTGAGGACATCATGAACAGGGATGCGGGCACGCCCTTGTCCGAGACGTCGGCGATCGCCACCCCAACCAGACCGTTCTGGAGCGTCACGATGTCGAAAAAGTCGCCTCCGACCGCGCGCGCCGCCTCCATCTGGCCGTGAATCCGGTAGTCGCTGCCGCCGGGGAAGCGCGTCGGCAGGATCGACTGCTGCATCTTGCTCGCCAGGTCCAGCTCGTTCTGCAGCACCACCAGCCGGTCGCGCGACGCCAGCGCCTCGCGCCACTCGGCGACCCGGCGCAGCGTGCGTTCGATGGTGACCTTGAGATCCTCGAAGTCGAGCGGCTTGGTGACAAAGTCGAACGCGCCCCGGTTCATGGCGGTGCGGATGTTGTCCATATCGCCGTAAGCGGAGACGATGACGCAGCGCAGGTTGGGGTCGACCTTCGGAATCTGCGCGAGCAGGGTCAGTCCGTCCATCTTCGGCATGTTGATGTCGGACAGCACCATGTCGACGTCGCTGTGCACCTCGAGCATCTCCAGGGCTTCCACGCCGTCGTGGGCAAACACGAATTCGTAGCGGCCGGCACGGACGTCGCGCCGCATGCGCTGCCTTATGAGCGGCTCGACGTCCGGCTCGTCGTCGACGACCAGAATCTTGTGCGGCTTTGCGGGGCTCATCACTACGCCTCCCCTGGTATGCTCCTGAGCTACGTCGGCGCCGCCTGCGAAACGGATGCCTCCATCCCGAACCGTTCGGTCGCCTGCAAGGTTTCCCGAACGTCGTCCCAGGTGGTGTTGTGGTTGATGATACAGAGCCTGAGCGCGAACGTCCCGTGCAACAGCGTCGACGACAGAAACGCGCGGTCTTCCCAGAACACGCGGGCCAGCACCTTGCGGTTGACCTGTTCCAGCGCCGGCTCGTCGTGGCCGCGGTCCGCCGGGTTGACGCGGAAGCACACGATCCCGAGCGACACCGGCGTCAGGAACTCCAGCACCGCGCTCTCCCGCACGTACTCCTCGGCGCGCGCAGCCAGCTCCATCCCCTTGTCCACCGCGCGCCGGAACGCCGCCATGCCGAAAGTCTGAATCGACATCCACACCTTCAAACCGCGAAACGAGCGGCTCAGTTGCAGGCCCCGGTCGGACATGTTGGGGTGGTTCGCCCCCCACACCGTGTCCTGCAGGATGTCGTGGTGCACTTCGAACGCGTGTTCGAGGGTGCGTGCGTCCTTGACCAGCAACGCACCCGCCTCGTACGGCTGGAACAGCCACTTGTGCGGGTCCAGCCCGATCGAATCGGCGCGCTCAATCCCGCTCAGGAACTGCTTGCCGCGTTCGGTAACCACTGCGAAGCCGCCGTAGGCAGCGTCGACGTGCATCCAGATGCCCTCGGCCGCGCAGTAGTCCGCAATCGCCGGCAGCGGATCGACCGCGCCCGTGCTGCTCGTCCCGGCGTTCGCGCAGACCGCGATCGGGGTGCAGCCCGCGGCGCGGTCGTCGGCCACGGCGCGCGCCAGGAGGTCCATGTCCAGCCGGAACTGCGCGTCGCTCGGCAGCAGCCTGATGCGTTCCGGGCGCACGCCGACGATGCGCGCCGCGCGGACGTGGGCGCTGTGGCTCTGGTCGCTCATGTACACGGTGGCGCGTTCCGGGTGGCCGGCCGCCTCGCGCGCCGCCACGAAGGCGTCGACGCTGGCCGCCGAGCCGCCGCTGGTCAGCAGACCGCCGGCGCCGTCGGGATAGCCGAGCCAGCGGCGAAACCAGTCGATTACCACCAACTCGACCTGGCTGGCCCCGCTCGCGACCAGCCAGGTGCAGGCGTTGACGTTGTAGCCCGCGGCCAGGAAATCGGCCAGTATGCCGGGCCAGGTTGGGGCGGACGGGATGAACCCGAAGCAGCGCGGGTGGTCCAACCGGATTGCGAGCGGCAGGATTTCGCGGGCGGCCTGCTCCATTACCTCCACCGGCGGCCGGCCCGCCTCCGGGGGCGCGGCCATCAACTGGTGGTCGAGCACCTGCTTGAACTCGCCGTCCCAGGCGTTTTCGCCCGGCAGCTCCCCGATGCGCTCTACCAGCAGTTCCGCTGCCCGGCGCGCCAGATCGAGCATCTGCTCCGGCGCCATCGCCAAGTCATCGCGCACCTGGTTGTGCGGCGGCTTTCCCGTGCTTGTTGCGGTCCTATCCATCTACGGCAGGCTACCCCGGCATCGCGGTCAGGAGCAAACCGCCGCAACCAGTCGGCGGTACTGCGACGGCTCTCGGAGTGAGCGCCGTGGGCGCCGCTACGATTTGCTCCAGGTACACTCGCCGGTCGTCACCAACCGATCGCCGGCCAGGTACTGGGTCGTGTAGGGGCAGGTTCCGGTGATGCCGGCGTACTTTCCGGTGCCACCGCGCAACTCCCAGCGGCCTTCGCCGCCACCGCCGGTGCCGATCGTACCCTGGTCCCGAATTGCCGTCGTGTACAGAAGGTCGCCTTCGAGATCGGTGTTCACGCACGGCGCCTCCAGCGTGATGCCGGCGTCCGAGCTGTGCGAGAACACCAGGCACTCGGAGGTACTGTGCATGCCATCGGCAAACGGACCGCCGCTGCTGTCGAGAACCGTCTGCGTGCCCTTCAACACGCCGCCAGTATAGGACTCATCGGAATGTTCCACGGTGATGTACGAGTGCTGGTAACTTCTGAGCATGAAAAAGGTTCCGCTCTCGTCCGCCAGCGCCGTGCCGGCTCCCGCCACGAGCAGCGCCACGGCTGCCGCAATACCGATAGTCATTCGTTCGAACATCGCAATACTCCCTTCGATCAAATCAGGCCGTTGCCTGCGTGCATTGGAATCGCCGCGAAGATAACTAGCACCATGACCGCTTTCAACCGCAAGGTTGCCAGCGCGGCCAGCGCGTCACACCCTCGACACCGGCGCGTTGCTCCTGCACCATTCAGCATACCGTGACGAGGAGGGCAATGGTGAGTCAAGATCACGTGAAGCCGAGCAGTAGCAAGGCGCAGCGAGAGGAACGGCTGCCCGCTTTTCTGGACCGGGTGATCGCCGACTACCCGGAGGTGTGGCGGGCGTATCGGATGCTTGGCGATGCGGCCGCGAATGCCGGCCCGCTCGACGCGCGATCGCAGCGGCTGGTCAAGCTTGCCCTGGCGGTTGGCGCCCGCTCGCAGGGCGCCGTCCACTCGCACGCACGCCGCGCCCTGCGCGAGGGCATCCCGGCGGCAGCAGTACTGCAGGTGCCGTTGCTCGCGGTGTCTTCCATCGGCTGGGCGGCGGCCCTGGCCGCGCGGGGCCCGGGGCGCGCCGCCACCCACGCCCCGGCCTCGGCGTCGGGCGGCCGCGGCCGGCGGTGTCTTCCATCGGCTGGTCGGCGGCCATGGCCGCGCTGGCCTGGGTGCGCGACGTCACCGACGCCGCGGCTTCGTGAACGGCGTGCAGCCGCCGCCGGGACGCCGCCCGCGCAGCGTGGACCGGTAACGAGGCAAGGGCATGGCACACACCACCGTTGCCGTGATCGGCGACCGGTTTGTCCGCACCACCCTGCTGCGGGACGCCATTGAGGACGCCATTGAAGAGGCCGCCGGCGGCCTTGCGGATAAGCTGCGCTTCGTTACCGACGAGCACGACTGGCCCGATGTGCCGATGGCCCACGACGGGGAGATCCGCGAGTACACCGGCGACGCGGATCGGGTGACCGCCGTGCTGCGGGAGGCGCAGGTGGCGGCGGTGCACATGGCAGCCCTCGGCGCGAAGGTGCTGGCGGCGGCGCCCGAGCTGCGGCTGGTGGCGTGCGCGCGCAGCGGCGCCGTAAACGTGAACCTGGAGGAAGCGAAGCGGCGCGGGGTGGTGGTGTGCAACGCACCGGGGCGCAACGCGCGGGCGGTAGCGGAGTTCACGGTGGCGCTGATCATCGACGTGACCAAGGGCCTCGCCCGCGGCCACCGCGACCTGACCGCGGCGGGGCGCTGGCGCACCGACCTGTACCGCCACGACACGGTGGGCGAGGACTTGGCGGCGCTGACCGTCGGCCTGCTGGGAATGGGCCACATCGGCCGCCTGCTGGCGCCGCTGCTAACGGCGTTCGGCGCCCGGGTGCTGGGTTGCGACCCCTACGTTCCGGCGCAGGTGCTGGCCGCCGCCGGGGTGGAGCCGTGCGCGTTCGCGGAGCTGCTGGCGCGGTCCGACGTGGTAAGCCTGCACGCCCGCCACCGCCCGGGAACCGCTCCGCTCCTCGGCGCGCGGGAGCTGGCGCAGATGCGCCGCGGCGCCTACCTGATCCAGACCGCGCGCAGCCCGCTGCTCGACTACGACGCCCTGGCGCGGGAGCTGGCGCAAGGGCATCTGGCAGGCGCCGCCATCGACGTGTTCCCGGACGAGCCTCTGCCCGCCGGCCACCCCCTGCGGGCGCTGCCCAACGTCACCCTCACCCCGCACATCGCCGGCGCCTCGCGCGGCAGCGCCCGCGCCGGCGCCCGCATGGCCGCCGCCGCGGTGGCCGCATGGCTGCGCGGCGAGCCGCCTCCCCACCGCATGGTCTAGCCTCTCATGCGGGTGCCGCGCGGTCAGCCGGTTGCCGGCAGCTCGATCAGGTCGCGCGTGGTGGTAGTGAGGACGCGCCCGGCATGCTCCTCAATCACTACCGTGTCCTCGATCCGCACGCCGCCGAAGCCGGGGATGTAGATGCCCGGCTCCACCGTCACCACGTGTCCGGGAGCGAGGATGTCATCGCTGCCGGGCCGCAGCGCCGGTGCCTCGTGGATCGCCAGCCCGACGCCGTGGCCGAGGCTGTGGGTGGGATACTCGCCGTAGCCGGCGGCCGTGATCCCCTCCTTGGCGGCGGCGTCGACTTCGCTGCAGCGCGCGCCGGCGTGCAGCGCGGCGACGCCGTCCGACTGCACCTGCCGCACCGCCTCGTAGAGGTGTTTCTGGCGCGGCGACGCCGGCCCCACCACCACGGTGCGGGTCATGTCGGCGCGGTAGCCGTCCACCGCGGCGCCGAAATCGAACGTGATCATGTCGCCGGGAACGATCTCGCGCGCCGATGGCCGCGCATGCGGCAACGCGGAGTTGGGTCCGGACGCGGCGATCGTTTCGAATGCGGCGCCGTCGGCGCCGTGCCGGTAGAACAGCTCCTCGAGGCGGCGCGCCAGTTCGCGCTCGCTGATCCCCGGACGAATCAGGGGCAGCAGTTGCGCAAACGCGGCGTCGCTGATCACGCAGGCACGCACAATGGCCGCAACTTCCGCCGCGTCCTTGCGCTCGCGCAACGCGGTAACCGTTCCGCCGGCCGGGTGCAGGGCAACTCCCGGCAGCCCGGCGCGCAATTGATCGCACAACTCCACGGTAACGCCGGCCGGCTCGAATGCCAGCCGGCGCAGCCCGGCGTCCTGCAATGCTGCCGCCAGCTCCTTGGTCGCCGGACGGCCATGCCGTTCGATTTGCCAACCCGGGCACTGCCGGGCCGCCTGTTCCACGTAGCGCACGTCGGTCAGAAACAGCGCCCGATCGGCGCTGACCACCGCGAACCCGGAGCTGCCCGTGAACCCGGTCACGTAGCGCAGGTCGAAGTCTTCCAGGTTCTCCTGCCGCACCAACAGCAGGCCGTCGAACTCTTCGTGCGCGCTCAACCACTCGCGCACCGCGGCCAGACGGCTGCCCGCCGCGGAGGCCGATGCCGGGGATATCTCCATGGCGCCATTCTGCCACAAGCGGTCCAGTTTGCTCACGGGCGCGCGCAGCGCCGCGGCGGAAATGGCGGTATGATGTATCGATGCGAACCACCACCGGGCGCCCGTTGCCGGCGCTGTTCCTGACCGTCCTGCTGGCCGCCGGCGCGTTCCCGCTCGCGGCACAGTCATCGCCCGGCGCTGCCACCGGCGCGCTGGTCGGTGCCTTCGGGCAGGCCTTCGGCCCGCCGCCCGATTATCCGGACGGCGAACTGGACCCGGCGACGCGCGCCGACATCCAATCGATCATCACCAGCATCTCGGAACGCCAGCTCGACACCGCAGCGCTCGGGCGCCTCAAGGACAGCGGCGATGCGCGCATCCTGTGGTTCGTGGCCGACCTGATGCGCTTCATCGGCCAGCGCGAGATGGAGACCCTGAACGTCATTTTCGAGGAACTGACCGGGGTAAGCCCGCGGCGCGGCGACTACAACGCCATTCCCGACCACCTGATGGCCTGGGATCTGCCCGCGTTCCCCGGCTACCGGCGGCTCAAGGGCGACCTGATGACGCTGATCGACTCGCGCTGGGAGCCATTCTTTGCCGACGAGAATTCGGCGGTCGACTGGCGGCTGGTGGCGTGGGGCGGCGTGCTGATGGACGACCGCGGCGACGCCGGCCCCGGACAGCACTGCTTCCGCTGCATCCCGGCGCTCGACAATCCGCCGGTAACCGATGCCGCCGGCGGGAGCTGGTACCCCGACGACGCGCTGGTGTTCGGCCTGGTGGTGAACGGCGCGGCGCGCGCCTATCCCAAGAACATCATGGAAGTGCACGAGATGGTGAACGACGCCCTCGGCGGGCGCACCTTCGGCATGCCCTACTGCACCTTGTGCGGCTCGGCGCAGGCGTACTACACCGACGACATCAAGGGGTTCTACCCGGTGCTGCGCACCTCCGGGCTGCTGTCGCGCTCCAACAAGTTCATGTACGACCTGGTAACCACCTCCGCCGTCGACACCTTCACCGGGCGCGCCCTGTCGGGGCCGCTGCACGAGGCCGGCGTTACCCTGAACCAGCTCACCGTGGTCACCTCCACCTGGGGCGCCTGGAAGGAGGCGCACCCCGGCACCACCATCGTCGCCGAGGATGGCGGCGTGCCCGGCAAGCGCTATCCGATGGACCCGCTGCGCGGGCGCGACGACAACGGTCCGATCTTCCCGGTCGGCGACGTGGATACACGGCTGCCGGTGCAGGAGCGCGTGCTCGGCGTACTCGGCGCCGGCGGCACCGCGGTGGCGTTTCCGGTGGCCAACGCCGTGCTGGCCCTGCAGGCCGGCGCCAACGTGGAGTTGGCCGGCGTGCGGGTGGCCATGGACGGCAGCGGCATCCGCGCCTTCATCGACGGCCAGGAGGCGCCGAGCCACGAGGCGTTCTGGTTCGCCTGGAGCCAGTTCCGCCCCGCAACGCTGCTCTGGCAGAGGGAGGCGGCCGGATAGCCGACCCGCCCTGCACGACTCCGCACGTCCGCCGCTTCCCGCGGCGGCGCCCAGCCCCGATAATGCGCCCGTGCCCGCGCCGCGCATTCGCCGCCTGTTCCTGACCCTCTATATCCCGGAACTGCTGTACACCATCGGCTGGGGGCTGATCCTCCCCGTCCTGCCACGGCTGGCCACCAGCCTCAGCGGCAGCGTGGCCGGCGCCGCCGGCATCGTCGCCCTGGTGGCGGTCGGCACCCTGATCGTGGACATCCCGGCCGGGATACTGGCCGCCCGCTGGCCGCAGCGTACGCTGGCGCTGACCGTACTCGGCACCCTGGCGGTCGCCGGGTTGCTGGCCGCCTTTGGCGGCACGGTGGTGCTGCTCGGCACCGCCGCGCTGCTGCTCGGCGCCGGACGCGGCACCTGGATGGTGACGCGCATGGCGGTGGCGCGCGAAACGGTGCCCGCCGATCAGCGCGGGCGGGCGCTGGCCACGCTCGGCGGCGTGAACCGGATCGGTTCGTTCGCGGTCGGCCCAGCCGTGGGCGGTGCGATAGCCGGCCTGCTCGGCCTGTGGGCGCCGTTCGTGGCGCTCTCCTGCCTCATGATCCTGGCCGGCGCCGCGGTGCTGCGCTGGACGCCGCGGCGGCCGCCGCCGGCGCCGGCGCGCAGCGGCGGCTGGTATCATCCGGTGGCGATCTTCCGCGACCACTGGCGGGTGTTGCTGCGCGCCGGTCCCGCCATTATCGCCCTCAACCTGATCCGGGCCGGGCGACAGTTGTTCATCCCGCTGTGGGGCGAGTCGATCGGCCTGTCGGTGGCGGAAGTGGGCCTCGCCATGAGCGCTTCCGGGATCGCCGACATGCTGCTGTTCTATCCCACCGGGGTGGTGATGGACCGCCTCGGGCGGCGCTGGGCGGCGGCAAGCTCGATAGCGGTCATGTCCCTGAGCCTGGCCCTGATGCCCCTGTCCGGCAATTTCCTGAGCCTGCTGCTGATCGGGATACTGGCCGGCGCCGGCAACGGCATGGGCAGCGGATTCCTGATGACCATGGGCACCGATCTCGCCCCCAAGCGGGGCGCCGGCGAGTTCATCGGCCTGTGGCGGCTGATCGGCGACGTGGGTACCGCCGCCGGCCCGGCGGTGATCGGGGCGGTGGCCGGTATCCTTTCGCTGGCGATTGCCGGCCCGGTGGTGGGACTGTTCGGCCTCGGCGGCGCCGCACTGTTCGTGTTCTCCGTCAAGGAGACCCTGCGGCGCCGGTAGCGGTCAAAAAAACAGACAGGCGTCTTGACATTAACAGACATACGTCTGTATTGTCGATTTCCCATGACTGCCGCTTCCCGATACCGCTCCCAAGAGCGCAAACGGCGCATCTTCCTGTTTGTGCGCGACCGCATTCTGTCCGGGGCGCCGCCCACCACCCGCGAGGTGCAGGCCCACTTTGGCTTCCGCGCGGTACAGTCGGCGCGCGACTACCTGGAGGCCCTGGTGCGGGACGGCCTGCTGGACAAGGAGCCGGGCAAGGCGCGCGGCTACCGCCTGCCGGCCGGGAGCACGCCCTATCCCGCGGTGCTGGTGCCCCTCCTCGGACGGGTCCAGGCGGGCGCCCTCACTACCGCCAGCGAGGATCCGGACGGCTACGTGCCGGTGCAGTCGGCCAAGCCGCGCGACGAGCTGTTCGCCCTGCGTGTGCGCGGCGAAAGCATGCGCGACGCCGCCATTCTGCCTGGCGACGTGGTAATCGTGCACCGCCAGGAAAGCGCCGCCTCGGGCGAAATCGTCGTGGCACTGGTGGAGGACGAGGCCACGGTAAAGCGTCTCAAGCTGCGCGCCGGGCGCATTGAGCTGCATCCCGCCAACCCGGCGTTCGATCCGATCGTGCCCGACGCCGACCGGGTGCGGATCCTCGGCAAGGTGATCGAGGTGCGCCGCTACCTGGAAGGCAGCGCCCCGGTGCTGGAACCGTGAGCCCACCCGCTACGGACACGCCTCCGGTGGCGGACGTTGCCCTGATTGCGGGCGCTTCACTGGTGCCGGCCGCCGCCCTGTTGCCGGATGCCGCGCTGCAGCCGGCGGCTGCGCGCCTGCCGGACGCCGCTTCGTTGATTGGCCGCGCCGACAGCGCCGGACGGTTGTGGCGCCCGGCGGAGCTTGCCGGGCGCCTGTGCGAACTGGCGTCCGACCCGCACGGGGTCCATCTGACCCTGGCCTGCGCGCTGATCCGCTCCTTTCAACAGGCCGCCGAACCGGCCGCCTGGGTCACCGCCTCCCGCGCCACCTTCTTTCCGCCCGACGCCGCCCACGGCGGCGTCGATCTGGCCGCCCTGCCGGTGGTTACCGTACCCGGTCCGGAGGCGGTGCTCAGCGTCGCCGAGCGGCTCACCCGGTGCGGTTCCTTTGGGCTGATCGTGCTGGAGCTGGGCACTCACCTGGCCGTACCGGCGGCCGTGCTCGGCCGCCTGGCACGCCTGGCGCGGCGGCACGATACCGCTCTGCTGTGTCTCACCACGTCCAAATCGGAGACTACCCTCGGGTCGCTGGTGGCACTCCGCGGGCGCGGCTTTCGCACTGCAACCCGCCATCCAGGCTACTTTCACTGTGGCATCCGGGTAATCAAGGATCGCCGCCACGGCCCCGGCGGGTCGCTGGCGGTCGCCTGCCATGCCCCCTACGGCATGTGTTGACGTGGGTGTGCTGCCGCTGCAACTGCTGCTGCGGCGGCACCCCGGCTGGAAACGGCAACCGGTCGCGGTGGTCAGCGAGGACAAGCCGCTGGGCACCGTGGTGGCAGTGAACCGGCGTGCCCGCGCCGCCGGGGTGCGGGCCGGGATGCGCTACGCCGCGGCGCTCTCCCTGGTCTCCCACCTGCACGCCGGTACGATCTCTCCCGACGACCTGGCGGCGGGAGTACGGTTGATCCGGGAGCGGCTGCTGACCATCAGCCCGCGGGTCGAATGGGGCGGCGACGGCTGGGCCGCCCCCGGGGTGTTCTGGCTGGAGGTGGCCGGTTTGCGGCGCCACTATCCCTCCGGCGCGGCGCTGGCCGACGCCATCGGAAAGCTCCTGCGCACCGCCG
>MKWU01001879.1_pt1 | contig 34208 bp, 30 predicted proteins | sample 809101 | NCBI WGS metagenome assembly MKWU01 (sample SAMN05860141, study PRJNA318959) | sponge metagenome | host: Aplysina aerophoba | place: Slovenia: Piran, Adriatic Sea, Gulf of Piran | collected 2013-05-07
CGCGCAATCCCGCAATCTGTGGCGCGCTAATGGTGCCGGACAGGTGCATCTCGATACTTGTGAGCACATAGCCGGCGGGATTGCTTCCCGTGGTAAACCGCTGTGCGTGGGTGTCAGAGAAACTGATGCTGGTTGCGTTTGTGCCTGTAAGGTCCGCCTGGCCGATGTTGCTGACCAGCACGCTGCTCTGCGCCTGCGTGGGCGCGGCGTGAAGCACCAGGAGCGCGCCGAGCAGCAGCGCGAGGACGGGGAGCGCGAGGACGGGGAGGAGGATGAAGCGGCGAGAGCGGTGGCGATCGGGACGCGGCTCAGGGCGGCACGGGGAGCGGCGGAGGGAAGCCGACATCAGGCCGGACCTCCCGCAGAGACTAGAACGTAGGTTCGGGGGATAACGGGCATGGCCGCCCTCAGCAGGCGGCGCGGTGCGGAGATGGCCTCATTCAGTTTCACCGATTCACTCTCCTTCCCGGCGTTTCACTTTCCCGGCGTTTCATTCAGTGTTTGCCATTCTTCCACGCTCATTAACACAATCCTACCAGAAATCGGCCTCTTGGTCAATATCAATGGGCCGGGCCGCGATGTTCCCGAGTCTTTGGAAGGGGTGCTGAGTGCATGCAGCAGCGGATGGGAGGGGAGGAGAGACCGGCTAAGTCTTGGCCTGGATGACGACGCGACCGCCGTCCTCGACGTCGATGTTCAGATTGTGGCTGTCCAGCATGGACATTCCCGGCAGTGGGGTTGCATCCGCTTCATCAGCATCGACAAACCTCGGGTGGCCGTCCCAGAGCGCCGTCATCCCGTAAGTGTCGAATATATCCCGGCTGCCATTGGCAAGGACCAAGCTCTTCTGCCCCAACCTTTTCGTCAACGTCCCAACGGTCAACAGTCCTGCGTCCGAAACCAGCGACTCGTCATCGAACACCACCCTCAACCGGTCAACATCCTTCGGTATCCTGTTCACCACAAGTGCCTCCTCTGCCTGGGCAACAGCCGTCTTAGATAACAGCTATTCTCCCAGGTCAGAGAGGCACTTCACCGCATTTCGCCCCCACACCACCCCCAAAGCACCGGTGGATCCAGGATAAATACCGGGCGAGATTTAGACTCGACGGCATGTCAACCAGCCCCTCTTGGCTGATAGCCGCCGTCTTAGGCTCTGTCCTATTGATGTTCGCCACAGCCTGTGGAGAAGGGGACACCGCAGCCGGTTCGCCCACCTCGGCCGCCCCAACCGACGACCCGGCTACCACTGCTCCCGCGACCACTGCCACTCCCGAGACCACCCCAACCGAGGATCCTTCCCCCCAGGATGCCACAGATCCCACCACTTCCACCACCCTCGCCCCGGAGTCCGCGGTGGAAATCAGCCAAGGGTGTCCCCCACCGCCCGACACACCACCAATAACCCGTCCCCTGTCAGAGAACAATCCCCATACCCCTCCCTCTCACCTGGAGGACGCCGCAGCGCTATGGCCCACTGACTGGTCCCGGACCACCATCGACCTCGAAGAACTGAGCCTGGGAATCCGTGCCCGCGATCCCCGCGATCTGATCCCACCCATCGACCGACCCGTCTTCGTGGACGTCGGCGTGGCGCAGGAGTGGCTCTCCGATCGGGATCCAGGAATGCTGGTCAGGGTTGATGACCATGCCCGGTTCTACCCCCTGCGGGTGCTGACCCGGCACGAGATCGTCAACGACCGCTTCGGCGACCGTCCGGTCACCGTCACCTACTGTCCGCTGTGCAACACTGCGGTTGCCTTCGACCCGGTGGTGAACGGGACCCACCTTCGTTTCGGAGTCTCGGGACTGTTGCGAAACTCCGACCTGGTGATGTGGGACCTGGAGACCACCTCGCTGTGGCAGCAAATCACCGGAGAACCGCTGGTGGGGACCTACGCCGGTGAATCACCCCTGGCATATGTTCCATCGGCGATCGTGGCCTTCTCGGAGTTCGCAGAATCCAATCCCGGCGGGTGCGTACTCGGTCCGGACCAAGCCTTCGGCATCTCTTATGGAACCAACCCGTATGTTGGATATTCCTCCTCCGCCCGGCCTTTCCTGTACAGCGGTGACCTGGATGATCGACTTCCAGCCCTGTCACGAGTGGTAGGAGTGAATATCAACAACGAAAACAAGGCCTACTCCTTCGGAGATTTGGAGGCGGTCCGGGTCATCAACGACACGTTGGACTCGGTGCCGATCGTGGTGCTGTGGGGGGCGGCCCACACTGCGGACGCTCTGGACAGATCGTCGATGCCCGACAGCCAGGCCATCGGGACTGCAGTGGCCTACATTGCGACGACCGGAGAAAGGGCTCTCACCTTCACTGCTTCGGGGGAGGATCTGTTCACCGACGCCCAGACCAACAGCACCTGGAACCTGTTGGGAGAGGCCATCGATGGTCCGCTGACCGGTACGCAACTGGAGTTTGCCCCGCATCGCAACGAGTTCTGGTTCGCATGGTTCGCATTCTTCGGCGCCACGGGAGAACTCTGGGAAGCCTCCTGAAGGGGACCCTACTGTGGCGCGCGCCGAGACTCATTCGGGGTGGGTACCTACCCGAACGCCGGTTCCTTCGCCGACAAGTGTCGCGTGGTAAAGCGCTGGTTCCCAACTCCAACTTCGGTCTGCGAATGGGTCGGCAACCGTCACCGGGAAACCCCTTCACCCCAAGGCGCGGTCCAAGGCTTCGATCAGGCGATCGACCTCGCCTTCCGTGGTGTAGTGAATGAAAGACATCCTAAGCACGCCCGGGTCCGGAGGGATTCCCATCTCCTCGAGCAGGCGGGGAGCGTAGAAGTCTCCGTTCCCCACCATCATCCCACTGCGGACCAGGGACGCCGCCACCGCACCCACCGACCGATGCCGCGGGACTATGGAGACGGTGGGCGCTCGCCACCTGGCATCAACCGGACCGGCCACCCGGACATCTTCTCGAGCGGCCAGAAAGTCAAGCAACCTCCCCAGAAGCCTCGTCTCGTGGGCCCGGAACATGTCATGCACGGCACGGCCTCGCTCCACCGGGGAGGCCGGTGGCCCACCATGGTGGGCGTATAGGTCTTCCAGGTATTCAACGATTCCCGCACAGGCCGCGATCTGGGCATGGTCGGGCCCGGCAGGTACCAACTTGTGGCGTAGGTCGTCGGCCACGAAGTAGTGGCCCTCGTTGCCGAGTTGATCGGCGAGATCTCGGCGGACGAACATCACCCCCTGATGCGGGCCCCAGGTCTTGTAGCCGGAGAAGAGATAGACATCCACCCCCAAACTCCCCAGATCGGGGAGTCCGTGCGGAGCGTAGGACACCCCGTCCACCACCACCCTCGCCCCAACCGCCGAGGCCCGGGCGACTACCTCTGCTACCGGGTTGATCGCAGCCACCACGTTGGAGGCGTGCGGGAAAGCCACCAACCGGGTGCGTTCGGTGAGTAGTTCATCGAGGTCACCAATCTCCAAGGTTCCCGACGCGGGATCGACTCGCCACTCCCGGACCGTGATCCCGGTCGACGCCAGACGCCTCCACACCCCGGCGTTGGCTTCATGGTCCTGGGTTGAGGCAACGACCTCGTCTCCCTCCCGCCACACCGATCGGAACGCCCGGGCCAGAACATAAGTGTTCTGCGAGGTGGATGGTCCGAAACAGATCTCATCCTCTCCCACGCCCATCCACCCCGCCAGTTGCTGGTAGGACTCTTCCATGGCCGAAGCGGCCCTCACCGACAACGGGAAACTGTATTCGGGTTGAACCTTGGTGTGGCGATAGAAGCCGGTCAGCCGATCGATGACCTGCCGGCATGCGTAGGATCCACCGGCATTCTCGAAGTGGGCCCATCCGCTGATGCGGTCGTCCGAGAAAGCGGGAAACTGATTGCGGGCGTACTCAACGTCGAGGGGTCCCAAGAGTGCCTCCAATGCGGGCGTGGCATGTCCAAGTCTGCCAGATCAGCGTAACGACCAATCAGATAGCTGCGGGGGATACCCACGGTACGAGGTCTGCCAAGCGGCCCCATCCCCGGTCTCCACGCTCCCCGTCCCTATTAGGCTGGGCGAGCCAGTGGAGAGAAGGCATTGAAGCTGCGGGATCGGATCAATGGCGGCTTGCTGGGAGTGGCTGTCGGCGATGCTCTCGGAGCGACATTGGAGTTCATGCACCCCGACGAGATCCGTCGAAAGCACGGCGTCCATCGGGAGATCACCGGCGGCGGGCCGTTCGGGTGGCGTCCCGGCCAGGGAACCGACGACACCGACCTCACCTGGGCAGTGCTGGCTTCCTATCTGGATGGACCATTCACACTGGAAAGGGCCGCGGAGAACATGCTCGACTGGTTCTACTCCAGACCTGCGGACATCGGTGGCGCCACCGCAGAGGCGCTGCGGCGGCTGCACAGGTCTCGTGATCCCCGTTCCAGCGGCGCCACCAGGGAGTCCTCCTGCGGGAATGGGTCACTGATGCGGTGCATCCCTACGCCGCTGGCCCGCGCCAAGGCCACCGTCCGCCGGCGAGAATTGGCCGAGATCTCCGCCATCACTCACGCCCACGTGGTGTGCCTGGACAGTTGCGTTGCATATGGCGAGATCGTCAACGCCTTTTTGGAAGGAGAAGACGTTGCCGCCGCCCTCGACGCCGCCAAGGCGTTGGACCTGCATCCCCGGGTCAGAGACACCCTCGACATCGATCCTCGGTTGCCGGTGCACCGTCTCCGCACGTCCGGATACGTGATCCACTCCCTGGGATGCGCGGTGTGGGCCATCCAACAGGATGCCACCTTCGAGGAGGTGGTGGTGGCGCTGGTGAACCGCGGTGATGACACGGACACCACCGGGGCGATAGTCGGCGGCCTGGTGGGCGTCCTCCAGGGAGTTGCAGCCATACCATCCCGGTGGCTGGACAAGCTTGAGTACCACGACCGTTTGGTTGCCGCGGTCCCCGTCCTCGTGGCTCTGCGCAGTCAATAGACCGGGCCATTGGACTGGCAAGGCAGACCTGTCGCTGGCCGGGATTCAAGACCCATCCAGTGAGCCACAGCAGACACCGACTCCGCCTCCCGGACCAGTTCCACAGTACGCCGACAGGACTTCTCCGCAAGCAACAGGCAACAAGATCTCCTCTCCTCGCTGCCACCCAGACCAGTGCCCGCTGGCGCGAAAGACCACTGCGTGGACACTCCAACAGTCTCCTGACAGACGGCATGATGCCGATCACCGAAATCCACTCCCTACTTAAGTGGGCCCCTGGGCCGGGGCGGGTCTGACCCGACTGAATCTCAGCTTGGTGCCTTTTCTTAGATCTGTCGGCCTGCTCCCGGCTCAGACCTGATCATTGAAGGTAGCGGACAACCAAGTCTGGTGATACCCGGCAGCAAAACCACTATGGCTGATCTTGACTGGCTGAGAGCCGAGGGCCTGGACAGGAGCATCCTCGGCGCTCGGCAGGATGGTGTCCCGGTCATAGGCATCTGCGCCGGCTTTCAGATGCTGGGCACCAGACTGTTGGACCCCCACCGAAGGAATGGGCGATCCGGCCGCTGCGATGGGAGAACAGGGCCACGCCGGGAAGCATGAGTCCTCCAACCGATGTCAACGGTCAGACGTCTACTACGACCGTGGTTCCCATCTTGTCGTGCCAGCCCTGGCGCCGGTCATCCCACAGCAGCGAGATATACACCAGCAGGGACAGCAACCCCCCGGCCACGGGGATGAGAGCCAGCAATCCGGGAAGGACCCAGCGTCCCAGGGCCTTCCCCCAGCCGGGGACTCCCCCGTCCTCTGCCCGCACCACCATGATGTTCATGGCCATCTTGCCAAGTGTCTGTCCTCTGACGGCGATCAGCGTCGGCTCGTACAGGAGGAAGAGAATCGAAAAGAGCGCCAACCCGCCGAATCCCACGAAGAGAGCCATCCCCGCCAGTGCATCTTCGTCGGTTTCAGATCCCAACACGACGCCGACGAATCCCACGATGGCCAGAACGACGACTATGAACACGATAATGACTATGTCGATGATCCTGGCCACCAGTCTCTTGCCGGGGGAGGCAAGATCCCTCACCTCTCCATTGCCCAGGGTGACCCGCCCGGTCATAGCACGCGGTTCGGTCATGATCTCTCCTTTGTCTCACTGAAGCTTGGGAACACACACCATGCTACCGGAAGGTTTGGGATCCAGGCACTGGAGTGGCTACCTTATTTCAGGCGCCAGACCGGCCGCCTTGGCCACCTTTTCATACCAGACGGTCAGGGTGTCAATTGTCTCATGGGCGTTGAGTCCGCTGGGATTGGGAACCACCCACAACTCGGCCCCTTCAAGGGACTCCCGCTGCAGACCTGATGAAGCCCCGGGCCGGCGGAACGCGGTTCGATAGGCGGTGATCCCCACCACCGCCACCACCCGGGGACGCCAGTGCCTCACCTTCTCTGAGAGCACCGTGGCCCCCGACCGAAGTTCCGCCGCCGAGAGTTCCGCGGCGCGTGCAGTAGCCCGTTCTACCAGGTTGGTGATGCCGACTCCCCGCTCCCTCAGGTGCCGGTGGTCATCGGCGGTGAACCCCCTCTCCCTGGAGACCTCATAGCCGGTGACACCCGCTCGATAGATAGCCGGGTAGAAGCGATTGGTGGGATGGGCGAAGTGGGTTTGGGTGGCAGCCGTCCAAAGGCCTGGATTGATCCCCACGAACAAAAGACGCACCCCGGGGCCGATCACATCGGGCACCGTCTTGTTCCGGTAGCTCTCCAACTCAGCGCGACTGAACCTGGGGCCGGTGGGCGATTTGCTCATCGGCGACGGCGGCGCATCAGGCGTTCCAGCGTCTCGCTGCGTTCCGGCTCGGGTGGATCATCGACTGCAGGCTGCTTGGGAGGTTCATCCACCACTGCCGGTTCTCCCTCCGGACGCCGGCCCACCATTTGGACGGATCCCGTCCTACCCACCGAGAAACGCAGCCTCCGGGCAGCCACGTCGACCAGGAAGAGCACCAGCGCCAGACCCACCAGCCATGGCCAGACTGCCAGTTCGGTGTCTCCCCTGGTGGGGGCGGTGTCGAAGAAGGCGGCGGCAGGCGGATCGACTCTTCCTCCGGTGACTTCGGCAACCTCCTGCGCCAGAGTGGGGTCGGGGGGCAGAAAGGAGAATTCCTCCTGATATGCGGAGACCGCGCCCCCGCTTGCGGACGACATTCCTCCCTGCGGGGTGGTCATCAACGCGGTGATCCAGTAGGCGCCCGCCACAGCCGCCGGCACTTCGCCTTCGAACGTTTGTGAAGCGGTTCTTCGAAGCGACACCACGTCGACCTCTCCGTCGGGTCCCCTCACCCGAGCGATGGCCGTTGCTTCGGTAGAAAGCCCCACCGCGTTTACTCTTATCGACAGTTCGCCACCCTCCACGGTCGCGGCGACGGTCGAGTCGTTTTGTACCGGGAGCGTGTCCCGAACCACCCTTCCCCAAAAGCCTGCGAAACCCTCCCATTCCACCCACTCGGAACCCCATCGGGAGGTGGCGTCCGAGGTCCACACCGCCACCCGTCCCAATCCTCGCTGCCACGAGGCCAGCAGCGGATGTCCGGCGCCCACCTCCAGGGACACGGTGGCGGTCCCCTTGGCCTTGGTAGCCACATACCCCTTCACCGGGGGCGCCTCCGTCAAGGTCTCGCTGATGGGAGTCAGCCCGGTGCGCACCGGGTAGAACTCCCCTTCCCGCACCAGGTTCTCGGCCACCAGCAGCGTCTCCTCCACAAACACCTCCGGTACCAGATCCAGGTCCACTCCCGGGTAGTACCGTCCCCCTCCCAATTCCGCCATCCGCTCCAACGTGGGGCCGGGGCCCTCTCCCGTCCCGAGCACCGACAAGGTGACTCCCTCGTCGGCAATCTGGCGAGCCAAGGGCAACAGCCCCGACTCGTCGGGGTCCCATCCGTCCGTGAACAGAACGATGTGGCGCAATGATCCCTCCACCCCATTGAGGGCACGGAGCGCCTCGGCCAGAGCCGGACGGATCTCGGTGCCTCCATCAGGCGTAAGAGAGGACAGGGCGGCCGTCACGTCTTCAGGCTCGGGCCGGGGACCCAGAGGAATGGTCCAGTCGAATCCTGACGAGAACGCCAGCACCCCCACCTGATCGGAACTGGTCAGGGCCCCTATCGCCTGTGATGCGCCGGCCTGGGCGATAGCCGTCTTGGGGGTTCCTCCCTCAATGCGGGTGGCGTTCCCGCCGCAGTGGCAGGACCCCATCGAGCCGGAAGTGTCCAAGGCCAAGACTTCGGCCACCGGTTGCCGGCGCAGCAGGTCGTCGGGATCCGAAGAGACCGGCAGCACGCTCTCCAAGGGAGTCCGGTGATAGTCCCCCATTCCGAAGCTGCGATCTCCCCCCACCACCACGAGACCCCGTCCGAAGTCCTCCACGTAGGACACCAGGTTCTCTGCTTCCCTGGCGTCCCTGATCCCCACGTTGACCAGCACCACTGCGTCGTACTCCGCCAACACCTCCTCGGTGGGGATCCCGACCGCCCGATCCACATTCACTCCCGAGGCTTCCAGGGCCTCCTGCAGGAAGGCTCCTTCACCCCGGCGAGCGGAATCCTCCACCACCGCAACCCTGGCGGGCCCCTCGACCCGGGTGATTCCCACCGCTCGGTTGTTCTCGGAATACTCATCCCAATCTGCAAAGAGCCGTGCCTCCACGGCAAGTGGCCCGCCCCGGTTCACGCTGCCCGTGTCGAGGGGCACCACCACCTCAATCCGGTTCACGCCTGTTCGAAGTTCGATGTCACGCAATTCCACATGGTCTCCGGCGGTGATCCGAAGCCTCGCCGGGCCATCTTGGGTGGAACGAACTGTCACGGTAGCCGAGAGCAAATCACCCTCCCGGACCAAACCGGGGGCTTCCACGCCCTCCACCAGCGCCTCGGCGCCCGTGGCGCTTTCCAGCACCACCACGTCCACCGCCACTCCGGCCTCGGCCAGTTCCTCGACCACCTCCCTTACCACGCCTCCCGTGTCGGCCATGTCACTCATCAGCACCACCCGGCGGGAACCGGCAGTGGGCAGCAGTGCGGCCGCAGCCCGGAGGGCCCCTCCCACTTCCGATGCCGAGGCGTCCACGACGGATCGAACCGGCAAGAGTTGCCGATCAGTGGTGAGAGCGGTATCCATCCGAGCGGCGCCACCGAACACCATAAGACCCGCCAAGTCGTCCTCCCCGGCATTCTTCAAGGACTCCGCCACCAACTGCTCCTGCTCTGTTCGCGAATCCGACCCCACCGATAGAGAGCGATCCAGGGCAAATAACACCGCCCGTTGCTGCTGGGGCAGAGTCAGCAGAGGCTGCGTCAACGCCAGAAGGGCAAGAGCCACGGCGACCATCCGCATCGCCAGCACCCAGCGACGACGGCGGCGGCCCACCGTCCATCTCCCCCGTCTCGCCAGGTACCAAATCCCCGCCACCCCCAACGGCGCAGCCCAGAGCAACTCCGGGACCGCGAGCCTCATGCTCTCCGTCTCCCCGACGGGGTGACCCAAGGCATCATCGAGCCTGCAGTCGGGCGCCGGGATGCCTTCGGTCTTCTGAGTGCCAACCACCACTCCAGAATCATCAGCGAAGCTGCCAGCGCCGCCACCCACAGGCCCCACTCCCGAATCGTCTCACTCCTTTGGTCGGAGATGAACGACCCTGGCTCAACAGCTATCGAGCGGGGTCGAGCGGCCGACTCGGACGGGGAAAAGTTACGGATCGCCAACTCGGAACGCCCAACCTGCTCGTCGGCATTCAGGTATTGCACCCTGTAGACACCGGGGGTCCCGCTGTCGCCGAAGGATGTGACGTTGGCGCCTAGAGTCACCGTCTCCCCGTCGGGACTCTCCACCCGGACCATACCCGTCCCCGAGGCAAGGAGAGGGATGGGAACCCCAGCCGGCGAGGGGTGGATGCCACCTGCCGCCTCCCCACCCAGCCACTCCAGGAGTTTGGCTCCCAGCAGGGGAAATGCCATCTGCACCACCAGGTTGGAGTGGGCCATGTCGAAAGTGAAATAGACTGCCCGGTGCCCGTTTACCCGGCCGAGGAGCACCAGCGGGACATCTCCGGACCTGACCACCGGCAACCACAGGTCAGTCGCTACCACCTGTGCCTCGGCCACCGCGGTGCCGGCCAGGCTCACGTCGTCCAATACGGGTTCCCCGGGGCGCTGCCAGGTTACTCCGAGATTGGTGGCGAGTCCCGTCAGTCGCAGACCGGGAGGCGGGGGATCGGTGCGAATCAGCCAGGAAGGCCGATCGATCTCACCGGGATCCCCCCGGTTGATCACCGACAGTTCCGGGGGAGCCTGCGGGTCGTCTGTCTCGGTGAGGTCGGGGATCGACCTGATCAGAGCCGATAGGAAGGGGGACTGCACCCCTTCCACCCTCACGACACTCACAGTCGGAACCGGTAAGGCCGCCCAAGCCTGGTCATCGAGCGGAAGTGAGTCCTCGGAGTCGACCAGCCGCGCCACCACCACCGAACCGGGCCCCACCGGCACCGGGACCGTCGCTCGGTCGGTTTCCCCGGGAGCCGGGGAAAGCTCCAGGTGGGAAACCACCTTGCCATCGGCTTCCAACTCCGCGGTTACCGGCCGGGCCGGTGCGCCATGGTTGGCAACGGAGACGAATGCCCTGATCACCCCCGCCGAGTCTCTGTCCAAAGAGAGTGCGTCGATCGCCCAATTGGGACCGGTCTCGTCAAAAGGCAGGTGCCGGGCCGCCGCCACCGGCTCTGCCGCCAGAGGCGCCTCCCCGCCGTCGGTGAACAACACCAGGTCGGAGGGCCGCTCGGGAGTCGCCAGACCTCTTCCCAGCCTGATCGCCTCCGCCAGGTCGGCATCTCCCCCGGTGACTTCCAGTGCAGATATCGCTGCCACCACTTCTTCCCGCTCCCGAGAGAACGCCGTTACCACCCGCGGCAGAGCGCCTGCTTCGATAACAGACACCAACTGCTCGCCGGACATCTCCTCGGCCCATCCCAACGCCTCCTGTTGCGCCCGGCCGAATCTGCCCACCATCCCCATGGAACCGGACACGTCCATCACCAGCACCGTGTGAGCGCCGAGCCGGGCTTCTTCGGCGCCGAACGGACGGGCCAGGGAGATCACGAATGCGGTGAGCACCGCCAGTTGCAACAGCAACAGAGGGGTGATCTTCAAGCGCCGCCACGGCCGAGCCGCGGAGAGCGGATCGGCGGCGGTCTCCCACAGCAGGAGACTGGAGACCTCGATCCGTTCACGACGGCTCCGCAGCATGTACAGGGCGATGAGCGGAAGAGCCAGCGAGGCAAGCCCCAAGGCCGCCGGAGCCAGGAAACTCACGGCTCCACCACTTCCTGGGTGAGGGCTTCTCTCCCGGCCCGGTTGCAAGAATCCAATCTTGGGACCATGCCTCCTACCTCACCATCCCCGCTGCTGCGAGCCCCGCGAAGGTTCTCTCCGAGGCATCTGGTCCGGCTTCCACCAGCAGATAGCGCAGGCCCGAGCGCGCCGATCGTTTCGCCATCTGCTCGCACAAGTCGTCAAGCCTGGAGCGATATCGGTCGTAAGCGTCGACGGTTCCCGAGAAGTCCGATTCTTCGCCTGTCTCGGCATCCCGCAGGCGAACATCCCCCAGCACCTGGGGATCGAGTTCCGCAGATCCCAACAGGTGCAGCACCATGCCCCCCGCAGACCCGGCCAACCGGTCAAGACCCGCCCTCCAATCCTCCACCAACAGGTCACTCACCAAAGCGGTGTACCGGCGCCGCCCCGACGCCATCACGGCCGCCAAGGCCGGCCCCAGCGTACCCTCGGCAGGCTCGATCCCCAGACCCTCCAACCACGCCTCCAACCGCGGCCAGGAGGACAGGTGCCTGCCGGTGGGGCCGCGGGTCGCTGCCTGCCTGCCTCCCTGACCCGGCAAGGTCCACAACTCCACCCGGTCCCCACCAGCCAGGGCGAGATAGGTGATCAAACCCGCCAAACCGAGCGCGGCGGGGTGTTTTTGATGGAAGCCCATGGAAGGGGAACGATCCACCACCACCCGCACCGACAGTTCCCTCTCAGCCTCGAATTCCCTGATCAGAGGCGTCCCGAGACGGGCCCACAACAGGTGATCGATACGCCGGTAGTCGTCCCCCGGCGTGTACTCCCGGAAGTCGACGAAGTCGATGCTCTCTCCCTTGTGCACCGAAAGGTGTCTTCCTCCACGGGAGGAACGCACCCGACCCCGGCCGGTGAGGGAGAATCGCCCGATCTTCTCCCTCAGGCCGGGGGAGACCAACATCAGGACTCCGCCACCGGTCCGGGATGAGCGGCGAGCACCTCGTCGATCAGCCCATCGGAAGTGACACCATCCACCACTGCTTCATATCCCAATACCAGTCGATGACGAAGTGCCGGATGAGCCAGCCGTCGTATGTCGGAGGCCGACAGGTTGGGGCGTCCGTCCATCAGGGCCAAGGCCTTCCCACCCAGAATCAACGCCTGGGCGCCGCGGGGACTGGCGCCTGCCCGAACGTAACGGCGGATTCCGTCGGTGGCGCCCGTGGAGTCGGGGTGGGTGGCGCCCACCAGCGTGGATGCGTAGCGCAGCAGGTGCTTGCCAGCCGGCAATTCCCGCACCATGGCGGCCATCTCGGTTAGGTGCGTGCCTTCCAGAACACCTTGCGGCTGGTATTCTGAATCCCCGGTGGTGCGACGGAGGATCTCAACCAGATCGTCAGAGGGGGGAAAGGGCACCAACTCCTTGAGCATGAAACGGTCCAACTGAGCTTCCGGCAGGGGGTAGGTGCCCTCCATCTCCAAGGGGTTCTGAGTCGCCATCACCATGAACGGCCGGGGAAGGGGTCGGGTGGCGCCCGCTACCGTCACTCTTCTCTCAGCCATCGCCTCCAGCAGCGCGGACTGCGTCTTGGGCGTGGCGCGGTTGATCTCGTCGGCCAGCACCAGGTTGGTGAACACCGGCCCCGGATGAAAACTGAACTCGCCGGCCTGCAGGACATTGGTGCCCAGAATGTCGGCGGGCATCAGGTCCGGCGTGAAGGAAATGCGCCCGAAACCGATCTGAAGGACTTGACCCAAAGTGGTGAGCAGCCGGGTCTTGCCAAGTCCGGGAACCCCTTCCAAGAGGAGATGGCCTTCACAGAGGACGGCCACCATGACCTTCTCCACCAGTTCGGTCTGCCCGACGATCACCTTTGCGATCTCCGAGCGAGCCTCGTCAAGTCGGGCTGCGAATCCTGCGAGGTCCATTTCGTGTGTGCTAGGGCTCATGGTTCCAACTCCGTGAAATAGCTTTGAACAACTTCGGTCAGGTAAGAGGGCAGGGGCTGTCTTTGGAGCGACTCCAAAGCGGCTGACCGATATTCGGCAAACCGCTCCGTGTAGGGAACAAGCGGTGCATTGGCAACCGAGGGCGCCCGAGAAGATCCAACCACCTCCCCTGGTTCAGTTCCATCCATGGGAACGTGCACCTCCTCTCCCAACCCGGCGGCGGGGGGCTCGAAGATGGAGGAGGAATAGAGGGGATCCCGGGCCGGGTCATTGTCGCCCACTCCGCTCACCGTTCCCGCGCCAACACCCGAGGCGCCGGTCTGCCCTCCACCACCCGCTCCCGCACCCTGCCCGGAACCCTGACCCTGTCCCTGCCCGGAACCCTGTCCCTGCCCCTGCCCTTGGCCTTGACCGGAACCCTCACCTTGCCCCTGGCCCTGGCCCTGCCCAGAACCATCACCTTGCCCCTGGCCGGAACCCTGACCCTCACCGGATCCTGGACGGCCTTCGCCCTGCCGGGCATTACGCAACCTGGCTTCGGCCTCATCCAACCGGGCCGCTGCGGCAGCCCGGAAAGAAGCCGCTTCGGCCGCCTGTTGCGCGGAGGAGAGTTGGGCGGCAGCCTGCCCCACTGCGTCCGCCACCGCGGCTGGGTCAAGACCCTCCTCGGCCAGAGCCGAAGCCGCCTCCTCCAGCGCCGCAGCAAGTTCATCATTGATGCCGGCGAAGTCGGTCGCCCGATCAGCCAACTCCTGGGCAATTGCCTGTCGCTGCGCGGAGGAAAGGGCGCCCAGCGAGGATGCCAAGTCCTCCAACTGAGAAGCGGGATCCTCCCCCTGCGCTCCCGGAAGCCGGGACAGTCGGGCCGCCAGGCCTTGGAGCGCCGTATTCTCGGCCAGCCGGTTGGGACCGAGCCGCTCCTCCAACTCCAGCCGCGCCGTGGAGAGTTCGGTGAGCGCCTCTTCCAAGGTCTGCGCCTCCCCCAATTGGTCAGCCAATTCAGTCAGCCGGCGGGCTAGTTCTTCGGGGCTCTCAGACGCCATGGTCTCGATGGCTTCCACTTCCCGGTCCACAACCTCCCGGACCACCCGCGACTCCGCAAGAGCCTGATCCGTCACAGACGGAGCAGCGGCCAGGACCGCTGCCGAGAGCACCGCAGTCAACACTATCCCCAGCATCCTCGGCATCCTCCCGGACAGGTATTCCTGCCTCAAATCGCGGGGATCGGCGGCGGATGCCCATTGTCCCGCTGCCCCCCCCTGCCGGGTTGCCGCGGCGCTCGACCAAGGAAGTTGCGACAACTCCCAGGCCGTGGCAAGACGATCCTCTCCTCCCAGGCGATGATCGGCCCACAGCGCCGCCTCCTCAGAACTGGGCCGATGGGCAGCCCACCATCCCAGCGCGGCAAGGATCGAAACCGCAATAATCGCCACTGCAGTGCCATCAGCCCAAGGAAACACCACCACACGGGATACCCCCCACACCGCGGCGGCCCCGGTGGCTCCGATTCCCAAGCCAAGGCTGATTTCACCCAAGAAGCGCCAAGCCCAAAGTCGGCGACGCGCCAACGCCACCAGCCTTGCCAGTGACTCAGCGGGAGGCATCAGGCGCCCGAGCCCGTTTGCGCCGCCCAGGCAAGGGTCGCGGCGCCGTGACCAGGCGCGCGGCTCTCCAAAGGCAGAGAGCAATGACCAACCCATAGATCAATGTGGTGGCAATCCATCCCGGTATGCGCCGGAACCCCAGCAATCCCCCGTCAGGGAGGTCATCACCTTGGCGGAGGGACACCAGGGCCTCGAAAGGAAACATCGGTGTTGGTATTTCAGGAGTATCAAAGAAGCCCTCCAGACCGTCATATGGAAAGTACACGGCATCGGCCATGGCGACATAGGGATTGATCCAGGTACTCACCAACTCCCGACCGTCGTCTTCGACATCGTCCCTGATGACCAAAGCCTCCACACCCATCAACACAAACGACCCGAAAAAGATCGCCACGGCCAGCAGGTAGGACAGGGCCACCGCCGCGCGGTTGGACTTGGCCAGCGCGGAGACCCAGATTGAAACCGACGCCAGCATGGCCACCACCAGCACCAGCATGGCCATCACAACCAACACATCCACCAACCCGATCGCTCCAAAAGCCAGCGGAATGCCCAGCAGGGGAACGACCGCCAGGATCAGGAGCAGGAAATACCCTACCGATGAAAAGAGCTTCCCCATCACGATCCCCAGCGGAGTGACCTGGGTGATCTGAAGCAGGTGAAGCGTCTGACGTTGTCTCTCCCCGACCACCGAAAGCGCGGTGAGGCCGGGCACCATGAACGCCACCGCGGTCAACAGGACCAGGCTCATCCCGTCAAACACCCACTGTCCGGCTTGGTTGAGCCCCGACAGCGGTCCGCGGAGCGAGAAGATGTCAATGCTGATATTCCTTCCCACGAAGTAGAACAGGTAGGTGAGAAGTCCCACTGCGATCACCCACCCGGTGATGACCAACCAACTCCAACGCCCCCGGAACCGCTGGCGAGCCTCTCGGGCAAGGACCGGGTTCACTGGTCTGTTGTGTCCTGAGTGATACGGAGAAACAACTCCTCCAACCCGAGTTCATCAATGCGCCACTCGGCTACTCTCACCCCCGAGGCAACCAGTTGGGACAGCAGTTCCGCGGAAGCGGCGTCTCCATCGTCCTCCAGGAAAAAGCTGATTCGACCGCTCTCCACAGCCAGCCCTGACACCCTCGAATCCGCCTCGAGCACAGCCAAAGCCCGGTCGACATCCTCGTCCACCAGGCGCATCCGGATGACCCGGTCGGAGGTGAGCGACGCCCTAATTGCCTCCATCTGGCCCTGGGCAGCCACCCGCCCCTCGTCCATTACCACTATGTCCGAGCAGATGCCCTCGAGTTCGGTGAGAACATGAGAGGAGACCACCACAGTCTTTCCCATCCGGCCCAACTCTGCAATCAGCTCCCGAAGTTGGACCCGAGCCCGGGGATCCAGTCCGGCGGCGGGCTCATCCAGCACCAGGATGTCGGGATCATGCACCAGAGACCGGGCCAAGGAGAGGCGCTGCTTCATGCCGCGGCTCAGAGTGTTCACATCTTCTTCGGCTTTGTCCGACAAACCCACCAGATCCAATAGATCGGCGGCTAGGCCTGGACGGCGGGTAGCCGCTATGCCATGGCTGGCTGCAAAGAAGTCCAGGTACTCCACGGCCGTGAGCGATTGGTAGACCCCGAAGAAGTCCGGCATGTAACCGATCAGACGTCGGACCCCGGGAGCATCCATCTCGGGGTCGAGCCCTCCCACCTCCACCTTCCCCTCGTCGCGGGCCAGGAGCGTGCTGATCAGTAGAATAGAAGTGGTCTTCCCCGCTCCATTCGGACCCACCAGCCCGGTAACCGATCCCCGTGGAATGCTCATATCCACCCCGTCCAGAGCCACCGTGGAACGGTAACGCTTCGTCACCCCGCAGAATGAGATCATCATCGCAAATCCCCCCACATAACCACAGCCGCCAGAGGCCCCGAAATCTCCAGGTCGGCTCCGGAAACCTTTAGCAACACCTCACCCGAAGCCGCCACGAATGAAGACGGATCCAGTTCTCCGTCCGGGGCAACCCGTACGAACCTCGAGGCCCTCCAATCCCAAACCTCCCAAACCAGTCCGTCCTCGGATTCCTCGGCGCCGTCAGTGCCGACAGGAGCAGCCCGGAACCCCCAAAAGTCTGGGTCCAGTCCCCCCAGCACCAGCCGGGGCAGAGCGGAGAGTTGAGTGGGCAAACGGTAGGAGAAAATCCACTGTTCGGCAAAGACCGGGTTCCCGTCAAAGCCCAAGTCGCGGGCGGCGGCGTCCGACCACACCGGGCGGGCGAATGCCCACCCGGCCCCACCCATGTCCTCGGCAGGAACCGGATGCAGCACCAGCTTCAGTCCCGACACTTCCTGGGCGCGTCCGTCCACTTCCAGATCGGCAATCGACTCCTCCGTGACCGCGAAGACAAAGAAGGGGACGTCCACCATTCCCGACTCCTGAGCCATGTTGCCCAGATCCCCGATGACCGCAGGCCAATGTTGGGTGCTTCCCGTCTCCCTCATGGCGTCGATTTCCCAGAAGGCGTCGCGAAATGCCCACCAAGAGTTGGCGTCGCGAAATGCCCACCAAGAGTTAGCGTCCAACACCTCCTCCCAGCTCACAAACCCGGTAGCGCCAGGTTCCAGGCGCCAGCCCATGGCGATCTTGGGATGGGCGTAGACGCCCCAGGCAACCACCGGGGTGGTTGAGGCGTTGAATATCTCCACGCCCTGCTCGGAGTAGGTGACCTCAGTCTCAACCGGTTCCCCGCGACTGAAGGCGTTCACAGACAGCCAACCCAGCGAGGGCAGATCGTATTCGTAGAGACCGGCGCCGGTGATAGTGGGCTGAACGGCATCCCCCGAAAGTTGGTCCAGGTTCTCGGCAACCACTTCCCAATCGGGATTGAAGGACAACTCCAAGGTTCTCGCTCGACTGGTGGCTGCTACCAGTCCACTCCGCATTTGGGTGTCCGGGCCCGCCACTTGGACCGTGCCGTGCGACCAGAAGGTCTTGTTCACACCGCTGGCGCCAACTGTCCAAAAGGCCGCCACCCCCACCAAGCCCAAAACGGGGATAGTGAACCATGCCCATTCCAGTCGGCGGCGGCGACGCAGAATCCATAGATTCAACGGCCCGATCACCACGGCGTACCCCACCACCACCAAGGGCAGCCACGGGTAGCTGGGTGTCTCGGTCTCCACTGCCAGGGCGGCCCGGGTCAAAGAGGATGCCGGTCCTTCCATGAAGCGATCCTGCCGGCCCGTCGGGAGGGGAAGGGGTCGGAGCAGGGTGGCCCACAACTGCGAGTCAAGACCTGAAAGACTGTCGAGCGCCAGCACCTCCCCCTCCCCCACGCCGAACCAATCGACCTCAACCCCCACACCCGGAAACATCCCCCACCAGGCTGCTTCAATGCCCATGGTCTCCAGGGCCGCCGAGGTGGTCACCAACCGTCCTCCCCCCTTCAACCAGGAGACCGTCGCCGAAGGCAGGGGACCCGGCCGGTCCATGACCAGATAGCCAAGCTGATGAAAACGCCCCTCCTCGAGCCGGGTCTGGGGATTGTCCACCTCAACCGGAGTGATGGGTACACCGCTCACCGCAGAACGAACCTCCCCCAAGACCTGTTCCAGCCGAGAGAGGCCAACCAAGCCCACCAGGATCTCGTTGGCTGCCACCCGAGGCCGGAAGAAGGCGGAGGCCACCGGATCGTTGTCCTCGGCGCCGTAGGGAATCACTCGCAACAAGATCGCCCCCTGACTGGCCGGCGGCGCCGTAACCACTTCGTAGGACCTGGCGCCATCGGCCGGAACCTCCACTTCCACCCTGGCCAACTCCTGACCCTGAACCACCAACAACTCCCCCACCAAGAGAATGTCAGCTTCGATGCGGGCGGTGAGGGTCATTGGCCACTGGGGATCCACCCACCCATCTATGCCGCCTTCCACCACCAGCCTTACCTCCGGCCGTTCCTCCTGGGAGACAACCACCCCTCCGGCCACGAGGGCCAATCCCACCAGAACCAAGCCAAAGGTCAGATGGGCCCGACGGCCCCGGAGAATTCTTGACCTCATCAGATCCGAAATTTAGGGAGACGTACGCCCAAAACCTGGTAGTTATAGCCAATCCAAGCGTTCTAATGGCCCGATGACCGTCAAACCATGGTTCATGGGCGGAAAATCTCCCCGCCTATAGTCGACCACCATTCCCCCACCGGCCATAGCCAACTTCGTCACTTCAGTGATTCCTTCTCCTGTCAGACCCCCGGCCGAAACGGCGAGACCGCATCAACAAATGGCAGGGTCGGCTGAGGATCCTGTCAAAAACCATTAGCATTCCCACTCAAACACTTCAATTTCCCCTTACCTGGGAGGCACCCATAGCCACCTATCAGATCCTCTATTGGGATGAGATCCCGGTGGGAGTCAAAGCGACCAGGGATGGACGTCGCGGGCGGGTGCGCAAACACCTGAGCAACCGTTTCCAGTTGGCTGTGGATTCTGTGGCGACCCTAACCGGACGCTCCGACGAAGAGTCATATATGGCAGGGTGGTCCTGGGGTGATCCGGTGGTTGAACCGGGAGGACCCGCCGAGGTGGCGGAACGGGTCATCGAGCGCCTGGAGTCCGAGTACTCCTCCAAGCACCTCTCCGATCTGCGCCGTTCCATCATCGCCGCCCATCGAGCCCAGCAGGAGGAGACATGATTGGCAAGGGACGGTGACCATCCCAGCGGAGACACCGCCGATGAACGACCCGAACCGAACCGTGATGGTTGCCTGTGCCGCCCTGGGCAAAGAACTCCGAGAAATCATCGACCGTTACGGCTGGAATGTGGAATTGAGGGTGATAAACGCCCGTCTCCACAACCGCCCCCAGTTGATCACCGGAGCAGTAGCAGAAAAGCTGGCGGAGACCCAGCCCGACTCTGACCGCCAGGTCGTGGTCTATGGACACTGCGGAGCGCCCGATTTGGACCCCTTTCTGAAGGACGCCGGGGTGGAACGCACCCTGGGACCCCACTGCTACGAGATGTTCGGGGGCGAGGAGTTCGTCCGTCTGATGGAAGAGGAGCCCGGAACCTTTTTCCTTACGGACTTCCTCGTCAAATCCTGGAAGAACCTGGTCTTGGAAGGACTTCGCCTGCAACAGCACCCCGAATTGAAAGAGATGATGTTCGGAAACTACCGCAGGGTGGCCTACCTGGTTCAGGTCGAGGAAGAGAGACTGCTGGCAAAGGCCCGGGAAATAGCAGAATGGCTGGAACTTCCGCTGGTGACCCGGGTAGTCGGCTACGGGCACCTCGAAGAACGACTGGCGGCGATAATGGAAGGAAAGCCCCAGCCAACCACCCCGGTGACCGTGGGACTGGACGGCCTGGACGCCTACCCCACTCTCCAGTAGTTCTGAGGGTCGGCTAACAAGCACGCCACCATTCCATCCTCTCCGGGAAGGATCGCGGCTTGTGTTTTCGCCATTACAGGTTCCGCACCGTGCTGCCTGCCCTTGACCCAGGATTCAGGCGCCAAGACCGTATCATTTTCACAATGGGCCCAATAGCACCGAGGTACTCCTAATCCATGGTCATTCGGGATTCTCCCCTGCCTGCCGCAGGCACCGCAGAGCCTGCCCTTTGAAGCACATTCTTCCTTGCGGTCCCAACCGGGTACCCACAATCGGCGCGCCCCTCGATGAGGCAGTTCCATGCCACCTTCTGTTGATTGATCCAGGTTGATGACACACCGGGCAGGACCGATCTTGGTGGCCTTGGCCTTTGTTCTGGGGATGACCCCGGTTCATGCCGAACAACCTTTGCCACGGCAGAAGAGCGGTGGGAGCGAAGTGGAGGTGACATCCCCGCAGCAGCATGGTTCCGACCTCTTTGATGACGTTCCGAATGGTCACTGGGCGGATGAAGAAATAGGGTGGGCGGTCAGAACCGGAGTCATGACCGGGATAGACAATGGGGTGTTCGGCCTGAATGCCCCCGTCAGTCGGCAAGAGATCGTCACTTTCCTGTTTCGTGTTAACGCCCTGCTTGACGGGCCGGGCAATGAGAAGTCCGTCAACGGCTCTGAACACTTTGATGATGTGTCGCCAGGGCATGAAGCCAGCGACGAGATCGGCTGGGCGGTGTTCAGCGGAATCACCTCAGGTGTGGCGGAAAGAACGTTTGATCCGGATGGAACGGTCACCAGGGCCCAGGTGGTCACCCTCCTCCATAGGTTGAACAACCTTGTCAACGGGCCATCCCACTCCAGGGCTGCAGGATCGGACCGGTTCGATGACCTGCAGGTCGGTCACTGGGCAGACGCTGCGGTGGGGTGGGCGGTGGTAAGCAATATCACTTCCGGAGTGGGTCCCAGCACCTTTGATCCCGGTGGGCTGGTCACCCGCGCTCAAACAGCAGCCTTTCTTCACCGGTTGACACATCTGGATCCGGCAACGGTCCGCATGCCGGTGGAATTCGTGGCCGTCAGCGCCGACCGTGGTCACACCTGTGCGGTCCGCAGCGATGGACAGGTCCTCTGCTGGGGCGCCAACCGATACGGTCAGGCAGATCCCCCTCAGGGAAGGTTCACCTCGGTAACCACCGGAGGTCACCATTCCTGCGGGCTTCGAGCCGACGGGGCCATTGTCTGCTGGGGCGCCAATGAACGGGGCCAATCTGCAGCGCCCGAAGGCGGCTACCGCGGGGTGGCCACCGGCCAGAATCACTCATGCGGAATCCGCGCTGACTTCTCGGTCATCTGTTGGGGCGCCGACGGCAACGGGCAGTCCAACCCACCCGACGGAGGTTTCACAACGGTGGAGGCAGGCCACAACCACTCATGCGGCCTACGCCAAGATCAGACAATTGCCTGCTGGGGCAGCAACCTGCTGAAGCAGGCTACCCCACCCGAGGGAAGGTTCACCTCTCTGAGTGTCGGCGCCCTCCATTCCTGCGCAACCAGCCGCGAAGGCGGGGTGACCTGCTGGGGCGCAAATCGATTCGGGGAGACCGAGGCGCCCGTTGGTTCCTACCAGTCGGTAGCCGCAGGCCACGAACACTCCTGCGGTGTCCTCGCCACCGGTTCGGTGATCTGTTGGGGCGCCGACCGATTCAAACAGACCGAGCCACCCACAGGCAGATACAAGGCCGTTGCCGCTGGGGCAGAGCATTCCTGCGGGATACGAAGAGATCAGACCCTGCATTGCTGGGGCCATAACTCCGCCCGACAGGCCGCGCTACCGGAGGGCGAACCATTCAAGGCCATAACCGCCGGGAGCCTGCACACCTGCGGGTTGAGCACCAACAACACTGTCCTGTGTTGGGGAGACAATCGCTATGGGCAGGGCGATCCACCCGATGTCAAGTTCACCGCGGTGGCCAACGGGGACCTGCATTCCTGCGGCCTGCGAATGTTCAATGCCGTTTCCTGCTGGGGCGCCGACTGGTTCGGTCAAGCCAACCCCCCGGAGGGACCGTTCACCCACCTGGCTGCCGGGGGTGCCCATAGCTGCGGGATAACGAGCGACAAGACCATAACCTGCTGGGGCGACAACAACCACGGCCAAGCCACCCCACCAGCAGGAGCCTTCACGGCACTGGCCGCCGGTACTGCCCACACCTGCGGGATACGCACCTCAGGAACCATCACCTGCTGGGGCAACAACAACCACAGCCAAGCCACCCCACCAGCAGGCACATACACCACCATCACCGCCGGACAATCCCACTCATGCGCCGTTGCCGACGACTTCACAGCGGCTTGTTGGGGTAACAACGACCACGGCCAAGCCACCCCACCGGCAGGAGCCTTCACGGCACTGGCCGCCGGTACTGCTCACACCTGCGGGATACGCACCTCAAGAACTATCACATGCTGGGGCAACAACAACCACAGCCAAGCCACCCCACCAGCAGGCACATACACCACCATCACCGCCGGACAATCCCACTCATGCGCCGTAGGCCAAGATCAAACGGTCACCTGCTGGGGTCGCCTGCCGGTGATGCCAGTACCGACCGGGGTGAGACTCACCCTCAACGGTGGTTGATCAGCGGTCGGTATCCCACTAATAGTCGCCTGACAAATCTCACCGTCCACCAACCTCTCACACCCTCGTTCGCCCTCCATACCGAGAAAACCTCCCAACTTCACCCCACCGAAGCCGTCGAAGTCGCTCTTCTGATCGGCACGACTGACAAACTCCCCCGACCCCGGTCTTCAGCAAACACTTTGCATTTACCATGTGTACCACCGAACCTATGTTGATCACTAACCAGCGGATGCGCATCTTGGCCGTGATGGCACTTGTCCTGGCTGTATCCGGCCTGGTGAACGCCCAGGAATCTCCGACTCCGTCCAACCAGGACGATTCCGTGCGGCCCGGGGCCATGGAACCCAGGGGTTCCGACCAGTTCGGGGACATACCGGTGGGGCACTGGGCGGACCAGGCGGTGGGTTGGGCAGTCGCCAACGGGGTGATGACCGGAGTGGAGGGTGGGCGGTTCGATCTCAACGGGGTAGTCAACCGCGCGGAGATGGTGATGTTCCTCCGCAGGACCAATGCATTGCTTGGGGGTCCGACCAACGTGGGAGGAGTGCTCGGCTCTGACCGTTTCGATGATGTACCGGCCTGGCATGAAGCCGACAGGCACATCGGCTGGGCGGTGAACCACGCAGTGACCGCCGGGGTGGCGGAACGAGTCTTCGACCCGTTGGGGCTGGTAACCCGGGCGCAGATGGTGACCTTCCTGTACCGGACCAACCGCCTTGCAAGGGGTCCCGTCACCAGTGAAGAGGTCCGCGGCTCCGCCGTCTTCTACGACGTGCCACGGCGATTCTGGGCGGATGCCTCGATCGGTTGGGCGGTTGCCCACGAAATCACCGCCGGGGTGGGCGATGGCCTTTTCGACCCCCACGGCATCCTTACCCGGGCAGAAATAGCGGCGTTTCTCCACCGCGCCCACAACCTGGTGGTAGACCATATCCAAATGACGGGACAACCGACCGGGTTCGCCGCTATAGCGGCCGGCTGGGATTTCTCGTGCGCATTGAAGACCGATGGCGCCATCACCTGCTGGGGAGAAAACCGGAACGGAGAGGCCACACCACCGCCAGGAATGTTCGCCGCCGTGGACAGCGGGGCCAGCCACTCCTGCGCGATCGGCGCAGATGGGACGATAGGTTGCTGGGGGGACAACAGCGACGGTCAGTCCGAGCCACCGGAAGGGACCTTCACCTCCGTAGCAGCCGGGACCAGCCACTCCTGCGCGATCGGCGCCGACCGGACAGTCACCTGCTGGGGCAGCAATTGGAGCGGCCAGTCCGAGCCTCCCGGAGGTGAATTCACCTCAGTCGCAGCCGGCTTCTCCCATTCCTGCGGGATTCGCTCCGACCAGACCGTGGCCTGCTGGGGATCCGACAGCGAAGGCCAGGCTACCCCTCCCCAAGGCGCCTTCAAAGCAGTCGGAGCCGGGATCGCTCACGCTTGCGGTCTCCGGTCCGACGGAACCATCGTCTGTTGGGGGAACACCTCCGGGCGCGAGAATCCACCCCCGGGCACTTTTACAGCCATCTCGGTGGGAATCGCCGACTACTCGTGCGCGGTACGCGCCGACCAGACCGCGGCGTGCTGGGGCGACAACCAAGATGACATACTGCCCAAACGGCAGTCGGGCGCCTATACGGCAATCGCGGCCGGCCTGAATCATGCCTGCGGTGTTCGGACGGACCGTGTCATCACCTGCTGGGGCGACAACCCGTCCGCTGGCGCCGACCTTCCACCCGGACCGGCGTTGGCGGTCAATAACGGTCCTGGACACTCCTGCATGGTGCGAACCGACCACACCCTGGCCTGCTGGGGCAACAACGACCACGGCCAAGCAATCCCGCCGCCAGGACAATTCACGACCACTCTCAGTCACGGAACCACCCACTCCTGCGGGGTCCTCGCCGACCTGACCATCAGGTGCTGGGGAGACAACAATTCGAGTCAGACAGACGCTCCCATCGGCGAATTCACTGCGGTCACCGTCGGCGATGGCTTCTCCTGTGGGCTGGGCGCCGACCAAACCATCACCTGCTGGGGCAGTTACGACAATGTCCCGGTTGTCCCCCCACCGGGACAGTTCACCGCTATAAGCGGCGGCGCCGGCCACTCCTGCGGCATACGAGCCGACAACACCCTGGCCTGCTGGGGCAACAACGACCACGGCCAAGCAACCCCACCCGCCGGGAGGTTCACAGCAATCAAGGTTGGAGACAGTGTCTCCTGCGGGCTCCGCACCAATCTGACCATGGCCTGCTGGGGCAACAACGACCACGGCCAAGCCACCCCGCCTTCCGGGAGGTTCAAGGCGATCAACACCGTCACCGGCCATTCCTGTGCACTTCGAACCGACGACGCCCTGGCCTGCTGGGGCGACAACACCCACGGCCAAGCCACCCCACCTTCAGGGAGATTCACCAACGACATCGAAATCGGCGACCGCCATTCGTGCGTGGTAGGCACCGATGAAGGGATCACATGCTGGGGCGACAACACCCACGGCCAGGCAACCCCGCCCGAGGGGAGGTTCACAACCCTTAGCGCCCGGGGAGATCTCTCCTGCGCAGTCGCCGCCGATGCAACGGTTGCCTGCTGGGGACTGGCGCCGGTGGTGCCCCTTCCTGATGCCGTGAACATTGCCCTCTCCCTGCAAATCCCAGTGGAACCGCCGGACACCTTCAAAGCGGTGGCAAGTGGAAGCCGCCACACCTGCGCATTGACCTCCGACGACACCATCACCTGCTGGGGAGACAACGCTTATGGACAGGCCACCCCTCCCACCGGCGATTACACGACCATTGCGTCCGGTTCCAACCACTCCTGTGCATTGGATGCCGGCCACACTTTGACCTGTTGGGGTGAGAGCCCCGATCTCATGGTCGGTCAGTTCACAGCCATAGCATTCGCCGGGGATCAAACCTGTGGGATACGACCCGACCAGACCATCGATTGCTGGCGGGAGAGCGACATCGTGCCGGCCCCGCCTCCAGAAGGTCCACTCACCGCCATCGCCGGGGGCTCAGATCACTTCTGTGCGATCAGCACGGACCAGACCATTACCTGCTGGGGCAACAACGCCTTCGGCCAGACCGACCCACCGGAAGGGTTGTTCTCGGTCATCACTGCGGGCGCCAATCATTCATGCGCTTTGGGAGTCGACCAGACCATTACCTGCTGGGGCGCCGACAGTTTCGGGCAGGCCACCCCGCCGGAAGGAAGGTTCACCGCAGTGGCGGCCGGTTCCATTCATACTTGCGGGGTGCGGACCGACCGGACCGTGGCTTGCTGGGGTCACAACACCTTTGGTCAGGCCAGCCCACCCGGTGGCCAGTTCACCGCGGTGACCTCCGGCTTCGACCACTCCTGTGGGATCAAGGTCGACCACACGATTATCTGCTGGGGGGTCAACGCGGCCAACACGGCCGACCTGCCGGTTGGAACGTTCGCCTCGATCACCGGCGGCGGGGAATTCATGTGCGCGCTTCGCACCGACGGCATCATCGCCTGCTGGGGGGACAACACCTCTGAACAGGCAAGCCCTCCACAGGGCAGGTTCATTGCCGTCGACTCGGGATGGTTGCATTCATGTGCTATTGGCACAGACCAAACCATCAGTTGTTGGGGCATCAACTGGGAGGGCCAGAGTGATCCCCCCCAAGGCGAGTTCACCGCCATCTCGGCCGGTACTGACCATTCATGTGCCATAGGGGCCGACAACGCCCTCACCTGTTGGGGCGGCAATGGCCTCGGTCAAACCGAAGCTCCTGACGGAGAATTCATCGCGGTATCCGCCGGGGGCGGCCACTCCTGTGGAGTCCGCGTCGACAGCACCGTCACCTGCTGGGGAGACAACGTCTTCGGCGAGCAGGACGCCCCGGACGGAGAATTCCTCTTACTGGAGACCGGGCCGGCGATCTCATGCGGGATTCGCACCAACCGATCTCTGACCTGCTGGGGCAATGGCGCCTCCGGTCAGCTTGACCCACCCCCGGGAACCTTTCAGGCCATTGCCACCAGCCAAGAGTTCTCATGTGCCATTCGGGGCGACAACTCCCTGGCTTGCTGGGGAGACAACTCCTTCGGTCAGACCGACGCTCCCCCAGGTCAGTTTCGCGCAGTCTCCAACGGGGCCCGCCACGCCTGTGGCATCCGCGTGAACGGCACGCTGGACTGCTGGGGCCTCATGCCGACAGTTCCCCTGCCAAGCGGCGCGTCCCACCTCCCTTAGGGCGCCTTACTCGGGGCTCACTACTTCTTGGAGGACTCGTAGTAGGGGTCGGAGCCGGATGCGTGGTCGGTGACGTCAACTACCTCGGTGAGTTCCGGAATCGATTCCCGGAGAATGCGCTCGATGCCCTGTCGCAGGGTGACCTGAGCCATCCCACACCCCTGGCATCCGCCCGCAAGGCGCAGGAAAGCAACGGTCTCGTCCACCGACACCAACTCAGCCACACCGCCATGCATGGCAATCGATGGGTTGATGGTCTCGGTCAGTATCACCGAGATCCTATCTGCCAGCGGCCCGGTCAGATCTCCTCGCGGCTCGCCGGCGGCCATGGTCGGACTGTGAGGAACGTTGGGATTGTTCATCGCCAACCCCTGGGCGGTCAACTCCAGAGAGGCGCCCGACAGCTTTTCCAGGTCATGGTCAGGAATCAGGATGGCCAAACCACCATGATCCTCCCGGACCTGATGGGCGTTTTGGTCCTCAACCGGCACGAAGCTCAAGTCGTACTGGAACTGGGCGCCCTGTATGCCGCTCACCTCTATGGACAGTCCATACTCCTGGTCACCCGGTTCCTGGTCACGGAGGGAAACAATCATATCCACCGCGTCGGGAGAAACGCTCAAAACTTTTCCTGCCATGTGCTGTAATGGTAGCCGCCGTACCGCACATGGTGGCTCAATAGTCCGGCAGGTCATCTACATTTGGGAAAGCAGCAATGCCACACGTACTACTCATCATCCCCACCCAAACCTATCGCGCCACCGATTTCATAACTGCCGCCGATGCATTGGGCATCGAACTGTCGGTGGCTTCGGAGGAAGAACTCCCCCTGGTGGCCACCGACCGCCAGGTTCGGATAGATTGCACCAGGCCGGAGTGGTCAGCCCAGGTGATGGCCGACCATGCGGCCCGCATGCCGATTGACTCCATAGTCCCCCTCGACGACCAGGGGGTGGTGATGGCTGCACGCGCCGCCCACCTGATAGGACTGCCGCACAATCCGCCCGACGGAGCGGCGGCCACCCGAAACAAAGTCATGATGCGCCGGCGCCTGGCTCAGGACGAGATCTCCCAACCGCGATTCACTGTGATGGAGAGTGGAGACTCCCCTGCGGGGGTGGCTTCGCAGATGGGACTTCCGGTGGTGTTCAAACCACTCTCCAGGTCCGGCGGGCAGGGGGTGATTCGCGTCAACAAGGCCACAGATGCCGACCGGGCTGTCCGGCGTATCCGCCGGATCCTGGCCTCGGCAGGGGAGAACCCCAATCAGCCCATTCTGGTGGAGGAGTTCCTACCCGGAGGCGAGGTTGCCGTGGAAGGCTTGCTGTCCGCAGGCCGTCTCGAGATCCTGACCGTATTCGACAAACCCGGCGCGCCCCAGGGACCGTACTTCGAAGAGACCATCCTGATCGCCCCATCGCAACTGCCCTCCATGGTGCTGGCCGAGGTGGAGCACCTCACCCGCCGGGCGGTGCTGGCGCTGGGATTGAAAGAAGGCCCGATCCACGCCGAATTGAGGATCGGGAGTGACCGGGTCAGTGTTTTGGAAGTTGCAGCCCGCTCCATCGGAGGCCTGTGCTCACGATCACTGCGCTTCGGATTGATGGCAGACTCGTGGGAGTCCCTGATACTTCGTCAAGCCCTGGGCATCGAAATCCCATCCACCGTCCGCCAACCTGCCGCCACGGGGGTGATGATGCTTCCCATCCCCCGGTCGGGAAGGCTGGTGGGGGTGGAAGGAACCGACGAGGCCCGGCAAACACCGGGAATCGTCGATCTTGAGATAACCATTCCAGTCGGAGGCCGAATCATGGCCCTCCCCGACGGTGACCGTTACCTGGGATTCCTGTTCGCAGCCGCGGCGCGGCGCGCCCATGTGGAACGGGCCCTGCGGGAAGCTTTCTCCCGGTTGCAAATCATCATCGAATAGCAGGTCCTAGCTCTGCGCCGCAACCTCAGCCGCCGCGGCCAGGAATCGTTCGTTCTCCCTGGGGGAACCCACCGAAACCCTGGACCACTCACCAGGAAAGGCCCGAATGACCACCCCGCGTGCCAGGAAACGCTCGGCGGTTTGGCCAGCCTCCATTCCCACCGCGAAGTAGATGAAATTGGCCTGGCTAGGGACATACCTGATTCCCATCCTGGCCAGGCCCTTTTCCATCCGGTCCCGTTCCCGGGCATTCTCGGAGATCCGGGCCTCGATCTGATCCTGATGGCGAAGGGCCTCCACCGCCCCGGCCTGCCCTACCGAGGTCACTGTGAACGGAGACTGCACGCGACGCAGTTGCCGGATGGTCTCGGCCTGGCCGACCGCATAGCCGACCCGCAGAGCCGCCAGCCCGTAGATCTTGGAGAAGGTGCGGAGGGTGATCAAGTTGGGACGCTCGAGTGCTTGGAGGACCGTTCCGCGGTAGTCGGAGGCGGTCACGTATTCGTAGTAGGCCTCATCGAGCACCACCAGCACCCGCTCGGGAACCTCCTCAATCAGCCGGGACACCTCATCGGCAGGTAGATAGGAACCGGACGGGTTGTTGGGATTGCAGATGTACATCAGAACGGTGTCCGGGCCGATGGCAGCCAGCAGCGCATCGGGATCCAGCCCGTGGTCCGCCGTTAGCGGCACTTTCACCGAGGTCATCATGGCGTAGCGGGCGCAGAGCGGGTACATGGCGAAGGACGGCCAGGGAAACACCACTTCCCGTCCCGGGCCTCCCACCGCCAGCGCCGACAGGCGAATCAACTCGCCGGACCCGGCGCCAAACCAGAGATTGTCAAGGTCGACGCCCAAATGTCGGGCCAGAGAGATCCGCAGGTCCAAGGCATGGTTGTCGGGATAGCGGTTGATACCCGCCACCGCCCGGGCCATGACTTCCACAACCTCGTCAAACGGCTGGTAGGGGTTTTCGTTGGAAGCCACCAGCACCAGGAATTCGGGACTGAATCCCAATTCTCTGGCAACCTGTTCGATCGGGCGACCCGGTTCGTATACCGCGATCTCAGCCAGGTCGGACCGAAGAAACTCCATTCTTAGCTGTTGAGGTGTTCTCCAAAGGACTTGGCCCGGCGCCGATGCCCGCCGCCCGCCTTCCGACCGGGGCCCGAACCCCGTCCGTCCTGCTGCCTCTTACCCGAAGATCGACCTCCGCGATCACTACCACCGCCACGGCCGCCACCGCCACGGCCGCCGCCACCGCGACCGCCGCCACCGCCACGGCCGCCACCGCCACGGCCGCCACCGCGACCGCCGCCACCGCGACCGCCGCCACGGCCACCACCGCCACGGGGGCCACCACCACGTCGATCACCGCCGCCGCGGCCGCCACCACTACGAGCGCCATCGCGCCTGGGTGGGCGTCCGGCACCGTCCCTGCGAGGGCTTTCCTGGCCGGCCGGGGGACCCTCCAACCGCTCCGCCAGGATCAGACTGAGTTTGCCCCGGTCCATCCCTTCTACGACCACTTTCACTGTTTGACCCTGCGACAGGTAGTCCTCCACACGGTTCACCCGCCGGTCGGGATCTATCTTGGAGATGTGCAGGAGTCCGTCACGTCCGGGCAGGATGTTGATGAAGGCGCCAAAGGTGGTGATATTCACCACTTCTCCTTCGTACTCCTTGCCTTCCTCGGGCTGGGGTGGGAAGGCGATTAGATTGATCTTCTCCTTGGCGGCCTCCAAGGCGACGCCATCGGCAGAAGCCACCCTCACGATTCCCTTGCCTTCAGCCTCCTCGATCTCGATCGAGACGCCGGTCTCCTCTTCCAGTTCTCTCACCATCTTGCCCTTGGGTCCTATGACCTCGCCAATCTTGTCCTTGGGTATCTCGATGGCCTCCACCCTGGGCGTCCACTCCTTCAGATCTTCCCGTGGCGAGGAGATGACTTTGTTCATCTCCTCCAGGATGAATAGGCGGGCGTCCCGGGCTTGGGAGAGCGCCTGGCTCAGCACCTCGGAGGGAAGACCTGCGATCTTGGTGTCCAATTGGAGGGCGGTGATCATGTCGGCCGTCCCGGCCACCTTGAAGTCCATGTCGCCCATGAAGTCCTCGTCGCCGAGGATGTCGGTGAGAGTCACGTATTTGCCGTCCTGGTAGATCAGGCCCATGGCGATGCCGGCCACCGATGCAATGATCGGTACCCCGGCGTCCATCAGAGACAGAGTCGAAGAGCACACCGCCGCCATCGAGGTGGAACCGTTGGAAGACAGAACCTCAGAGACCAACCTCAGCGCGTAGGGGAAGTCCTCGGGTCCGGGAACCACCGGCAGGAGCGCCTTCTCTGCCAGGGCGCCGTGCCCGATCTCCCGCCGCTTGGGTCCCCGCATGAACCCCGCCTCGCCAGTGGAGAACGGAGGGAAGTTGTAGTGGTGCATATACCTCTTCCCCTCCTCTATCCCCAGGTCATCGAGCATCTGTTCCATCCTCAGCATGCCCAGGGTGGTGATGTTCAGCACCTGGGTCTCTCCCCTCTGGAAGAGGCCCGACCCGTGAGTCCGCTCAACGGTGCCCACTTCGATGGTCAGAGGACGGATGTCGGTGGGTGCACGTCCATCCAGGCGAATGCCCTCGTTCACAATCCTGTTCCGCATGGTGGACTTGACCGCCTTCTTGAAGGCCTTCTTGGCCTGGGAGGCAAGATCCGGATCGTCCTGGCCCACCGCCTCTACGACCTCCTTGCGAAGTGCCCGCTCCCGGTCGGACCGCTGGCGACGATCTCCGATCTGGACCAGTTCCTCCAGCCCGGTTCGTGCGGTCGCCTCGACCTTCTCCATGACCTCGGGTGAGAAGTCGGTGACCGACGGCCAATCCACCTGGGGAGGATCCACCAACGCCGCCAACTCCAATTGGAGGTCAATGCTCTCTGAGATGATTTCCCTGGCTCTCCCGAATCCCTCGACCACTGCCGCCTCGTCGCTGGGCGCCTCACCCTCGGCTACCAAACGAACGCCACCGGGTGTGGCCCCCGCTTCCACCATAATCACGTCGATATCCCCCGACTCGTTCCGACGGCCGGCCACCGTTATCTCGAAAACCCCTTCGGCGATTTCCTCATGGGTGGGGAAGGGGGTCCATTCGCCCTTGATGAGGGCCAGACGGGCGGCGCCGATCGGACCCTTGAACGGGATCGGGCTTACGGAAAGGGCCGCCGAAGCGCCCATCAGGGCGAGAATGTCGAAAGGATTCTCACCATCGATTGACAGGGGCATTGCCACCACCTGGGTATCGCACCGGTACCCCTCGGCAAAGGAAGGCCGGAGGGCCCTATCGATGAGCCGGCAACCAAGGATCGCTCCCTCGCTGGGTCGACCCTCCCTCCGGAAGAAGGACCCGGGAATGCGTCCCGCCGCGTACATGCGTTCCTCCAAGTCGACGGTGAGCGGAAAGAAGTCGATTCCCTCCCTTATTTCCTGATTGGCGGTAGCTGCCACCAGTAGTTCTACCCCTCCAAGACGGAGCACGACTGCTCCATGGGCCGAAATGGCCAGTTTTCCGGTGCTGAGGGTGATTTCCTTTCCACCCACGATCCCGGTTACGGTATGTTCAGACAAGATTGCTCCTCAATGCGTCATGTGTTCTACCGTGCGTAGCGTGGTACGCAGGGCGTTTATCTACGGAGTCCCAGGGAGGCGATAAGCCGGCGATACCGGTCAACATCCTGATTGCGCAGGTATTTGAGCAGGCGACGACGCTTTCCGACCATCTTGAGCAGACCCCGACGACTGTGGTGGTCGTGCTTGTGGATCTTGAGATGCTCGGTCAGATGCCGGATCCGCTCGGTTAGCACTGCCACTTGCACCTCCGGTGCCCCGGTGTCCGTGTCGTGCGCGCCGTATTCAGAAACCAACTCAGATGTAGTCCTCAAAGGGAACCCCTTCGTATGAAAACAGGGTCCGGGCGCAACAAAAACGCCCAACCCGATTAGCTGACACTCATTCTAACACTGATCCGCCATATTGTCATATTTCGATCTCATCCACCGGCGCCCAGGAGTCGGCGGACCTCCACGATGTCTTTGTCGACCTGAGCCAGCAATTCATCCACCGAGCCATAGGCAATTTCTGGTCGGATGCGGTCACCGATGAAACGCAACCTCATCTCCCTCCCGTACAGATCGCCAGAGAAATCCAGCAAATGGGCTTCCACGATCAATCGCCCTTCCCCGAACGTAGGGCGGACCCCGACGTTGAGAGCCGCCCGGTGGGCCTGTGCATCTACCTCTGCCCAGGCCGCGTAGATTCCGTTCGCCGGCAACGACATGCGCGAAGGGATGTCCAGATTGGCGGTGGGAATACCAAGCTCCCTTCCCCTGCGGTCACCCTCGATCACTGTGCCGCGCAACTCGAATGGTCGGCCCAGCAACCGGGCGGCTTGCGCAGTGTATCCCTCCGCTACGCAACGCCGGATCCGAGAGGACGTGATCGGGATCTCCCCCCGATCATGTACAGACCTCTTGGTGAGAAGATCCACTACCTTGACCCCGAATCCCTGCTGCATGCCTACCCGGCGAAGAGTCTCAGGCGACCCCGCTCCTCCTCTGCCGAATTGGAAATTCTCTCCCACCACAACCAACTTGGCCTTGAGCCTCCCCAAGAGGACCTCGGTCGTGAATTGCTCGGCCTGCATCTTGCGGATCTTCGGAAAGGGCATGACCCCCACCACGCCCATCCCCAACTCCTCCAGGATCTGCAGCCGGTGTTCAATGGAGGTGAGCATCTTGGGAGCCCGTTGGGGAGCTAGAACCTCCAAAGGATGCGGATCGAAGGTGGCCACCGCCGGAGTGAGGCCCGACTTTGCCGCGTCAATCATCAACTGTGACAAGAGGATCTGATGACCTCGATGGACGCCGTCGAAAACCCCAATTGAGAGAGCCAATCCGCTGACCGACGAAGGCAGACACCAACCAAGAGGAGAGCCATGCAAGACGATCAACTGCTAGTCCCGTGCAACGGCGGCCATCCCTTCAAGGTTACGGGATTCTAAGCCTCAATCCACCGATTTGACCGTCTGGGGGTGGGGTTACGCGGGCTTTTCGGTTGTTCGGGAGCGTGAGGGATGGTTTTGTGCCGGGTGTGTGAGGTTTGATGGGTGTTTGCTTGGTTTGGGGGA
>MKWU01001880.1_pt1 | contig 34201 bp, 25 predicted proteins | sample 809101 | NCBI WGS metagenome assembly MKWU01 (sample SAMN05860141, study PRJNA318959) | sponge metagenome | host: Aplysina aerophoba | place: Slovenia: Piran, Adriatic Sea, Gulf of Piran | collected 2013-05-07
AAAAAGTCGATAAAAGCAGAACCGACATTGATGGTGAACAAGAACATCAAGTAGATCACCAACAGAAAGATCGGAAAGGCAAGGTAACGATTTAGGACAATGTTGTCGATCCGAGCTGTAAGACTCTGTTTAGAGACTTGATCTTGCTCTACGGATAAATTTACGATACTGTCGACGGTATCAAAACGATCTTTGGCACTCTGGTGTTTATCAAAGACGCTCACGTCGACGTCAGGAACGCCTTTAGCTTCGGGAGCGGGTTCGTCCCTCAGTTTTCCGATGTTCTGTACCAGTTCGTCGATTCCTCGTTTCTTCGACGCGACCATGGGTATAACGGGACACTTTAGCGTGGAGGAGAGCTTTTGGTAGTCGATCTGAACCTGATTCCGCTCAGCAACATCAACCATGTTGATACAAACTACCAGCGGTACTTGGAGTTCGCGTAACTCAGTCGTCAGGAACAGACTTCGAGCTAAAGAATTGGCGTCGACGACATTGACGATGATGTCAGGAGTTGCTTCTTCGAGATAATCTCCGACGATTTTCTCATCAAGTGGTTGTGAGTCGCTCTTTTGGAGGTTGTAAAGACCAGGTAGATCGATTACTTCATAGGTTTGGTCTTCAGAGGTCAGTGTTCCTGTTTTCTTTTCGACAGTAACACCAGGCCAGTTTCCGATTCGTTGACGAGAACCGGTTAACGCGTTGAATAAAGTAGATTTGCCGCTGTTCGGATTGCCGATCAGCGCGACGGTAGTCACGTGTTCAGGGGGCCGCGAGCCTCAATACTTCTGCTGTTCGTTTGGAGATAGCTAGGCTATATCCGCGTACATTGACCTGAATTGGATCACCCAAAGGAGCAGCTCTGACTAGGGTCAGCAATGTCCCAGGTACGAGCCCCAAAGACTGTAGCTTCGCTACTTGCTCGTTGTGTTCTTGATATCCGACGATCTTCGCAGAATCGCCAATGTTTAAATCGTTAAAAGCAACCATAGCTAGTAATCTTAAGCTAATTGAGATTCATTTACATTATCAATTAAGAATTCGAAAGTTGAGGCAATTGACTTACTCCACGTCTCCGGCAGTTTTTTCAATTATTCTTAATAGGCTAGGACTCTATATTGTGAGGGAGATGACATGTCTCAAGCTGCCAAGTTACGCGCTTCGTTACCACATCCTGTAATTGATGCCGACGGCCACTGGCTGGAATTTGGTCCGGTCGTTGCTATGGAAATGGAAAAGATTGGTGGGAAAATCGCGACCAAAGCGATGCAGATGAACGGTGATCGGGTCAGGAGCAGTTTGAATATGAGCCCGGCACAGCGTCGCCATGCCAACGTTGCACAAGAAGCTTTCTGGGGATCGCCGACCAAAAACACCATTGATCGTGCGACCGCCATGCTACCGAAACTCCTTTACGAAAGACTCGATGGGTTAGGTATTGATTTCTCCGTACTGTTCCCGACGATGGGCTTAGGTCTCCCACGCGTCAATGACACTGAAGCACGACTAGCCGCGTGTCGAGCGTTCAACATCTACACAGCCGAGTTGTTCGAACCTTTTAAAGATAGGATGACTCCCGCTGCGGTTATTCCGATGCATACACCTGATGAAGCTGTTGCTGAGTTGGAACACGCCGTGAACGACCTCGGGTACAAGGTGGTGATGCTGAATAGCCTGATTGATCGACCAATTACGAAGATTGTTGAAGAACATCCAGATGCGGAAAACCTAGTATCGTGGATCGATACGTTCGGTATCGATAGTGCGTATGACTACGATCCAGTTTGGGATAAGTGTCGAGAGCTTGGCGTTTCTCCAACTTTCCATAGGGGATCTCGGGGCAAGTTCTTACGGATTTCGGTTTCTAATTTCTGTTACAACCACATTGGCCATTTCGCGGCTGCATCTGAAGCGGTGTGTAAAGCACTGTTCCTAGGAGGCATCACGCGCCGATATCCCGACTTGAACTTTGGTTTTCTCGAAGGTGGAGTGGGTTTTGCCGTGTTACTTTTTGCGGATCTAATCAACCATTGGGAAATTCGCAACGGCGAGGCATTGGAATTTACCAATCCAGCCGCTCTTGATGTGAAATATTTAGAAGAGCTAGTTGAGCAGTATGGTGGAGACGAGATGCTATCGGCAATCAAGATGGGTCGAGGCGTGAGTACGAAGAACGGCACGAATACCACAGGTGGTCTGAATGAACTAGATGACTACGCGGCTTGCGAGATTGGCGCAGAAAAAGACTTTAAAGAGCTCTTTGTTGATCGGTTCTACTTCGGCTGCGAAGCCGACGACGCGAATAATGCACTTGCTTTCAACACGAAAAGTAATCCACTAAACGCGGAAATCAAGACGTTATTTGGTTCGGATATTGGACATTTCGATGTTCAGGATATGCAGGGAGTTTTACCGGAAGCGTACGAGCTGGTAGAAGAAGAGAAAATCTCAGAACAAGATTTCAGACACTTCGTCTGTGATAACCCAATTCACTTTTGGGGTGAAACGAACCCGAAATTCTTTGAAGGTACTATCGTTGCAAACGCGGCAAAGGAATTGCTGAATCCCTGACTACTGCGGGAACTTACTACCCCCAGTAATCTTCTCCTAAATGGTGAGCCACAAGGTTTGCAAAAGAGTGGAGCATTGTTCAGGTGTATCAAAGTCCTTCTTCGTTAAGTGTGCAACACTATGTGAAATAGACTGTGCGCGGCTATTTACGGCGACTCGGCGGAGTTGGCACCAGTTTTCTGAGTCGAGAGTAACGAATCTAGCGTCGCAAAGTACTCGATTGAACACAATAACTGTAATGACAGATCAGATGTGATTCTCAAGTTTTTACTTTAATCGTCGTCGTCCCGATAGTCGTCATCACTTTCGTGGTACGCGTCACAATCGTCGTCATTGCGGTCATCGTCTTCGGTGCACTCCGCCAATTTTCGTGTTACCCATATTCGTGTTGCGTAACAGATCTCACCGAGTTTCTTAGAGTCGTCCACGCGAACAGAAATCTCACGGCGATTCTCGAATGCGAACATGGCTAAATCGAAAGTACGAGACGGGACACCGTCTGTAGTTCCTCCGCACTTCATCGCAACCGCGGAACCGTCGCAGTTCACGTTCGTCGATGCTTCAGTCGAGATATCAACATCAAGCTGAACGACGCAAGTATGTTGGGATGAATCTGAAGCATTGAGCCACTCAATTGTGGCATTCCTCACCACGCCAGTCTCAGCTTGAGTTACACAGGTGGTCGATAGCAATATGAGGATTACGCTCCCTGCTAAGTAGGCACGTATACGTCTCAACGGTTCCCAATTTTGCACGAGTACGTCGACCTCCAATTCGGTTAATGTACGAAAAAGTATGGCGAATGAATAGGATTTATTGTACATCCGGTTTTTCTTAAATCGTTATAGACCAAATCTCAAAGCAGGAATATAAGCACATCGTCTGTTATAAACCAATTCACTTTTGGGGTGAAACGCACCCGAAATTCTTTGAAGGTACTATCGTTGCAAACGCGGCTGAGGAATCGCTGAATACCTGACTACTGCGGGAACTTACTGCCCCAGTAATCTTCTCCTAAATGGTGAGCCACGAGGTTTGCAAACGAATGGGTGGATTGTTCGGGCGTGTCTAGATCTTGCTTCGCAAAGTGCGCCGCATTATGTGAAATAGGCTGTGCACGGCCATTGGTCAGGAGGTGTGCTTCAGCAACTCTCTCCATGAGTACGAATAGGCTGACTGATTGACGAACTGATTCTCCGACGGTAAGCAACCCGTGATTGCGAAGGATCAGTCCTTTGTTCCGACCCAAAGACTTAGCAATCCGTTTTCCACAATCAGTGCTTAGAACCTGGACTTCCTCATCATCAAAAACTGCGTGATCGTCGACAAAATAACACGCCTCTTGCGTAATCAAATCGAACGTGCGAGCTTCTGCAGAGAATGGTGTCCCCGAAGGTGTGTGCGTGTGAGCCACGCTCGTCAATTCAGGGCGTGCATTCAGGATAGGCCAGTGAATGTAGTAAGCGGGTAGATTTGGAACTCCTTGGCCGTCGACAACCTTTCCAAAAGAGTCAATCAACACTAGCCTTTCGGGGGATGCATTGATAAATGCAGTATTTCCGTCAAGTAGCCAGAAGCAATCAGTTCTTTCTGGGTCTCTACCACTGATATGACCGTCACCTAAATCTCCCCAGCCTAGTTTCGCGAAAATGCGATAACCTAGTGCGATCTCGTGTTTGATTTTGTTTCGCGTTTTGGTGAAGTCGATATTGTCGGTCATGTCGTTCTATCCAAGCAAATCAAGAGTTTAGGTGAACCAGGTAGGTGTGGAGTATGTGATTCACGAGAGTTCGTTTTTACCAGTGGATAGCCTAGGTTTTCTTGAGGGTTCGACGAAAAATCTAGCAAGTCACGAGAGCTATATTGGCGCACCCGCAGGGACTCGAACCCCGAACCCCCAGGTTCGAAGCCTGGTGCTCTATCCAATTGAGCTACGGGTGCAGAAATAGCTGTTTGAAGGACGTAAATCATCCTTTTTGTGCGGGAAAATTGTAGTAATCGCTTCTGGGTGCAAACTCCTTGCATCAGCCAGATCTAGTCAAAGAGCTCTCGTTGGATGAATAGCTGCTAGGTAAACTTCAACTGCGAATTTCTTGTGGCATCTCTACAGAGAGACAGCCTTAGTACGTTCTACCGCAGTGCCGATCATTGACTTTGCCGGCGGACGGCAGTGAAATACCCACCCATTCCTTAATCGCAATACGAAGCTATGAATGAACAGCCACTTGAGGGCGTGACAGTCCTCGATCTTGGACAGATCTATAACGGACCTTATTGTGGATACCTGCTAGCCATGTCAGGTGCGCGAGTTATCAAGATCGAGTCCCCTCGTGGAGAAACCTTAAGAGGCGCAGATCTCAAGAGTGGGGAAGGTTATCCATTCTGCATGTTGAACGGCAACAAGGAAGCCATTACTCTGAACCTGAAATCAAAGCAAGGACAAGATCTGCTGAAGGGATTGGTAACAAAGGCTGATGTATTGCTCGAAAACTACGCTCCGGGAACGATGAGCAAATATGGTGTCGGAAGTGACGAACTCACTAAGATAAACCCCAAGTTAATCTATGCCGCCGCCACAGGATTTGGCCAGCAAGGACCTCATGCGGACTATCGTGCGATGGATGTCACGGTTCAAGCCATGAGCGGTGTCGTTGCAATCACAGGTCACGAAGGAGAACCTCCTTTGAAGAGTGGACCAGCACTTTGCGATATTCTCGGTGGCGTTCATCTATACAGTGCGATTGTCACCGCACTTTTTCGAGCTGCTCGCACAGGGAAAGGTGCAGTTTTGGATGTCGCGATGCAGGACTCCGTGATTCCGACCTTGTGTTCTGCACTTGGTGCCTACTATCGATTTGGTGAAGATCCACCAAGAACCGGGAACCATCACCAGGCTCGAGCGATTGCTCCTTACAACATTTATCCGACCGGCGACGGGCATGTGGCGATTATTTGTATCAGAGACGGCCACTGGCGAAAACTGGTACACGCAATGGGTCGCCTAGAGCTTTTGAGCGACGAGCGATTCAAAGATTCAAGGACTCGTTCGACACATATGGAAATCACCGACGGCATCGTGACCGATTGGACTACCTCACTCACCACCCAAGAGGTTTTTGAGATTTGTCAAAAACATGAGGTCATTTGCGCGCCTGTGCAATCTCTGTCAGACGTTCTGAACGATCCACACTTGATTGCTAGAGGAGCATTGCAGCAATTACACCACCCGGCGTTAGGGGACTTGATGATTCCGAGTACGCCACTGCGATTTTCTGATGTCAAGCCTCCGGAAGCGGCATTGCCACGAAGTCTGGGGGAAGATAACAACTCGGTTTATGGAGAGCTACTTGACCTCAAGCCGGAAGAAGTGTCTGAATTACGAGAGTCAGAAGCAATTTAGGTTTTAGCTACTGCAATTTGAATGTAGTAGCCACGAAGGAATGTGCTGGTAATTCGATAGTGGCTTGGTTCTGAATTTGCCAAGCATTCATCTCAACGGACTTCACTTCGTTTGGATCGTCGAAACTGTTGGTAGCAGTCATATCCTGGTGGTGGAGTATTTCGCTGCTAGAAGCTGTCTGCAAATCCAAGTCAAGACTGTCAATTGAAATCTCCATTGACTCGTGGATGTTCCTGTTTAGTAGAAAAATCTTCAACTCGTCGTCATCAAGGATGCACGCGTAATCTAGAAATGGCACTTCGCCATGTTCTTTTGATTGGTAGGTTTCACAATCAAGTGTAGCTTGTAAGGCGGTACCACCTTTTCGAGACGAAATCATCCTGAATGCGTGGAATATGGTTTGCTTAAAGAGACCATCTGAGTTCGTGAAGATAGGTGCAATGACATTGACTAATTGTGCAAGATTCGCGATTTTCACGCTATCAGCGTGGCGGATGAAGCTCATAAGAAACATTGCAACTACCAATGCATCTGCGAAGGTATACTGCTCCTCGAGTAGCGGCGGTGCAAACTGACCTCTGCCGTCGGAGTAAACGCCGCCACGAGCACGGTACCACACGTTCCATTCGTCGAAACAGAGGTAAGTCCTACGGCCTGATCTGTGTTTTCTGGAAGCAACTCGAGCGCACTCATCAATCGTTTCGATCTGGCTGTCGATTGAACTGGATATGGCCAAGTATTCTTGATCGTCACCGGGGTGACCCACGTAGCGGTGAAGGCTGATATAGTCGGCTAAACCACCTAATTGCTCAATTACGGTTCGGTCCCAATCTATGAACGTAGGCATTTGCGGACCCGAAGAACCGCAAGCTACCGTTTGAATGGACGGGTCGCAGTCCTTCATCATCTTTGCGGCTTGTCTAGCCCGGTTTACGTATTCCTCGACGGGTACATGCCCTAGTTGCCAAGGACCATCCATCTCGTTACCCAGACACCAGAGTTTCACGTCGTAAGGGCTAGGGTTTCCGTTTTCTTCTCTCAGATTGGCAAATTTAGTTCCCGTAGGTGAGTTACAGTACTCAACCCAGCTCATAGCTTCTTCTGGCGTTCCTGTGCCTAAATTCGTGCAGAGCATAGGCTCACAGTTCAACTCTCGACAATAACGCAGAAATTCGTCAGTACCGAAGGTATTGGGCTCGGTACTCTGCCATGCCAAATCGCGCGTGGTAGGCCGATGGCTTTGTGGACCGATTCCGTCCTGCCAGTGATAACCTGAAGCAAAGTTGCCACCCGGATATCGAGCAACTGAGACATTCATTTCTCTTAACGCTTGCAATACATCCGAACGAAATCCAGCTTCATTACTGAGTCGGTTTCCAGGCTCGTAGATGCCGTTATACACGCAGCGGCCAAGATGTTCGATGAAACCGCCAAAGATGCGGTCGTCGACTTCACCGACTTGAAATTTTGAATGGAGATGTAGTGTTGCTTTGATCATTAGGACAGGTGCATGGGTTCGTCGAGTGCAAATTATCTTATGCAGTTTCCGTCGTGATTGATATCGGTCGCTGGAGTTTCGGATAAGGCTGATTGACTCACCGAAAGAGTAGCAGACTGAGACGGAGAAGTACGGCTTGTTGCCCCATCTGCTACTCGGAATCCAGCCAAATAACGAGTCAATCTACTCAAGCTTTTAAACTTGATTGCCGATGTCTTTGGTAGGTGGTGATTCCCATTTCTGAATTTAATACGATCGGCGATGCCCTCGACGCCATTCGCGAAGGCAATCTTGTCGTTGTGGTGGATGATGCGGATCGGGAAAACGAAGGCGATCTAATCATGGCTGCTGCAAAGGCAACGCCAGAAAGCGTTGCTTTCATGGTTCGCCATACAAGTGGTATTCTCTGCACGCCGATCACTATGGAACAAGCAACTCGACTCAACCTTGATCCCATGGTTGCTCGAAACGACGCACCGCTGGCCACAGCTTTCACCGTCAGCGTTGATTATCGACATGGACTATCTACGGGAATTGCGGCAGATGAGCGCGCCAATACGGTGCTTGCACTCGCCAGTAATAACACACAAGCAAATGATTTTGTGCGACCGGGGCATGTCTTTCCGCTTGTTGGCAGGAAGGGCGGAGTCCTGGTTCGTTCTGGACACACCGAAGCTTCGATAGATTTGGCGGAAGCTGCGGGATGTGCTCCCGTAGGGCTATTGGCAGAAATCGTTAATGACGATGGAAGTGTGAAACGATTGGATGCTTTGCATATATTCGCCAAGGAGCACGGGCTACCAATTATTTCTATTGCGGACTTAATCGCCTGGCGTCAGCAGAGAGAAAAGCTGGTCGAGAGGATTTCGCAGTTTCAAGTGAATACTGCGATTGGTAAGGCAGAAGGCGTTGCCTACAAGACTAAGTTCGAGGATGCCGAACACCTTGCGCTGGTGTATGGTGATATCAATCCAGATCGAACGACGCTGGTTCGGATTCACCGTGAAAAGCTGATTGAGGATGTTTTTGGACCTCAGGAAATGCAACATGAACAACGTCTGGTTGACATTGCACTAGAGCGAATAAAACGCCATGGAAGTGGAGTGTTTATCTACCTTAGAAGTGGCTTTTCGGGCGTGCCGTTAGATCGACTCAAGACCGAAAATCATGATTCAGAAATACGACGTGCCAATCAATGGCTCGAAATCGGTGTCGGCGCGCAGATTCTGCGCGAGCTAGGAATCAACAAGATAAAGCTTTTGGCAGGTCGAGAGATCGATTACGTAGGACTGGAAGGATTTGGATTAACCTTGACTGGTACAGAGCTCCTTTAGCTGACGATAGTCATGTCCTCACAACAATTACCTCGAATTGGGATCACCTTAGGTGATCCAGCCGGGATTGGTCCAGAAGTCTTGGTAAAAGCTCTCCCTGAGATACAGAATCGGTGTCACCCGGTACTTTACGGAAGTAGGTGGGCCGCAGAGTTAGGAGCTGAAATTTCTAAGAAGAAACTGCCGAATGAATTGGAAGTGTCTGACGTAGACATTGATAAGCCTTCAGATTTCGAATTCGGTACCGTGCATGCTACCTGTGGTCAGATAGCTATTGACTCGGTTACTCGTTCGGCAATTGATGCTCTGGAAGGTAGATTGGACGCAATCATGACCTGTCCGCTGAATAAGGAAGCGATTCATGCCGCTGGGTCAAACGATATAGGTCACCAGGAGATTCTTGGTCGGCTTGCTAACAGTACTGCTACGGCAACCATGCTGATGACACCAGGCCTACGGGTGGTTCACCTCTCAACTCATAAATCACTGGGTCAGGCAGTTGAATTTGTAACTCAAGATAATGTCCTTCAAAAAATCGTTCTCTGCGCGGATTCGTTTCGATCTTGGGGAATGGCTGATCCACGCATTGCTGTGTCGGCACTGAACCCGCACGGTGGGGAAGGCGGTCTATTAGGTAGGGAAGAAATCGAAGAATTGGCACCTGCTGTAGAACAAGCGCAGTCACAGGGTATCCATGCTGTTGGACCTATACCTGCTGATTCTGTATTCAATCGCGCAATCAATGGCGAATTCGACGTGGTAATCGCGCTGTACCATGATCAAGGACATATCGCAATCAAAGTACATAATTTTCACGAAAGCATATCCGCGACTTTGGGACTGCCGTTCATCCGCACTTCCGTAGATCATGGGACTGCATTTGATATCGCCGGTAAAGGGATTGCGAATCCAAAAAGTACCATCGCTGCGATTGATGCAGCGATTGTCTTAGCCAACGGCCAGTTAGGACACTAAAGCTCTTAATAAACAAGCAACTCTTAAAGGAGACATACATGAAAGCAGCCGTATTCCGAGAGGTCAACGTACCTATGGAAGTCGAATCTGTTGAAATCTCAAAACCAGGACCTCGAGAGGTGCTTGTTCGTACGATGGCGGCAGGGGTCTGTCACTCAGACTTACATTTTTATAACGGTACATACCCTGGTCGAACACCTTGCGTGCTTGGTCACGAGTCGGCGGGAATCATCGAAGAAGTAGGTAGCGACGTTAACTATGTTCAAAAAGGTGATCACGTCATTACTTGCCTTTCGGTATTCTGTGGGCATTGCGAGGATTGCTTAACGGGGCATATGTCTCGTTGTCAATCCCCAGAGGTCAGACGCGGTCGAGACGATGAATCTCGCTTAAGCATTGAAGGTGGCCACGTCGAGCAATTTGCTAATCTAGGGTCGTTCGCGGAGCTAATGCTCGTGCATGAACATAGCGTGGCGAAAATCCGTGAAGACATGCCGCTGGACCGCGCTGCGTTAATCGGTTGCGGTGTGACTACCGGTGTCGGCGCAGTGATTCACACTGCTGCTGTCGAGCCAGGAGCTACAGTAGCTGTTATAGGTTGTGGTGGTGTGGGACTGTCGTGTATCAATGGTGCTGCATTAGCCGGTGCAGGTCGCGTGATCGCGGTGGACAGAATCCCCGCAAAATTGGAACTGGCTAGAAAGTTCGGTGCGACCGATACAGTCAACGCCAGCGATGGCGACCCGGTCGCGCAGGTCCGTGAACTTACAGAGGGTGGTGTGCACTACTCATTCGAAGCTATCGGCCTGAAAATCACGGCTGAACAAGCTTTTCAGATGTTAAGGCGAGGTGGTACAGCGACTGTAATTGGCATGATACCGCCGGGTCAGATGGTGACCTTGCACGGTCCGGATTTCTTAGCAGAGAAGAAAATACAAGGCTCCATGATGGGATCCAATCACTTTCGGGTAGACATGCCGAGATTCGTCGACTTCTATTTACAGGGTAAATTACATTTAGATGACATGGTTGCCAGCCGAATCAAGCTGTCGGAAATCAATGATGCCATGGCTCAGTTAGAGACTGGCGAAGTAGCACGCAACGTCATTATGTTTGACTAAGGTAATTCAACAATGCGATGGATGAGTTTTAAAAAGGACGATTGTGAGTCGTTCGGTTTTGTCACCTCAGATGAGCAGGTGGTAGATGTTGGTTCGGACAGTGATTACGCGACTTTGAAAGATGCGATCGCGGCGAATGCGCTGAGTGATCTAGCTCAACAATTCGAAGGTAGCGACGGTACAGCTATCCAAGAGGTTGAGTTTCTGCCACCTATCACGAATCCTGACAAGATTTTGTGTGTGGGTCTGAATTACAAAGATCACCAGGCAGAGACCGGTAGAGGTGGTGAAGACTACCCAACCATTTTCGTGCGGTTTGCTGAAGCTCAGGTCGGGCACAACGGCAAGATGATTCGACCTCGCGAATCGAATACCTTGGATTACGAGGGGGAAATTGTCCTAGTAATCGGACAGCATGGGCGACGTATCCCCAAAGACAAGTGGCAGGATTATGTTGCAGGCTATAGCTGCTACAACGATGGTAGCGTTCGTGGATATCAACGACATACTTCGCAATTTACACCGGGAAAGAACTTCACCGCTACTGGTGGGTTTGGTCCTTGGATAATGACTCCAGACGAGGTCGGAGACCCCGACGAGCTGGAGATATTCACGCGATTGAATGGTGAACTCATGCAGAATGCCAAGGCTAGTTTGCTAGTTTTCGGCTTCGCAGAGCTAGTCGAATACTGTTCAACGTTTACCGATTTGAGGCCAGGCGACTTAATCGTAACAGGTACACCGGGCGGTGTGGGATCTGCACGTAACCCGCCCATATTTATGGACGAAGGCGATCAAATCGATGTATTTATCGAACCAATCGGAACGTTAAGCCATACAGTGACTGTCGGATAGCGGTTACAAACAGGATGTCTTCCGGTTACGGAAGGTGGATTCGTGATAATCCAGTTGTGCCTGTATGGTGTAACAAGCAGTTCACTCGCAAAGTCAATGCGGGGCAACTCTAAGTCCGCTGGACCGTGGTAGTCTGAACTCTAAACGAAACCAAATGTCTTTTCTAGCTCCTTGATCATATCGAGCGCACCAGCTACTGGTTCCCAGCAAGTCTGTTCCATCAGGTTGTCGTGTCTTTACCCCAACCATTCTAAGAATAGTCGAGTCGTACTAGGAGGCGTAGGGTAGAAGTCAACAGTGTTTTTTCCTCCCTTGCGTGACTGCCGCGCTTGAGTTGGTCTTCCTATTTGGTTTACTCATTGTTCGTTCTCCCATTGTTCCTGGCAGGGTAAATCTCCTATTTAGCCCTATCTCGCTTGTACTGGCGATGGTATGCGTTGTAGCGCTCCCGGTTTTCCGTATTCCACTTTTTTGTTCTGGCGATGTGCTTTTCTCTGTTCGTTTGGTGATATTTTTTTTTGTACTGTTTATACTCAGGTGAACTCCAACGTCTACGCAACTGCTTTCTAAGAGCTGTCTTCGCGCACTCAGCAGAACAGTATTTAGTCCGCCTTATAACGGCCCTATCGTAGGAGTTACCACACTCTAAACACTCTTTAATTGCTGTCATTTAATAGAAGAGTCTGTTGAAAAATGTGGATTCTCAACAAAAATCGGAAATGTAAATCACTATAAATATTTGATATATAACGTTTTCAGGTAAATAATTCAACCGAGAATTCATTCAAAAGCGACTATTTCAACAGTCTCTAATACCTCTTTAATATCCATGTGAAGTCCGGATATGAACTCCTCAACATCTGAATTATGGTTCCCAGTTTTACGATAATAGGGGTCAAGAATAAGCCTGAAGAGCTTCCAGCACCTTTGCCGGGTGATCAGCAGCTTTTGCCACTCGTCGCCAGTGTTTTTTCACGATACCTTCCGGGTCAATCCAGACCGTGGAACGGATTACGCCTTGGGTGACTTTTCCGTACATTTTCTTCTCACCGAATGCGCTGTATTCAGTCATGATCGATTTGTCCGTGTCGCACAGCAGTGTGAATGGCAGACCGTACTTATCCGTGAACTTTCTATGTGCCGATTGGCCGTCAGGCGAAACGCCTAAGACTACAGTTCCTGTTTCTTCAATCTCTGACCAGAGATCGCGGAAGCCGCAAGCTTCCTTCGTTCAGCCAGGGGTGTCATCTCTAGGATAGAAAAAGACAACGACATTTGAACCTTTAAAATCGGATAATGAAACTACGTTGCCTTCGGCATCCTCTAACGAGAAGTTAGGTGCAGGTTTGCCTTCCTCAATCGCCATCTAGTTCTCCGAGTAGTTGAATAAAGCTGTTAGTCAACAGGAAGTTGATTTGTGAATATTTCAAGGATGATCAGATATTCCCGTTGGTTTTTAATTGTATGCCTATTCATTTCGTTGTTAGGCTGTGGATTCGGAGGACCTCCTTCTAACACGGCCGATGCTTGCAAGATCTTTCAGGAGAAACGGAGTTGGTACCGTGCCGCGGTCGCAACTGAACGCAAATGGCGGATCCCGGTTCCCATATTAATGAGCGTTATTAAAAAAGAATCCAGCTTTCAAGCGAAGGCACGCCCAAAACGCAAGAAAGGTTTTTTAGGACTGCCTGGTCCTAGACCGTCCACGGCGTTTGGCTATGCTCAGGCAAAGAACGAAACTTGGGGTGATTACATCAAGAGAACTAAGAACCGGGGGGCATCTAGGAGCAATTTCAGAGATGCGATAGATTTTGTTGGCTGGTATTTAGACACTGCGGCAAGGACCAACGGTATCTCGCGTAATTCTGCACACAATCTCTACATCTCCTATCACGAGGGATTTACCGGCTATCGCATCGGTCGTTGGCGTAGCGGTGGCTTTGTAGTAGGAGCAGCCGCAGCAGTGCAAAAACAAGCTAACGTATATGCCCAGCAATTGCAAAACTGTCGGCGTGGTCCTGCGCGAAGATACCGTCGAATTCGATAAGAACTTCTCTATGTTTCAATCAAAAGCAAAATAGAACGAGCGCTTGATCTGAGTAGACTTAACTGAGCGCGCGGAATTCGAGACTGGCATGAAGGTCCCTATTATTAGTCAGCTCGGTTGTAGTAGAGTAGATCAGTGGTTCTCTAGTATCAAGTGAGTCATTTGGTCTCGAGCGCACAACCCAATCAACCTTCCCACACTTGTATTCCCTGTTAAAAGTCGAATCTAACAATTGAACTCAGAAGAATCGAGACAAGCAAAACAGGAGGCAACAGACCTCTACCAAGCTTGGGTACGCAACAAAGGGGTTGAAACGCGGCCACAGCAGCTCGAGATGATCCATCAGATCGTAGACGCGCTCACTGGATCTGATAATCGCACCATGCTCTTGGAAGCAGGGACCGGTATCGGTAAAACCATCGCGTATTTATGTGCGGTAATGTCAGTCGCCACCAACTCCACGCCCCCTAAGAAGGTTGTAGTGGTGACCAATACCGTTGCGTTGCAGGATCAGATGATCAAAGGTGAGTTGCCTGAACTGCACCGCTTACGTGAATTCAACTACGATGCAGCCAAGGGTCGGGAGCGGTATGCCTGTACGTATAGGATTGATCAAGTCGCGCGAGGCGCGGGCGAGCGGCTACGTTTTTCCGGTGGTGACCAATTCGAAAGCAAGTGTAACAAAGCGCTATCTCAGCTAGAGTCTAGGGAATGGGACGGCGATATGGATCGGCCTCCTGTTAGGTTCAGTAGCGAGGAACGCCGGCGGGTCACGACCAACAGTACGGGTTGTTTTCATCACCGGTGTAAGTACTTCAGGGAGTGCCCGTATTATGCTAGGAGATGGCCTCTACTTGACGTTGTGGTTACGAACTACAACCTGTTCCTGTTGGATATCAAGAACGATGGTGGGATATTGCCAAATCCAACCGATACGATCTATGTATTGGACGAAGCACACAATTTCCGAGATAAGGTCATGCAGGCTTTTGAGATCAGTGCCAGCCTATTGAGCATCAGCGAGTTAACAAAATCCTCTGTGGACATTTTCAAGGGTTTTTATCGCTACTGGACTGCATTGGACCCCTTGAATTTAGACCCGACTCTAAGAAGCGTTGCCAATGTATTGCCAGAACGGGTTTCGGAAATTGAAGAGACCATCCAACAGAGTCAAGAGTCCCTGCCGGTCCTCTCGAAGCAACTGACGCAATTGAAATTCGATTCTTCTTTGATTCATCGACTAGCGTTGGGAATCGTGCCAGAGAAGTTAGTGAAGTGTCTCTCCCAGCTTGAAAATCGATTAAAAGTAGTCGAGAAGTATCTAGCCGCGGTGTCAGACTTTGTCTATAACGCAACCATCAATCAATCTGATTCGAGAAATACTTGGGCTTCGGAAAATCTCGAGTTAGTGCGGGAAACGAGCAAGCAATGTAGAGATTATCTAGACCTCATCAGCGAGTGGTGTGTGAAGGACCAGGAAGGCACGACGGCACGGTGGGTAAAAAAGGAAGAACCATCCGGAGAATCACCGTACTTTAAATTGTTTTCGGTTCCGATCCTAGTTGACCAACTCCTGAATGAGAATATATGGAATCGATGTTCTGGAGCCGTTTGCGTGTCAGCGACACTCGGTGGATTCGACGACTTCAAGACCATGAAAACAGAGTTTGGGCTTTCGGATCAGACATCTACTTTGAGCTTGCCCTCTCCCTTTGATCCAAATCGAGTGCGACTTCACATTCCTCGGATGAAAAACGAGGCAGGCAACCAAAAATACTACACGCGAGAACTTGCGAAGCTCATTCCGCAATGGTTTAAAGAAGACATTAGTGGACTGGTCTTGTTCGCTAGTCGAGAATATATGACAGAGACCTGGAACGCTTTACAAGCAACATTCAAGAAGAAGTGTCTGATGCAAAGTCTAGGCGGCACGGATGAATTGCTGTCGATCCATAGGCATAGAGTAAGCAATCAGCGGCCAAGTTTTATTTTCGGCCTCTCCACATTCCGCGAGGGAATGGATTTGCCTGGTGACCTGTGCCGGCATGTGGTTATTGCGAGATTACCTTTTCCGGTTCCTCAGGAACCAGTGCTTCAAGCTAGAAAAGAGCGAATGTTCCGAGAAGATCCAACCTCATATTTCGCTTGGCAATATTTCGACTTATTCGAGACTACATTAAGAATACAGCAGGCTTGTGGCCGACTGATTCGTCATGAAGAAGATTTTGGAACCATTACTATTGCAGATAATCGCCTGCGAGGCGATATTGGCAAGAGGTATCGGCATACCGTTTTGCAAGCTCTGCCCTATGAAGTAGTCGAAAAGTAGATTCTGCGGCGTTCGTACTAATCACTCGTCTGTAGTCCTCGACGTCTACATCTTACTAAAACAGGCTCTCAACTCAGAAACAAACAACTCAGGCTGTTCAAACGCGGCGAAGTGCCCACCCTTGTCGAGGATGTTGTAATACCGTAAATCCTTATACCGACGTTTTGCCCACCGCTCAGAGACTTTAAAAATCTCTTTAGGGAATACCGAGATACCGGAAGGGACTTCCACAGGATTCCTGGATCCACCACGCCCAAAACTCTCCCAGTAAATCCTGCCACTTGAAGCGCCACAGCCAGTTAGCCAATAGAACATTACGTTGTCAAGTAGCCGATCGCGGGAGATCGCATTCTCTGGATGCCCGTTACAATCAGTCCATTGGTAAAACTTCTCGATGATCCAAGCTGCTTGACCAATAGGTGAGTCCACCAGTCCATAACCGAGTGTTTGCGGTCTTGTACTTTGCTGTTTGGAGTAGCCGGAATCCCACTCTTGGTAGAACTGGCTAGAACGCATGGATTCTTGTTCGATAGGTAATGGATCGTCCAAAGTGTCTCGGTCGGGTCCTACGGCTGCCATATTGGTATGCATCCCAACACAGTGGTCCGAGTGATCAGCGGCGAGTTCCGTGGTAATTCCTGCACCCCAGTCACCACCTTGTGCGAGAAATTTGTCGTAGCCTAATCGTTGCATGAGTACGACCCAAGCGGCGGCGATCTTGCCAACGCCCCAGCCAGTTTCCGAAGGCTTACCAGAAAATCCGAATCCCGGAAGAGAAGGAATGACTAGATGAAATGCGTCTTTTTCTGAGCCTCCATGAGAGCTTGGGTCTGTAAGCGGCTCAATAACCGAAAGAAATTCAACTATGGAACCTGGCCAACCATGGGTCAATACCAAAGGTCTAGCGCTTTTTACCTTCGATTCGATGTGAAGGAAGTGAATGTCTAGACCTTCGATTTCCGTCAGGTACTGCGGGAGACGGTTGATCTTGGCTTCACGCGCGCGCCAGTCGTACGTGTTACACCAATATTCACCGAGCTCTTGAACGTAATTAGCTGGAATCCCTTGCGTCCAATCTGCCACGGTTTCTTTTTCTGGGATGCGTCGCGTAAGCAAGCGCTGTTTTAGAAATTCAAGTTCACTATCGGGTATTTCTAGTTTGAAAGGTCGTATCAATTCGCTCATTGCACTTTTTGGGTTGGATGTTGGTGGAATAATCTTAATGGTGTCATTTAGGCAAATCTAAGGAAAGACGACTTGCCATTTCTTGATTTACTGGAACCCCGCGATCGGTCTGCCGAAATTCAACAGTGCATTGATCACCTGAATCCAGATAGTCCACAAGACTATCGAGAGTTAGCAGCTTACTTAGTTCACATTTGGCGAACACGTGGTCTCAAAACGATAGGCTTGGGAGGAGGCCAAGGAGCGGGAAAGACGACGTTGTCACGTCTCATTGTTGAATCCGGCGCGTACTACGGTGAGCACATCCAAATTCTTGGTCTCGATGACTTTTATCACACAAAGGAAACGCGCAATCAGTTAGCCAAGACTGTACATCCATTACTTGAGACCCGTGGACCACCCGGAACCCATGACATTCAGCTACTAATCAATGCGCTGACGTCTCTGTCTGATGGCAAGACATTTCGAGTCCCGATTTTTAACAAGGGAACAGATGATCGAGAGGGGAGTGTGGTCGTTGAAGGTGGCGTTGATCGGATTGTCATCGAAGGTTGGTGCATTGGGGCTACGCCGTTCCCTGCTGAACAGCTAGCAGAGCCAGTAAATAGTCTGGAGCGACTGGAGGATGCTGATTGCGCGTGGCGAAGCCATATTCGGCTAGCGCTGGTTGAGCACTATCAAAAGCTAAATGAGACTATGGACTGTTTGGCATTCCTAAAGGTACCGAGCTTAGATTCTGTAAAAGCCTGGCGTTTAGAGCAGGAAAGAGATCGACTACCCGAACAACGAATGACAGCTGAGCAGGTGGACCGATTTGTTCAGTATTACGAGCGCATTACGCTATGGATGCTCGAAGACACAACCCGAACAGCGGACATCGTGGTCGATCTGAACACCGACCACAATATCGACAAAATAGATACTCGAATCTAGTTTGCTAATTCAAGCGTTGCTGAGCAGAACGTCAATAGCTTGACGAAATCTGGCTCGTAGAGATTGTTCACCGTGTGCAATGCCAACCCACTCTTTAATCAAACGTTCTGCGGTATCCTCTCTAGCTTCGGTGCCTCTGCCGATATTTTCCTTCAGGTACTCGACACGTAACACTAATCTTCGTTGATTGTCCTCTTCGTTTTTTGCAACAATCTTCGCACTCATTTCAGCGCGCAACACCAAATCGTTCAGAGGCTCTTCGGCAGTATCTGGTAAACGGGTCTCAAAGAGCACAGAATCAGCGCCCACGGTCTCGAACCACTCATCCGGTATGTCTTCCTCATTGGACTCACAACCGGCTAATTGAGCGTCTAGGTCCAAGAGTTCGAGCAATCGACTGTTTTTGCTCTGTTCCTGGGCTTTCTCGACCGACTGCTTTACCACGCCCCGTATGTCGCTGACTTTTCGCTCAATGCCTTGCCTGATGCGTTTAGGTAAGAATAGATCTTTAAGTCCCGCATTACAGTTTGAAAACGCGGTGTTAAGAACCTGGCGTTCTGAGGCGTCGGTTTCTCTGACGAATCTCGCTAATTGGTCGACCAAGTCGTTGGCTTTCTTGATGTTTTCGTCTATAGACTCTCGCCTTTCGTTGCGAGCACGATTCATAGCCTCATAAGCAAGATCACACATGCCCCTAAATTCGTCCCACAGCGATTGCTCTTTCTTGTTGGCTGGTCCGACAGTTTTCCACTTTGCTTGAATCTGCTTTACTTGGTCAAGCATCTCGTGTTGGTCTAGCTCATTGTTGTCATAGACCGCCTTGACTTCATCGATCAGCTCTTGCTTCGCTTTCGCGTTTTCTTTGAACTGATTGTTTATCCGTTTATGGATGCGTGAGGTCAATGCTCTGAATCGCTTATCCAATGTGCGAATACCAGTCCGATCCACCGGAGTGATAGTACGATACGCTTCCTTGGCGGTCCGTAGCGTCTTGGATACAGCTTTCCAGTCAGGATTCTCCCAGTTGTTGCCTTCAACGTACCGTTCAAGTTCGTCGCAAACTTTGGTGCGCTCAATCAGGTTCGTCTTTTTCAGAGCATCCAGTTCGTCGTACCATTTCTTACAAACCTTGTATGCCTCCTCTGCATGCGCGTTGTATTGCTCCTGTAAGGTGGCTTCTTCGGCATTGGCAACAGGACCCAGTTCATTCCACTGGACTCTCAACGCCTTGACCTCGGCCGCTTGCTTTTGGGGTTCGAGCGGAGTTTGAGCGAGCTTCTGGATGGCTTCGCACAGTTCTACTCTCTTGGGTAACACCGCGAAGCTTCGCCACTTCAGGTATTCAACGATTTGCGCCGAATGAGGTGCGAGTCTAGCTTTGAATTGCTCGGCTGTATTGCTAGGTAATCGACGGATGAGATTTCGTACTTCCCGTTCCACCGGTATGGCCTTACTGAGTACCCCTTCTTCCGTTAGCTTCTGCAATCTTTGGAGTTGAGATTCCAGGATTTCCTCAGTTTTTTGCTCCAAGTCCTGGCATTTTTGGAATGCGTTCGCACATTCCTGTTTTACGGATGCTAATTCACCTAACCATGTCTCTCGAACCGTAGCATCTATCTGCGCATCGATGAGTTCTTGTTCAAAGTCCTCAATGGCCTGACGTCGCTTTGTTGCATTGCGTTTTACGTTGCGTAGATTATTCCAATCGTCACGGTTCTTAGGCTCATTGAATTTGAATGGTCTAGAGAGTGATTGCATACGACTTTCTAATCTTTCCGCTTCTTCGTTCTGAAAGATTGTGCTTCTAGCAACTTGGACTAGCGAGTCGAATCGATCCGAAAGTTCGCGGTCTGGACGCTCGATTTTCAAGCCGTCTAACCAGTCTGATTCTGCCTGTTCGATTGCCTGTAAATCTTTAGCTGATGATTCAAATACATTCAAGATTCGATTGAAGTCAGGAGCGGCGGTCTTTGGTCGATCCTCCACTGATTTACGCTCGGGAAAGTTTGCGCGTTCCAGTTCGACATCTATTGCCGTGTTTCCAAAACTTACTAGACGTTCATTGAGCTGAGCTACTTCACCAACGGCGGCTGACCATCGCCGCTCGTGTGCATCGCGCAAAGAGTTGTACCGCGCCTCTGTTTCATCTAGCTTGGCTGCCGCTACTCGCAATTCATCAAGATGTTTGAGTTTTTCCTCGAGCTCTGATTGAATCTCTTTTATTGCAACAACACGCTCTCTAATCTTTTTAAACGTTTGTCGGTCGCTCTCTCTTGCAACAGTCTCGAATTTGCTCAGTGCAGCTTCAGACTTCAAGTTTGAGATTAGCTTATCTTTCAGTTCCGTATCTGATTTGCTCAGAATTGAGGACACTACATGATCGGAAAGCTCAATATGTTCAAGTAGCTCAGTCAGAGTATCTGGATCATCTTTCGCGGATATGAACGCAATAGCCAATTGCTCGTTCTTAAGCAACTCATCCCCAGGCTTCATTGAGGGCAGGAGTTTTTCGACGATTGAATCGGACAGATGGTTATCTCCAAGGAATTCCACCAGCTTATTGGGGTCGGAGATCTTTTCCAATGCAGTGAGTCGAACGGTGAGATCAGAGTCTTCTCTGACAACACGAAGAAATTCATCCTGTTTACTCGAATCTAGTGCTTCTAGAGCTTCGAGGCGTTTCTTCGCATTGGGGTGGTCCAGACGAGGTTTGCTGGAAAAAATTGAAAGCAAGTTGGATACTGTCATGCAGAGGCGAAGTAGTTGAACTGCAACTACTCAATTGTGTCTTCTATAGGCGATGTAAATGGGATTTAATCATAAAGCAGATAGTGAGTTGCAACTACGGCGTGCTCACACTTTACGAGAATTGTCCGGCAATTCTTTTTTGGAATAACCTCTTAGTGATATTCCGATTGATTTTGTTGCAGGTTCTCCTCCACACGTAATTACTCTTAAGATTTGCAGTATCCAATTCAGGTATCGTCATATGGCACGTTGGGATGCAAATCAGCAAGAAAACATTCCCGATTGGTTTTGGGAAGCAATTGGTCACAAGTCGACACGGCATCAGGTTGAATTCGATGAGTGTGACGTTAATTACCGAGAATGGGGAGCAACTACAGGCGATCCTCTACTGTTTCTTCATGGCATGTATGGCCACTCGGGTTGGTGGGATTTCATCGCACCAAGCTTTCTTAACCAGTATCGGCCCGTTGCCATGGATCTCACTGGCATGGGTGACTCGGACTATCGATGGGAGTACGACTCGTTCACGTACGCGAGTGAGATAAAAGCTGTCTGTGACGATGCAAATTTGAGTAAAGATGTCATCTTAGTTGCGCATAGTTTCGGTGGTAGGATGGCCGTTAAAGCATGTGCTCTATATCCAGACAGATTTAAGGCTCTTGTGCTCGTTGATTCAGGTATTCACAGCCCAGACGAGGAGATTCCTGACTACCCGCCATTGGGTGGCGGTCGAGCGAAGACTTATCCGTCCCGAGAAGCAGCAGAGTCCCGTTTTCGCCTCTATCCACCGCAACCTTGTACGAACCAGTATCTGTTGGACTATATTGCCAAAAACTCACTAATGCCCGTGGACGGAGGTTTCGCGTGGAAATACGACGAGGATCTTGCTTCGTCTTTGACCGATGTCGAATCTGATCCAGATGATTTCAGGTCTCTTAATCTACCCGTATCGATCATCTATGGTGCTGACAGTCTTTCTTTCACTAAAGAGACCTTGGAATATACGATGTCGTTACTACCCAACGTAGTGTCGGTTCGCAGAATCGAAGATGCGGAGCACCATGTGTTCCTAGATCAGCCGCTGGAGTTCACGGAAACATTGTTGTCAGTACTTGCTGAACTGAAGGTAGTTGCTTCCTGAGACAGGTTAACTGTGGAGATTGTTAACCGACGGAGCTATACGAGGATCTGGAAGAACCTAGTCTGAAACTGCGTGGTAGTTGATCGTTGTCTTACGACCAGTCGACGGCACCACCAACTTGGTAATCAGTCACACGTTTTTCAAAGAAATTCGTCTCGGTTACTGTGTCGAGCATCCCACTCAACCAAGGGAACGGATTCTCGTTTACGTCGTAATACTTCGGCAAATCAATTTGTTGAAGTCGACGATTGGCGATGAATTTGAGATAACGCTCCATCTGAACAGCATTGATATTCACTACACCTTCCGGCATGGTTTCTTTCGCAAACTGAATCTCTAAACCTGTACCCTCAACGATCATGTTGGTAGCCTCAGCACGCATTTCGTCGTTCCAAAGGTGGGGATTTTCATTCTTGATCTGGTTAATGACATCAATCCCAAAACTCACATGTGCTGATTCGTCTCGGAGGATATACAGGAATTGCTTACCAAGACCTGTCATCTTGTCATCTTTCATCAGCCCCAATACTTGAGCGAATCCACAATAGAAGAACATGCCTTCCATGACGCAGTAGAACGCAATGAGGTTGCGAAGTAAGGTGCGATCATCTTCCTCAGTGTAATCGCCGTCTCGGTCGTTGTTGGTCTGAAGCGACGAAGTGTATCGTTCCGCCCACTGAGCTTTCGCTTGAATGCTCGGAATCTCATGGTACATGTTGAAGGTCTCTTCGCGGTTTAACCCCAGAGACTCGATACAGAACTGATAGGCGTGAGTGTGTAACATTTCTTCATCGATTTGGCGAATCAGATACAAGCGGCACTCTGGATTGGTGATCCTGTCATAAACACTGAAAACCAGATTATTTCCAACCAGCGAATCTGCGGTGGAGAAGAAACCCAAACTACGTTCAACGATCAAACGTTCGTTCTTGGTGAGCCCATTCTTCCGATTCCAGAGAGCTTTGTCATCGCTCATGTCGATTTCATTAGGCATCCAGAAATTACTGCGCGAGTTCATGTACTTATCCCACGCCCAGTGATATTTGATCGGCTCTAGCTGATTGACATCCGCTCGACAATTGATGATGTGTTTATCATCCAGTCTGATTCTGCCTAACGTAGGTTGAGGAAGTGGTTTTGCTACGGGTTCGGGACGTTTACTAAGCAACTCATTGTCAATAAGTGGCGCTTGATTGCCGCGAATAGGTTCTAGCGAAGGTTGGCTTTTACGAGTCGCCGGCGGAGGATTTATGGTGGGTTGGTTATTCCGAACTTCTCGCGTTGAAGATACTTTCTGTGATACAGTCTCTTGTGGTGCCGACCAACTCCTCACTCGCTTGCCTCCTTTCTGGTTTTGCGCGAATTTCGCTAGTTTTCTAGCCGTGACCAAATACTGAACGTAGCCAAAAACTGTGATTGCAAAGTTTCAAATCTTAGTGCAGTTTTTCTACATGAATTGGATTAAGGACCACGGAAGGCTAGGAAAGCGAAATTGGAATAAGTTCTCAAAGGAAGAGATTGGACTTACAAACCTAGAACAGCCGTAAGTTATGAGAGACTATTACTCTAAGTCGAAAGCGACTTACTCAAGTGTCCAACTTTTGATTGTGAACTAGGGGCGCACAGAAGAATTGAGGCGATTTGATCTATTTTTTGGGAGAACTTCCCATAAGTGAACTGAGCACCTTATGCCTAAGTGGTGCGGTACTTTCGCGGAAGGACTACATCTCGTTACTTATTGGCAAGACTCGCATGTTGGGTCATCCATAAGGCAGATTGTGTCGTCTTGCGTTTCCGCAGTGGGTAGACTCGCAACCGATTCGCCATTCAAATGGGTCATCGAATGACCGTTCAGCTGACTCGTACCATTGGGTGAACTTGCTTGTTGAGCATTCGGAATAACGGAATTCAATTCACCGTCCTCAATCTCAATTCGCTCCACGTCGGACGCTGCTCGAGTTCGCAAATAGTAGGTTGTTTTCAGCCCACGCTCCCAAGCGATTCCATAGGTCTGATCGAGTACTTTTCCGTGCACTTTACCTTTCTTAGGTGGCTGGATGTATATATTCAGAGACTGGCTCTGGTCGATCCATTTCTGTCTTCGCGCTCCTGCCTCTACGAGCCACATAGGTTCGATTTCCCAAGCTCCTTGATAGAGTAATTTAATGTCCTCGGGGATACCCTCGATATCGTGTAGTTCACCTCGATTTCGCTTGATGATTGAGGCGACCTGCTCGTTCCACATGTCTAGATTCTTGAGATCTTTGACTAGATAGTGGTTCAGGAAGATGAAATTGCCTGATAGGTTCTCCTTGGCAAAAAAGTTCGAGAAAATGGGTTCAATTGAAGATGTCACACCGCAGATTAAACCGATTGTCGCTGTTGGCGCGATTGCCATGACGTTGGAGTTTCGCATTCCTTGCGAAGTTACTTTCTGTCTTAGTGTTTCCCAATCTAGACGTTCTGTTGTATCTATGTCCAAGTAGGGACTGGTCTCATCGCGACGCTCTTCTGCCAGCAAATGTAGCGAATCAATAGGGAGTATGCCTTTTGACCACAATGAGCCTTGGAAGGACTGGTACGCGCCGCGTTCGGTTGCTAGGTCAGTAGAGGCTTCAATGGCGTAGTAAGAAATCTTTTCCGTGATTTCGTCTGCAAACTCTACTGCTTGCATAGAGCTGTATGGGATTCGCTTGCGTAGTAGTGCATCGTGGAAACCCATCAAGCCAAGACCGATTGGTCGGTGCTTGAAGTTTGAGTTTTCTGCTTCTTGTACCGCATAGTAATTGATGTCAATCACGTTGTCTAGCATGCGGATAGCCAACTGCACCGTAGCTTTTAGCTTGGCATCATCTAGATAGCCGTTCTCGTCGATGTGGGCGGCTAAATTCACTGAACCTAGGTTGCATACAGCAATTTCATCGGTGGCGGTGTTAAGGGTGATTTCGGTGCACAGATTAGAAGAGTGTACAACACCTACATGTCGTTGCGGTGAGCGAATATTTGCAGGATCTTTAAACGTAATCCATGGATGCCCGGTTTCTAGCAGTGCTGTGAGCATGCTTTGCCAAAGCTTGGTGGCCGCTACACGCTTGAAGAGCTTCAGTTCACCGGTTTCCGTCTGGCGCTCGTATTCCTCGTAGCGACGCTCAAAATCTTTGCCATAGAGATCGTGTAAATCAGGGACATCTCCGGGATTGAATAGGGTCCAGTGCTTTTGTTCAGAGACCCGTTTCATAAACAGATCAGGTATCCAGGCCGCAGTATCAATGTCGTGCGTTCGAAGTCGGTCGTCTCCGGTGGATTTACGCAATTCGAGAAATGCCTCAAAGTCGAGATGCCAGTTCTCTAGGTACACACATACTGCACCTTTTCGTTTGCCTCCCTGATTGACTGCAATCGCGCCAGAGTCAACCATTTTTAAGAACGGCACAACTCCTTTCGAGACACCATTCGTCCCTCTAATGTACGCATTATTTGAGCGAATAGGAGTCCAGTCATTACCTAAGCCACCTGCCCACTTTGCCAGTAGTGCATTAGTCTTAATCGCTTCCATGATCGACTCTAGATCGTCGGTCACGGTGCTCAAGTAGCAAGACGAAAGTTGGGACCTTACGGTTCCAGAGTTGAACAGAGTTGGCGTGGAAGACATGAAGTCGAAATTTGCAAGAAGCGCATAGAACTGCGAAGCCGCCTCTTCTCGATGTTCCTCATTGAGGGCGAGCCCCATTGCAACCCGCATGAAGAAGACTTGTGGCAATTCGTAAATCGTGCCATCGTGCCGGAGTAAATAGCGATCGTAGATCGTCTTCATACCGGGTAGATCAAATTTGAAATCCAGCTCGTGACGCAAGCATCGTCCCAAGTAATCCAGGTCAAAACTGGCTAGTTCTGGATTCAGTTGACCTACTTCAATGCCGTGATGGATGGCTGTTTTTAAGAACGCGTCATAGCTACTTTCGAGCGTTGCTTGAGTACTGATAGTGACGGATTGACCGAGAACTTGGACCTGTAGTTTTTCGGCCACTTCTCGGCGGATTCTGGCAAGTAAAAGACGTCCACTGACATACTGATAGTTCGGTTCTGTATCAATATAAGCGGAAGCGCTATTCACCAGAGCTTTGAAAAAGCTCTCCTGCGGCATTTCGTCGTGAACTGACTGGCTGAATCTTGTCAATACTTGCTTAGCGCTTACGTCAGCGAGATTGTCACATGCTTCTTGGATTTCAAGCTCGACGGCATCCCAATCGACCGCCAGCATTCCTGTTGGTGTTTCGATCCTTATCTCTGGAAATTTGGATCCAGAAATCAAGCGCTCTTCGGCTCGTTCTTGATTGCGCTTATCTCGATAGTCTGAATAAGTCTTTGCAATGTATAGATGATTTAGGCTAACCAGCTGTTTGACGACTTCATTCTGAATGTCTTCAATGTACAGTACGCCACCTGAAGGGTAACGATTTTGAAGACTCTGGACTACGGCTTCTTTGACGCGCGCTATTTTTCGTTTTTCGACCGGTTTTAGCTCTGCCACTGCGGTAACAGACGGGTCTTTGCCATTATGGGCTAGCCAAGCCTTTGAAATAGCTGTCGTGATTCTGTCGCCGTCGAATGCATTAGCCTTCAAATCACGGTTGATCACTACATAGATTTCGCCATCTTTCGGGACGGTATTGTTGTGTTCTGGTGTGGATTCTGTCTCTATTGTTGCGGCTTGCATCATGCGTTGGCTCTGTGGTCTGATTTGAGCAAAATTGCAAATATTTCGCCCGAAATCAGACGTGTTCTCCTTGGATTTACTTCTGTATTTCTTCTGATTAGTTTAACTCTAACAAGGGGAAATTACCACCAAAACACTAGGAAATTTTCCTATGGAGATCGGGTGGTTCATCGTAAGATATATACTGTATAGTTATATAGTCCAATGGCAAGGATCAGAGATGGCTAAAAATAAAGAATTGTTTTTAAAGGAAATATGTCTAGCGAAGCTAACAAAAGTAGAGGTCTTTGAAAGGATATTGATACTACAAAGCAAGTTAGAGGAATCGTCCAAGTTGGCAATCATTCTGCGTGCTGGCAAGCCAGAATCTAAAGGATCCCGTGGGAGTTTTCTTGCAGATGTCGTGGCAGCACAACTGGGTTTTGAAAATGACGATATTTTGAGCGAATTTTTTGACTCTGACGCGCTACCAGAAGCACAAGCAGAGCGCTTGATCGTGTTCGCCGCGTTCGCAGGTCGAGACGAAACTGTCGATAGACTGCTGGCTGCACATCCGAGTCTTGCAGAAACTTCCGTCGCGGTTGCTTTGGTATTAGGTAGACAGGAAGCGTTAAATCACCTTGAGTCTGCAAAAGTTGACACTGTAATCACGCCTCTTGATCTGGCGCCGCTTTGTTACTTGTTGAATAGCAAGTACGACAGTCAAAATCCGAAGATGCGCGAAGTACGATTGCAGATAACTAGAAAATTGCTTAACTTAGGTGCAAGTCCGAATTCTGGCATGTATGAAACGGACTCAATTCGTGGATATAGAACGCTTTTAGGTATGTCCATTGAATGTCAAAAAAGTCCTGAATTAGCGCGCATTTTGCTCAAAAACGGAGCAAATATTGATGATGGACCGTCGTTGTACGAAGGCTCGGCCATGTGGGCTGCAGTCGAGCAGGATGATTTGCCTTGTCTGAAGGTATTAACTGAGCATGAGCCGCCACTTTGGCATTTGTGCCACGCACTCACTCATGCGATCTCGCTGTACCGATTATTAATGGTGCGGTGGCTCTTGGAACACGAAGCAAATCCTAATTGGAATCAGACAATACGCGGCTATAAGGGGAATGCCTTACATGAGGCTATCTTAATTTCTGCACCAGACTCTGATTTGAATCTGTTGATCGACAAAGGTGCCAAGCTGGACTTTGAGGATTGTATCGGTCGAACTCCGATCGGAGTTGCTACAGCAATGGGAGCAACCAAGGTAGTCGATTTACTGCAACAACGTGGTGCCAGCACAGCTTCCATTCGTGCGGAGGACAATTGGATCGGAAATATCGCACGATCGATGGATCAAGAAGAACAATCCATCAGTTTTGAAAACCTAGACCTGCGTTTAGAGGACCACCTTTGGGTGCATGAGGCGATTCTTAGAGGAGACTTCCAACTAGCTCAAGAACTCGTGCAAGCTGGTCTAGACCCATTGGCCGTTAATTACGCCGGTCAAACAGCGCTACACCTTGCGGTAGCCGAAGGTGAATCTGAGCTTGTTGAGACGATAATGGAGAAGGTAGGAGATCGGGATATTGCGATCACGAATTTTGAAGGAGAGACACCTCTTTCTTTGTGCGAGATGCACCTCACGCTAGGTTCGCCCACCATTGTAGAGTCGTTAATGGCGGCAAAGTGTTATCAGACAATGCCAATGTCAAAAGGCGTGAGGAGAGCAACTTTCTCGGAGATGGAAGCGTTTGAAGCAGCAGCTACTGCCATAGCGGAAGGAGACTTAGAAGAGCTGCGCGATTTATTTAAATCACATCCAAGACTATCTCAACTGCGGTCTTCGCGGCCACACCGATGCACCTTGATAAATTACGTAGGAGTGAATGGCTTCGAGGGTGAAAGACAAAAAACACCAGAAAACATTGTCGAAGTCATTAATTTCCTGATTGAGCAAGGGTGTGACCCAGAAAGTACATGCTTCACCTATCGCGGTGGACCTGGTGAAAACACAATCGGTCTTTTGACATCAAGTGGTGTGCCACCCAGTGAGTTACAACTACCGATGGTACATGCGTTAGCAAAGGGTGGGGCATCAGTAGACAAAGGAACAGAGTTCCTGGTTCAGCTCTACGACGCCGACCAGGAAGGTGATGTTGCTAGATATTTAGCCGAGAGTGATTCCAACAAAAAAGACCGATCAGTAGCGCTAATTCAAGCGATCTCCATGGGTCAGAAATCACTCGCTTTAAACTTGCTAAATTCCGACCTAGATGTCAACGTAAAAGTAGGGCCCGGCTTAACCGCTATCCATCAAGCCGCATTTATTGGTGATCGTGAATTAGTAGATTTGCTACTGGAAAAAGGCGCGGATCCGACAATCAGAGATACTCAATTTGAAGGTACCGCAGCCGGTTGGGCTTTTGCAAACGAACAGCAAGAGCTAGGTAAATACCTTGAGCAGGTAATACAGAAATTACAGAACTAGCCCTCAACAATACCCTCTAAGTATCCGTGCAAAGTCAACCCAGAGAGTTCGAGAGCGCGGTATCCATTACCCAAGCTAGTAAGTTTTTTGGGTCAACAGTAGCAGTCAACCAGCTCAATCTAGACATACCCAAAGGCACGATCCTAGGGTTAATAGGTCCCAATGGCTCGGGGAAGACCACCACGATTCGAATGATCGTCGGAATTTCTCCCCCCACGCAGGGCGAGGTGAATCTTTTCGGTCAACGCACTCCAGCAGAGGTCATCCCTCACATAGGTTATGTGCCGGAAACGAACGGGTTGATTCAACGACTCAAAGTGATTGACTACATCGTTTTCAATGCCAGATTGCATCACATATCAAAGAAAGAAGCTGTGCGAAAAGCCGAACAGATGTTGGAACGCTTTGAGATTGCCGACACGAGAAATAAGGCATGTTCTGCGATGTCGAAGGGTATGGCGCAGAAAATACAGATGATCTGCGCCATGCTTCATGAACCGGCTCTTTTAATTCTTGATGAGCCTTTTAGTGGCTTGGACCCAGTGAATATGGAATTGGTCAAGGATGCAATTCTTGAATTCAGAAGTCCTGAGCGGACTGTCCTGTTCTCGACTCACATCATGGAGCACGCGGAACAGATTTGTGATTCAGTAGTCATGATCAACAAAGGACGAGTTCTGCTCAACGGTACTCTGGACGAAGTTCGTGCGAGTCGCGGGAACTGCCTATCCATTGAGTTTGAAGGCGACGCGGATGCACTTAATCAGATTCCAGGGATTACGGGTGTCACCAAGAACGGTTCGAGTGCACAACTGGATATCGACCAAGGTGTAGACCGGCAGCAGATCCTGCGGGATTTACTCGATCATGTCGAACTTAAGCAATTTGATTTTGGGCAGGTTTCACTGCACGATGTTTTCATCCATGCCGTGGCTCACGACTCATCCAGCCAAGAGCAGAAGGACGGCGTTAATTGAGTTCTTCGTTCCATAATCTCTGGGTACTCACGCAACGCGAATACCTGGACACCGTTAAGACTAAATTTTTCTGGATTTCGGTACTACTGGCACCGATACTAATCGTCGTTGCAGTTGTCGTTGTAGCACTTCTGTCGACAACTTCAGAGATAAAGAGCTACAAGATTCTCGACTCGAGCGGTTGGGCGGAAGAAGCTGTCAGGGAACGCATCGTCCGAACTGACATATCTCAATTTGTAGAGATGGTTCGGCAATCGGCTAATCCACAGTCAGAAATTCCTGAAGAATTGCGAGTAGCAATTACTGAACTACAGGAAGAGGAACTACTACAGTTTAATTCTGTTGCTAGCTTCCTCGTCGTCAACGAAATACAGCAGCTCCAGGGCCGTGAATTCGTCAGTGAACAGGACCAAGGCAATTTGAATCCGAAGACTCAGAAGTTAGCGGATGATTTTGTGGCGTGGTGGACAACTGATACCGACCTCTCAGCTTCCATCCTGCAGAATTATCCGGCAAACGATTACAAAGAAGACGTGTCTGTGGATATCGCTACCAGTGACTATCAGGAGATGCTGGAAGACGGCAGGCTAGACGGTTATTTCGTGATTCCAGAAAACGTAGCGGATTCCAATGAAGGTTTGCGATTTGTCGCTTTACGAGCTGGACAAAGCGAAGGTGCTCTGCAGTCTTTCTATGAACGGCATCTCGACGCTGTCGTGAAAAAACGAAGAGTTGAAGTGCTCGGACTTACCTCTGAAGATTATCAATGGCTTCAAACGCCAGTGAGATTTGGTGCGGAAAAAGCAGTAGGTAGTGGTGAGATTCGACAAGTGACGACCAGAGACCGCATCACGCCTTACGTACCAATCGTTTTTGTTTATGTGATGTGGTTCATTGTGTTTGTGGGTGCATCAACGCTTATCAATTCGACTGTTGAAGAGAAAAACTCGAAGGTCATTGAAGTGTTACTTAGCACACTGACAGCAGCAGAACTGATGTATGGCAAGATCATCGCCGCCGGGGCAAGTATTTTGACGATGCTGGGTGTTTGGGTGTTAATTGTTGTTCTGGCATTGTCGCTCTTGATTGGAATTACCTCCTTGCCTATCTCAGGAGATGTCTTTCTCGAAGTAGTTAAGCCGATTTATTTCGTCAAGTTCATCGCCTATACCTTGCTGGGTTTTTGCTTGCTTGCGGCTCTGATGTCAGGTATCGGAGCGACGGCCTCGTCGCTGAAGGCCGCACAGACCATGATTACGCCCGTCTCATTGGTCATGGTAGTGCCTCTGATCGTCATGATGTTCATTGCAAACGATACGGACTCGCTATTGGCTCAAGTGCTCACCTTCATTCCGATCTACACGCCATTTACACTCATGATGCGTGCAGCAGCTCCTCCTCACTTTTTGGTGGAGTTGTTGGCTTTTGGAATTGCCGTGGCCACGACCTATCTAATAAATATCCTGTCGGTTAAGATCTATGAGAAGGCAATCCTTAGGGAGGGACCCACGCCAACTTACCGTCAGATGGTTGCGTTGGTACGGAACTGACTTAATGGGTTTGATGCTCTCGCAATAAGAATTCCATTAAAGCTTTCTGAGAATGTAATCGATTCTCTGCTTCTTGCCAGACGTAGGAGCGAGGATCGTCGAGCACAGTATTGTTGACCTCTTCACCACGATGCGCTGGGAGACAATGTAGGAAAATGACATCGGAATCAGCTTGATCTAATAGCTTTTCGTCGACCTGCAAGCCTTCAAATGCCGCGAGTCGGTCTTCTTCTTCATGTCCCATTGAACTCCAAACGTCCGTGACAACCAAGTGAGCGTTTCGCACCGCTACTTGCGGCGATTCAACTAACTCAACGTTCTTCGCTAATGATAAAAAGCACTGATCCGGTCGATGGCTTTCAGGCGTACACACTCGCAAGTGGAAGTCGAACACACCTGCGGCTTCAATGTAGGAATTGCACATGTTGTAACCGTCCCCAATGAATGCGACCGTTTTGCCTCGGATAGACCCTCGTTCTTCGGCGTAGGTTTGAATATCGGCGAGTAATTGACACGGGTGCAATTCAGAGCTCATGCCATTAATCACGGGTACGGAGGAGTACTGCGCGAATTGATCGATTTTCTGTTGAGAAAGCGACCTGATCATGACTAAGTCGATCATGCTGGAGATCACGCGCGCGGTATCGGAGATAGGTTCGCCTCGACCTAATTGAAGGTCATTGGCGTTCAGAAATAGCGTATTTCCGCCGAGTTGTGCAAATCCGGTTTCAAAGGCAACTCTTGTACGTGTAGAGCTGAGCTCAAAGATCATTCCCAGGGTGAATCCCTGACAGTACGGAGACGGCTCAAAAGGCTTGGTTTTGAGTTCTATGGCTCGATCAATGATCTCCAGTAACTGCGCTTCAGAAAAGTCGCTAAGACGGAGAAAATGTTGCACGGTTTTCATCTGCTCTGTACGAGCTCGCACACCACGTTCACCATGGTATCTGCTTCTTCATCGGAGATGTTCAGGGGAGGTAGTAGACGAATGACCGAGTCAGCGGTGACGTTAAGGAGCAATCGCTTGTCCATCGCCTCCATGACTAACTCCGTACAAGGTTCATTTAGCTCGACCGCAACCATCATCCCTTTGCCGCGAATGTCCTTAACGATATTTAGATCGCCTAGTGCATCTTTGAAGGCGGCGACCATTCGTTTGCCTGTTTGTTCTGCTTGAGCGATTACTCCGTTCTCTAGTTCCGCGATGGTGGCATTGGCCGCTGCACAGGCTAGTGGATTACCGCCAAAGGTTGATGCATGGGTTCCGGCAACCAAGATTTCTGCAGCATGGCCCCGTGCTAGGCAAGCGCCGATTGGGACGCCATTGGCTAAACCTTTTGCAGTAGTTACTACGTCAGGAAGAATATCTGTGTGCTGATATGCGAATAGACGACCGGTTCGGCCGTTTCCGGTCTGAACCTCATCAAGCATGAGTAACCAGTTATTCTGATCACAAATAGCTCTCAATCTAGGTAGGTAGTCATCTTCAGGAATTCGAAGACCACCCTCTCCGAGGATCGGTTCAACGAGAATTGCAACGATGTCAGAATAATCGCGTGATGCTTGTTCGATCGCGGCAATGTCGTTGTATGGTACATGGACGAACCCAGATAGCACTGGTGAAAATCCAGCTTGAACTTTTGGCTGTCCTGTGGCTGAAAGTGTGGCCATCGTGCGCCCGTGAAAACTGCCTTCCATAGCCAGAACTTTCGGTTCAGCTATCCCTTGGTCGTTGCCGTATTTTCGTGCTAGCTTGATTGCCGCTTCATTGGACTCAGCGCCGGAATTACAGAAGAACACATTGTCCATGCCAGACAATTCGCACAACTTACTCGCGAGCTGTTCCTGATTGGGAATTCCGTAGAGGTTAGAGGTGTGAATCAATGTTTGTGCCTGATTCGCTAATGCAGCGGCAACTTTTGGATGAGAGTGCCCCAGCACACACACTGCAATACCTGACAGACCATCTAAATAGCGCTCGCCGTCGTCGGCAGTGAGATAAGCTCCCTCTCCACTTACGAATGTCACGGGGTATCTGTTATAGGTAGGCATGATGCCTGACATATTGATTCCTCTTCTGATTAGTCGGGTTAAAAAAAGAAAGGTAGCCGCTGGCTACCTATCTGATGTTACCTGCGAAAATCTAGGTCGTCTTTCAACCTAGAGATACAAGCAAATCCATTTTAGCATGAAGAATTGCACCTTGTGATCTGCCACTTAATCGTTCAAAAGATGCTTTGAAAAGTAGGCCAGAGACAGTTCTTGTCCAGTGAAATGATCCTGTCCCTCAAATCCGTGTGCTGCGCCTTCCATTACGTGCATTGCAACTTCGAGCCTTAAC